>Ga0247738_10000571_pt1 | contig 13948 bp, 20 predicted proteins | sample UWRJL013104B2_FD_180936 | JGI IMG/M metagenome (GOLD analysis project Ga0247738, IMG submission 180936) | Plant litter microbial communities from Arlington Agricultural Research Station in Wisconsin, United States - UWRJ-L013-104B-2 | ecosystem: Environmental > Terrestrial > Plant litter >...
GCGCAAGGTCGGCGCGATCTGCTTTCGACGCTCCAGCACATCGGTTTGCGCCCAGGCATGGCCCCAATGCAGCCATTCCCGCGTCTGTCGATCGCGGCCCATCACACCGACGCCGAGAAGGTCGTCGAGGCCGCCGCCGTCTATGCCGATGACGGCAACATCAGAGCGCTCAATGATCTCTTCGAGCGTCAGACCCGGCCGTTCAGCGCCCTCCCAATATTCAGCCCCCGCCCAGCGATCCCGCCGCAGCTTGAGACCGATCTGGACATTGAGATGCTTGGCGAGAAAGGTCTGCCGGTCTTCACCTGCCTCACCCTCGCCGCGAAGAACCTTGCGCAGCTTGTCTTCGAGCCAGGAGCGGCGCACCGAACGCCCGATATTGGGGTTGGTCACATAGAAATTGTCAGGGTCGAGATAGGCCTCAGTGTCCAGCATGGTCTGTGGCCACTCATAGAGCATTCCGAAAGAGCGCTTGTCCGAGATCACCCCGTCGCGCACATCGCGGAAGTATTCCAGCTTGTCCTTGAACACGCCGGCTGGCGCCTCGTCGCTATGGGTCGAAAGATAGATTACGAAGCCCTCAGGCTTCGACACCAGCCCACCCGTCGCCTCATCCAGCATCGAGGATGCGTTGGCCATCTTGCCGAACAGCCAAAGCTCGTCGATCAGCACGAAGGCTGCCTTCTTGCCCGACACGGTGTTGGCATCTGCCGCCACGACCTTCAGCTCGGCTCCTGTGATCAGGTGCCGGATCGTTTTCTGATGGTCGATCGGCTTGAGGATCTTGGCCAGCTCCGGGTCGTTGCGCACCATGTCGGCGGCAGGTTTGAAACTGTTGTTCGCCACCTCGAGCGTTGGCGCCACGATCAGCAGCTCCGCCGAATGCCGCCAGTTGCGGATCAGCGCCGTGACCATGATCCCGGCAGCGATGGTCGATTTCGCGTTCTTCTTTGAAATCAGGAGAAAGAACTCGGCGATATGCCGGGTAATCGTCTCGTGCTCATACGAGCCGAAGATCGCCCGGACGAAATCGAACACGAACTGCTCGCAGCCCTCGCCGAAGGTCGGCATGCCAGGCGCATCGACAATGCGCAGCGACTTGAACACCGCCAGGGCGGCGTCCGCCTCATCAGCAAACAGCGGTTCGAAGGGAACCAGAGACTTCCGATCGACGATCCGGCTCTCCCAGTCCGGGCAGGCCGTTGACCACTCCAGCATCAGTTGAGCTTCTCGGGCGCACGCGGCGGAGCGAAGAGGCCGGTCACGCTAGCGGCTGCGTCCTGCGCCATTTCCTTCTTGCCCTTCCGCGCTTCCGGCGCCGACTGGTGCTGTTGCCCGCGGCTCTTGATCGTCTCGGCCAAAACGGAAAGGTCGTGCTTCTCGAACAACCGGCCTACTTCCTTGATGGCCGCCACATTCCCGGCATCCACTTGGTCGAGCAGAGCGCTGAAGATTTTCCCGTCCGCAATTTCTCGCGCATTCGCGCGTTCGCGCAGCTCCCGAAAATAATGCTTCCTCAAAGTCGGCACGGAGATGCGCAGTGTGGCAGCCAGCTGCTCATCCGACTTTCCGACGCGCATTAACATCATGATAAGCCTGCGTTTTTCGTCGCTGGGCACATGCGGCGGCCGCCCGCGCTTGCCAAATCCTTCCGGAATTGGATCGCCGAGCAGGTCAAAATCCTGCGCCATGAGAAAAAAATCTCCGCGTGACCCCCAAGCCGGTTCGCAAGGGGTAGGCCTCCCAGACTTCCGACCGCCCCCCCTGCCCGCTGGTCAGTCCCAGCGGCCGGTCGGGATGGCCTGCTCTTCGGCCTGAATGAGACTGTCGTGGACGCTCTTGGCCACGGTCTCGATGTTGTTGATGTCCCAGAACAGGTCTGGATTGCCCCGGTGTGGGCGCTTGTGGTTGGCAACCGGGCTATCCGGCGCGGGATGCTTGCCCATGACCACCTGCCCCGTGCGCTGGCACTTGAAGCCATCGCGGGCGAACACTGCCACCCGCAAGTCCCGCCAGCGCTTGGTGCGGTACCAGGCACGCCAGGGAGCGGCATCATTGCGGGACTTGTCGCCCGCTCTGACATCGCCGCTGGCATAGCCGATGCGGGGCGCCATGGGCTTGATCCGGGCCGGAGCAACCTTGAGCTTGCCCATCACCTCACCCCGGAAACGCAAAAGGCGCCGCGGGTTTCCCGAAGCGCCTGTGTGTAGACCTGTTTTGTTGTGGTGAAGCTATGTCAAATAATCACATCACGTCAAGAGGCTTCGGCCTCGATGTAGTGAATGGTGCGCGGCGCATCGTTCCACGGCTCGGCAGACCGGCGCGGCCCGGTCACGTCCCAGCCCACCAGCCGCCCGTCGAGCATGCCCTGCAAGTCCCGCAGCGCCTCCCACCAGGTCAGGTATTTGAGCCGCAGCAGGTCGACATCGCTCGGCATCAGTCCGGCATAGCTATACTCCCAGCCCAAGAGGCCCCGACACTGCGCCGGGTCCTGCCAGCGCTTCTTGTGCCGGCCCTTGCGGTCAAGCACTGGCACGAACTGGCCGACGCCCTCCTCTCCCCATTCCATTGGCGTCATCGAGAAGCCTGCAGCCACGACCAGAGCCGCCGCCTCGATAGGCAGCGCATCAATGGCCGCGGCCACACTCTGGGCATCGGGCGCCACCTTGTGCGACGAGCTGCCCCCGCCATCGATCCGCGACCCCACCGAGAGATAGGCCTCCAGCTTGCCAGTCGCCGATATGCTCCCGGACAGCCAGCGCAGTTCATCCCGCAGCCCACTGCCCCGGCTCACATCGGCCTGTTGCTTGGCCAAAGCCCAGACCACCAGGTCCTCAATGTCGGTTTTTACCTTGACCATGGGCCTATTCCTCACTCTTAGAGGGTCTAAGAGGTTTCAATTCAAACCTCTTTCGGAAATTGCGAAGCAAATAGAGAGAGATAGAGAGCGTGAGAGGGTTGAGAGGGTCGCCGCATGCCATAAGAGCCATTTCCCGCATCCCAAACCGATCAGACCCCACACCCCCTGACCCCTCCCATAGGATACACGAGGGACAACCCTCACAACCCTCTCATTTTGTCTGCAAGTCGCTGATTTTGCTGTTGATTTTAGGAACAGAGGGTTGCATTCCACCCTCTCGAAAACCTCTCAACCCTCTATCGCGCCGCGCGAGCGGCGAGAGGGTTGAGACTTCCGCTTTTCTTCTCTGATGAGGGGGTGCGGGGCGCGGCGCCGGGGCCGCAACCCTCAGCGCCGCCAACACTTTTTGGCGAGGTTAGAACCCTGGATCGTCTGGGTCGCGCGGCCGCGGATCGCCCGCTGCGGCACTGGGAGTGGCTTCAGCCTTCAACTGCACGTCGAGATAGACATAGAAGGCGCCGCGCTGCTTGGGATAACCGAGATCGTTCAGTCGATCGCCGAAGCTGCGCTGGGTCGCGGCCCTCAGCCCGTTCGCCTTGCACCAGGCCTCATAGGCCTCGTACAGCGCGCCCGCGCGCAGCTTTTTACCCTCAACCCTCTCGATACAGGCCTCGGCAAAGACGCCGACATTGTCGCGCTCTTCCCGATAGTCCTGGGCAAAGGCCTTGGCTTCGGGCGGGGTGAAATGATCCAGCCCATGGGTGAGGTAGAGCAGCGCGCCCTCGATCAGCCAGTTGAGCACGCCCGATCGCTCGGCATCGAGCTTGGCCGCGAGCAGGGTCGGCGCCATGCGCTCGCCCTCCGGGATCTTCACACCCCAGATGACGAAAAGGAACCGGCGCCAGATGCCCTCATCCGTGCCCGAGATCGCCGGCTTGTTGTTGCCGGAGAGCATGGGCGTGAATTTTGGCATGAACTCGAAGAAGTCCTTGTTGAGGAAGCGCGCAAGGATCTTCGTGCCACCTGTCAGCGCCTTGATCAGCTCTTCCTTCAGCGGCGTGTTCTTCGGCAACTCCTCGATCGTGACCAGCCGCGCATTGTGCAGCCGGGCGATATCGGGGTTAGCCTGCTGACCGGCGCGCTGGCCGTCACCGGTGATGGTTTCAGGCGAGGCGATCTGCCGATAGCTGCCGGCCAAGCGACCGATCAGCTCGAAGAAGGCCGATTTGCCGTTGGCGCCAGTGCCATAGTGATAAAACAGCTTCTGCTCGTCGTTGCCGCCAAACAGCAGTGCCACGGCCGTCGACACCTGGATGAAGGTGCGCCAGCGCTCTTCCGGCTGCACCTTGCCGAGAAACTGATCACGGAAGAAGTCGCAGCTCGCCTCGGGCTGATACTCGGCCTCCGCCATTTTGGTGATGAGATCGGCCGGATCATGCGGTCGGAATTCGAAGCGGCCGATCTTGCGTTCCCCGCCTTCGGGCTGGTCCTGGTCGAGTTCGCGCCAGAAGCGCAGCGTGCCATTGGCCACGTTGAACAGCATATCATCCGCGTCGAGCTTCTCGATCGGAATCGCTTTGAGCGACTGCGCCTGCTCGATCATCGATTTGGTCTTGTTGGCATTGCCAGAGGTTACGGCAAAGGCCCGACGCGACGATCGACGCTTGCTGAGCGCCGTGCGGATTTCGATGCCGCGCTTGATGGCGTTTTCATCGGCCGCGCTCAGCGGGCCCTTCTTGCGCATCGCCGCGTCGGCGCGCTCGATCCAGCGCTTTTCCGCGTCAGTCGCCTCGATCTCGATGGCCTCGAGCTTGATCTTGTCGACGATGAATTGGGCGAGCAGGCGCACCTCGAGGTCGGCCTCGTCGCGCTGCCAATGCGTGCCGCGCCACACCAGCCACCCAAGCCCTGTGACATAGAGCAGGCTGTCGCCAAACCAGGCGACCAGGCGCCGGCCATTGTCGCGATCGTTCTGGTCGAGCCCGGCACAGAAGCGGATGATGATGCGCTCGTTTTCGCTCGCCTGGTCGTTATTGCCGAAATCGGCATCAAGATCGGGCATGTCCTCGCCATCGGCGCCCGGATCATCTGCATCTGGCTGCGGCGCCTCGGACTCGGCCTTTGGCTTGCGCGCACGCTTCGGTTTGTCGCCCGCGCCCTTGCCGCCATCGACCACGGTCAGCTTTACACTGGTCTTCTTGCCCATGGCCTTCTTGACGGCCTCGGACTTGTCGTCTTCGGTGTCGTCAGACATGGGGGACTCGATGAAAGACTTTACGTGGAAGAACTGGCTCGGTTGGGGCACAACCCTCTTCGTTGTGTGGCTCGGGGCTTACATTTTCTATTGGGTCGACCGAGCTGGTTGCAGAGTTCAAGTCCCGACGTGCATGGGAGATGCGTTTGTCAACTGGGCAGGCGACGTGGTCATGCTTCGTTGGGTGAGAGACTATCAGCCGCTGATCGCTGGCCTTGCCACGCTCGCAGGTGCAGGAGCGGTGCTTTGGGTCGCCGGGAGGGATCGTCGCGATCGTAACTTCTCTGAACAAGTCAATAAATTGGAGAGAGTGCACAACACTCTTCATCTTGTGTTCGGAATGGCCGAGCGCTTGGATTACGCGATAATCGCCGAGGAAGACATGAACGCCTTGGCCAATCGGTTCGACGAAATTGGGACCATCGCTCTGAGCTTGCCTACCCTGGCTTTCGATATCTCTTGGCGCATCGTGAACATAGCCAACGCCGCAGCAGCCCACTGTAGGGTGAACGCTCTTACGAATGTCAGCTATGGCACTCCAGCCATAGACGTCGTTCGCCGAGCCGCCTTCGCACTGAAATACTATATGCTTATGCGCTCTCGTTTCTTTGAGGGACCAAGAGTAAGGCACTCGCCTTATGTACTCATTGGAGAAGATCTCGAAAACGCAAAACGGCTGGGCATCTCTCCAAACGATGAGACAAGCATTATACTGCAGTTCTCTGAATAGCATCATCCCGCCCTCACCAGATCGTTGAGGTCTTTGCCGCCACCGACAGGCTCGACATAGCTAGTCACGAGCGGCGGCAAATCCGGATTGATCGCCCGGCGCTGCTCGCGCACCGCCACGGCCCGCTTCAGCCCCCGCGTCACCTTCTCCACCGTCTTGGTCTCCGCCTCGTCGCTGTCGCAGAGAAAGACCAGCTCGGTGCACCAGTCCGGCGGCACGAAGCAGTCGAAATCGTCCATATTCGGCTCGTCTTCCTGCCGCTTGTTGTCAAAGCCGATCAGCGCCTTGCCGGACATGTTGCCGAGGTCGACACCGGCCCAATAGGCCGTGCCCTGCTCGAAATTGTGCCGCAGCGCCGTGAGGGTCGTTTCGATCCCCTCACCCATCACGATGCGCGTTGCGTTCTTCGGCCCGAACAGCTTGATGGCGCCGCCCTTCTTGCTCCCGCGCACCTTCTTGGCCGGCAGCGCCAGCGGCGAGCCGTCCTTTTCAGTCTTGTTGGGATGGAAGAGCCGCACCTTGCCATTGGGGGCATCGAGGTCGATCCAGGTCTGGTGCACAGCGCCAAACGAGCTATCGGCCAGCACCACGGCCGCCACCATGCAGGGGCCGGTGTGCAGCGTCGGATAGCTCTTGCGGCCATTCGCGTCCGTCACTTCGACGACATAAGGCTGAGCCACGATTTCGCGCAGCAGGATCTTGTCGAGCCGGAGCCCGCCCAGCCCACGCAGGGCGAGATAGTCGGCAACGCCGCCGCTGCCTTCCAGCCCGGGCGCAGCAGTACGCTCCCAGATGGAACGCCCCTCGCTGATGGCACGCAGCCGGCGCTTTTCTTCCTCGGCCGCCCGTTCGCGCTCGCGCTGCTGGGCTTGCTGGTGAATACGCGCCGCTTCCTCGGCCGAGATCGGATCGGACACCTGGCGCCCGGTGATCAGCTCGCAGGCCCGCACGAATTTGACCTTTTCAGTCTTCATCACCAGATCGATGACGCCATAGCCGGAGAGGCCACAGCGGCGGCAATTGAAGCTGTTTTTGCCGGTGTGGATGGCGAAGCGATCGGTGCCGCCGCAGTTTGGGCATGGCCCCGCCTTGTCGGTGCCGGGGCCGAGCGTCCAGTTCTTGAAGTTCGCCCAGCTCCAGCAGCTGACGATCTCGGCATCTTCCTTGAGGGTCTGCAGCTCGGGAGGCAGGCTCATGAAGAGACCTCGGCGAGCTCATACGCAATGCGCTTTTCGGGACCGCAATGCGCCGAGGTTGCCCAGGCATCCTCGAATGAGTAAATCCCCGCCTGAGCGATGTCGTCGGTGTATCCGCACGAATTCGGGCGCAACCAGGCGCGCCACTCGCCAGACCAGATGCGCACGGTCTTTCCGGCGAATTTCGCCTTTGTACGTTCGCCGCCCTTGCGGCGCATTGAGGTGAGAAGCCGCTTCATATCCCTACAGCCTCCGGAAAATAGCCCATGTCCTGCAGGCTGCGCAGCAAGCGGCGGGCCTGCTTTTGCGCCGAGACATCGACAGCATCGATATTGGCTAACTCGACGATCGTGCCTTCGGGCCCATAGAGCGCCTGCTGCGCCTGGTCGAAGGGGGAGCCCGGGGTGAAGAGATAGACCTCCTGCTCTTCCAGCAGGGCGAGCAGGTAAAAGACGATCAGCCCGAACTTGGCGCAGCTGGCCTCTTCCTTGAGATAGGGCGCCATGGCGTGGTCATAGGCAGACCACGACCGGCGGGCGAGCTTGAAGGCTTCCTTGTCGCTGCGCCCGGCCACAATCTCCCGCTCGGCCTCTTTCAGCCAGGTGATCAACTGCTGGGCGTCATCAGCCGCAGGATCGGCCACGCCGTAGTGCACGACGCTGGCCAGAAACCGGACCGGCAACAGGGCTTCGACAATGTGGCGGTCACTTCGATAGGCCATCACAGACGCTCCACCGAATTGCGGGCCTGCCAGTCCATCAGCTCGGCAAGCACGCGCCCGGCCAGGCCTTCTGGCTGGGCCTGCGCATTGTGCGTCATGGCGTGGGCGAGCCCTTCCACGGTCGCGCCGTGCTGCAGCGCCAGCGAAATCAAGATGGCCGTGTCCCGCGCGGCGAGGTCCGCATCGGCGCCGATCTTGCGGTGCGACGAGATGAAGACTTCGGCCAGCCGCCCATCGGGATGGCAGCCCAGCGTTACGGTGTAGAGCTTGTCCGAGTAGACCGGGAAAGCCAGGTCGAAGCTCTCGGCATAGCGCCGCTGCGGCAGCACGTTGCGGTTTGAATTCACCTGTCCGCTCATGCCTCTTCTCCCTCTCGGTCAAATTGCAGGCTGCCCTGCCGGGCGTCGGCGCGATCGAGCATCCGCAGCACCGTCTCGCCCTGATGGGCGCGGTCCCAGACGAACCAGGCATTTAGCATTGGCGGCTGCCCATGACCGGTGAAGTCGATTTTCCAGCGCATCAGGTAGACGCGGGCGGGCGGATGCTCTGCCCAGAAGGGCGCAAGCCCGCCTGCGCCTGGCCACGACCAATTCAGCAGCAGCGCCATGTAGTTGACATCGAGAACATCGAGCGCATGCTTAAGCCAGCGCGCGCGCCCGCCGCCCCAGCTGCATTCGGCAAAAGGAGGGTTTGTGACAATCGCGGGCCGCGGCGCAGTATCGAACGAATAGAAGTCAGCTATGTCAGCGCCTGCGCCGCGATCGACCAGGTCCGAGGCCCAGACCTCAAGATCCATCGCACGCATTTCGCGCACCATGGCGCCATCGCCGGCTGCCGGTTCCCAGATGCCTGGGAAGTCGAGGAGCCGCCGCATTTCGGCATGCAGAAAAGCGCGCGTCGGCTCGGCAGGAGTCGGATAGAAATCGTCTTTCTCGCGGGCCAGCCCGTCCGCCGATTTAACGAAGCTGCCATCGAGCAGCTGCACGACTGTCGCCTTGCGGCCCTTGCCCATGGCCCGGAAAAGGCCCTTTGCGGATGGCGCGCTCATTGTGCCGCCCTCAGCTGCTCTTCTGCCCAGCCGCCCCATTGGTCGGCCATGGCGTTCGCAACACCGGGGAAGAAGCGGCTACGTTCTTTCTGCCGATCGGGTCCAGGCGGCATCCGCCAGACGCGATGCACAATGGTTTCGGGTTTTACGGGATGGGTCGGGACAAGCGCCGGCAAGCCCCTGAGCCAGAGGCAGGTGCGCTTTGCCTCCGCGTCCCCGAACTGCCAGGGCTGAATGGACTGAGCATGTTCTTCAAAGCCGACAATGCGGGCCTTGGCATGCCGGTGCATCACCGGATTTTCTATGGCGATGCGCTCAATCGGCGCGTTCCAGCAATCGGAGAACAGTGCGGCGCCCTCGTCGAGGTCCTGCCACATCTGCTCCAGCGTCTTGCCGCGCGGCGGCGCCGAGAGCCAGCGCACCCCGGAATTGCAAAGCCGCGTGCATGGCGGGTGCGCCACCATGAGCAGGTCCCAGCCGTCGCCCAACAAATCGCGCACATCACCGATGATATGGCGATTGGAGCCGTCCTCGGCGGGCAGCAGATCGCACGACCAGGCATCATGCCCACGAGCGGCAAATGCGCGACGGACAATGCCGGAAAATTCGCAGGCGATAAGAACGCGAAGGGCTTTCACCGGCCTACCTCGATCGGAACAATGCGGGAATTGTGGAAGTCGGGGCCGCCATCGGCGCGGGTGACGATGCCGCGAAATTTCGCGATCGCCTCTTCGAGGAGGCTCACCTGCTCGAGGTCATAATCGGCCAGCACCAGTCCGGTCGGCGTCTCGACCAGCAGCCGATGATCGCCCGAGGGATTGAGCTGAGCGCGCGGCTGGATGACGGGTGGATGATAGTGGGGAGCGCTGCGCCGGTTCATGCCTCACCCCCGAAACGCTTCTGAGTGGCGTGCATGCGACCGACATTGGTCAGGCCCAGGCGGTTGGCCCAAGTGGCCAGCGTGCCGTGCGGATGGCCGAGATCCTGGCACATGATCGCCAGCGGTACTTCGGCGGCATAGCCGGCGCGCATGGCAGCCTCGGCCGTCTGCTTGGTCAGCTTGCCCTTTTGCGGGGCGACCAGCGCCACTTCACCGTCATAGGCCTCACGCAACCCGGCGCGCTCGATGAAATTCGGTGCGGCAGAGGCAGACTGATCGGCGCCGGCGCGCCCCTCAGACATGTCCTCTGCCGAGTGGAATTGCGACAGACTGGCTCGGGGGCTCCGTCGAGCCGCCACACTGTCCCCGTCCACTACGGGCGCTTCGGTCGCCGTTTCCGGCAATTCCGGTTGCTCGCCCAGCGCCGACAGCGCCGCGACGAGAATATTGCCCATGGCCGCTTCGGCCTCGGGCGTGAAATCGAGATTATCTTCGCCCTGCCCCAGCAGCCCGCATTCACGAGCAAGGAACTGGATAGACCGGCTGCCCACCCTGTCGCTGGCCACGCTCATGGCGAGCACCGAGAAGGCGAACTGGTGAAACCGTCGCGGCTCCAGCGCCGCCACCTTGGCGAGCTTGTCGGCCTTCGGCGCCTTCGATCTGGGCGCGCTGACAACAGGCGCATCGCTCGCGAGGATCCTGTCGCGCCGGTCCGAAACAACGCTCTCGAAATCATCGTCGCCGAGATCCGCGAGCTTTTGCGCGCGGCTCGAAAGCTTCTTGTCCACCCCGATCTCGGCGAGCGTAAAGGGCGTGTGATCGAAAACCGGTTCCCCATCGGCACCGGTTTCCGGCTCGTTGAGATTGCTGCGCTCGACCGGGCGTCCGCCCTGGCTCAATAGGCCGCCTTCCTTGGCCTTGCGCAGCAATATGCCGAGCTTGCGCTCCGCCCGTGCGCCCAGCTCGGCGGCGTCGGCCTGCAGGCGCCGGTCCCGCGCAATCCGCGCATAGGCCCGGGCCCGCTCGGCATCGTTGCGAATGTCGACCACTTCGTCGATGCGCACGGCTGCGGCCAGGGCTTCCTTGGCGCTTTCATAGAGGGCGAGCTGGCTCATGCTGGCTCTCCCACGCGATCAAGGTGATGAGTGAAGAGTGCGAGATCGTCGACCGCGTTCACGAGCGGGCGGAAGCGGAAGGTGCCGAACACAGGCGCGCCAAAGATTGGCGGCAGCGCGCTGACTTGCCATTCTGACGTGTTCGGCAGTTCCACCAGGCGCAGGCATTCCTCGCCATCGCACCACAGCACTTCCGCCACCGTGTAGACGATGCCCAGCTCGGGCGTCTGCACGAACGGAATGTCACCCCAATTGGGATTGTGGAACACGAGAACACACTTCACGCCCGGCTTCGCCCAGCTGCTCATTCCCCGCCCTCCGCCTCGGCCTGCACCTGCAGGCGCAGCGCTAGAAGTTTGACGATTGCTTCCTCGATTTCGGCCTCGATGCGCTGCCCATCCGCCGCGCAGAGCTTGCCGTCGCCCAGGCTCTCGCCAATGGCCACGAACACGTCCGAAGTTTCCTTGAGGGCCTTGGCCGTCACCACGCCCATCGCCGTGCCGGCGCGAACCACCTGCGGCTCGGGCACGAGGATATGACCGGCGAGCTTGGCCAGCGTGCGGGTCAGCACCGGCTGGCCACATTCGCTTTCGAGGTCGGCGATCACGTCAGCCGGCATGAACCGCTCGGCATCGTCGATCTGCACCGAGCCATAGCGGCCGATATTCTGATGCCCGCCGCGCGTCACGCCCGAGGCGGCAACAGAGCCACCGGCATGGGAAATCAGCTGGCGGGTCGCGGCCTTGATGGCCTGATAATCGTTTGCGGGCAGCTGCCGGAACTTCATGGCGCACCCCGCCCGGCGCCCGCGCCGTGACAAGCTGCGGCGCCAGCTGCAGATTTTGCCGCAGACCAAAGGAGGCCTGCATGAACAAGCGGTTCCCCACCTATCGACCGAGCACCGCCCTGGTCGACGCCATTGCTGCTTTGAAAAGCGCGCAGGAAAAGCGCCGGGCGGCCGCCGCGGGGGGCACGGCAGACCAACCCGGCCAGTTTCCAGACATGGGAGGAACTCCCCCGTGTGCCGCTGCGGCGGGAGGAGACAGCCGCAGCGACACGCCGGGGCGAGAGGACACCGATATCGAGGAAGCGGCCGAGGCAAACCGCGTCCTTCCTGAGAGCGACTTGTGCGTCGATATCGGTGCCCTCACGTCCGGGCGCGAAAGTGATGAATGACGTCATGATTGCCGCCCCGAGACGGGTTTGGAACGATCGAGCGCGTCATAAACGATGCCGATTTTCACATTGGCGGCGCGAGCCAGGTCTACCGGCCTTGCTCCGGCGCTCCGCATGGCCCGCATCGCATCGACCATGGCGCGGCGCTTCTCTGGCGAGTTGGGGCGGCTCATTGGGTGACCTCTTCGGTCTCGAAAAACACCCGGTCGCTCCACGGCAGACCACGCTCTGAGGCAGCCTTGCGGATGGCCGCCATGTCCTCATTCGTGAATGGGCCGCCGCCCTCCCAGCGCGAAACACTGGCCTGGGTACGGCCGATGAGCGACGCGAACTCGCTCTGCGAGAGGCCGAACATCTTGGTGCGTATGTAGCGAATTGAGTTCATGCGCCGCATACTATGCGCAAACGGATAATGGTCAAGCGGAAAATATCCGCCAACGGATTTTTGTTATGCGCAGACGCTAGCTAGGACTGTGGGCATGAAACCGTCAGACATGATCAGAGCCGTTCTCAGAGAAGCCAACTGGACCCAGCAGCGCGTCGCCGAACATCTCGGCGTGAGCCAGTCGACCGTTAATCGCTGGCTGCGAGGGTCAGAGCCGGAGGGTGGTAACAGAGACGCAATAAGCCAGCTCTATCTTGAGGTGTTTCAAGATGAGGCAACGCCGAAAGTGTCACTCAAGGGAAAGGTCGGCGCGGGGCAAGCCATTTACCCACTCGAAGCAGACGACGAAGCGCTGGTGGATGCGCCACCGAACGCAACGGCATCAACCGTCGCTGTCGAGGTAAGCGGCGCCAGCATGCTGCCCGTATTCTTTGACGGTTGGCTTCTCTACTATTCCCGACACTTATCACCTACCGAGATGGTCAACAAAATCGGCGTCGCCCAACTCTCTGACGGGCGCCTTCTCGTCAAGACGATACGCCCAGGCCTATCTCCCGGGCTATGGACCTTGCTCAGCGCGAATGCCGATCCCATCGAGGACGTGGCCATAGAATGGGTCGCCCCTATTGACTGGATCAAACCGCGGTGACCGCCAAAGTCTGGCGCATACTAATGGCATTGCCAGTCCTTGTTGGATGCACTGCCTCTGATGGCCCGCTGCTGAGAGCATGCCAGGAGGCGATTAAATCTCGGCTGATCGCCCCATCTTCATACCAGCGGCTCGCCGTCGCTCCCCACGTCAAAACAGACCTAACGGTAGAGCAGTGGCTCAGCGAGTTAGAACCCGCCCTATCCGTCTCCATGCGCGCTGAGGACTTCAGTCGCGCCAAGGCGGCCGTGGCAAATGGCGAGACGCTAGACGTCCTCGGGTATCGGGTAGACTACGATTTCCTGAACGCCTCGGGAGTGCGGATCCAGCAGGTGGCACACTGCACCTATCCGACCATAGGCCAGTCGGAAGACCTGGCTCGCGCCGACGAAGTCTTAGTGAATGGCGCCAGCCATGTCCGATGGATGCTGCTGCGCGCCAAAGGGCAGTAATCCGTTTGCGCATATTCCATCTTGCGTCGTTATCCGTTTGCGCATAATCATGACCTCCAGTTTCACCACTGGAGGACGCAATGCCTGTTTCTGCACTTTCCCGCCAAGCGGCGGTTTCTCACCTCACCCTTCTTGTCGCCACGCCCGAGCGCTCCCCTGCCGAGCGCATGGCCGATGTCTTTGTCGGCAATGACGAAGAGGGCCGCACCACGCTGCGCCCAGATCTGCACCGTGAAGGTTTTGCCGATGCCGAGATCGACGCCCACCAGGCCGAGGCCGTGCAGATCGCCGGCCGTCGTCGCAACCAGTCCAAGACGCGCGACGTAAACGCCGCCCGCACCAAGTCGCTCGATGAAGTCGCAGCCGACATGGCCGATGCCATCGGCTCCATCCTGCCCCCAACCCAGCTCGTCATCGCCGAGCTGCAGGCCCGCGGCTTCCCCCTGCGCCATATCGAACTGCTCATGGGCAAGGCCCGCGCC
>Ga0247738_10000572_pt1 | contig 13918 bp, 10 predicted proteins | sample UWRJL013104B2_FD_180936 | JGI IMG/M metagenome (GOLD analysis project Ga0247738, IMG submission 180936) | Plant litter microbial communities from Arlington Agricultural Research Station in Wisconsin, United States - UWRJ-L013-104B-2 | ecosystem: Environmental > Terrestrial > Plant litter >...
CACGAGAAGGCTCGAAATTGGCCCGAATTCATACATCGCCATCAAGCCGCTGATAATATCGGGCAACTTCAGGTAGGCGACCATCCAGCCGAAAGCGACAGACGCGGCAATCGCGAAGGTCGGCAGCGCCACCATCAGAGCTGCATTGCGGGTAATGTTCGGCAGCGAGCGCAGCGGGATCGTTCGTAGCGCTGCGATCACGACGACGCAGTAGGCCACCGCAACGACGCCAGCTTCGGTTGGCGTGAAGAGTGCCGCCAGAATCCCGCCGACGATGATCACCGGCACACCAAGCGGTAGGAGGGCGCGACGGAAACTCCTGGCGATCAAGCCGAAGTTCATTTCGGATTCACGCGGGTGATTGTCCTTGATTGCACGGCGGTAAGCGATCGCCATCTGTGAAAGGCCCACGGCCGCGCCCGGGACGATGCCGGCAAGGAACAATTTGGAGATCGAGAGATTGGCCAGCGAGCCGTACACGATCATCAGAACGCTGGGTGGAATGATGGCACCCATGGTTGATGATGCGGCGGTGATCGCCGCGCTGAAACCGGGCGAGTACCCCTTCTTGACCATGGCCGGAATGAGAACCGAACCGGTGCCCGCCGTATCAGCGGTTGCGGTGCCGGAAACCATGGCGAACATCATCGAAACGACGACGTTAACCTGAGCGAGCCCGCCCCGTATGTGACCAACAAGGGCGTAAGCCAAATCGATGAACCGGTCAGCGATCTTGCCTTCGTTCATCAGGTAGCCCGCGAGGATGAAAAACGGTATCGCGAGCAATGGAAAGTAGTCGAGAGCGGCATAGAGACGCTCGACCAGCAGCATCGGTGGAATCCCGACAGCCATCATCGTCAACAAGGTTGCGGCAGACAATCCGAAAGCGAGCGGCACCCTGAGGATGAGAAGCAGGATGAATGTGCCAAAAAGAATTGCAATTTCCATGGAATTAGACACCTGCCACTTCGCCGGTCTGGCTCGTCATGACCGCGCCATCGGGGCGCTGCCGCAGCGACAGACTCAGGAGATCAACGAGGGAGTAAAAAAGGATCAGGCCGCCAGCGATAGGCATTACCAGCATGGTATAGCCCTGTGGTATGCCCAGGCTGAAGCTGAAGCGCCGCATGCCTGCGGATGCAAAGGGGATACCTTTCCAGAGCAGCACAGCCCCGATCCCGCCAACGATGACGACCGCGAGAAATTTTAGCGAAAGATCCGCCAAGCTTCCGGGCGGAGCCCACTTTTCAATCAGATCGACATTGAAATGCTCATGCCTGCGCACGGCAACCGTGCCGCCGAGGAAGGACATCCAGACAAAACACACTGTCGAAAGCTCGATTGACCAGACGAAACTGGTAGAGAAGATGTTCCGGGCGGCAAGCTCGCCCAGAAGCACAGAGCACATGACGAGTGCAAGCAGTGCGCACACGTCCAATGTCAGGAGTTCGAGCCTGCGCGCCACGCGCCCCAGGCCATTCAAAAGCGTATCCATGGCTCGCATGCTTCCTATTCTCAGAGAGCCTGGATAGCGGCCAGGATGTCTTCCGCGTTGACGTCCTTGGCAACCTTCTCATAGAGCGGCGCAAGAGGCTCGCGGAATGCAGCCTTGTCGACTTCGCTGATGATTGCGCCATCAGCCTTCAGAGCTTCGATTGCCTTGGCCTGAGCTTCAACCGAAGCGTCGAGCAGAGCCTGTCCGCCGGCTGCGAAGGCTTCCTTCACCGCCGCGCGCAGGTCTTCCGGCACCTTGTTCATGGCGGCATCACCGATCAGAACGACCGCAACGTAGAACGAGTGGTCCGTGCGAGCCATGTACTTGGCTGTTTCCTGGATCTTGTAGGTGGAGAGGATGTCGGGAGCGTTCTCGACCGCTTCAACAACGCCCTGACGCATTGCTGCAACAACTTCAGGCATCGGCATGTTTACCGGGATGGCGCCATACGTACCCCAAACTTCGGCTTCGATCGGATTGGCCTGAACGCGCATGCGTACGTTGAGGGCCTTGATGTCCTCGGGCTTGGTTACTTCACCCTTGGTGTTGGCGAACCAACGGCTCCCGACAGTGGTCGGCGCGACGAGTTGCAGCCCGAGTTCGGCTTCTGAGACCTTCTGCTGCATCAGCGCCCACACCTTGCTGTCCGGTGCCATTGCCGCGCGGTAAGTCTCATAGTCCTTGAAGACATAGGGCACGCTGAAAAGCTGGAATGCCGGCACGAAGCTGGCGAAATTGCCACCACCTGCGATGGCCACGTCGAGCGAGCCGTTGCGAAGACCTTCGATCATGCTGAGCTCATTGCCGAGCTGCTGGTTCGGATAGATCTTGAAGCTGACCTTGCCGCCGGTCTTTTCGCGCAACTGATCATCGATGAGAACGAGCGTCTTGTAGTACAGACCGTCTTCGTTCGATTCGGTTCCGGCCGAAAGAACAACTTCCTGGGCGCTTGCGGAAACCGCCCCCGCGACAACCGCAAAGCCCAGAATTGCGGCCTTCAGGCCGCCTTTAAAAAACATCATAATTCACTCCCCATGTACGACCTAACCGTACGACGTGCGGCTATACCGCTCATTCGACATCGAGTCAATATGCCGTACGTCGTACGATATAGCCGTACAAGGAGTGCCGCGGAGGCAGGGTTGACGCGAACCTAACCGGATCGCGATTTTCCGCCGTCCGAAGAAAAGTTTGTGGGCATTTCTTAAGAGGCGCCGGACCAAAGCATGGTTCGGATTACCGCCGCAGATGGGTTACGGCTTCCTTGCAAGATCGGCGTCGTCCAGCGTGATAAGCGCGAGGCGATACTTTTCCGCGCGGGCGGTCGAGGTTACGTCGTTCAGAGCCCCTCGGCTTGGATCGAGATGGTCTCGAATGACGGCAAGCATTACGGATCGCGCAATCGCGTTGTCGGACAGCCGGAGGATGAAGTCCTGGTAGGGTTCGCCTTCGTCCTGCGTCAAGGCAGCGACGGCGGTTACCACCGTGCGGCTGAAGCCGTGGGTCCAATAGAGGTCGCTGCAATTCACATTGGTTTGCTCGACAACATCACGCAGCACGGCCACGATACGCTCGTCCATCGTTTTCAAGGCAAGCATTATCCGGAGCGAATGCAGGATATGAGGCTGCCCGGTCGTGTCGACTTGTCCTGCATGTGCATCTGTGGCGATTGCGATTGCCATTTCGAGGTCTGCCACGGTACTGGCTGTGTCCTTGTCCTTTGTTTTCTGCATCGAATTCCTCTTTCGCAAACTACATGCGCAAACGAGATGATTGCTCTGCCGAGGTGGTGGAAAATGGATGCCCTTGTGATGTTTCACACGCGCTAATGCCGTGAGCATTTACGCTACAGCAGAAATAGACACCGGAGGGTGCATCACATTTGCCTGTTACGGGCTCGATATTTGGCGGTTCGTGCCTGCACCAGCCGTTCTAGCCTCTTTTCTTGTCTACGCGAAGTTGATCTGTGCGATGTGCTTCGCAACATTTCGAATGTAAACATATCCGCCGCTTCCGAGATTGAATTGTAATTTGGCTGGCTGACAATCTGCCCAAGTGCGCCATCGACAGGCGCGCTTTCAGAAAGAAGGTTTTTAGTAATGACCAAGTACAAGCTCGAATATATCTGGCTCGACGGATGCACTCCTACTCCCAACCTGCGCGGCAAGACTCAAATCAAGGAGTTTGACGCATTCCCCACACTCGACCAACTGCCGCTCTGGGGCTTCGATGGCTCGTCGACCCAGCAGGCCGACGGCCGCAATTCCGATTGCGTGCTGAAGCCGGTCGCTCTCTATCCCGATTCAGCCCGCTCCAATGGTGTTCTCGTCATGTGCGAGGTGATGATGCCGGACGGTTCGCCACACGCATCCAACAAGCGCGCCACCATTCTTGATGACGAGGATGCCTGGTTCGGCTTCGAACAGGAGTATTTCTTCTACAAGGACGGTCGTCCGCTCGGCTTCCCCGAACACGGATATCCCGCTCCGCAGGGCCCGTATTACACCGGCGTCGGCTTCTCCAATGTCGGCGACATCGCCCGCATGATCGTCGAAGAACATCTCAACCTCTGCCTCGATGCGGGCATCAATCACGAAGGCATCAACTCCGAAGTCGCCAAGGGCCAGTGGGAATTCCAGGTCTTCGGCAAAGGGTCCAAGAAAGCGGCCGACCAGATCTGGATGGCGCGCTATCTCCTGCAGCGCCTGACCGAAAAATACGGCATCGACATCGAGTTCCATTGCAAGCCTCTCGGAGATACCGACTGGAATGGATCGGGCATGCATTGCAATTTCTCGACCAAGTTCATGCGCGAAACCGGTGGCAAGGCCTATTTCGAGGCACTGATGGCACAGTTCGATAAGAATCTGCGGGACCACATTGATGTCTACGGTCCTGACAACCACCTGCGCCTGACCGGCAAACACGAAACCGCGCCCTGGAACAAGTTCTCCTACGGCGTTGCCGACCGCGGCGCCTCGATCCGGGTGCCGCATTCGTTCATCAGGAATGACTACAAGGGTTACCTCGAAGACCGTCGGCCGAACAGCATGGGCGACCCTTACCAGATTGCTTCGCAGGTTCTGAAAACGATCTCGGAAGTCCCGACCGCAGACAGCGCTTCGGCTGCTGCGTGACCTGCAAAAGGGCGGCCCAACGCGGCCGCCCTATCTCTCTTCGCCGGGCCAAATGGCGCGTGCAGGCCTCTTTCATGCAGCCGCATGCGCGCGTGGACGGCAGTGGCGTCCAAAGGCGCCGCTCATATTCCAGCCTATCCGCACAACAGCACCTTCCCGCGCAGCGATCCAATTGCGTTCCTGCGCGATTGAGACGGAAGCGTCGACAAGCGCGGCCCGTTGGCCGATATGTGCGAGGAACGAGCGGGGAAGTGATACGGAGGGTTGTTGCAACCCGGTCGACGGTTGCGAAGCGAAATCGCAAGGCAAACAGAGCGCCTTCAACGAGATCTCCGCGCAGCCATGATTAGACAGACGGGCGACAAGAATGGTTTGACGGAATGACGACCGGCGCAACGGCGGTGTAAAGCCGGATCATGGTCGTTGAAGAATGCCGAAAGCGGTGGACGAGGACGGGAGGAAAAAGGGGGGCGGTCCTCCCGTCCTGCCTTCGGTCAGAACTTGTAGTTCAGACCGATCCGGATCAGGTGACCGTCGTTGTTGAAGGTCGAGTCATAGCCGCCTGCGACGCCGGTACCCGGGATGGCTTGCACATTGACTGTTTCGTCGCCGAGATCGTAGTACAGATACTCTGTCTTCAATGTCAGCCTTTCAGTGATGGCGTGCTCGACACCAACGCCGACAGCATAGCCAAATTGCGTATCGCTGTTTTCGCCGGTGAACTGCTTCACGCCGGTTGGCGCGAACATATCGACGCTGGATGTCGTCTCGCCAAAGGCCAGGCCACCCGTGCCATAAATCAACGTGCGATCGAGGGCAAAACCGAGACGGCCACGGACTGTGCCGAGATAATCGATTTCCGAGTTGAAAACGTTGCTTTGTGCCAGGCCGGTATTGATCTGCGGGGTAACGAAATCGCCGCTGTCGTTGAGATCAGCGAAGGAGAAATCCGCTTCGACGCCGTAGACAAACGCCCCGCTCTGCCAGTTGTAGCCGGTCTGAATGCCGCCGAGCACACCATCGCGATCAAGATCCACGGATCCCGGCCGGGCGCCGGTCTCGATATTGGCGATGTTCGGACCAAGCTGGCCAATGGAGTTGATTTCGCCGTCGCCACCGAAGCCGTAACCCAGGTTGACGCCCACGTAGTAGCCGCCCCATGAGAAGGACCCGATCGGATTATCAGCAGCGACTGGCGGCTGTTCGCCGGTAACCGTATCCGCGGCATGCGCAGAAATTGCGCCCATTAGAAGAGCCGCTGTGAGAACTACACTTGTTTTGTTCATGCCATCGTCCGTTCGTTTTAATGCGCCTGCCTGTTAAGCGTGACGGCTAAGTTGACCATCGCCAAACAGCTTCCAAACTGCCGGCTGTTTCGTGCCTTTGGGGGATGCAACCGGCCTCCCCAATGCGGTTCGGGGCCGATCTCGATCAGTTCCAGACCGCATGCGATCAGTGACGGCGGTTTGTTATCGCTTGGTTTCAGTTTATCGCCGAGATGAATTACAGGTGTAATTCCGCCCATATTTTGTGCCGCCGCCGATCGCACAAGGATGCCGCCCCGCCGTGGAGACGAGCCATTTGAGGCGCATGCCTGTCAGGGATGGTATTGGATGCGCATTGGCATGGTGTCGCCAGGCCACGATGCCTGTCGCCGGCCCGAGCGCCGAGGCGGGCAAGCGGACGATAACCTGAGCAAGTGGTGGAGCGGAGAACCGGCCGGCCGAGGACCTCCGCGCGCAGTCCGACAAAGCTCCATTTCTGTCGCTGCGATCGCGCATGCAGGGTGCGTTCTCACAAATATCCCGCAGCATGCGCCCCTGTAATAGTGGCATGGCAAACGAAAATTGTGCCGTCCGCACAGCGAGCGCTAACCTTTCAAGGAGCGAAACAGCTCAAATGCGCACTTCGCGACGATCGCGATGATGCACGCGCAGGCGCGCTTAAGCCGAATGGGAAATAACGGGCGATGCCTCTAACTCAAAAAACATGGTTTGAGAATGCAACGGGAATATCGCTTCTTCCTCCAGAGCTCATGCACCACATCATCGAATATCTGGGTCCGATGGATCAGCTGGCCCTTTCCCATGTAGACAAGCAGCGATACGCCTTCCAGCAGACTGATAATCTGCGCGACAACCGCCAGCGGGCTATCCGGATCCAGGCCGTCTGGCGGCATCTGACGACGCCGCAAAGCCATCAAAGCAGCCCGGCGCAACAGGTTGGATCGGTGGTGGAAGGCTTGGCGCCAGTTTTTGATTTTCTGGATCGTCGTCAGAAGGAGTGGCTTGTTACCGCTGCGGAGGGCATCGAAGAGGCAAGTGACCGGGCATCTGCGCTTGCTGACTTTATGCCGGGGTTGGCGGCCATGGACCCAGCGCTTCATCAGCGTCTGATCGGTGCGATTGAGACGGTCGGGGATGAACTCCAGCGCGGACTGGCAGCGAGTTGGTCTGGATGCGGGTTGGGCGTTTTGGACCTCGCCCTTCAAACACGTCTGGTACAGGTCGTCGAGGGTGTGGATGGATATGCCAGAGCATTGGCCGTCGCCGGCCTGGCACCTTGGCTTTCGAAGTTGGACGGCACGCTTCACGCCCGTCTGCTTACTGCCGCAACGGGCATCGAGGACGAGCCTGATCGCGCCGATGCGTTGGGTGCCTTGGGAGCGGGGCTTGCGGATTTGGATCCTGCGTTGCATGAGGGTCTCGTTTCCGCGGTCTTGGGTCTAGCCGAACCCCCTGATCGTGCAAGGGCGATCGCGGGTTTAGGCCCGGGTCTTGCAAAGCTGGACCCGGGGCTTCAAGAGCGCCTTATTGCGGCGGCCGTGGCCATTCCCGCGGACAATAACGACGAGTCCGATCGCGCAGTCGCAATCGCCGGCCTTGCGGCGGGCCTGGCGGCTTTAGCCAAGCCGCTGCAGGAGCGCCTTGTTGCCGCTGCGATAATTCTCGCGAGCCAACCCGATCGCGCGCAAGCGCTGGCGGGGTTCGGGCCGGGGCTTGCTCATTCAGATTCCACGCTCCACCCTCGCATCGTCACCGCGGCAATCGACCTTGAAGAAGATGCCCGTGCGATCGCATTGGCAGGCCTCGGGGCTGGGCTGCAGTCCTTAGACGCTGTGCGTCTTGATGCGGTCATAACGGCCATAACAGGCATCAACGACTCTGGCTCTCGGGCGACAGCACTAGCTGGTCTTAAAAGCGGATTGGCAGGGCTGGATTCACTGCACCTGGAGCGCATTTTCACAGCGATTGGCGGCGTCGGGATACCTCACATCGAGGAAACGCTGCAAAGCCTGGCGCCGACACTGGCCGAACTGGTTCCAGATCTTCATGAGAGGCTCATTGAAACAGCAGAACGCGCTGCGGTAGCGGCGCGTGCGACCGCGCTGGCGGCGTTCGGACCGGTTCTGGGCAAATTCGCGCGCGAGTTGCATCCGCGCCTCGTGAATGCCGTGGTTGGCCTCGCGGATGAATCCCGTCGCGCGAACGCGCTGGCCGGGTTTGGAGCGGGGGTCCATGCTTTGGATGCGGCGCTTCACGACCCGCTGATATCCGCCGTTGAAGCTATCCTCGACGAGCATGATCGGGCGACCGCGCTGGCCGGGTTCGGGCCAAGCCTGTCAAAGATGAGGCCAGACCTTCAGCAGCGCCTGTTCCAGGCCGCTGAGCGCATAAATGAACCTCAGCCGCGCGCGTGGGCGCTGGCGCGACTGGCCAGATAGGTTCGGTCCCCCCTTCGGCGGTGTCCGCATAAGGGATCTCGGCAACACAGCATTCCAAGACGCCCGACACGACCATATGGGGCACCACCCAAAACCCAACCGGCAAACTGCAGAGAGATTTGATATGACTGACGCCAATGTGAGGATCCAGCGTGTTCTAGACCGATATTCCGGTGTGGATTTCGACGAGAGGGCGGCCAGCCTGGAGATACAGCAGGTATTCGACGAAATTGTTATCGAACACGAAGTGAGGCGGAATTCGATCAACACGCTCTACGAGGAAGCAAAGGCTAAAATGGAGCGATTCCTGAACAAGGCCATCACGCCCGAGAAGTTCGTGGAAGAATTCGATGCGTTAAGCGTAGCCCTGAAGGAAATAAAGCCGGACACGGACGCTAAACCGCTTGACCGAGATTTGCTCAAGAAATTGAAATCCTGGACAAAACCATTAAAAAAACTTCCAAAAAAAATTCTAGAAGAAGTTGACATCATAGTGAACCCCATGAGCCGGGATAATATTCGCGCCACTACGCAAGCAAACATCATCATTGGTTTACATCGGAATTTAGATAACCTTACGGGAGGCGAGGCTCATAAGGTCGTCGGTGAAAATATCTCTTATGTAACGGCAATTATCAAAGGGATTCAGGATTACCGTAATAATGGTTTTCGCGAGAGAGTAGACAAACTGTCAGAAGGATTTATCGACACGCTGGAATTGAATTCGTTGGATAAATTCGCGCAGGAAGACGAAATTAAGAGCTATGCTAACCTGGAGGTTGCCAAGCTCAATACGGAAATGTCGGCGGTTTTCCTTAAGAATGAAAAATTTCGAGCGTCGATTGCCGATAAAAATTTGATCGCCCTCGAGCGAAACAGCATTGCAAATAACGCGGCACTCTCGGCGCTCGTCAACGACCCGTTTTCCAACGTCGAGCTATCAACGCGTGTAAAGCGCGTGAACGCAACAGAACAGGCGGTACTCCCCACCCGTAACAAACTGAATCCACTTGCTAAAAAGCAAATAAAGAGTGAGCGAGATAAAGCACTTATCCGGGCAACAAACGAAGCAGGTGATGCGGCACGAAAAAATATTGCCCAAAGGGGGCTGTTGGTCGGGGGGATGCTGGAAAGGTCAGAGGCACTTTTCTGGGACGCCTTGGAAAAGGAAAGCAGCGCGCCTGGGAACGCACGAGAAGAATTGAGGATCCACTGGGAAGAGGCCGAATTCATGCGTTGCCTGTTCCAGGCGAAACTATCACGCTACGACGCCACAATGCTAGGGATGCACCGCGGGGAGGGCGCCACCGTCGATCAACCGACGAATGATGCGCAGCAGAATGCACCCCACACCTCGACAGACCTGGACTATGCGGTTTCGTTCCTCCGAAAGCGGCCCGATAATCTTCCCAATCTTGATGATATCCCCCTGACGGAGCAAATTCAAAATATCGATATTGCGCTGGTGTATGCCAATATCGAGAATGTCCTGAAAGTCTCCGAGAAATATTTCGATAACCCCTCGGCCGATGCAGACCCTTCTGGTCATATGTCCGTGAAAAAAGTGAACGATCTGCGACTAAAGGCGATCAGTAGCTCCTTGCCGCGCCAAAACGATAGCGGCAAGGCAATGGGCAGAGCATTCTTCGTCGATACCGCCAATGAATGTGAGGCAGTCGCAACGTTGAATAGCGCCGGACGGGAACAATTTCTCCAGACCGAGGCGCAACGGTGCGCGCGAGAATTTCAAGGGATTATTGGCTCTACAGATGAGGTGTCAGCCAACGCGTCTCAAGAACCCGATTCGACTACTGGGGCGGTGCCGCAGGCTGAGAATTCGACGTTCTCAAAACGGGCCGAACAGTTCATGTCGAACTGGCGCGAGGCTATGAATAGCTGGGAGCGCGGCGACACTTTATCTTCAGCCGGAAAACAAGTCTTGGGCGATGAAATTGAGCCGTACCTGACCAGGCGGACGGTCATCAGAGACAGATCGAAGAGCGTAAACGCGGCAATTCAGTTACTCAAGGAGTTTGAAAAATTCTGCGATCAAGCCAAAGGGGACGAGGTTCAAAGTTTGCAGGCCACTGCATTCTTGGAGAGAATTTCTGAAAAAATACAACAGGATGCAGGAAAAATTCTTAGCAAATATCATGAAAATGATGAATCTCTAGATGATGATCACCTTATTCAATTGTCGAAGAAAGAACGGGGTGACATAGATAAGTATAGGTTCACCGCCGCGACCCGGAAAATCGACGCCGAATCTTTGCTGTTTGCAATTGATCTAGTCCAGTCGGCGGGCGGTGTTTTGGCGCCAGAGGGGCTTGAGCAGACCAAAGGCAGTCTTGAGTCGGCAGTTAAAAAGATCGAAGCCAATGTAAGAAGGATAAATCTCAATTTAGAAATTGGGAAAATTCCTTCGTATGAGGAGGCGACGGCATGGTTTAGTTTGGCGACAGCGGCCCAGTTGCCCCCGCGTACCCCCACGCCGGACCCGGCTCCTTTGTCGGATGACGACGCAGACTGGTCAGACAGCGAACTGCTTCGCAACCCACCGAGGGCGTTTTAAAGCGGGAAGGTGCGGGCAGGGGGGTCGCCGAGGGTAGTTCTCTGTCGTCCCGTCAACGGCTTGCTTTCCTGGCCGCTGATATCGGCGGCAATGCCTCGCCTCTAACGCTTCGGCCCCAAAGCTGAAGCCGGTGTGCTGGTCCATGTGTCACGGGCCAAGAATGGCGGCAGGAACCATGAAAGCTTGTCCCTGCCGCCGATCTCAAAGATTTATTTCGAGTGGCGCTTGATTTCAAATGCGTAGAATTGCGACTTTTGGCGGCCGGAGAAATTATTGTCCGCCGCCAATATCAGGACGTCGGTGCCGTCCGTAGCCTTTCCGATTGCCATCGCCTCGATGTTGTCTGGCGTCAGACCGAAGGCACGAAGGTCGAGTACCTGACTCTTGCGTACCGGAACCGCCTGCTCGGCGCTGCTGGCGAGCGAGTCGATACCAGAGACATCCGTTGCGCCGTCGAGATCGATCATGAAAAGCTTGATATTGTTGCCGTAGCCCTGAGCGTAGCTGCGTTCGACAGCGAGTAAGTGGCGATCGTCAATTGCAACCATTTCCGACATGCCATTGTCACGGGGACCATCGGCCTTGGTTGGCGCCTGCGGGATGACGGACACGGGGTATATGTATTGCGCCTTAGGCTCGCTATCGGCGGCATCGTAGCGAACGATGCGCGCCAGGGTGCCGTTCGTCAAACTGGCAATTGGCCCATCCTGGTAGAGGGCCGCCTCGACGCCGGCAAAAATCGCGCCGGATGGCGATATCGCCAAACCTTCGAAAGCGAGATTGTCACGGATACCGGTTGACTGGTCGGCGGTCGGGGCGAAGCCCTCTGGCAGCGTAAATTCGCGTAGAAATGCGCCGTCAGGAGAGGCGATGCGGATGAACGGCGCAACGAGTGCCTTGGCATCACCCTCGCTTGACCAATAAAACCCGTCCTTTCCGATCCGAACGGCTTCCGGGTCCACCGCGCCGGCAGCGAAGGCTTCCTGGTTGGTGTCCTTCAGGACGACGTGTTTGCCGACGGTGACGCCTTTCAGACCCCCAGCACTGACGTCGATATCGAGCTCGTAAAAGCGAACAGGCCCCCTTTCGGAGCGGTCGTCGCTGATGGCGATGTAACGACCGGTTGAAGCGTCGAAGTCGAGACCGGAAATGCCACCGAATTCGGTACTATCCACTATCTGGCCGGTCGGAATTATGAATTCCCCAAGGTAGGAAAACGTGATCCCGGCCGCGCAGTCACCGAACGGGCATGCGGTATCGACCTTCGAACCAATATCCTTGGCGTGGACGAGCGAGGTGCTGAGCAGGAGGGCGAAAGCGGTCGTCGAAAGGTAGCGCTTGATCATAACTGATATCCGTTAAAGTGTTGAAGTGAGGGGGCTGGCCGCCGATTGCCGCCGATGCCTTGGTTTGCGTTCCACGACAGATGTTTCGGCGGCCGCGGGCTTGCGCCGGTTGACCGTCAGCTGGGGAAACCGTCGTCGCGAGCCGGGCAGGCGGAATCTCGCTACCAGAACGCTGGTGCTGTAATGGGTTTGGGGCGAAGATCCGGCTGCACGCGCATCGCATGCTCCGCTCGTAGGTGGTTTCCGCTGACGCGAACACGGTAACCGCGGGGCTACTCATCGCCATGTCAGAATTGCCCGATATCGTATCAAATGAAACGCCGCATTCGACGCGATATCGGTGGTCTTTCCGGGTGCGTAAAGAACGGCCTCGGCTTCAGCCCACGGCTCTCCTAGTGCAAATCGATTCGGGTTGCGAAGCCGGCCAGTGCCTTGGCAAACTGCTCCGGTTGCTCGATATGGGCGAAATGACCGCTCTCATTGAAAATTACCAGCTGCGAGTCCGGGATCAGGCTGTGCAAGATCCCCGCCCACCGCGGCCCGCATATGAAATCATGTTCGCCCACCAGGATAAGGGTGGGAACAGACATGCCCGGCAAATCACCGCAAACATCAAACGGCTGGCCATCGCCGTGCACAAGCACTGCCTCCAGCGAGGAGCGAAATTGCTCGATTACCACGCGCATGCGATCGGGATCCGCAAAATACACCGGCAAGAGGCGCCGTATGACGTCAATGTAGTCTGAATCGCTGCTCATCGAACCGAAGGAATTCCAAGCCTGCAGCGCGTCTTGCGCCTCCGGATCACCCGCACGACGCTGGCAGAACTGCCGTACGGCCTCGCCTGCCGTCCCCATGAAGTCGCCGCCCGTGATTGCGGACGTGTCATATAACAACAGTCCCGCCACGCGCTCAGGAGAAGCAATGGCAAGCTGCTGCACCACGAAGCCGCCGTGGGAATGTCCGATCAGGAAAACGCGCCGGAGATCAAGGGCGTCCAGCAGGCCAAGCAACTGTTGCGCATAGCGTTCGACGCTGTAGCCATCGGGATGGCCGGCCAGCCGACCTGAAAGACCGGTACCGATCGGTTCGACATACACCATCGTAAAGTGTCGCTCGACCAGGGGCATCTGCAGGTATTCCCAATTGATGCCCGGCCCTCCAGAGTGCGCGACGCATACCGCGCCTTGCCCGGACACATGATAGCGTTGCTCTACGCCGTGGACCATTATCATATGGGTACCATGAGAAAGCCGGTCGTCGCTGGGCATTGTCAACCTCCATCGGGTGCCGAAGACTAGTCTTGCAATTCCCATATAAAGAGCTGGCTTGGCTAACAAGTCGCCTGCAGGCCATTATGGTTGCATGTGTAATAACCTATGCTTTTGGGTGTATTATGCCGTATTACATGGTGCGCGCGATTAAAGGACGGAAAGAGCTGCTGGCCGCCCTTTCGCCGGAACTATCGGTGACACGATCGATGCTGCAGAGCGCTCCGCCGCAGCTGCGGTCCAAGATTTCTGACCTTGGCGCATAGCTCGAAAACATGTGATCGATCTGCCCCGGTCATGCAGCCAGCATGCGCTGCCAACCCGCCGATCACGTCCTGATTTATTGCATATGCATCCATATTGCAGTGCGGTG
>Ga0247738_10000573_pt1 | contig 13911 bp, 13 predicted proteins | sample UWRJL013104B2_FD_180936 | JGI IMG/M metagenome (GOLD analysis project Ga0247738, IMG submission 180936) | Plant litter microbial communities from Arlington Agricultural Research Station in Wisconsin, United States - UWRJ-L013-104B-2 | ecosystem: Environmental > Terrestrial > Plant litter >...
ATGTTGCCCGCACCGGCGCGCACGGCCTTCCAGCCTGCCTTGTAGAAGCGTGCGCCCAGCCAGAACTGCACCGGTGTGGCCAGCGCGAGTTGCAGCCAGCCATTGATCATCCAGTCGGCACCGAACAGCATGCCGACCATGGGAAGAACCAGAGGCAATGAGAGCGCGGCGGCCAGCGCCACCGGCCACCAGGGCTCGCCTTTGCTGGGAGCGGGCTTGGTGAACCCGTTGCCCTCGAAAGGCGTGGCGAGGTAGCCGGCCCTGTCCATGGCGGCCACCAGGGCACCCGGCGCAACGCCCGCAGAGCGCACGGTGGCTCGCGCGGTGGCGAGGTTGACTTCGGCGGTCTGCACGCCGGGCACGGCCTTCAGCGCCTTTTCGACGCGGCCCACACACGAAGCGCAGGTCATGCCCTCGATCGAGAATTCAAAGATTTCAGCACCCACGCTGTAACCGGCCTTTTGTACTGCAGCGGTCAGGCTGGCGCCGGTGGTGGAAGGCGTCGCGTTCACCGTGGCGCGTTCGGTGGCGAGGTTGACATTGACTTCGCTGACGCCGGCGACGGCCTTCAAGGCCTTTTCCACGCGGGTCACGCACGAAGCGCAGGTCATGCCTTCAATGGGAAATTGGTGCTCGGTGAGCGGAAGGGTGGCGGTGTTCATGAGGGCTCCGATGGGTTGAGACAACGGATGCTCGGCCTTGACACGGTGGTCAGGTCAACACCCGGCGAGGATGGCACGGCGCGCTGGCACCGCTTGACCTTGCCTCCGTGGCAATGCCCAGAGTACGGACTCCCTCAACCTTTCCGGAGTCATCCATGCACGAATTCCACATCCCCGACATGACCTGCGGCCACTGCGCATCCAAGGTCCACATCGCCCTCAAGCGGGTCGATGCGACCTGCGACATCCAGGTCGATCTGTCTCAGCACAAAGTCAGCGTACGCAGCGACGAAGACCGCGTCTCACTGGCGGAAGCGCTGAGCGAGGCCGGGTACCCACCGGCCTGACGACCGTTCGTCAAGGCGCCCAGGTGGGGGCCTTGACCTTCCCACGGTGTCAAGCTGCATCCTTCGCTCATTCACATTTCTGTATTCAAGGGACACCCCATGACCACCCTGATGAACATCGGCGAAGCGGCCACCGCCGCCGGCGTGTCGGCCAAGATGATCCGTCACTACGAACAGATCGGCCTGCTGCCTGCGGCTGAACGCAGCGAATCCGGTTACCGCCTGTATGGCGAGCGCGAAGTCTCGGTGCTGCGGTTCATCCGGCAGTCACGCCGGCTGGGCTTTTCGGTCGCGCAAATTGCCGAGCTGATCGGCCTGTGGAGCGACTCGCAGCGAACCAGTCGCGAAGTCAAGGCCGTGGCTAAGCGCCACCTGGCCGATCTGGAAGAGAAGCGGCGCGAGATCGAGCAGATGATGGAAGGCCTGGCGGGGCTGGTGCAGGCCTGCCACGGCAACGACCAGCCCCATTGCGCCATCCTGGACAAGCTCTCGTTGCACAGTCCGGCGCAGCACCAACCAGACCACAAGCCACAGCTGCGAAAAGCACGCGTCCAGCGCGAAGAGGCCGCCGGTGGCAGCTCCAGCACCATCGACCTCATGGCCTGGATGCGCGGGGTTCACGTGCACCAGCACCACAAGCTCACCAACTGACAGCCGATCCGGGCCCCCGGTCGCTCGAAACTTCAGGAAGGGAAAGACATGGACCAACACGCACACCACCATCACCACGCAGGCCACGTGGCCCCAACGCCCGCGCCGCAGGGCAAACCCGGTGCGGTCTACACCTGTCCCATGCATCCGGAGATCCGGCAGGACCACCCGGGCAACTGCCCCAAGTGCGGCATGTCGCTCGAACCGGTCATGCCCGAACTGGAGGCCGACGAGAACCCGGAGCTGGTGGATTTCCAGCGCCGGTTCTGGTGGACCTTGCCACTCACCGTGGTGGTGGCCGTGCTGGCGATGTTCGGCCACAACCTCGGCTGGTTCGACATGGCCACACAGAGCTGGATCGAGTTGGTGCTGACGGTGCCGATCGTGCTGTGGGCCGGCTGGCCCTTCTTTGTGCGCGGCGCGCAGTCGGTGGCGAACCGCAGCCCCAACATGTGGACGCTGATCGCGCTGGGAACCGGGTCCGCGTTTGTGTACAGCGTGGTGGCCACGCTGGCCCCACAGGTGTTCCCCGACTCCTTTGTGTCGATGGGGCGGGTGGCGGTGTACTTCGAGGCGGCGGCGGTGATCATCTCGCTCACCCTGCTGGGCCAGCTTCTGGAGCTCAAGGCGCGATCACAAACCTCGGCGGCCATCCGTTCGCTGTTGGGTCTGGCGCCGAAGACCGCGCGGCGCATCACGGCCGAAGGGCACGAGGAAGATGTGCCGCTGGCCCATGTGCATGTGGGTGACCTGCTGCGAGTGCGCCCTGGCGAGAAGGTGCCCACCGACGGTACCGTGGTCGAGGGCCGCAGCGCGGTCGATGAATCGATGCTCACGGGCGAGCCGTTGCCGGTGAGCAAACAGGTGGGTGACAAGCTGATCGGCGCCACGCTCAACACCAGCGGTGCTTTGGTCATGCGCTCCGAGCACGTGGGCTCGGACACCGTGCTATCGCAGATCGTGCAGATGGTCGCCATGGCACAGCGCTCGCGTGCGCCCATGCAGCGCATGGCCGACCAGGTGGCGGGTTACTTCGTGATGGGTGTCGTGGCGGCAGCGCTGCTGACCTTCTTCGGCTGGGGCCTGTTCGGGCCCGAGCCGAGCTGGGTCTATGCCCTCATCAATGCGGTGGCGGTGCTCATCATTGCCTGTCCGTGTGCATTGGGCCTGGCCACACCCATGTCCATCATGGTGGCGACCGGGCGCGGCGCCACCCATGGGGTTCTGTTCCGCGACGCCGCTGCCATTGAAAACCTGCGCAAGGTCGATACGCTGATCGTGGACAAGACCGGCACCCTCACGGAAGGCCGTCCGAGCTTCGAGCGCGCTGTGGGCCATGGGCGCTTCCCCGAAGACGAGGTCTTGCGCCTCGCCGCCAGCCTGGACCAGGGCAGTGAACATCCGCTGGCCAACGCCATCGTGGCGGCCGCGAAGCAAAAGGGCCTGGCATTGGACAAGCCCGAGCAGTTCGATTCCGAGTCCGGCATCGGGGTGCGCGGTGTGGTGGACGGCAAGTCCCTGGCCTTGGGCAACACCGCGCTGATGCAACAGCTGGGTGTGGACGTCTCGCCCCTGGCCGCCGAGGCCGAAACGCTGCGTGCGCAGGGCGCCAGCGTCATGCATCTGGCGGTGGACCAGTCGCTGGCCGGTCTGCTGGCCGTGTCCGACCCGATCAAGGCCACCACCGCCGATGCGCTCAAGTCGCTGGCCAAGGCGAACATTCGCGTGATCATGGCCACCGGCGATGGCCTGACCACCGCGCGCGCCGTCGGCCAGCGCCTGGGCATCGACGAGATCCATGGTGAAGTGAAACCCACCGACAAGCTCCAGCTCGTGGAACAACTCCAGTCGCAAGGCCGCGTGGTGGCCATGGCGGGAGATGGCATCAACGATGCGCCGGCCCTGGCCCGCGCCAATGTGGGCATTGCCATGGGGACAGGTACCGACGTGGCGATGAACAGCGCCCAGCTCACGCTGGTCAAGGGCGACTTGCGCGGCATCGCCACGGCCCGTGCGCTCTCGGTGGCCACAGTGGCCAACATGAAACAGAACCTGGCGTTCGCCTTCCTCTACAACGCGCTGGGCATCCCCCTGGCCGCCGGCCTGCTGTACCCGTTCACCGGTTGGCTGCTGTCACCCATGATCGCCGCACTCGCCATGAGCCTGAGCTCGGCTTCGGTGATTGCCAACGCGCTGCGGCTGCGCGGTGCGGCGATTCGGGAAGACTGAGGCGGGTGCCCCGTCGGTGCGCGAGCGGGCGGCAGGTGAGGTAGGCTTGATGGATGAATCAGTTCAGTTTCGAGTTTGACGCGCCGGGTCCCGTGGAGCCCGTGTCCGCCCCATCAGCCCCTTCCGTTGCACCTGTTGCCCCTGTCGCATCGGTTTCTCCCGCCCCACCTATCCCTCTCGCACCCACCCTGACCCTGGAGGAGATGGCGCAGCGCCTGGAGCACGACCCTGACTTTCGCGTCCTGCGCCGCTTGGTGCCCATCTCGGACTACGGCCCACCGCCAGCGCAGACCGGGCAGGGCTTGCAGCGGGTGTTGGTGCTCGACACCGAAACCACCGGCCTTTCGCACCAGGCCGACAAGATCATCGAGCTGGCGATGCTGCTGGTGGACGTGGACGTCGCCTCGGGCCTGCCGTTCGGGCCGGTGACGCTGTTTGAAGGTTTTGAAGACCCCGGCATGCCCATCCCTGCGGTGGCGAAGGAAGTGACGGGCATCAGCGACGACATGGTGGCGGGCCACCGGCTGGATGACGCGCAGGTCGAGGCCCTGGTGGCCCAGGCCGACCTGATCGTGGCGCACAACGCCGGCTTCGACCGCCCCTTCGTGGAAGCGCGCTTTCCAGGCTTCGCCGCCAAAACCTGGGCCTGCTCTTTTGCGGACATCGACTGGAAAGCCGCCGGCGCCGAGTCGGCCAAGCTCAGCGCGCTGGCGCAGAACCATGGCTGGTTCTACGACGCCCATCGGGCGCAGGTGGACTGCCATGCCTTGCTGCAGGTTCTCTCCCGTCCCGTGGGCCCGGGTCCGGCCACGGGCCTGAGCCAGCTGATCGCCGTGGCATCCCAGCCCAGCTTCAAGTTGCGCGCCACTGGCTCCCCCTTCGAGTCCAAGGACCAGCTCAAGAGCCGGGGCTACCGGTGGGATGCCGATGCCAAGGTCTGGTTCTGCACCCTGGCGGACCAGGCACAACTGGACGGCGAGCTCGCGTGGCTCAAGGCGGAGGTCTATGGCCGGCGCAGTGCGCGCGTGGAGATCGAGGCGCTGGATGGCCTGGTGCGCTACTCGGCGAGGCCAGGCGTGGTGTCGCAAAGAGGGCTGTAAGAACGCCCGGGCCGGGCTCAACCGATCGTCCTTTGTCCTTTACAGTGGCCCCATGCCCGAAGCCGACGACAGCCTCTCACCCATAGCCCCCCTGCGTCTGCCGGTGTTCCGCATGTTGTGGACCACCTGGCTCATGGCCAACATCTGCATGTGGATGAGCGAGGTGGCGGCGGCCTGGATGATGACCTCGCTGACCACCAAGCCGCTCTGGGTGGCGCTGGTACAGACGGCCGCCACCTTGCCCGTGTTCCTGCTCGGTCTGCCCAGTGGCGCGCTGGCCGACAACCTGGACCGCAAGCGCTATTTCCTCTTCACCCAGCTCTGGGTGGCGGCGGTGGCCACTCTGTTGAGCGCCGTCATCTTTCTCGACGTGATGACACCGCCGCTGCTGCTGGTGCTAGTCTTTGCCAACGGCATTGGCATGGCGATGCGCTGGCCGGTCTTCTCGGCCATCGTGCCCGAGCTCGTGCCCCGGTCGCAGCTGCCGGCAGCGCTGGGGCTCAATGGCGTGTCGATGAACGCCTCGCGCATCATCGGCCCGCTGGCCGCCGGTGCATTGATCGCCAGCGCCGGCAGTGCCTGGGTGTTCCTGTTCAACGCGTTGCTCTCGATCGGGGCGGCGATCATCATCAGCCGCTGGAAGCGCGAGCACATCCCGAACCCATTGGGCCGTGAGCGCCTGGGTTCGGCGATGCGGGTTGGCCTGCAATACGTGGCGCAGTCGTACCTGCTCAAGGGCGTGCTGCTGCGCATCTCGATCTTCTTCTTCCACTCCACCGCCCTGATGGCCTTGCTGGCCCTGATCGCGCGCGGCATGGAGGACGGTGGCGCCGGCACCTTCACCTTGCTGCTGGCCGCCATGGGCGCGGGCGCGATCACATCCACCGCCTTCCTGCCCCGCCTGCGCCGCCGCTATTCGCGCGACGGCCTGGTGCTGCGCGGGGCTGCGGTGCAGGCCACCGCCATGGCGGTGATGGCCGTGACCCACCAGCTCTGGATCGCCGTGCCCGCCATGTTCCTCGGCGGCGCGGCCTGGATCACCGTGGCCAACACGCTCAGCGTCTCGATCCAGATGGGCCTGCCCGACTGGGTGCGCGCGCGTGGCATGTCGATCTATCAGATGGCCATCATGGGCGGCAGTGCGGCGGGTGCGGCGCTCTGGGGCCAGGTCGCCACCTGGACCAGCGTGCAGGTCTGCCTGGGCATCGCCGCCGTCAGCGGCATCAGCGCCATGGCAGCGGTCAACCGCTGGATGCCCGATGCCGGGCTGGAAGACGACCTCACCCCCAAACGCATCTTCCCCACCCCTTCCATCCCCGAGCCGCCGAGGCACGGCCATGTGATGGTCAGTGTCGAATACCGTGTCGATCCCGCGCGGGCGGCCGAATTCCGGCTCCTGATGCTCAACGAAAGCCGGCGTGGCCGCCTTCGCCACGGCGCCTTGTCCTGGGAGCTGCTGCACGACATCAACGAGCCCGGCCGCTTCGTCGAGGTCATCATCGACGAGTCATGGACGGACCACCTGCGGCGCTTTGACCGCGTCACCGCCGCCGACGTCGCGCTGCGGGACCGCAAGCTCGCCTTTCACCTCGGCGACGAACCGCCGCGCGTCACCCGCTGCCTGATGGAAACCACCGTCTGAGGAGCCGGCCGACGCCGCGCCCTTCAGCGCGGAATCGGTTGTTCGGCTTCGGCCAGTTCGCTGCGCGCCTCGTCCAGCTTGGCCTTTCGCTCGGCCAGTTTTTTCGGGTCGCCCTTTTGTTCGGCTTCGCGCAGGCTCTTCTCACGTTCGGCCACTTTCTTCTGGGCCTGCCTGATCTCGGCGCTGCGCTCTTTCTCCAGGGATTCATCCGTGCAGTGGGCCTGGTTGGCGCGCAAGGCTCTTTTCAGCCCCGCCACTTCCTGTTTGCGGCCCTGCTCGGTGGCGTTGGCCAGCTGGGCCTCGATGTTCCGGCGCTTCACCTGGCAGGCGGGCGAGGGCTCTGCCGCGAACGTCGGCGGGGCGAACGCCAGCAGGGCAGAGGCGCAGCACAGTGCGGCGGCGATGGCTTTCATGGGCAGGTTCCTTCCGTCAGGGGATGAAGTTGCCATGATAGGCGCGGGCCGTGGCGCGGACAGCGCTATGGCCCGGCACCGGCCTTCTGGGAAAGATCGTGCGCGGCTTCCAGCAGCCACTGCGCGATGCGCTTGACCTGCGCGTCATCCACGCGCGCGCTCGGGCCGTACACCGCGAGCGAGCCCACCACCTTCGAGCCGGCCGAGAAAAACGGCGCGGCGATCGCCACCGCGCCCCGGATCAGCTCGTCGCGGCTGATCGCGTAGCCGGCTTCGCGGATGCGCACCAGTTCGTCCAGATAGGCCTTCTGGCGCGCTTTCGGAATGCGGCCCTCGATGTAGTGCAACGCATCGGGCGCGAACGCAAGAATGGCGCGCCCACTCGCGCCCAGGATCACCTTCTCGCTGTGGCCCACGCCGCGCTTGAAGCTGAGCGGTTGCGCGCTCGGCATCTCCGCCACGCACACCCGCTCCTCGCCGTGGTGCACCAGCAGCGCCACCGTCTCGCCGGTCTGCTCCCACAGTCGCCGCATCATGGGTTGCGACAGCGTGGCCAGGTCGAGGCCCGAGGTCCACATGTGCGCCAGGTGAGCCACAGAGGGGCCGAGCTGGAAACGCTGGGGCTCGCCCACGGACACGATGAAGCCGCGCAGTTCCAGCGTGCGCAGCAGTCGGTAGAGAGTGGGGCGGCTCAGGTCCACGCGCTTGAGCAGTTCGCTTGCGCTCAGCTGACGGTCGCCTGCGCGAAAGGCCATCAGGATGTCCAGCGCACGGTCCACGGCGCGCACGCCCTCATTGCTCTTGTCGATGCTCATCGCACTCTCCCGGATGTCGGATGCCGCATTGTATGAAATGCGTCCGCCTGATGGACAAGCCGCTCATTTTCTTTGACATGGATCAAGCGCAATTCCTAGAATGGACACCTGTCTCACCTGACGTACAAACAACCCATCCCCACGGAGTCCTCCAGTGAACAAGGAAATGTCTGAAACGCTCACCCGCGTCGGTCCCGGCACGCGCATGGGCAACCTCATGCGCCGCTACTGGGTGCCTGCCCTGGCATCGAGCGAAATTCCCGAGGCCGACGGGCCGCAGGTGCGCGTGCAACTGCTCGGCGAAAAGCTGCTGGCCTTTCGCAACACCGACGGCAAGGCCTGCCTGATCGGCGAGTTCTGCTCGCACCGCGGCGTCTCGCTCTACTTCGGCCGCAACGAAGAAAACGGCATCCGCTGCGCGTACCACGGCGTGAAGTTCGATGGCGATGGAAAGTGCGTGGACGTGCCGTCCGCCCCCCAGGCCTGCGCGCGCATGCACATCAAGGGCTACCCCTGCGTCGAGCGCGGCGGCATCGTCTGGACCTACATGGGCCCGGCCGACCAGCAGCCCGCGCCGCCCGAGCTGGAGTGGTGCACGCTGCCGCCCGAGCACGTGTTCGTCTCCAAGCGCCTGCAATACAGCAACTGGCTGCAGGCCATGGAAGGCGGCATCGACACCGCCCACGTCTCCTACGTGCACCGCTTCGAGGTCGACACCGACCCCATGCACCAGGGCGTCAAGGCGCTGGACTACATCAAGGCCGACGGCAACGTGAAGTTCGAGATCGAGCAGACGCCTTTCGGCCTGAGCCTGTTCGGCCGCCGCAACGGCGAGCCCGACTCCTACTACTGGCGCATCACGCAGTGGCTGTTCCCCTGGTTCACACTCATCGCACCGTTCGGCGACCATGCCCTGGGTGGCCACGTGTGGGTGCCGATCGATGACCACAGCTGCTGGGCCTGGAGCATCAACTGGCAACCCGGCCAGCCGCTCACCGAGGAAGAGCGCACCGCGATGCGAGAGGGCAAGGGCATCCACGTCGAGTACGAGGCGCCGGGCAGCTTCATCCCCAAGCAGAACCGCGACAACGACTACGGCATGGACCGCGTGGCGCAGCGCGAGGACCGCTCCTACAGCGGCATCTTCGGCTTCTCTGCGCAGGACTATTCGCTGCAGGAAAGCATGGGCACCATCCAGGACCATGAGGCCGAGAAACTGTTGCCCACCGACAAGGCCATCGTGATGGCGCGCCGCATGCTGCACGAAGCCGCGCTCGGGCTGGAGCAAGGCCAGACGCCGCCCGCGCTCGACGCCAGCGCGCAGCACGTGCGCCCCGCCGGCGTGCTGCTGCCCAAGGAGCAGGACCCCGTGGCCTGGGCGCGCGAGGAACTGGCAGACGCCACGCGCAAGCCCGTTTTCAGCCTCTGAGCGCCGCTCCTTTTCCCCCACGACAGACAACCACAGGAGACACCCATGAAGTCCCATCTCAAACTCGCGGCCGCCATCGCGCTCGCGGCCTGCGCGGCCACCTCGGCCTGGGCGCAAGGCACCGACTGGCGCCCGAGCAAGCCGGTGCGCATCATCGTGCCCATCGTCGGCAGCACCAACGACGTGCTGGCCCGCCTCATCGGCCCCGAGCTGCAGAAGGCGTTCGGCCAGCCCTTCGTGGTCGAGAACAAGCCCGGTGCGGGCGGCAACATCGGCGCCTATGAAGTGGCGCGTTCCGCGCCTGATGGGCACACCCTGCTGATCGGCTACAACGGCCCGCTGGCGATCAACGTCACGCTGTTCGACAAGATGCCCTACGACCCGGTGAAAGACCTGGCCCCGATCACGCTCGCGGTGAAGGCGCCGCAATACCTGGCGGTGAACCCCGCCTCCGGTTTCACCGACGTGAAGGACTTCATCGCCAAGGCCAAGGCCAACCCGACCAAGTACACCTACGGCTCGATCGCCATGGGCAGCGCCTCGCACCTCACCATGGAAATGATGAAGTCGGCGGCGGGCTTCCACATGACGCACGTGCCCTACCGGGGTGCCGGCCCGGCCGTCACCGACCTGATCGCCGGCAACATCCAGGCCGGCTTCTTCGTGCCCGGCAACGTGCAGGGGTTCGTGAAGGAAGGCCGCCTCAAGCTGCTGGCCTCCACCGGCCCCAAGCGCTTCCCCAGCACGCCCGACGTGCCCACGCTCGCCGAGTCCGGCCTGAAGGACTTCGAGGCCACCTCGTGGATCGGCCTGCTCGCACCTGCCGGCACACCGCCGGCCATCATCAACCGCTACAACGAAGAGATGGTGCGCATCCTGAATTCGCCCGAGATCCAGAAGCGCCTGCATGAGATGGAGTTCGAGATCATCGCGGGCTCGCCCAAGCAGTTCAGCGACTGGATCGGCACCGAGATCGTGCGCTGGGGCAAGGTCATCAAGGCCACTGGCGCCAAGGCGGAGTGAGCTGACATGAGCGAACCCCGACTCGCGGGCAGGACCGCGTTGATCACGGGCGGGGGCGCCGGCATCGGCGCCGCCGCCGCCCGGCTGTTCTGCCGCGAAGGCGCGGCCGTGCTGCTGGTGGACGCCGACGCCCAGGCCCTGGCGCGCACGAAGGAGACCATCCAGCAGGCCATGCCGCAAGCGTGCGTGAGCACCGTCGCCGCCAACGTGGCCGACGAGGCCGCCGCAAAAGCAGCGGTGGCGCAGTGCATTGAGCAGTGGGGCGGGCTCGACATCCTGGTCAACAACGCCGCCATGCGCAACTACACCGCCGCCGCCAACGCCACGGCCGCCGAATGGCAGGCCATGGTGGGCGTGAACCTGGTGGGCATGTCCAACTACTGCGGCGCGGCCCTGCCGGCCTTGCGGCAGAGCGGCGCGGGCGCCATCGTCAACGTTTCGTCCTGCTACGCCGTCACCGGCCGCAAGGGCATGGCGCTGTACGACGCGACCAAGGCGGCCCAGCTCGCATTCACGCGCAGCCTGGCCTTCGAGGAAGCGCCGCATGGCGTGCGCGCCAACGCCGTCTGCCCCGGCTCCACACTGACCGACTTCCACGTCGGCCGCGCGCAGGGCTCGGGCAAGAGCGTCGAACAGCTCAAGACCGAGCGCAAGGACACCTCGCTCATCGGCCGCTGGGCGGCGCCCGAAGAGATCGCCTGGCCCATCGTGTGGCTGGCCTCGCGCGAGGCCTCCTTCATCACCGGCACCACGCTGATGGTCGACGGTGGGTTGCACATCATGTGAGGCACGCGGATGTCGTCCACCCCCTTGCAGGCCCTGGTCTACAACCTCCGGCACGAGGCCACGGGCATCGTCAGCGTCGAGCTGCGCCCGGTGGCGCCGGCCACTACCTTTCCGGTGGTGGAGGCCGGCGCCCACATCGACCTGCAACTGGGCAACGGCCTGGTGCGCAGCTACTCGCTCACCAACCCGGGTGAGAGCCACCGCTGCGTGATCGCCGTGCTCAATGACCGGAACAGCCGGGGCGGCTCGCGCTACGTGCACGAGCAGTTGCGCGTGGGTCAGGTCGTTCCGATCAGCGCGCCGCGCAACCACTTCCGGCTGCAGGAGGACGCACCACACAGCGTGCTGCTGGCCGGCGGCATCGGCGTCACGCCGGTGTTCGCCATGCTCCAGCGCCTGGCCGCATTGCAACGTTCCGCACATCTCATCTACTGCGCGCGCAACCGCGCGGAAGCGGCCTTCGTGGCCGAGATCGAAGCCCTGGTGCAGGCCCACCCGATGCTGTCGCTGCGCTGCCGTTTCGACGACGAAGAGGGTGGCCCGCCCGACCTCGTGCAACTGCTCGACGGCCACGCGAAGGACACGCACTTCTACGCCTGCGGCCCCGCGCCCATGCTCGACGCCTACGAACGCGCCTGCGAACAACTGGGCCAGGCCCACGTGCACCTGGAGCGCTTCGCCGCTGGCGCACCCGTGGTCGCCACCACGGCCACGGCGGGCTACAGCGTGGAGCTGCGCAAATCCGGCAAGACGGTGCAGGTCGCGCCCGGTGTGGTGCTGCTCGACGCCTTGCTCGACGCCGGTGTGACCCTCGACCACAGCTGCCGCGAAGGCGTTTGCGGCGCCTGCGAGACAAAGGTCATTTCGGGCGACGTGGAGCACCACGACCTCATCCTCACCCAGCAGGAGCGCGCGGCCAACAAGTCCATGATGATCTGCGTTTCCCGCTGCCGCTCGGGCAGCCTGGTGCTCGACGCCTGAACCGCCCACCCCGCCGCGCGGCACTTGCGCGGCTCTTTTTGCAGCGGTAATATAACAACGTTATCAAAACGTACCATCGCTACATGACGCCTCCATCAACGCATTCCACCGGCCCCTGGGCGTCCAGCGTGCGCGACATGAAGCGCGTGGCCATCCTCGCCGCCGCGAGCGAAGTCTTTGGCGAGCACGGCCTGCAAGGTGCCACCATGCGCCAGATCGCGCAGCGCGCGGGCTGCACCACCGGCGCCATCTACCCGCTGTTCGCGAGCAAGGAGCTGATCTACGCCGAGCTGCTTGCCACCTCGCTGGCCGACCTGCACGCCCACGTGTCCGCCGCCGCCTCGGGCACCGGTGCCGGCCTGCCGCACGAGCGCGCCGCCAAGGCCTTTCTCGATCACTACCTCGCGCGCCCCTACGAGGTGAACCTCGGCCTCTACGCCTTCAACGGGCTGAAGAAACTCGGCGTCGGCAAGGAGCACGACCAGGCTTTGAACAAGGCGCTGATCGACACCCTGGTGCTGCTCTCGCCGCACGCACGGCGCAGCCGCAGCAGCCCGCCCGACGCCGAAGCCATGGCCACCTTCGCGCAGCTCATCGGCACGCTGGTGTTGCACCAGGCCGGGCGCCTGCAATTCGCCAAGCTTTCCCCCAAGCAGCTCATCGAGCATTCATTGACCACCCGCCGGCGCGCCGCCGGACAGCAGGAGACATGACACATGGCAGTGCGAACCGAAAAGAACGGCCCGGTCTGGACCATCGTCCACAGCCGGTTTGACGAAGCGCGCAACGCGATGGACCCCGAGAGCGCCGACGCCCTCGTGGCCGCGCTGCAGGCCTTTGACAAGGATGCAAGCGCCTCCGTGGCCGTGCTCTGGGGCGAGGGCGGCGCCTTCTGCGCCGGCTGGGACCTGAAGTACGCCAGCACCCTGAACGACCGCGAGAAGTTCGACGTCGACATCTCGCGCGGACTGGCCTTCCCCATGGGCGCCAACGACGCGCCGCGCGGCCCGCTCGGACCCACGCGCCTCGAACTCTCCAAACCCGTCATCGCCGCCGTCGAAGGCCCGGCCGTTGCGGGTGGCATGGAGCTCGCGCTGTGGTGCGACATCCGCGTCATGGCCGATACCGCCTACTTCGGCGTGTACTGCCGGCGCTGGGGCATTCCCCTGCTTGACGGCGGCTCCGTGCGCCTGCCCCGGCTCGTGGGCCAGGGCCGCGCGATGGAGATCATTCTCACCGGCCGCAAAGTGCCCGCGAGCGAAGCACTGGCCATCGGCATGTGCGAAAAAGTGGTGGGTGAGGGCGGTGCGCGCGAGGCCGCCGAGGCCATGGCGCACGAGATCGCGCGCTTCCCACAGGCCGCCGTGCGGGCCGACCGCCGCACCGTGCACGAAACCTACGGCCTGCCACTGCGCGAAGCCATGCGCCGCGAATGGCACAACGGCGTGGAAGCGCACTGGGAGCAGGGCGCCGACGGAGCGGGTCGGTTTGCTTCGGGCCTGGGCCGCAGCGGCGACTTCGCGAAGATCTGACGAACTCGCCGCGCCCGGCTCAGGCGCCCTGCGGCGCAGGCTGCGCCGAGGCGGGCAGGCCGAAGATCCTGTCGAACGCCAGGTTGAACACGAAGGTGTAGACCAGGAAGAACACGATCAGGCCCAGGTCGAGCACGAAGGCCTGCCAGAGCGAGATGTCCAGCCACCACGCGAACAGCGGCACCAGCGTGATCACCAGGCCGCCTTCAAAGCCGATGGCGTGCACCGCGCGGCGCAGCAAACTGCGCCCACGCTTGACCTGGCGCGCCTCCCAGCGCTCGAACAAGGTGTTGTAGACCAG
>Ga0247738_10000574_pt1 | contig 13875 bp, 12 predicted proteins | sample UWRJL013104B2_FD_180936 | JGI IMG/M metagenome (GOLD analysis project Ga0247738, IMG submission 180936) | Plant litter microbial communities from Arlington Agricultural Research Station in Wisconsin, United States - UWRJ-L013-104B-2 | ecosystem: Environmental > Terrestrial > Plant litter >...
CGAAATGGTCGGGCAGCCCGATGATCTTGAGTTTTTTAATGGTCTCGGTGGTTTTGCCAGAAATGGCAGGGAATATGTAACCGTGCTCGAGAACGGCGCCACAACGCCGGCCCCTTGGATCAATGTCATCGCCAACGCAGGCTTTGGCTTTCAAGTGTCCAGCGAGGGCAGTTTTCACACATGGGCCGGCAATAGCCGCGAAAACCAGATTACGCCTTGGTCGAATGACCCGGTCAGCGATCCCATTGGTGAGGCGATCTACATTCGGGACGAGGAGACTGGAGCCCTCTGGAGCCCAACGGCGCGGCCGATCCGAACCAAGGGGCGCTACGTGGCACGCCACGGCTTCGGCTATTCCAGCTTTTCTCATCAGGCGCATGGCATCGAGAGCGACCTGATTTGCTATGTTCCGCTTGTTGATCCAATCCGGATTATGCGACTGACCCTCACCAACCATTCCAAGCGCGCAAGGCGACTTTCGGTCACCAGCTATGCCGAGTTCGTGCTTGGTACTCAGCGTGGAGCAACCGCACCCTTTATCACCACTAAAATCGAGCCTCGGACCGGCTCCATTCTTGCCAGTAACAAGTGGGCAATGGCTTTTGGCGGGCGTGTCGGGTTTTCCGATATCGGAGGTCTTCAGACGGCTTGGACCACCGACCGCACCGAATTTCTCGGCCGCAATGGCAGCCCCGCGGCGCCCGGCGCGCTCCTGGGTCCGGCCGCACTTACCGAAAGGAGCGGCGCCGGGTTCGATCCTTGTGCAGCCCTTCAGACCGGCATCACACTCGCTTCGGGGGAAAGCAGGGAGGTTGTGTGCCTCCTCGGCGAGACGGCTTCTGAAGACGAAGCGCGCCTCCTTATCGAGCGTTATCGCACGACCGATCTCGATGCAGTCCTTGCCGAGGTCACCGCGCACTGGCAGTCGATCCTGGGTGCCGTGCAGGTCAGCACACCCGACCGGGCGATGGACATCATGCTTAATGGCTGGCTTCTTTACCAGACGCTGGCCTGCCGGATTACCGCGCGTTCGGCCTTTTACCAGGCGAGCGGCGCCTATGGTTTTCGCGACCAATTGCAAGACGGCATGGCCCTGACCCTGACACGCCCCAAAGATACGCGTCATCACATCCTGCGCGCCGCCGGGCGACAGTTCATCGAAGGAGACGTGCAGCACTGGTGGCTGCCACACTCCGGCCAGGGCGTACGCACCGGCATTTCAGACGACCGCGTCTGGTTGGCATTCGCCGCCGCGAGCTATGTCAAGACCACCGGCGATACCGCGATCCTCGACGAGATCATACCGTTTATTGAGGGGCCAAAATTGGCCGAGGGCGAGCACGATGCCTTCTTCCAGCCAATGACCTCCGAAAGCACCGCATCTCTATTCGAGCATTGTGCTCTCGGTCTCGATCAGGCGATAAAATTGACCGGCGCACATGGCCTGCCACTGATGGGCACGGGCGACTGGAACGATGGCATGAACCGGGTCGGCGAGGGCGGGCAAGGCGAGAGCGTCTGGCTCGGCTGGCTTCTTATATCCGCCATTGATCTGATGATGCCGTTTGCCGACATCCGCGATCCTAGGCGGGCAAAACGCTGGAAGGTCCACGCTGCTAAACTCAAGGCCGCACTGGAGCGTGAAGCCTGGGACGGGGCATGGTATCGGCGTGCCACCTTCGATGACGGCTCCTGGCTCGGATCTCAGGACAATGACGAATGCCGGATCGATTCCATTGCACAGTCCTGGGCGGTGCTGTCGGGCGGCGGCGACCCCATTCGCGCCAGCGTCGCCATGGCTTCGCTAGACCGTCACCTGATCCGCAAGGACGACGGCCTGGCGCTGCTATTCACCCCGCCATTCGATGCTACCCCTCGCGATCCCGGCTACATCAAGGGCTATCCACCCGGACTGCGCGAAAACGGCGGCCAGTACAGCCACGCCGCGATGTGGGCTATTCTCGCCTTTGCCAGATTGGGCCAGGGAGAAAAGGCATATGATCTCTTTTCCCTCGTAAATCCGATAAATCATGCGTCCACGTCGGAAGCTTTGGCTCGCTACAAGGTCGAACCCTATGTGGTGGCAGCCGACGTTTACTCGGTGGCGCCCCATACGGGGCGCGGCGGCTGGACATGGTACACCGGTTCTGCCGCCTGGATGTACCGTGCCGGCATCGAAGGCATCCTCGGGCTGCGCCGGGAAGGCGATATGCTCATTGTGGATCCCTCTATACCGTCCAATTGGCCTGAATTCACCGCAACGCTGAACTTGGCCGGGACCCTTTTTGAAATCACAGTGTGCAATGGGGCTACCGGCTCCCAAACATCCCGTCGCGCTTTGCTTAATGGGCTTGTTCTAACGCTACACCGCGGAGTGGTTCGGGTGCCGATCGACGGCGGCATCCACACACTTACCATCCACATGCTCACCAAGGGACAACTGCCTGACGCGCATCAAGGTGATCGGGTTGGTGATTTCTGAGTGGCAGCCTCGTTAGCGATTGCTCAAACTGTACGTCAGCTTTGAGGATTCGATTGTAGATACCCCGATGACCAAATTGGGGGTTGCTAAGTCGACAAAGGATACTGCCTAGTCCGGTCTTACGTGGGCCACACCAGCATCAACATTGGTACTGCGATGACTAGGACAAGGATCGAAAGCGGCAGACCGAGACGCCAGTAATCGCCGAACCGATACCCTCCTGGACCCATTACGAGTGTGTTGCACTGGTGTCCGATCGGCGTGAGAAAATCCGAGCCAGCTCCAATAGCGACGGCCATGAGAAATGCCTCTGGCTGATAGCCCAGACCGGTGGCGAATGTGGCCGCTATCGGCGCCATAACGAGCACGGTTGCCGCATTGTTGAGGAATGGTGTGACCGCCATCGCTGCCACCATGATCAACGCCAGCGCACCATAGGGCGGCAGAACGCTCGCCGTCTCGGAGAGCCAGTGGGCGATAAGGTCGGTAGCCCCCGTCGTACGCAGGGAGTCGCTTACAGGAATAAGCGCCGCAAGCATGATCAGGATCGGCGCGTCGAGATGGCTATAGACCTCACGCAGAGGCACGGTGCGGGACAGAACCATCAACACGGCGGCCGCAAAGAACGCCAAGGGAACAGGTACCAGACCCAGGGCTGTACTGCCCATGGCAAGCGCCAGGATGAATAGCGGGACCAGCCCATTACGGACGCTGCCGAGCTTGAGATTGCGCTCCACCAACGGCAGACAATCCCATTGCCGCAACTGGTCGGGCAACTCCTTGAGATTGCCTTGCAGCACGATGACGTCACCATTGCGGAACTTGATCTCCCCAAGCCGCTCGGTGAAACGCTTGTCACGACGGCTGACGGCCAGCAGGTTAAGCCCGGTCATGTCGAAGAAGGTAAGCTCCTTGGCGCTACGTCCGATAAGGCTCGAGTGTTCTCCGACGATGGCCTCCACCACGCCGGTATCTTCCGACGCAATGGCAGCGTCGCGGCGTTCCGAGAACGCAAGTTTGCCCTGCGCCACAATCTTGTCGAGCGCCTCCGGCTCGCCTTCAAGCAGCAGGAGATCGCCTTCCCTCACCAGCGCGTCAGGCAGGGGAAGCCGGCGCTTGCCATTGACGCCCACGACACCCAGAACCATTGCCTGTCCGCCACCCAAACGCTGTACTTCGGCAATCGTCCGACCCACGCTGATAGAGCCGGCAGGAACATGGACTTCGGTCGTGTAATTCTTAATTTCGAGCGCCGTTTCCATGGACGCATTCTCGCGCGACCGAGCAGGCAGCAGCTTGTAGCAGAGCCCAAGGAATACCACCCCTGCCAAAGCCAATGCGGCACCGACAGGCGTGAAGTCGAACATGGTGAAAGGGACACCGATGAGCTCCTCGCGAACACGCGACACGATGATGTTCGGGGATGTTCCGATCTGGGTCATCAGCCCGCCCAGCAGCGAGCCGAAGGACATCGGCATCAGAAACAGCGACGGCGATACCCCCGATTTACGCGCCATCTGGAAGGCGATCGGGATCATGATGGCCAGGGCGCCGATGTTCTTGATAAAAGCCGAGAGAATGGTCACGACAACAACGAGCAGGATCAGCTGCGCCCGAGGTTTGCTGATCCCTGGCGCAAAGCGCCGAACCGCCACCTCCATGATGCCGGAGCGCGCAACGGCTGCGCTCACGACCAAAGCACTACCCACGATGACCACAATGTCATCGGAAAGACCGGAAAACGCATCTTCCGGCGCCACAATACCGGCGGCCACCGCAGCGAGCAATGCTCCAGCAGCCACAAGGTCGTAGCGCCATTTCCCCCAGACGAAGGCAACCATCATGAGAAGGATGATGGCGAAGGCGAGAAGTTGAGGGGTGGTCATGCACAAGGCTCCAGTGTGAAGCCTCTAACGCTGCAGACAGAAAAAAGCGCAGGCGATGCTCGTGGATTATTTGGCAGCAATTCAGCCGGCGCATGCAACCATATCAACGTCCCCAGCTTCGTCTATCTCAAGAGCGCGAAGTTTATGCGCCACTGACTGGACCGGCCATGCCCGACATATCACCTATCGTAACCCCTACGTTGCCCACCAATTCCGTCGAGGCAACGAACCTCATGATCCACTACTATCGGGCGGAAATGACCCGGATGAACGCCTGGCGGGCCCGGCTAGACCTCACGAGTAACTGGGCCATCACCGTCGTCGCGGCGCTCTTGTCCGTATCGCTCTCAAACGCCAGTGCGCATCATGGTCTTACCATCTTCGCCATGGTCATCATCCTGCTGATGCTGTTTGTCGAGGCGCGCCGCTATCGCTTCTATGATATCTATCGAATGCGCATCCGGCAGTTCGAGCGGCACTATTTCGGCCAGTTCTTTGAGGCCGACCCAAAGGGCGGACCTGAGCCCTGGCTCAAGATGCTAGCGCAGGATCTGCGCCATCCGAAGTTCAGAATCACTCTGACCCTGGCGATGAGGCGCCGCCTGCGTCGCAACTACATCTGGATGTTCCTTATCCTGTTGGGTGCCTGGATCGTGAAGATCGCCTCGCCCGACCTGCAGGCCGGTGCCTATCTCGACCCCTCACGCCCCGTGTCCACGATCATTGGACACGCGACCATCGGACCGGTGCCGGGCTGGATGGTTATCGGCATCATCGCCAGCTTTTACCTTTGCCTGGCAGCAGCCTGTCTCAAGGGCAAGGACCGAGGTGGTGACGAGGTCCACGTCTAGTCGACGTGAGCATTCGGACTGCGTGCCGGGCTGATGTCGCAGCGGCAGCGTTCAGGATCCATGACACCCGCCAAACTGTCTGAGCCTCTTGATAGAAAGGCAGGCCCTCCAGAGAAATCGCGCGGATGAGTGGATCTAGGTCATCAACGATGATCTGGAGATTTATCCAGCGACCGTAGGGATTTTCCATTTCGCTGGTTTCCCAATTTCCATCACGCTAGCACATCATTAGCTGTGAGCCATCAGAACGCTTTAGCTAGCCGCAGTTGCCCTTCCTTCGGCTACGGGCGCCTATGGGGAGTTCCCCAAAATTCGTGAGTGAACAAGATTCCGGTCGGCTGCCCCCGGTCTTGTATTGCGCCCCTACCCTGCCCTTGCGCTTAGGAGACCGTTGCCTCGCTGAGACCTCTGCCATAGTCGTTCCTCCTTCGGCCGATTCAGCCGATAGAGAAATGCGATGGGTATCTCGCCATATGATCCTGGTTCCTTAGTAGAGCCCGTTTGGAATACCGCCAGGCAAGTTGGTGCCAGGCGCGCCTATAGGGTCAAGCAGATTTGGTCGATCCGTTTCTTTCTTGATCGCGAAGGTCAAATGAGAGACCGAGCGCTCTCTGATCTCGCGATAGACAGCAAGCTTCGAGGCTGCGATTTGGTGAAGATCAAGGTCGGCACACTCGTGGCTTGACCGGCCATCCGCTCGCGGTCGATGGTGATCCAGCAGAAGACAGGCAGACCCGTTCAGTGAGATCACTGCTGATACCAGAGCCATCCTCCTCGCCTTGGCTCGGGTGGACGTCGATGAGGCTCTGTCGTTGTCAGGGGCTACCGAGATTTAAGCAAACGACTTCGCTGGCGGCCGTTGATGCACCGTCGGCGAAGCGCCCCATTCCAATTGTTCCGTGAAGCTCGTCGTTTTTCTAAGAGCTTTAGTTAGCTTCGGTAGGTGCAAACGGCCGGCGTTTTAGATGGTGGACAGCTTGTAGGTCAGCCTGCTGCAGAAAGGCCGACACTCGGGCCGCCAGCCACTCTATTTTTCGCCTCTGGCTCAACGATTGCTATCAATGGGAGGCTCAATCTGCTCAAACGAAGAGTCAGGAGAGCACCATGCCTTTCAGCGACGAAACCCACCCCCTCTGGGAAGTAAAAAACTTGAAGCGGGCTCTGCATGCTGCAGGAGTCGCGCTGTGGTCGTGGACAATCGAAACCGACTCTTTCGCCATGGACGAGAAGGCATTTGAACTCTGGGGCCTGCCCGCTAGTGGCAATGTCACCTTCGAAGACCTGTCATCCCGTATCCATCCTGCCGATTGGGACCGCGTGCGTGCGGCGTTTACGGCCACGCGGGCTATCATCGGCGCATATGAGATCGACTTCCGAATCCTGCTCGGCGAGGAGATCCGGTGGATCTCTGCACGAGGCCTTGGAAACGATGAGGGTTTGCATGCCGGCCAGATGTCCGGCGTGTTCTTGGACGTCACCGGCAGAAAGCAAGCCGAGGAAGGCAATGAGCTGCTCGCTGGCGAAATGAGCCATCGCGTTAAGAACCTGCTAGCCATTGCCGTCGGTCTCACCAACCTCACCTCGCGATCGACGACCACAGCTATGGAGATGGCAAAGGAACTCACCAACCGTCTCACTGCACTGGGGCGGGCCCACGACCTGGTGAGGCCGCTCCCCGGGCATCAAGGCAGTGCGGCCCTGTTAGGCGATCTGATCTCGGTGCTGCTGTCTCCCTACGATGACGAAGGTGCGTTCTCCGGGCGCGTACGCGTCGCAGTGCCACGCATGGGCATCGGTGAAGTGGCGGCCACGACCTTGGCGCTGGTGGTCCATGAGCTGGCGACGAACTCGTTGAAGTACGGAGCGCTGTCGGCGTCATCAGGCATGCTGGACATTGCCGGGACAGGTTCGGACGACGAGATCCGTATCACTTGGACGGAACGCGGCGGTCCTTCTGTGGCCCCTCCGGCTGGAGAAGGCGGATATGGGAGCAAGCTCCTACACCGCAGCGTGAGCGGCCAACTGGGTGGCACGATCGCCTTTGACTGGTCCGATGAGGGCGTCATCGTAACCTTGACGCTCGATCCTAAAAGACTTGCCGCCTGATACGGTTCGAAGAATATTAAATAGGTCCGATCATGTCCTTCGGTCGGCCTTCGAGGCACGGATACGCCGGGCTCATTCACTCAGTTGTCGTGGCTGTAGTCGTTGCGATACGAGCGCTCGACCAAATTTCGGCGCTCTACGCACCGTATTTCAGGCGCCACATCTTTGCAGTGAAAGCGCGGCCACCGCTGGCGAACCCCTTCAAAACCGTCTGGTTATCGGGAGCATAGCGGGTGTCGCAGCTTGGCGCTGACGGCATGAGCGGCACCTACCCACCAATATGCCGTCGCAGGAACGTTTCGCTCCGTCAGGCCCGGCTAGAAATTACGGCGGCACACATCTCCTCCGCGGTGACCGTCTCAACCTGCATCCCAAACCGGCTCCGATAGATGCCCAGCATGGCGTCGTGGGTGGAATCGGCTCCCGAACACACTGCGTCTGAGACGATGATGACCCGATAGCTGCGGTCGATGGCGCCCATAACCGTGGCAAGCACGCAGACCTCGGTTTCCGCCCCCGAGATGAAGAGCGTGTCGACCTCGGCAGCCTTCAGCCTTGTCTGCAGCAGTCCGTCCGCCCATGCCGACATGACATATTTGTCGGCGACTTGCGCAGGCGGGATGAAAGTCCTGAGCTCTGGAACGATTTCAATAAGGTCCGGATGAAGCCGATCGCGGGTCATGCTGGCCCAGCGCTCATAGTAGCGCCGCCACGTTCCGGACACCTGCTCCGCGCAGTGGGGTGGGAGGAACCGCGTGAAGATCGTGCGAGCCGGATCGAGCTCGACCAGATTGACTACCTTGGGCAGAACCCGTTCCATCCAGGGGGTATGCCATTCGGTCGCTTCGGCAAACATGAGTTGCATGTCGATGCAGAGATGCACCCAATTGTTGCCGAGTTGGTCCAAACTGCAGTCCTTCTCCCAGTGGCTGCTCTTCGATCGCCATCGCTTCCCTCGACCGTTAACGCTGCCGCGCAGCGACTGGGACGCTCAGGCCAGTTCGACCATTCGTCCCGCGGGTAAACGCCGAGGCTGTGTCTTGTGGGCCTCTGCGGCTTCCAGTGGCGGGTGATTTGACCTCCTAGTCGCCGGGCGGCAGGACGCTGACCCATTAACCAGTCCCTCACGATGACGTTGATCGCGTCGTCATAACTCCTCCAGCCGCGGGCGGCTGGCTATGGTTGGCAGAGAATTGCTCGCAACCATCGCGCATTTCCTCTTCGAGCTTGGCCGCGGTCATTGCGGCCCAGATCCTTCATTCTTGGGTCGGGGCGGTGCCTTGCCATCATGCGCATAGCTGTTAGGACCGATATCGGGTCCCTTGCGTCGCCGGGTGCCACCCGGATGGGGGATCTTATCGTAATCTTCTTCGGTCGAAGGATGCGGATCGGCGACGTCATTGACGCCACTGGTGCCTTCGCCTGTGGGCAGGCCATCGTGCGTCATTTCGAAGCCAGCTTTTTCTCGACGGCCTTGCGGCTGTTACCTTCCGACTTCACCGCATCCTTGACCGCGGTTTTCGAAGTGCCGGTCTTATCCGCCTCATACTCGACTTCGTAATTTTGGCTTCCGGCGACACGGGAACGGTCCTGCTTGGTATTGGGCATTGGTGATCTCCAGCTCGGTCCCATTCCAACGCGGCGAAGAATCAAAAAGTTCATCCCGTAACAGAAAGCAGATTTTCATCCGAACCAGCACGTGTCCTTTATGGATGAGACCCGCCCCTGACTTTTGCGCCCAGGCGATCGAGGCCGGACGCGGTCAGTCTAGGACCATCCTCTTTCTGCTCTATCAGCGCCAGCGACAGCAGCTTGGCGAAATGGTGCGGGTCAATTTCAAGAGGCTGGGTCGAAGCCTGGAACCGCCGCAGAGTTTGCAGTTCGTCAGGCGTAAGGTCGTCGTCCGTCATGGCGTGCTCCAATCTGTGCGGGAACAACCAGCAGGCGGGCCATCGGTTGCCGAAACGAGTGTTTCGTGCGCCGACTCCGCCGCCCACGGAGCTCACGGCGCCGCCAGTAGTTTGTTGTTGTCGTGGAACTGCTGCCTATCGACACCGTTACCAAGCATCCAACAGAGGAGTGCCACCCATGCTGGAGATTGTCGAAGGCATGCCAGAGGGCGGCAAGATGCAGCAACTGCGGGGCGTTCCATCTGCCTTCACGCCAGACTATGGGCCTGAAGAATTCTACGAGATCGCGTCCAAGCTCTCCAAGGCATCGCGCTAGAAATCCTCTCGGGGCCGCCTCGGGCCGCCCGTTTTTGCTTCCGCTGCTTCTCAACACGAAGTCATCCCTATGCCCCTGATGATCGTCTTCCGCTTTGTCTTCATCCTGCTCTCCCTTTGTATCCTGGGGCTGGCGGCCTACTTGCTCTGGAACTGGTATGACGGGGATCTCATCCAGCGAGCCGATGGCAGCCTCGTTCGCGTGCGGTCCGACTGGCTGCTCTGGGCCGGCATTGCCCTGTTGGCCCTGTCTTTTATTGGCCGCCCTCTCGTCACCTTGTTGCTCGCCAAGCCGGATACTGATCCGACATCGGCAAAAAGGGTTTCGGGCACTTTGGTGGCCGTAGCCAGCGGGTCGAGCCTTTATGTCGAGCAACAGGGGTCGCCAGACGCACCACCCATTGTCCTGGTCCATGGCTGGGCAATGGACAGCACGATCTGGTTTTATGCCAAGCGCGACCTGTCTCGGAACTTTCGCATCATATCTTGGGACCTGCCGGGGATGGGGCGCTCGCGGCCGGTTTCGGGCTCCGCCATCGGCCTCACCGAATTTGCCCAGGATCTCAAGACCGTGATCGGCCTGGCTGGCGATCGCAAGGTCGTACTCGTCGGCCACAGCATCGGTGGCATGACCATCCAGACACTGGCGCGTGACGATGCGGCGTTCTTTAACGCCCACGTTGCCGGTACTGTTCTGGTCAACACCACCTACACCAATCCCCTGAAGACCATGATCCTGAGCGGTTTGGCGCAGGCCATTCGGTGGCCGCTGCTCGAACCGCTGATGCGTCTGGGCATCCTGTTGCAGCCGCTGGTCTGGCTGGGTGCCTGGCAGAGCTATTTCAGCGGTTCGGCCCATATGGCCAACCGGCTTGGCTTCGGCAAATACGTGACCCGCAGCCAGCTCGAGCACACGACCCTGCTGGCCACCCGCAACCCTCCCGGCAATATTCACCGGGGCAACTTGGCGATGTTCCGTTGGGATGCAACCGGTGCCATGGCCAGGGTTAGCCCGCCCTTGCTGGTGCTGTCAGGCGAATTGGACATCGTCACCAGGCCCGAGGCCGGCGAGATCATTGCCCTGGACCATAAAGGCGCCGACTTCCGCAAGATCGACGGAGTCAATCACATGGGATTTTTGGAGCGACCGTCTGAGTATAATGCTGCTATCGAGGGCTTTGCCCTCAACGCCCACGCAGCGGCTTCGGTCATCTAGGCGGTCCTGAGGATTACTTCGCCGGTCTGGTTCGAAGGGCACGGAACGCAATAGGAGCGCCACACAGGCGCCCCTGACTGTCGAGCTATTTTTTCGCCGTCTCGCCGGCTTCCTTGAGCGCGGCGAACTTGAGCGTTACCATTTCTATGTTTTCATCGAGCCATTTGGCCATGGCGAGCTCTTCTTCCAGGTTCAGTTCGAGGTCGGAAATGGCCGTAGTGTTGCCGCTGGCGTCCGCAAGGGCGATAAGCGATTTGTAGGCCGCGATTTCGAAGTTTTCGAAGGCGAAGTTGGCCATAGAATTCTTGAGGATTTCATCGGGCGCCACGGTGTGACCAACGGCTGCCAAGGAGCCTGCCAGGGAGAGCGCCAGATCCTTCAGCGATGATTTGTCTTCACCGAGCGTTTCGAGAATGCGCTCGAGGCGTGCGATCTGACCTTCTGTTTCGGTAATGTGCTTCTGGATCTGGGCTTCGACTTCGGGATAATTTTCAATACGGCTTGCTTGCGGCTTCATGATTGAGAGGGCCTGGTTCTCCATCGCATGAGCATTCTTGAGGCCGGTCACGAATAAATCCTGAGCTGTAGTGGTCATTGATGGTCTCCTGTTTAGAATGCCGCAACGGCCGGTTGACGCCATGGGTTGCGGGCCCTGGCATGAGGTAGAAACCCCCAGCATCGTGGTTATCGCCAAGCGATGACAAGCCTAAGGTCGCCCGAGCCGCTCTGCCATATGGGCGTTCCCGCGACCGCCCGTCCCAGAGTGACAGCAAGCGTGCGGCCTTCTCCCGTTCGGCGAAGAATGGTTCCGCTGTCCTGATCGACTGCGGCGACCGCAGTGGAGAAGAAGGACGCTTGATCCCTGCGCAGTGCGAGCAGCAGGCGAGTGAGCCTGACTTTATCGCCGCCAAAACCTTGGCTGTCTGCGAGGTTCAGCATGGTGGACCAATCCACTGGTAACCGGTTGTCCGGATCTGTTAGAGCGAAGAATGGGGCCTCAGCTCCCCGGTAGATGTCCGGAAAGCCTGGAAGCAAGCATTTTAGCGCCAGTTGAGCGAGCGACAGCGCTTGCCCGGCTTCGACCAACTTCCTGAGCGCGGTAGGCTCACCCTTCTGCCAATGATCGCACAAGATGTCGGAGAAACTGTCCGCTGCCCCTTCCATGGTGGCATTGGGCTTGGTCCAGTAACTTTCCAGCTTAGCCTCTCGCAGAGCCTTTTGGTTGTGCTGGCGGAGACGAAGCTTGAGCGCCTGCGGCTCCACTCCCCACAAGGCCAGCACGGACTGAACGATATACCATCGCCAGCGCCTCGGGAGCGCATCAGGCGCAAGGCGGTCGGCGTCCGCAACCAAAGAGTGAAACGCGTCGGGATAGTGACTAATAGCCACCACACGCATCCGGCTATCCTCTGAACGCTTGGTGTCGTGAGAGGACGTCAGCGTCATCTCACTGGAACGGCGCTCCGCGAGGAATGCATTGGCTTCATCGTCTGACACTGTCGGTTGCTCGGGTTCCGCACCGACTTCGTTGGCGGCTAGATAGCGCGTCCATCGAAAGCCGGCTGTGTCCTCTTGTGCCTTTGCCAGAAGCGCCCCCGACACCTGCTGGAGGCGTGTCGCGAACCGGCGGTCAGCATGGTTTGCGGGTTCGATAAGATGATGGGCGAGCCGCTCAACAATACGGGACGAGCGAACGCGGCCCTTGGCGCGCTCGACTATTTGTTCCACGAGCGCTCGATCCTCACCCGATGCCGAAGCGTCGTTCAAATAAGTCCTGTAGCGGGGCTGGCTCAGCAAGAGTTGGGTGACGCCCTCACGTAGGCCCTCAGGACCGGGCTCGACGCCGGGATCGTCGGCCAGGCATGCTCCTGCGATTGTGGAAAGCTGGTGCAATTCCGCGGACAGTTCATTGTGCAGGATTTCCAGCTTTGCGGCTTCAAGCGCGGTAGAGAATTCCTCTTCGACGCCGGTATAACGTCGCCATAGAGGCGTAAGCGTCTCGATACCGTTCGCGTCGGTCAGTAAATGCGCAATCAGACTTGAGGCTTCGTACCCCGTTGTTCCGACCGTCTTCCAACGGCGATCGAGCTTTTCGTCACCCACGAGGATTTTTTCTACCCAGACCGGCGTTTCCGGCAGATATTCGGCGAGGCGGTCCAGGTAACTTTTGGGGTCCGCGAGCCCGTCGATGTGATCCACCCGCAAACCGTCCACCAGACCGGCGTGGACAAGATCGATGATTAGCCGGTGGGTGGCTTCGAACACGGCTGTTTCTTCAACTCGCATGCCGATTAAGGATGTGACGTTGAAGAAACGTCGATGGGTGATACCGTCCCGCTCGAGTTCCCAATGGCGCAGGCGCCAGTGCTGTCGATCATGTAGGATAGACGGGTCCTCCACCCTATCGGCCTCTCCCCCCTTCATAGCCAATGGGATTTCCGTCTCAGCGAAGCACAAATTCCCATTCCTTACCGAGAAGTCGCCTCGCGACTGCATGACCTTGAACGGCTCCGGCAACCAAGGAAGCACAAGCGGTCCGGAAGACCAATCAATGTCGAAAAAGGAGGCGAAGGGGCTTTGCGGGCCATGCCGCAAGACATCCTTCAACCATTCGTTTTCGGGGGTGAATGCCGTATGATTGGGGACAATATCGAGAATGATACCGAGGCCCACGGCGTGTGCAGCGCGAGCCAGCTTCTCAAAGTCTTCTCGGCCTCCAAGGGAGGGTTCAATTCTTGTCGGATCCAATATGTCGTAGCCATGTGTGGAGCCTTCAGAGGCGGCGAAAATTGGCGACAGATAGATGTGTGAGACGCCGAGGCCCACGAGATAGTCGAGCTGATGCTCCACGTGGCCAAAGGTGACACCCCCACGCATTTGGATGCGATAGGTCGCAGAAGGAAGAGGCTGGATCAATTGGAAGGAACCTGCAGATCGGGCTGGGCGGGAATGCTGAACTCCGACGCCAATGGCCTAGCTGGACGGAAGTTCCCAAACACGCCGAGCATCCTCACAGGCGATACAATAGGACCGCCGAGATGAGTTTAGCCGGTTGATTTCGGAACGTTCAGACGACCATGACCATTCATTTGTCGAGAGTGCCCGGCGT
>Ga0247738_10000575_pt1 | contig 13862 bp, 8 predicted proteins | sample UWRJL013104B2_FD_180936 | JGI IMG/M metagenome (GOLD analysis project Ga0247738, IMG submission 180936) | Plant litter microbial communities from Arlington Agricultural Research Station in Wisconsin, United States - UWRJ-L013-104B-2 | ecosystem: Environmental > Terrestrial > Plant litter >...
GGTGGCCAGCCCCTGCGATTCGATGTGGGTCAGGTCGGCGCGGATGGTGACTGCCGACACCGCAAAGCGCTGCACCAGCTCGCTGACCTGCACGTTGCCGTGCTCGACCAGGGTCTGCAGGATCTGTTGGCGGCGCTGTCGGGTGTTGCGCATGGGGCGATTCCGTTCGAAAGGGAAAGCCGAAGCTTACCGTTCCGAAAGCTCCTTGGCCTGTTGGGTTTCGTTATGTGTGCCCGGGCGGTTGCGATTGCAGGCCCGGGCATACTCGGCCAGGCGCAGCGCCACCTTGTGCTGGATCAGCGCCAGCGGCGCCGGCTGCAGCTCACCGGCTTCGATCGCCTTGAGCTGTTCGGGCATGAACTGGCTGAGCAGCATCTGCGGCGGCGCGTGCGCGGTGAGATTGGCGACCAGCGTGTCCAGTGCCGCCTGTACCGCCGGCTCGCCCCAGTAATAGCGGCTGCGGTCGCTGAGCGAATACGCGCGCAACAGGCGCAGTTCGTGCTCGTCGCCCTGGTAGTAGCTGCGCCAGCTGCCCGGTTTTTCGACCATGCAGCGGTCCAGCACCTCGATCAGGTTCGAGCGCTGCGTGGCGGGCAGCAGTTCGGATTCGATCATCGCCAGCGCGAACACCGCCTCGCGGAAGGCGTAGGTCGCCGCCGGGCCGACTTTCAGGATCGCGAAGTGATCGCGGACCAGGGCGTGCAGGCCGGCTTCGGTCTGGTAATCGGTGGAGTGCGCTTCGAACACGATGCGCGGCTGCCGTTCGACGAAGGCCGAGAGGTCCGCGGCGGCAGCCGGATCGTAGTAATGCACGCTGCTGTGGTCGAAATCCACGCCGGGCTGGACGACCATCGCGATCACGCGCTCCCAGGCCGGCAGCAGGTCCGGGGCGGAGAACGCCTCGCGGTGAATTGCCAGGGTGGTCGCTGCGGCCGCCGGCGTGGTCACCTGCAGGCCGCCGGCCAGCGAGGCTTCACCGCCGGGAATCGGTACCTCGGTGCCGATCACGTAGACCGGTGGCGGCAGGCCGTGCTCGGCGGCGGTGCGCTCGGCGATGCGCGCCAGTTCGGCCGAGCGCGCGGCGACGATGGCGTCCGGCAACGGGGTCGGGTCATCAGCGCAGGACATGCTGCAGTCCAGATGGATCTTGTGGAAACCGGCGGCGACATAGGCGGCGATCAGCTCGCGGGCGTTGGCCATTGCGGCCGCTGCGGGGCCTTTCTGCCAGGCGTTCGGCCCGAGGTGATCGCCACCGAGCACCAGCCGCTCGGCCGGGAAACCCGCATCGCGTGCCAGCTGCAGCACGTAGTCGCGGTACTGCGGCGGGGTCATGCCGGTGTACCCGCCGAACTGATCGACCTGGTTGGAGGTCGCCTCGATCAGCAGCAGGGTGTCGTAGCGCTGCGCGACCTGCATCGCCGCCAGCAGCACCTGCGCGTTGCTGCAGCAGACGCTGTACAGCCCGACGGGGTGGCCCTGGCGATGGGCGGCGATCAACGATTGGACGGCGGACATGGCAACTCCAATGACAACGATATTCAGGGGGAGGGATGGTGCTGGCGCGCGAGTAGAGCGGCGCCGCGCGCACCGCCGGCATCGCCGAAGGTAGGCGGCAGGATCGGGGGCACCCGCACACCGGCGAACAGGTAGGGCGCGATTGCGGCGGGCAGATCGCGGTACAGCTACTCCAGCTTGGAGAGCCCACCGCCGAGCACGATCACGTGCGGGTCGATGGCGAGGATCAGACTGGCGAAGCTGTAGCCGAGCAGGTCGCGGTGGATCGCCAGTGCCTGCTGCGCGATCGCATCGCCGGCCTGCGCGCGGGCGACCACCTCGGCGGCATCCAGCGCGTCGCCACCACGGCGTTCATGGATCATCGCCAGGCCGCTGCCGGAGACGTAGCGCTCCAGGCAACCCTGCAGGCCGCAGCCGCACGCCAGCACCGGCAGATCATGGCGCTGCTGCAGCGTGGCGGGCAGGCTCCAGTGGCCCCATTCGCCGGCGATGCCGTTGTGCCCGGCGATCAGCCGGCCGCCGACGCAGAAGCCACCACCCGCACCGGTGCCGAGGATCGCCCCGAACATGCTGGGATAACCGGCGGCGGCGCCGTCATGCGCTTCGGACAAGGCGAAGCACTGCAGATCGTTGCCGAGTTCCAGTGGGCGCTGCAGACGTGCCTGCAGGTCCGCACCGACCGTCTGGCCGGTCAGGCTGGGCACGTTGGCGCTGAGCTGGCGGCCGCTGACGCGATCACGCACACCGGGCAGGCCGATGCCGACGGCCACGCCGCGCTGGCCGAGGGCGGCATCCGCCGCGTCGACCAGATCGACGATCGCCTGCAGGAACGCGGCGTAATCCCGCGTCGGCGTCGCCACGCGCTGGCGGTGATGCACCCCCAGCGTGGCGTCGCACGCGACCAGCTCGATCTTGGTGCCGCCGATGTCGATGCCGTACCAGGTCTGCATGCGTGCTCAGCCGTGGGGGTGGATGGTCACGCCCTGCACCACACGGTTGACCGTGCCGTCGGGGAAGGGATTGTCGGGCGTCATGCCGAGCGCGGCCGAACGCTGCAGCGCATAGCACTGCGGCACCAGCAGCCACAGCGGGGCCAGCCACGGATCGGGCAGTGCGGGTGCGGCGAGGACGAAGTCGCCGTCGGCGCGGTCCGCGTCGTCCGGCCCGATCGACAGCACCCGCCCGGCGATGCCGTCGCGGCGCAGTTCGTTCAACAGGTCCTGCTCGTAGCGGCGGGCCAGCGGCTGTGCGCTGCGCAGCATCACCACCAGCGTTTCACCGTTGAGGGTGGACTTGGGCCCATGACGGAACCCGAGCGGCGTATTGGCCAGCGCCAGCACGCGGCCGGCGGTGAGTTCGAGCACCTTCAGCGCGGCTTCGCGGGCGACGGCTTCCAGTGGACCGCTGCCGAGATAGATGACGCGCGCATACGGCGCCTGCGCGAGGGTGGCCACCACAGCGTCCCAGGCATCCAGCGCACGTTCGCCGTGGGTGGCGAGGGTGCGCAGACGCTCCAGGCGCTGCGCCCACGGTGCGCTGTCGAACGCGCTCAATGCGGCCAGCAGCATGCAGCTCAGGCTGCTGGTCATGGCGAAGGCGCGGTCGCAGCTGGCCGGCGGCATCAGCAGCGACAACGTATCGCTGCGGCCATGGCCACGGGTGGCGAGTTCGCCGTCGGCATTGCAGGTGATATCCACAAAGCGCGCATGGTCGACCTGGTCGCGGACCAGATCCACCGCGGCCACGCTCTCCGGGCTGGAGCCGCTGCGGCCGAACGACACCAGCAGGGTGGGGCGCTCGCGGCGCAGGTACAGCGCCGGATGGGTCAGCAGGCTGGTGGTATGCACGGCGCGGACCTCGGCAGGCCACTGCGCATTGATCTGGTCGGCCACCATCTCGGCAATGAAGCCCGAGCTGCCGGCGCCGGTGAAGATCACCAACTGGCCGGGATCGCGCAGGGCTTCCCCAAGGAAGCCGTCGATGCGCGCCTGCGCCGTGTCCAGAAGGCCGGCCAGCGCGGCCCATAGACGGGGCTGCTGAGCGATTTCTTCGGCGGTATAGGCGCCACCGAGGCGCTGCCACGCGGGCAAATCAGGGAGCAGAGAAGCGTCCATTCGCAATTCCTGTTGGGCGACCGCACCTTCTGCGTTTTCTTTCGAAATGTCAAATATCGAAAGATAAAGAAAAGGTCGTTCGGTCACAGTTTTCGTCGTGTTCTCCGCGGGCAGCTCTCCGGTCGTCACCGTAATGCCGCGCCGCAGCAAGGTTTCAGACGGAAGGAAACGCGTATTCAGGCACCGTTTGGAAAGCAAAGTGGTGCAGTATCTTTCGTTTTATATAAATTATCCTTCCTTTTTCTTTGCAATTTGTTGACATCTTTCGAGACCCTGCCCTAGAGTCGGCCGCACTGGTTTCAGTTTCCCGCTGACCGCGGGCTTGGGGGCAAGGTGGACTTCCGGTTTCGACGCACTGGTCTGACGATCGCACTGCTCACCGCAGTGGCTCTGGCTGCCACTGCCAACGCGGCGCCGGTGGGCAACCTGCGTGCGATCACCGCCGCCCCCGCCAACGATGGCACCCCTGGCTGGACGCTCAGCACCGATACCGGCGCGACCCTGCGTGTGGAGTTGCTGCGCGATGACGTGCTGCGGGTGCGCGCCGGCCGCAACGGCACGCTGACCGATGCCGGCGACAAGGCTGCCCCGATCGTGCTGCCGCAGCGGGCCGCGAAGGTCACCTTCCATCTGGAGGAAGAGGCCAACGAGGTGCGCATCCGTACCGATGCCCTGGTGCTGCACATCCAGCGCCAGCCACTGCGCCTGTCGCTGGATCGCCGCGAGGGCGAACGTGATGTCGCGTTGTGGCACGAACTGCAGCCGCTGGATCTGGACAAGGACCAGAGCGTGCAGGTGCTCTCCAGCGAAAGTGATGAGCACTTCTACGGCGGCGGCCAGCAGAACGGTCGCTTCGAGTTCAAGGGCCGCGAACTGGAGGTCTCTTACTCCGGTGGCTGGGAAGAAGGCGATCGACCCAACCCCGCGCCGATGCTGCTGAGCTCGCGCGGCTGGGGCATGCTGCGCAACACGTGGAGCGACGGCACCTATGACCTGCGCCAGGCCGACCAGGCCACGCTGCTGCATCGCGAAGACCGCTTCGATGCGTACTACTTCGTCGGGCCCAGCCTGCACACCCTGCTGGACCGCTACACCGCCCTGACCGGTCGCGCCGGCCTGCTGCCGCGCTGGGCGTTCTCCTATGGCGACGCTGACTGCTACAACGACGGCGACAACATCAAGAAGCCCGGCAGCGTGCCCGACGGCTGGAGCGACGGCCCGACCGGCACCACGCCGGATGTCGTCGACAGTGTGGCCCGGCAGTACCGCGACCACGACATGCCCGGCGGCTGGATCCTGCCCAACGATGGCTACGGCTGCGGCTACAAAAAGTTGCCCGAGACCGTGCAGGGCCTGGCCAAGTACGGCTTCAAGACCGGCCTGTGGACCGAGAACGGCGTCGACAAGATCGCCTGGGAAGTCGGTACTGCGGGCAGCCGTGTGCAGAAGCTGGACGTGGCCTGGACCGGCAAGGGCTACCAGTTCGCGATGGATGCCAACCAGTCCGCGTTCAACGGCATCCTGAACAACTCCGATTCGCGCCCGTTCCTGTGGACGGTGATGGGCTGGGGCGGCATCCAGCGTTACGCGGTGGCCTGGACCGGCGACCAGAGCAGCAGCTGGGATTACATCCGCTGGCACATCCCGACCCTGATCGGCTCGGGACTGTCCGGCATGGCCTATGCCAGTGGCGACGTGGATGCGATCTTCGGTGGCAGCGCCGAAACCTTCACCCGTGACCTGCAGTGGAAGAGCTTCACCCCTGTGCTGATGGGCATGTCCGGCTGGTCCGGCAATGCGCGCAAGCATCCGTGGTGGTTCGATGAGCCGTACCGCAGCGTCAACCGCGACTACCTCAAGCTGAAAATGCGCATGACCCCGTACATGTACGGGCTGGCGCATGACGCGGCGACCAGCGGTGCCCCGCTGCTGCGCGCGCTGATGTGGGATTACCCGCAGGATCCGCAGGCGTACACCGAAGCACACAAGTACCAGTTCCTGCTCGGCCGCGAGCTGCTGATCGCGCCGGTGTACCGCAGCCAGGCCGCGAGCCGTGGCTGGCGTCGCGACATCCACCTGCCCCAGGGCCGTTGGATCGATTACTGGGACGGCCGCCAGTTGCAGGCCGGTGCCGAGGGCCGCTCGCTGGATCGTCCGGTCGACCTGGCCACGATCCCGGTGTTCGTGCGTGCCGGGGCGATCATCCCGATGTACCCGGCGATGCTCTACGACGGTGAGAGGCCGCTGGATGAAGTGACCTTCGATCTGTATCCGCAGGGCACCTCGCAGTACACGCTGTACGAAGACGATGGCGCCACCCGCCGCTATGAGAAGGGCGAATCGAGCACGCAGGCGATCACGGTGCGGGCCCCGGCGCAGGGCACGGGCCCGGTGCAGGTGCGCATCGATCCGGTGCAGGGCCAGTATGCCGGCCAGCTGCCGCAGCGTCGTTATGCGCTGCGCGTGCTCAGCCGCCAGCGTCCCGCCGCAGTGATGCTGGACGCCCGTGCGCTGCCGATGCTGGCTGACCAGGCAGACTGGAAGGGCGCCAACGAAGGCTGGTACTTCGACGCGACCGAGCGCCGAGGCACCCTGCACGTGCGCACCGCACCGACCGACATCCGCCAGCCGCTCGCACTGCAGCTGGAGCTGCCCATCGCCGCTGCACCGGCCGACGACGCCTTCCCGGCCGCCCCCGAACTGGGCCGCGCGCTGCCCTCCGACAGCCTGCTGGTGGTCAACCGTCCGGCCGAGGAGCAGGGCTACGAGATGGAGAAGGCCTTCGACGATGATCCGGCCACGTGGTTCCGCACCGTGCGCAACCAGGCGGTCAAGACCGGTGCGCACGAGTGGGTGCTGGGCTTCGGCGAACGCAAGCTGATCGACGGCATCGAACTGGCGCCGCGCAACGACCAGCACTGGAAGAGTGGGCAGATCCGCGATTACGAAATCTACATGGCCGACAGCAACGGCGAATGGGGTGAGCCGATCAAGCGCGGCCGCCTGACCCTGCAGCAAGGCGTGCAGCAGATCGATTTCCCCGCCCATGCCGGCCGCCTGCTGCGCTTCCGCGTGCTCAGCACGCAGAACCCGGAAGGCGACGGTGCCAGCGGTGCCGACCCGATGGTGACCGCGGCGCAGGGCAGCATCGCGCGTGCAGTGGATGCGCTGCAGCCGCGCGATGTCGGCCCGATCGTGCTGTCCACCTTCCACGTGCTGGAGCATCCGCAGCCGGAAGGCCCGGCGCAGCAGTTGTATCTTTCCGCGTTGCCGCTGCCGGCGCCATTGAAGGCCAGCGTCGCCGCCGACCACGCCTTCGGTGGCCAGACGGAGATGCGCATGAACGGGCTGCATTTCCGCCGCGGCCTGGGCGTCAACGCCAGCAGCCGGATCGATCTGCAGCTGGGCGGCGGATGGCGCCTGCTGCGTGCCGACCTGGGGATCGATGATCAGTGCCGCACCGCGGGCGGCATGCAGTTCCAGGTGTGGGGTGACGGTCGGCTGCTGTACGACAGCGGCCTGGTCAACGCACCCGCCGTGGTCAAACCGGAGCTGGACGTGCGCGGCCTGCAGCGGCTGAGCCTGCGCACGCTCGGGGCGCAGGGCGATCACCCCGCGCAGGTCTGTGGCAACTGGGCCAACGCCGCCCTGATCGGACAGGAGGGCGATACCGCCAGCATCGTGTCGCCGTAACCGAACCGCCTTTCGAAACACCGCTCTCTCCCGTTTCCCGTCTGCGGCCGTCTGGCCGCGGCACGGGGGACGTTTGCCCGAAAACACCCATCCACCGTCAGCCCCACGCTGCGGATCGAACAAGGAGCCAAAGATGTTGACCGAACGCCATCGCCATCGCCGCATCACCGCCACCCCCTTGTCCATCGCACTCGGCCTGGCCGTTGCGGTGGTCGGCAGTGCCAGCGCCCAGGACGCAACGCCGGATACGAAAGCCACCGAGCTGTCGCGCATCGAGGTGACCGGCTCCAACATCCGCCGCAGTGATGTGGAAACTGCCTCGCCGGTGCAGGTGATCAGCAAGCAGGACATCGAGAACATGGGGGCGCGCACCCTGCTGCAGGTGCTCGACAATCTGCCGGCCGCACGCCCGGGCCAGCAGGACTCGCGCTCACTGTTCACCGGCTCGGACGGCGCCTCGCAGGCCAACCTGCGTGGCCTCGGCGCGCAGGGCACGCTGGTGCTGCTCAATGGCCGCCGCCTGTCCTACTACGGCGCGCCGGCCGGCTTCCAGACCCAGTTCGTCAACATCGATGCGATCCCCGCCGCAGCGATCGAACGGATGGAAGTGCTGACCGACGGCGCCTCGGCCGTGTACGGCACCGATGCGGTGGCCGGCGTGATCAACGTGATCACCAAGCGCTCCTACCAGGGCGCGGAGATCAACCTCACCACGGATAAATCCTCGCGGATCAGCTCCTACGGTGAACACCAGGGCAGCCTCACCGCCGGCTTCGGCGATCTGGATGAAGACCGCTACAACGTCTACGCCTCGGTCAATCTGTACCGGCGCGATGCGATTCCGCTGAGCGACTTCTACGACAAGCGGCCCGACCAGTACTACGTCAACAACCCCAACTACCTGCCGAACCTGCGCCTGGGCACCGGCAGCAAGCCGGGCGAGTTCAACCCGGGCAGCTACTTCGCCTTCGATCCGGTCACCGGCCGCCGTGTGCAGGAAGCCGCGCCAGGCTGCAACAACGTGCTCACCAGCGAAGCGGCCGGCCCGCGCTGTATCTGGGAGACGTGGATGAACAACGAGATCGACGCCGGCGCCAAGTCCGAGCGCAATACCGCCTACGTCAACGCCCACTTCCTGATCGGCGATAGCACCGAAGCCTTCGCCGAGGCGACCTACACCGACATCGACCTGACCGCCAACGGCGGTACGCCGCGTGCCTACGGCACCACGACAGGCAACCCGACCAGCTGGTTCTCGCGCAATACCGGCACCACGGTCAACCAGTTCCTGTATCCGTACCTGGGCCCGAACAACGAATACAACAACGCCTCACCCGAACTGAAGGCACTGATGGGCGGCGTGGTCGGCCTGCAGTATCTGCTGCAGGATGTGGGTGCCAACCACTTCGGCCAGCGCAACACCGACCAGAGCTACCGCGTGGTGGCCGGAATGCGCGGTGACATCGGCGACTGGAACTGGGAAACCGCCTTCGCCACCGCCGGCAGCCACTCGGTGACCTACCAGACCACCAACGTGAACCTGGCCGGATTCGAGAAGGCCTTCGGCCCGTACGCCGTCGATCCGGGCACCGGCCGCGTGATCATTTCCGACCACCCGGCGTACAAATTCGGTGAGATCAGCGAGGCCAACGCCGCGCTGATCCGCGAAGCGTTCCCGACCTTCGATATCCAGTCCTGGACGCGCCTGCATACCCTGGACGGCAAGATCGAAGGTCCGCTGTTCCAGATGCCGGCCGGCGAAGTGCGTGCGGCCTTCGGCTTCAACGCCAGCCGCGAGACCTTCTACACCCCGGGCAACCCGGACGCGGCCAACGGCCTGATCACCCAGCAGGGCGGCTCGTGGTTCGACGGCAAGCGCAACACCTATGCGCTGTTCGCCGAGACGGTGGCGCCGCTCACCGAGAAGCTGGAACTGGACGCCGCACTGCGCGTGGACAAGTACCCGGACTTCAGCGCCAACCTGGCCCCGAAGATCGGCCTGAAGTACCAGATGTTCGATCAGCTGATGCTGCGCGGCACCTATTCCACCGGCTTCCGCGCCCCGAGCCTGGCCGAGTCCGGCAATGGTGGCGTGTTCGCCCAGTTGGGCGGTTACCGCGACGAGGTGCGCTGCAACGAGACCAACGCGATTGCCAACCTGCTGTTGCGGTCGCAGCGCGGGGGGGATGTCGACCTCGGCAAGACCCTGCTCAACACCGACTGCAGCCGTACCGTGGCGCGCATGACCCAGCCCAACCCGGATCTGAAGCCGGAAAAGGCGAAGATCACCACGTTGGGCTTCGTCTACGAGCCGACGCAGTGGTTGTCAGTGTCGGCCGATTACTGGTTCATCTACCGCAGCAACGAAATCGTCGCCCCGGATTTCACCCGCGACGAGGACATCATTTCCTCGACCCGTTCGCCGATCACCGAAGGCGACCGCGCCAACCTGGCTGCCCTGGCGGCGATGTGCGCCGACCCGGCCAGCGGCGTCGCCTGTCCCGGCACGCTGCCCGGCTACAGCGTGGGCAACGTGGCCAGCGTGGTGGGCCAGTACAAGAACCGTGGCAAGACCCTGATCGACGGCTTCGACATCGATGCGCGGAGCCGCTTCTCGCTGGGCGAGTGGGGCAACCTGAACATCGGCGTGGCCGCCACCATCGCCAACCGCAACCGGTCCTACCTGGATGATGAGAGCGGCTGGTACTACGGCGACCTGGTCGGCTACTACAACAACCCGCGCCTGCGCGCGACGTTGAACGCGGACTGGAGCTACAAGCAGGTCACCACCAGCGTCTTCGTTAATTACGTAGGCGGCACCAAGTGGGCGCTGCAGCAGATCGATGAGGAAGACAACAACCCGCAGACCTGCACCGCCGGCTACCTGCCGGTGGAGCAGAGCAAGTGCGATGGTGCCCCGTCGTGGTGGACTGCCAACCTGAGCGTGGCCTGGCGCCCGGATGACCACTGGAACGTCGGCTTCACCATCAAGAACCTGTTCGACCGTCTGCCGTTCTATGACCCGAACAGCTTCCTCGGCGATTCCAGCGATTACGCCACCATCTTCGGTCGCGGCTACAGTCTGACCGTGGGCTACAAGTTCTGATGCTCCCCCGCGCCGGTTTCTGCCGGCGCGATCTTCACACGAGGTACTGTCCATGAAACGCAGAGAATTCATCGCCGCCAGCGCGGCCGTCGCCGCCACCAGCCTGCTGCCGAACACGCCTGCCTGGGCACGCGGGCGCAAGGTACGGCTGGGCCTGATCGGCACCGGCATGCGCGGCCAGGTATTGCTGAAGGAACTGGTCCGCCGCGATGACGTGGAGGTGGTCGCCCTGTGCGACATCGAGCCGATCATGCTCAAGCGCGGCATGGACATGGTGGCCAAGGCCGGCAAGCCGGCGCCCAAGGCGTACGGCCAGGACGGCGACGTCAACGCCTGGAAGCGGCTGATCGAGCAGCGCGGCCTGGACGGCGTGATCATCGCCACGCCCTGGGAATACCACGCGCCGATGGCGATCGCGGCCATGCAGGCCAAGGTCGCGGTGGGCTGCGAAGTGGTCGCCGGCATCACCCTGCAGGACCACTGGGACGTGCTCAAGACCCAGCTGTCCACCGGCACGCCGTACATGCTGCTGGAGAACGTCTGCTATCGCCGCGACGTGATGGCGGCGCTGCAGATGGTGCGCCAGGGCCTGTTCGGGGAACTGGTGCACCTGCAGGGCGGCTACCAGCACGACCTGCGCGGGGTGAAGTTCAACTCCGGCGACCCCAGCCAGCCGTATGACAGCGGCGTGGAGTTCGGTGCCAAGGGCTGGTCCGAAGCACGCTGGCGCACCGAGCATTCGGTGCAGCGCAACGGTGAGCTGTACCCCAGCCACGGCATCGGCCCGTGCGCGATGTACACCGGCATCAACCGCGGCAACCGCTTCACCCACATCAACGCGTTCGCCAGCAAGGCGCGCGGTCTGCACGAATACACCGTGGCCAAGAGCGGTGGCACGACGCACCCGAGCACCAAGGTCAATTTCAAGCTCGGCGACATCGTCACCACCACCCTGGCCTGCGAGAACGGCGAGACCATCCTGCTGCAGCACGACACTTCGCTGCCGCGCCCGTACTCGATGGGCTTCCGCGTGCAGGGCACCAAGGGCCTGTGGATGGATGTGAACCAGTCCATCCACATCGAAGGGCGCAGCCCGCCGCACAAGTGGGAACCGTTCCAGGCCTACCAGGATCAGTACGAGCACCCGCTGTGGAAGCAGCACGCCGCGACCGCCGCCAGCGCCGGCCACGGTGGCATGGACTGGTTCGTCATCCATGCCTTTGTGGAGGCCCTCAAGGCCAAGGCACCGATGCCGATCGACATCTACGATGCGATCACCTGGAGCGCGATCACGCCGCTGTCCGAGCAGTCCATCGCCAACAGCTTCCAGACGCTGGAGTTCCCGGACTTCACCGCCGGGTTGTGGAAGCAGCGCAAGCCGATCTTTGCGTTTGATGGATCGTACTGAGGACGGTTGATGCCCCACGGCCGGCACCGATGCGTACCGGCCTGCCTGTGCGCGTGTTGTCTGGGTAATTTCTGGCGATTGCGCAGCCACCGCCGTGCGCGATCAGCGCAGGCAGGGTGATACATGGAGGGGAGGTGGCAAGGATGGTGCCCCGGAGGGATTCACAACTATGGCGCAAGCTTTTGATTCAGCGTGTTTTTGTGTTGCCTCTCCCTCTCACCTACCGCCAAATCTACCGTCGGTGCCATTAGCGTGAGAGATTGGCGCTTGGCGCCTCTCACTTGGGCGTCCCCACTGACAGCACTGCAAGAAAGCTGCACAGGGCACTGAGCGCCCACACCAGAATGGAAGTCACGAAAAGCACCGCTCCCAGAAACAGAGCGGCAGCGATCAAGTAAGTCATCATGCTCCTCTGAACTTTCGGAATGCTGAGATTGCAGGGGTTGCTCCAAAGCACCTACCAGCTCTCGATGAGTAGCACCCGACTCCCAACTCATCATCTGGTTCACTGCAATCTGCTGGGCGCGCGTAGCAAAGCACTTTGAGAAATTTTCTGAACGTCGTTGATTGGATGAGCTTTACAGTGTCGAACATACCCAGGATAGCGGGTCCACTCTTCTATGTACCTGCTTCCACCATGCACAAGCTCGCTTCTTAATTCGAACAGCCACTTTGTTCGTCGGACATCTTCCTCATCGAAAGCAAGTTTCCTCAATCCTTCAATGATGGAGTTCTCAACAGAGCCTCGAAGGCCAAGTAGGGCATCAAGAGAAACAAAATAGTTGATGTATGACTCAGTGCCCTTGGAGTTCATGCCTAAGTTGAAAAAGTGCGCAGCCTTTTGGATTCGCGAAGCCACGGCGCTATCGCAGCGATCCAGGCTGGCGTACCAGTCCAAAATTGCCATAGAAGTTTGACGTTGCACCGGAACAGTGCCTGTGTAGTACGGAACGATTGGGTCGCTGTCTTGCCGGGTAAAGCCAGTCTCTGTGTTCGTATCGTGGGAGAACTGAGTGCAGTATCCAAAAGGTTGCGCCATGCTCCGGAAGAATGGGTAGGGAGAAAACGCAGAAGCTGCGGCGAATGCAACTGCAAAGAACTCTCTCGACTGGAGATTCGCAGCGCGGTGCGTACCAAGCCTGGTGCCTGTTCCTTCTATAATTAAGAGGCTTTCGTGGCTCGTAGGGAGGGCGACGGCAGGGTCGATTCTGTCGCTTACAGAGGGGTCATCTGACCACCAGTCTGGCAATGAAAATCCTTTGCCAGCCAGCGATCTAATAAATGAGCTGTCACCCTTCTCGGCGAAGTGAAGGCCGCGCCCAGGCACGCTGAAGCTAGAGCCGACGAAGCGAGGGACTGCAAACACAGTGCAAAAAGCTCCGAGCTTCTCTCTCAGGGCCTCTTGCACCCTTATGCTGAAAAATTCTGCCGTCGTCAGGATATCTTGGCTGACACAGTCGAACAATGTCGGCTTCTGAGAGAAAACTAGGTCATCGACCAAAAAGATCCGCGAATCCACACAGATCTCCTGCAGCGTTGCTAGGATGACGTCAGTAACAGTTTCTTGGTCGCAATCACTGAACTCTGGTGAGGCGCTGGTCGTAAGGGCGGCCGCTGCATTCAGTGCAGATCGTGATTGATCGTTGAACCACCAAGATAGAGCAATGCCACCACCAAAAGGCATCCCTCGCCTAGCTCCGGCAAAAAACTGAGTTGAAGGAACCTGGCCTGCTTCGGGAGGATGCAAGCTGGTATTTCTGAGGAGCTTGATGAGTTGCGATGCTAGCCGGGACGCCACAGATGACCTCGCTAGAAAAACGTGCTGTATGAGTTGCAGCCCTAGACGGGGAGCATAGCGCGTTGCAGAACGAGACTCTCGACGACTCTGAGTGAGGGCCCGCGGCGGTAGGAGCGGTAAGTCTGACCCGCGTCCTGCCGGCCGTCTGAGGACCCCCGGCGCGCGCACTCGTCTCCCCGCCACGCCTGCGGGCTTTCTAGGGTGCTTTTCCTGCACTACCTGCACTCA
>Ga0247738_10000576_pt1 | contig 13831 bp, 10 predicted proteins | sample UWRJL013104B2_FD_180936 | JGI IMG/M metagenome (GOLD analysis project Ga0247738, IMG submission 180936) | Plant litter microbial communities from Arlington Agricultural Research Station in Wisconsin, United States - UWRJ-L013-104B-2 | ecosystem: Environmental > Terrestrial > Plant litter >...
CGATACCAAGTTTTTCATGGAGATCCCGCAGGATACCCGTCTGGGCGCACCTGTTGCAAGACCTTCCAAAATCGTCTGTATCGGACTTAACTTCCGGGATCATGCCATCGAAACAGGTTCGGCTATTCCTACCGAGCCCATTTTATTTTTTAAATCTACCACCGCCCTTTGCGGACCGAATGACAATCTCGTCATCCCCCGCAGCAGCCATAAAACCGACTGGGAAGTCGAACTCACCATCATCATCGGCAAAAAAGCATCATACGTATCTCAGGAAGAAGCTCTTGACTATGTCGCCGGTTACGCTCTTATGAACGACTACAGCGAAAGAGCCTTTCAGAAGGAGCGTGGCGGACAGTTTTGCAAAGGAAAAGGTTGCGATACCTTCGCCCCCCTTGGACCCTTCCTCGCCACCAAAGACGAGATCGCCGATGTACAAAACCTCTCTATGCAACTCAGCGTCAATGGAACGCTCATGCAGGACGGCAATACCTCCGACATGATCTTTGACGTCCCTTACCTCGTCTCTTACATCAGTCAGTTCATGACCCTACTTCCCGGAGACATCATCAGCACGGGAACTCCGGCGGGAGTGGGAGCAGGTATCAAGCCATCACCGGTATTTTTGAAGAGTGGTGATGTGGTAGAGATGAGCATAGAGGGGTTGGGAGAGAGTAGGCAGGAGGTGGTGTGAAGGAGTTGATCAGAGGATATTTTGCAAATTTGACCAGATTATTAATTAACGCAAATAATATAAATACACCGCAAAATTTATCATACCAATCATCACATCTTTGTCTATGAAATTATATTTTTTTGAATAATGTTCAGCCATCTTCTCAACATTGAAGTCTTTCAATTCAGCATATTCAGACCCTTTTTTATTAAAAAATAAGGAGCTTTCCGGTGAATTTAGTTCTGTACGTATCTCTTCCTTCAAACTTCTTATTTTATCCACCCGCTCCGGATCATAAGGACCGGCTCCATAATATTTTAGCCGCTTACGGATCTTTATTTCGATAGATTTCTTGAAAGAAGTTTCAAGTTCATGTACAAGACTGGTGAAACAGATGTAATCGTAAGGCTGTGGAAGCTTCATTTAATTGGTGATTATTTTTTTAATCAATTTTAAATTACAATAGAAAAAATTAATCGAATCAAGATCATCTTAAACACCTTATCTGTTGACCGGGAAAACTTTACTTTCATTTTATTTCATCTACATTCTTTTTGCAATTGTACAAAATAATAAGATCAGAAGCTTTTAATTATGTTTACCCATAGATTAAGAATTGCTGCATTTTAAATTCTGCCACGATTGTATTAACCATCATTATATTTTTAATATAGCCCATAATTGCAAATTATGCAGACGTAAATTTTACCTTTTATATGATTTAATTCAAATTTTATTCAATTTTCTCTTCAATCCATCTACTTTTTATGCACCCGACATATTTTGCATTTACTTATAATTCAATCACTTATTTCGAAGATAGCCTCCCAAAAACCTCCTTTTGATTTCACACGATATTTTTTCACCTACATCCCACGATACATTTACAAAGTATTCACCGGCACATATTTGAATGATTTTTTAGATCCCATCAGATCAAAACTTATCGGGATTTCAGTAGAAAATGTAATGAAGGATACTTTTTAAAACACATCGTATTATTTGAAAAAGATTAAAAGCATGAAACCAAAAATTTACAAAAAAGACATTCTACTTCACCTGCTATTGTCTTTTTTTGTGCTGTTCGGATTTACTCAAAATGCCATAGCACAAAAAGTCTCCGTCTCCGGTACTATCCTCGATGACACAGGAAATCCGGTACCGGCAGCCAGCATCCTCATCAAAGGAAGTTCTAACGGAACCGTATCCGACAGTGATGGAAAGTACACACTCAATGCAAACATGGGAGAAACACTCATCTTCTCTTCCGTCAGTTTCCTCACTCAGGAAATCATTATCTCAGGACCCGCACTCAATGTCACTCTGTTAGAAGATGCCAATCTGCTCGAACAGGTCGTAGTTATTGGGTATGGAAGCCTCGAAAAACGAAAAGTCACCAGCGCCATCACTAACGTGGATGAAAAAGATTTTAACCGTGGCAATATCAATAGTCCGGCACAGCTACTTCAGGGAAAAGTAGCAGGACTCAGCATTGTCGCCCCGCAAGGAAATCCAAACGGAAATTTCGATATTCGCCTCCGGGGTCTTTCTACTTTGGGAGCCAATTCGCAGCCACTCATCATCATAGACGGTGTGGCAGGGGTCAATCTCAATAGCGTAGATCCAAATGACATAGCCACGATCGATGTCCTGAAAGATGGCGGTGCAGCAGCTATTTATGGAACCAGAGGCTCAAGCGGTGTCATCATCATCACTACTAAAAACGGCAGTAGTGGTCGTCCGCAGCTCGAATACAGCGGATATGTCACTACAGAATCCACCGACAGGTCACACCCCGTCATGGATAAAGCCACCTACCTTGCCAATGGTGGTACAGATCTCGGCGGTGACAATACCTGGCTGGACAACATTACCAGAAATGCGATCTCGCATGTACACAATGTATCACTTTCCGGTGGAGCCAATCAGTTTACATATCGTGCTTCCCTCAACTTTCGGGATGCTCAGGGTGTGCTTAGAAACAGCGGTTTTCGTCAGTTGAACGGAAGGTTGAATTTAAGACAAAAAGCATTTGACAACAAACTAACGGTCGGGCTGAACATCGCTTCCACCTCCAGAAATTCTAAACTTGGCTTTGACGACGCATTCAAATATGCAGTCATCATGCCTCCCACTGCACCTACTGAAAGCAATGATCCGTTCTATGATAAATACGGTGGATATTTTCAAAGCGAAGTTTATGACCTCTATAATCCGGTGGCCATCGTCGATCAGAATCACAATGATCAGCGCATCTCCCGTCTGATGTATAATGTGTATGCGGATTACAAGATCACAAATGACCTTTCTGCTGCTATTCAATATTCTCAGAACAACGACAATACGGACAATAGTCAGTACATCAGCAAATACAGTTATTACGGCAATGGCGTCAATCGCAATGGTCTGGCAAGTAAACAAACGCTGAATAACAGAAATGACCTGTTTGAGATGACGGGCAACTATAACAAGACTTTCGGAGAAGTTGACCTGTCAGTACTGGCCGGTTATTCACACCAGAATTACACCACGAATAACTTCTTTACTCAGGCGGGAAACTTCCTGACCGATGCATTTTTATACAATAATTTTGCGGCAGCGAAAGATTTTGCTGATGGAAAAGCAATAGCGACCAGCAGCAAAGAAAATAACAAACTCATTGCTTTTTTTGGCAGAGCTAATTTCAGCTATGCCAATACATATTTCCTCACCGCTTCCCTGAGAAGAGAAGGTTCTTCGAGATTTGGAACGGGGAATAAATGGGGTAATTTTCCGGGCGTAAGTGCGGGCATAGACATCAGTAAACTGGCGTCAATTCCTATGGTCGACCAGCTCAAGGTACGCGCGAGCTTTGGTGTAACAGGCAATCTTCCGGACAACAGTTATTTGTCACAGCAATTATACGGACCGGGAACGTCTGTCAATTATTTTTACTACAACGGAGTGTATGTGCCGGTGTATTCTCCGCAAAGCAATCCCAATCCAAATCTGAAGTGGGAAACCAAATCAGAGATCGATTTCGGAATTGATTTTGCCATGTTTGGAAACAGGCTGACAGGATCGTTTGATTATTACACACGCAAGACAACAGATGCCCTCATCACACTGGAGGTGCCTGTGCCACCAAATCTTTTCAGCACCTCCCTGCTTAATGCAGGAGAATTAAAAACAGTGGCGTGGAATTAGGATTGGAATATTTGATCCTGAAAAATGAAAAATTCAGCTGGACAGCAAGGGCGACCTTCGCCACATATCAGTCTGATGTAGTATCCCTGTCTGTGGGCGATATTCAATACGGCATTCGTGAAGTAGGAAGTCTTCCGGCTCCTTTGACTGGCAATGTAGTGCGCGTCCAGGAAGGGCAGCCTATCGGTCAGATCATTGGCTGGCAGTACGAAGGTGTCGCTGACGATGGTAAATATATACTCAAAGATCTGGACAATAATGGCACGATCAATGAACTGGATATGACCATCATTGGCAATGGACTTCCAAAAGGAGAGGCAGGATTGTTCAACAGATTTACCTTAGGTAACTTTGATCTGAGTCTTTTCTTCAGAGGCGTGTATGGGCATGACCTGATCAATCTCAACAGATCGATGTATGAACAGGCATCCCGTATCAGTTCCTACAACCTCATCAATACTGATGGTTACGATCCGAAATATACAGGTCCGGCAGCTTTTAACAGCAAATATGTTGAAAATGCATCTTTCATCAAACTGGATAATTTCACGGTGGGATACAATTTCAAATTCAAACCAACGGCTAAATTCTCAGGAATGAGAGCATACGTCTCCGGACAGAATTTATTCTACATCACCAAATACCAGGGGGTAGATCCTGAACCAAGATACACCTATCAGAACAATGTCCTGGCGCCGGGTGTGGAGCCTTTGAACAGTTGGGTGACCACCAGATCATTCTCTGTAGGACTTAACCTTTCCTTCTAATCAAATTAATATTAAAAATGAAAAATACATATATGTTCAAGCACAATATGAAAAAACTCGGATTGCCTTTGTGGTTCGTTTGTATCTGCCTGATGGTGATCAATCCATCGTGCACTAAACTTGATGAGCCGCTGTACAGCCAATTGGGAAATGATAATTTTCTAAAATCGGAAGACGAGATCGTTTCGGCCATCGGCGCAGCATATGCGGGTCTGAGACAATTTCACGACTTCGGAAACATGTGGGCCAATTACTGTACGACAGACGAGGTCGTCATCGTCGCCCGAACAGGTGGAGACTGGGGTGGAGATGGTCAGGATCAGCAGATGACCGATCACACATGGATCTCTAACAATAGGTTTTTCGCGGGTACCTGGCTGATCTTCTATGCACAGGTCAATAATTGCAACCGATTGATCTATCAATTGGAACAACTTGATGCCGGTAAATATGTCAATTATATCGCGGAGATCAAGATCGTGCGATCACTCTGGTATCTGTGGCTGGTCGACAGATGGGGCAATATTCCGATCGTGGATAAATTTGATGTGCCTGAGAATTATCTGCCGGTGACGAGCAACAGAGCGGATGTATACGCATTCATTGAGAAAGAAGTAAAGGACAATCTGCCCAATCTTACCAAAGATAAAAGTCTTGCTACCTATGGCCGCGCGGATTATTGGACGGGCATGTCTATTCTTGCCAAGTTATATCTTAATGCCGGAATCTGGAAAGGAAGTCCTGAATGGCAAAAAGCAGAAGAAGCGTGCAATGAGATCATTAACTCAGGTAAATTCAGCACGACAACCAGTTACAGAGAGAATTTTATAGCTCAGAATCAAAACAGTTCTGAAGCGATCTTCGCAATACCTTTTGATGATAATTACACACAGTGGGCGTGGACTTTGCCGTTAATCAGTCTGCATTATTCCAGCCAACAGACGTTCAATATGACCAATCAGCCATACAATGGATTGTCCGTGCAAACTGATTTTTTCAACCTGTATGAAGACAATGACATCAGAAAGGAAAATAATTTTTTATATGGGCCTCAGTTTACTTTTGGAGGAGCACCATTACTGGATGCAGGTTATGAAAAAGATCCTGCGATCGATCCGGATGGAGCACAGGTTAATTTTACTTCAACTTTCAATAGTTTGTACAAAGCTGCAAGACAGAATGGAGCAAGAATCCAAAAATATGAGATCGAAATTGGAACCAATGGATCATTGAACAGTGATTTCTTTGTTTTCAGATATTCCGACATTTTATTGATGAAGGCGGAAGCCCTCTGGAGACAAAATCCATCCAGTGGAGAAGCTTTGGAAATAGTAAATTCATTCAGGACCCGGGCGGGAATTTCCTCCTTTGATGCTTTAAATGAGGAAAGAATACTCAATGAACGGGGTCGTGAATTATTCTATGAAGGATGGAGAAGGAATGACCTGATCAGATTTGATAAATACAATGATCCAACGGCTTTCAGACCAACTGAATCTGAGGAATATCGCAAGCTCTTCCCGATACCAAAAGACCAGATCGATGCAAATCCAAATCTGAAGCAAAATCCTGGATATTGATTTAATTGTTAATTGTTAATTGTTAATTATTAATTGTTAATTATCATTCAGGTAATTGCTGATAACTTAATTACTAAGTAACATATACAAATTATAGATTGATAAATAAATTTTTTTAAATAAATATGAATAAATAATAGAAGTTTAATTACTAATTTAATGCGATTCCTGTCCTGGTGGGATTCCGGGGCAGGATTTTTGTGATAATTGCTAATGGATAATTGTTAGTTATTAGTTGTTAATTATTATTAAAATAACCAAAAATTGAAATATCTTCTTTTACTAAATAATTACAAAATGTTTGATGTTTGACAACGGTTAGAGGTCATATCGACTTAATATTTGATAATTAACTCCTGGTCAAATCTATTTCCGTTAATTAATTGCAACCTTATTATTCAATATTCATTATTCAATATTCATTATTCATTGTCCATTATTCATTATTCATTGTCCATTGTTAATTACCAAACTATGTCTTATTATTTTAAATTAATTCTCTTGTTTACCATTATTACAAATGTCAATGAGAAGCTCATGGCAGGTGACAGCACCTATACAAAACTCGGTGCCGGACCAAAGTACTGGATCGCTTACGAGTATTGTTTTGTAAATAATGTACCGATCCCTGAAGACAGATGGCAAAAAAATATTGACTGGGTTGATAAAAACTTTAAAGAATATGGATATGACATGATCTGCAATGACGGTTGGATAGAAACTGCACAGACCATTAATTCCAACGGATATATCACAAAATATAACGATGGCTGGAAAAATGATTTTAAATTCTGGAATAATTATTTGAAACAAAAAGGCATGAAAATGGGCGTCTACTACAACCCAATGTGGATGACGAAGTCAGCTTTTGACAAAAATGTAAGTGTAATTAATTCAAAATACAAAGCTCAGGATATCGCCGGTGCAAGGTCTTTCAATGAACCGCTTTATTGGGTGGATGCCACTAAACCGGGGGCAAAGGAATGGATCCAGGGATATGTTAATTATTTTATTGAGTGCGGTGCTACCTATTTAAGAATAGATTTTCTTGAAAATTACGAGCGCAATTATGGAACGGTTAATTATGAATTATGCCTTAAATGGATCCGTGAAGCTGCGGGAAATAAAATATTTCTGAGTCTGGTCATGCCCAATTGTTACGAACATGCCAGGACAGAACTGAAATATGGAGACATGATACGCATAGACGATGATTGTTTTCAGGGTGGTTGGGACTTCTTCAGCGAACGTCGCAGAGGGCTTTGGAACCCGATCTGGCCTCAATACGGAAATGCATTTGATGGTTTTATAAAATTTGCCGATGTAGGCGGACGAGGGCAGATGGTGCTCGATGGAGATTTTATGAGATTAAATACAATGGCTTCCGACATAGAAAAAATGAGCATGATCTCCCTGTTTACTCTTGCCGGTTCACCTATCTGTATTGCTGATCAGTACGATACAGTAAATGGTTCGGAGTGGGCATATCAGAATAAGGAAATGATCGCATTAAATAATGCGGGATTGGTCGCAAAACCCCTTTCCTACGATGATAAAGATGTCAATAACAGTTCAAGATGGGCAGGTCAGTTACCTAATGGTGATTGGGTCGTAGGATTATTTAACAGAGAGAAAAATAATCAGATCAGAAATATAGATTTTCACAGAGAATTAGGTCTGGATAAAAATCAGCAATTTATAATTCGTGATCTATGGAAACATGAAGACCTGCCGGCGATGTCAGGAGGTTATTCGGTAGAATTATTGCCTCATGAATGCAGAGTATTATTGATCACAAATAATACAAAAATTAAATACGAAGCTGAAATGGCCTCTATGATGGGTGGAGCAAAAAGAGGTTTGTTTAATTTTAATAACAGTGGTTTTGGTTATACAGAAATGCCCGTAGGGACAGATTGTAAAACTTTGATTGCAGTGGAAGCGCCAAAGGCGGGTAATTATAATTTAAATATTAATTACGCAAGTGCCGGTGCCAGGCAGCAAAATGCTAGCATATACGTTGATGATATAAAGCAGGGAGAACAATTGAAATTAAATCCTACCGATGACTGGAACTCGTGGTCCATTGCGACGAAGAGTATTCAGCTGAAAAAAGGAATTAATTATATTTCAATAAAAGGGGATGCAAATAATAATGCGCCGTTCAACCTCGACTATTTCGAAATTCATTTTTAATATAAAAGTTTATCGTTTTTTAATTATCTGTTTGTGAAGTCCCACAAATGACTTTAAAAGTTTTTAGTTGTCATATTCCATTTTTAATTAAGTGAGCATATGACAACTTTTTTTGTGCAGTAATTAAATAAAATGATTTATTTATTGTCCTAGATCTCCCTCGACTACTCTCTTAGACCCATCGCGAATCAATACATTGTCTGCGAAGTAATGATAATCTTACTCAGGTTTCGGTGTTTATTATAACTTTAAATCTCATTATATCAATGGGTTTAAGTATATTAATCACTACCGAAACTTAAATAATGTTACTAAAAATTAAAAAATGCGAGGATCAGAATTCTAATCCACGTTAACTTGAATTTATTTAAATTTTTTGAATTAAAATTTGTTCGAAAACTTTAAATGTATATTTAAAGACCCATTTTATTAAATCAAGGTTTCACACTTACATTGAAAAATATTATATTTGGATAATCGGTTATTAAAATTGATTTGAAAAAAAATAACTACTGATTGCAACGTATTCCGCTTTTTGAGATTATTATAAACAGGACAAGTTCAGTCAGATAAAAATGAATATCTTGTTCTACCTTATAAAAAAGCAGTCACTTCTAAGATTTACATTATCTAAACAGAAGAATATGAGATACCTCTCCTTTTACGTTTTCATGATTTGCTTCCTATCCCAAACATTGCTTAACGGTCAAAATGGCCTGCCACCAAAGGATCCATATCCGATCGACGTTAAACAGATCCATTCGGGACATAGTCTGACGGATCCATTGTTTCATCCCTGGCCGGGTTTGTATGTGGACCTGGTTACTCTGGAGATGGGCAGTTGGGCCGGAGACCTCATCGGGAAATCAACAGTTCCGGGTTCTACCATGCAGTACAGATGGGAAAATCCACCCGGATTTGGCGCACCGGATGCACGACATGACATCGATGACTGGGAATTACTGAGCATCACGGAAAGGGTTCCACTATATTATGAAGGGGGTAATAGTCAGGAGTGGTATCTGGAAGGCTTGGCTGCGCAAAGGCAACACTTTTCATTATTTGTAAATAATGCGTGGAACAATGGAAATGGAGGAAATGGCGCTCCGACATTATTATGGACGACCTGGACCAATATCGACAATTCGGACGGGCCATGGAGATCTATGCTGGATATACTTGGCACTGAATGGGAATATCTCCAGGACTATGCCAATGAAAATAAACCGGCCGGTGCGACCCACGTATACATTATCCCCGGGCATAAGATGATGGCGTGGCTATATGATGATATACAGCTGGGCGTGGTGCCCGGCATTACCCAACTTTCCCAGTTTTTCAGTGACAACATTCATGTCAATGATCTGGGTGCATATGCGGTGGCAATGATCCACTATGCATGTATTTATAATACAAGTCCGGTTGGATTGCCGGCAGTACTCAATGCCAATTCGACGCCGCCTTCCCCTGCTCTTGCGCTTTATCTTCAAACGATGATCTGGGATGTGGTGACCGGTTATGAGCGGACGGGCTTAAATGTCTTTCTCAACGTAGACAGATTACATTTCGAAGCGCAGAGCGAAAACGCAAATACTGTATTAAAATTTTCATTCGAACCTTCACCCGGCCTTACTTCGCTTGAAATTCAACATAGTAGCGATCAGATTGATTTTGAAACCATAAATCGATATGAAGATGGTCTTGACAAATTATCCCAGTTTACATATGTACATAAATTGCCTGCGCCCGGAGCAAATTATTACCGGCTGAAATTTACAGGTGTGGATGGAAAAATAACTTATTCGCCGGTTAGAACTGTTTTATATAAATCTAAACTATGGAATATATATCCAAATCCTGCTAAAGATGTGATATATGCACAGTCCGAAAAGCTAAAACCTGTTTCCTTTTTGATCAAAGATTTACAGGGAAGGATGGTCAAAAAAGGTGCTTATAAAAATGGCATTACAGTCGATGGAATTATACCCGGAGTTTATTTATTGGAATTGAGTAGTAAAGGAGGTCATCAGCTGGAGAGGATAGTGATTGGGGAATGATAGGATACCAGGAAGTACAACCCCTATCCCTCCCGATTCGTTCCTCTCGGGACAGGCTCGCCAGCGGGGGAAATCGCCAGATCCAATCCTTATATCAAATAGCTAGCTGGGCAATTTAATACTGAATTAATTATTTCATATATGCTCAAATTTTTCTAATTAAATTATAAATCCCGGAGCAGGGAGTAATTTCCCCCGCTCCGAGGGGGGTAGGGGGAGGAAACACATAATTTAAATTCAATTTATTAAAACTTTATTCTTATTTTCATATCTCAAACCACCAATTTATGAATCACCACCATTACAACAAAGATCTAAAATTATTTGCCCGGGAAAACCGAAATAATGCTACCAAGTCCGAAGCTTGTCTGTGGAAATATGTGTTAAAGTCAAGTCAAATGATGAATTATCCATTCAGAAGACAAAGACCTATTGGTCAATACATTGTTGATTTTGTCTGTCTTCCATTAAATCTAATTATCGAAGTGGACGGTTATTCTCATGAAGATTTTGATAAGGGTGATGAGATTCGTGATAATAATTTAAAAAAACTGGGTTTTACAACTTTACGATTTTCGTCCTGGGAAGTACTAAATAGAATTGATAATGTGGTAGAAATTATTGCCAATTGGATAAAAGAAAATAGGAAGTTCCCACCCCCTACCCCCCGCCAGCGGGGGAAATCGCCAGATCCAAACTGTACATTAAATAGCTGAGATAGCACTTTAATACTCAATTAATTATTACATCTGTGCTCCACATTTATCTATTTATTAATGCAATTTGGAGCAGGGAGTAATTTCCCCCGCTCCGAGGGGGATAGGGGGAGGAAACACAATTTTTTGAATAAATTAATGCTTATTTATTATAATAAAAAAACAGAGGCTGCATCTCACGACACAGCCTCTGCAGCAAAAGTTCTTCCCGGTGTTGATATTTTAATAAATTATTCAACCAATGGAAGTAGAAAAAACTTCCATTTTTTCTTTCAGTGTGTTAAAAAACTCGACTGCATGATTGCCTTGTCCGGATGTGACAGAATATGATTGTTTTTTTACCAGATATGCCCAATCCATTGTGCTTTGATAGAAAAAGCTGTCATCAGAACTAAAAAAGTTGGGGTTATCATGGACCGCAAAAACTTTCTGAACAGATGGACTGTCAAGCAAAATAATATTATTGGTATAAAGCATTGGGTTATTATATAAAATAAAATTTCCTTTTTCAACTTCCGGAGATTTACTTTCTGATTGGACAAAGCTTTCTATCCTACTTAAGATATTATTCAACCCGGCTGCTAAGGTATCCGCTGTCTCCTGACTATCCAGCAGTCCGGTTTTTAGCATAAACTGAATTTGTGCGAATGTATTGTCAAATATTGCCGGGTTCCATATTTCTATTGTATTGATTTTGGAATATATCTCCCATACCTCTGTTATTTTTTCAGTAATATCAGAATTGAAGGAATCGAAAGAGAATATTGTATTAAAATCAAATTGAGGCAACCTCCAGATAGCTCTGGCAAAGGTAAATAGCTTGAAGATGGCGACTTTTTCATCTAGCAAATAATAAAAAAATGGTAGTTCGTGAGAAATATAATACACGGTGGTGTCTTTCTGTGAACTTGCCAACAAAGCTAAATTCTTTAATCTATCCAGATAGTCCATTAACGTAACTACAGGATTCTGCATCATAGCATGACTTACATTAAACTTTCCTTTTTCATGAAAAACTAGCGATTGTAAATTTAAAGCATACTTTTTTGACAAATATGCTATTTCACCAAAAGAAAATTTAGAATCGCCATTTAGTTTTTTATACAGTGTACCATCAGATATATTTAATTCTGAAGCTAACTTAAGTTTATCACTTTTTGATTTTCCAAGTTTTTCGCGTATTTTTTCTCTTATCTTTTCGTTAGCGATGAGATCATATTCAAACGGAGTCTTCATTTATTCATTAATTTGATTGGGTTAAACATACAGTAGACACATTGGTTTTTTTATAATGTGTTATTGTTATTATCGATACTTATGCATTTAAAACTTCAAAAAGACACAACATATTATATAATAATATATACATAATTGCAAAAATAGAAAATAATCTCTGAATTATAAGTTAGAACTTTGTCCAAGATTTTAGATAATATTTAAGTCAATAGCTTTTTAAAATATAAACTGAACATCCATAAATCATTAATATGAAAAAAATATATTCTATCACATTACTTCTATCCCTCCTTTTCCTCTATCCTTCCTGCAAGGAAGAACTGCCTGACAACAACTGCTGTACCTGCACTGCACCCTTCACAGAGACTGGTGCCGGCACCATGAGTTTTGATCTCAATGGAACTACCTGGAGTCCGTGTAATACAAATGAAAAAAATGGTCCAAGTCCCGGGCTTTCCACGCAAAGAAATCCAATTAATGGTTATTTACATATTAAAAGCCAAAAATTTATAAATGGAGGAGAAGAAACAGTTTACATCATTTTATTGCACCCAAAAAAAGGGTTGATCCAACATGCTAAACAAGGGATATGGGAATTAACACAAGGAAAAATTGCACTTGAATTATTTGCTAATAATCCAAACATTCAAAGCAATGATTTTTATGAAACGGACGAGAATTTGCCTTTTCATCTTGAAATAACAAAGCTTGATACAATTAATAAAATTATCAGCGGAATTTTTACCTGTTCATTGCAAAATACTGGCTCATCTAAACCAGATACAGTTCAAATACAAAATGGTCGCTTCGACACCAGATATCTATAATATTAATTAACTATTTTGAAAAATATAATCTATTTAACATCTCTGCTATTCATCATAATGTTCGCAAGTTCCTGCAAGGAAGAGCTGCCTGACAACAACTGCTGTACCTGCACTGCACCCTTCACAGAGACTGGTTCCGGCACCATGAGTTTTGATCTCAATGGAACTACCTGGAGTCCGTGCAATACAAATGAAAAAAATGGCTCAAGTCCCGGGCTTTCCACGCAAAGAGATCCGAATACAGGTTACCTCCACATAAAGAGTCAAAAATTTGTAAATGGGGAAGAAGAGGCCGCTTACATACTTTTGTGGTATCCGAAAAAAGGGATTGTTCCACATGCTGTACAAGGGATGGGAACTATGACAAGAGGATTAATAACCCTAGAATTATTTGCTGATAATCATGCCACTAAACAGAATGGCATTTATCGCACAAGCGAAAGCCTTCCTTTCAATTTAGAGATCACCAAATTTGACACAATTAACAGAATAATCAGTGGAAATTTTGCCGGATCTTTGTATTTGACTGGCTCATCCAAATTAGATACAATTCAAATAAAAAACGGTCACTTCGACACCCGATATCTATA
>Ga0247738_10000577_pt1 | contig 13830 bp, 14 predicted proteins | sample UWRJL013104B2_FD_180936 | JGI IMG/M metagenome (GOLD analysis project Ga0247738, IMG submission 180936) | Plant litter microbial communities from Arlington Agricultural Research Station in Wisconsin, United States - UWRJ-L013-104B-2 | ecosystem: Environmental > Terrestrial > Plant litter >...
ACTGCCACCCAGGTGCGGCAGCAGCAGCATCACCGCCGGCACGTTGGACACCAGGTTGGACAGCACGGCGCTCACCACCAGCAGCGGCCCCGGCTCGGCCAGGTGCACGCCCTGCGTGCCCAGCCAGGCCACCGCCTGCGCAGCCAGGCCCGTGGTTTCAAACGCGTGGTTCACCACGAAAAGGCCCATGAACAGCAGCAGCAGTGGCCAATCGATCAGGCCCAGCACGTGTGAAGAGTGCAGCCGACGGCTCAGCAGCAACATGCCCGCGCCCACCAGGGCCGCCACATCGCGCGGCCAGTCGGTGAACAGAAAAATCAGCATCAACGCCACCGCCACCAGCAGGCCCTTGGTGGTCTGCCAGGCATCGAACGCGGGCTCTTCGGGCGGCGCCTCGGCCACGGCCGCGAAGGGCAGGCCGGCGGTCTCGGGCGCAGACGCCGTGCGCGCGCCCGGCCCGAACGCCAGCCACAACCACAACAAGAGCAGGCTGATCAACACCGGTGCCAGCGCCTGCCGCACATAACCGCCGAAAGGGAGTTGCAGCACCGAGCCGATCAACATGTTCTGCGGGTTGCCGATCAGCGTGGCGGCCGAGCCGATGTTGGCCGCGCAGGCCAGGCCGATGAGAAAGGGCAGCGGATTCATGCCGCGCTGCAGGCACAGCCGCGCCACCACTGGCGTCATGGCCAGGCAGACGATGTCGTTGGAGAACACCGCCGAGAGCGCGCCCGAGACCACGATCAGCGCAGCCAGCAAGCCGTTGCGCGACAGCGGCAGCGCGCCCACCTGCCGCGTCACCGCGCCGTAGAAGCCCCCCAGCCGCATCTGGGCCGACACCACCATGAACGCAAACAGCAGCACGATGGTGGGCAGGTCCACCGAACGCGCCGCATCTTCCACCGGCAGGCCGCTCAGGCCGATGACCGCGATGGCGCCCAGCAGGGCCACGCCCGATCGGTCCAGCTTCAGGCGCGGCAGGCCGCCCAGGAACATGCCCAGGTAGACAACGGCAAAGACCGCGACGATGCCCCAGTCGGTGGCGGTGTGGTGGAGAGCGGAGGTGGTGGGCATGCGCTGCGGATCGTAGCGCGGCCGGGCGGCACTCGGCGGTCAGGCGCAGCGCCGCACCAGGTGGATGGCGCCGTGGTAGCTGGCCGGGGCCACGCGCCAGTACAGCAGCGCGACGATGGCCACACAGGCCAGATGCAGCAACCAGCCCGCGCGAAACCCACCCGTCGCGTCGCGCACCATGGCGACGATCCAGGGCGGCATCGCGGCGATCAGGAAGCCTCCCCCCTGCATGAGCGCCGACAGGGCCCCCGCCTGCGCGGGATCGGACAGGTGCTCCAGCGCCACGATCAACGACAGCGCAAAACAACCACCCAGCCCAGCGCCCAGCAGCACCACCCAGGCCATGGGCGCCGCTTCGGGCCACAGCGCCAGGGCGGCAAAGCCGGTGGCTTGCAGGGCCAGCGTGAACCACAGCCAGGGGCGCCGGTCTTCGCGCCGGCCCGCCGCCATCGGCAGGAGCAAGGCCGCCAGCGCCTGGCTCAACGCGAGCAGGGCCAGCAGGCTGCCACTGCCGGCCGGGCTCCAGCCATGCTCCTGGTAGAAAGGCGCCAACCAGGCCACGACGGTCGAGTAGCCGCCGTTGACGAGCCCGAAACACAGCATCAGCAGCCACACACGCGGCCGCCGCAGGTAGGCCGTCACGGCGAGGGGTTCCTGGCGGTCGCTGGTGGGGTCGCGCGGCAAGCAACGCGCCGCCAGCGCCACGGCGAACACCGCCGGCACCGCCATCCAGGCCAGGCCGAGATGCCAATTGCCGCCGGCTGCCGCGACCAGCGGCGCGACCTGCGCACCCAGCGCCCCGCCGCCCATCAGCATCGCCGAGTACAGGCCCATCACGGCGCCGACGTGGCGCGGAAAGTGGCGCTTGACGATGCCGGGCAGCAGCGCCTGCACAACCGCTGCGCCCAGCCCCAGCAAGGCGGCGGTGCCCACCAGTTGCCAGCCGTTCTGGGTGAACAGGCGAAGCACGGAACCCATGGCCAGCAGGATCAGCGCGGCCACGATGGCGCGCCGCGCCCCGATGCGGGTTTGCAGCCAGGGGCCCGCGAAGGCGAACACCCCCATCAGGAGCATCGGCACCAGGGTCAGCAGCGCCACCCCCTTCAGGCCGAGCCCGGTGTGCCGGTCGATGTCGGCCGCCAGCGGCCCGATGCCCGCCATGAACGGCCTCAGGTTGAGCGCGATCAAGGCCACCGCCACCAGCAGCCAGCGGATCGACGTGGCGCCCTCGCCTTTCAGGTTCACGGGCTTACGCCTTCCGGTCCTGCGCCTGCGCCCATTCGGCATACAGGTCGGCGCCCGACACCGGCAGGTGGCGAATGTTCATGGACTGCTCGGCAAAGGGCTTGGCGAGGTCTTCGTAGATCGCCGCTGTGGACAACCCGAACGGCGCGCCATCCTCGTTGGAATAGGCATACGCGACCCGGGTCACGCCCGCCAGTCGCATCGCCGCCATGCACATGGGACAGGGATGACCACTCGCATAGACCGAGCAGCCGCGCAGGTCGGGCGATCCGAGCCGTCGGCTGGCGGCGCGAAGGGCCGACATCTCTGCATGCGCCGTCGGGTCGTGGGTGGTCAGTATCTCGTTGACACCGGTCGCCAACACCTCGCCACCGCGCACCACCACCGCACCGAACGGGCGGCCGCCGTCGGCGATGTTGGCGCGGGCCAGCGCAACGGCCTGGTGCAGGAAATGGGTGTCTTTGTCGCTCATGGGTGGAATGCTCCTTTCTGTGCCGCGCGCCAGCTTCATTTCAGCGAGCGTTGGCGGCCAGGAGCAGCGCTTCGACCTGCTTCTGGCCCTTGGTGCGCGCATGACGCAGCGGCGTGACGCCGTCGTTGTCCGCCAGGTTCACGTTGGCGCCGGCCTTCACGAGCAGGCCCACGATCTGCTGGTACCTCTCGCTGCCGTCGCCCAGGATGACCGCCTCCAGCAGCGCGGTCCAGCCGAGCCGGTTGACGTGGTCGACGGCCACACCCGCCTCAATCAGCGTGCGCACCGTCTCGACATGGCCGCGCTCGGCCGCCGGTATGAGGGCCGTGCCGCCGTAGCGGTTGGTGCTCTTGAGATCGGCGCCGTGCGACAGCGTCATCTTCAGAATGGCCAGATGGCCCCGGGCGCCCGCATAGAGGTAGGGGCTGTCGTCGATGCGGTCCTTGGCGTTGACGTCGGCACCGGCCTCGATCAAGGCACGGGCCGCCTCGACCTGGTTGGCGTGCGTGGCGACCAACAGCGCGGTGGCACCGCTGCCATCGCGCGAGTCGATCTTCGCGCCTCCTGCCAACAGCTTGCGGATGCCCTCGACGTCGTTCCTGCCCGAAGCGATATGCAACGCATTCACGGCCTCGCTCCCCGAGGCAGCGAATGGGAGGGACGACAGCATCAAAAGGGCAAGAGGGAGCAAGGTTGAACGACGAAGCATGGGGTTCTCCGAGTGATGTCGGCGGCCTCAGCGGCACATGGTTCAACTGTAGGGATGCAGGCTCGCATTTGGAAATTAAATGTTAGGATGAATTCAATCCATTTTCCAAATACCCGTCATGCTCGACCCCCGCTTGCTGCGCGCCTTCGCGGCCATCGTCGATGCCGGCAGCTTCACCCTGGCGGCAGACCGCCTGAGCATGACGCAATCCACCATCAGCCAGCAGCTCGCCCGACTTGAAGAGGCCGTCGGGCAGGTATTGGTCGACCGCGCGGCCCGCCCGACCCAGCCGACGGCGGCCGGCGAGCGGTTGCTGGGCTACACCCGCCGGATCCTGGCGCTGCAAGAAGAGGCAGCATCGGCCCTTCGTGACCCCGCTGGCACGGTGTCCTTGCGCATCGGTGTGCCAGAGGACCTCGTCAGCACCTCGATGGCGCAGGCGTTCGCCGACTTTGCTCGGCGGCACCGGGAAATCCATCTGGACGTCACGGCCGGCCTGAGCCGCGATCTGATCCGGCGCTACCGGGCTGGTGAACTGGACATCGTCATTGCGAAAGAGCCCGCCGCCAGCCCCGATCACCGCGCGAGCTTTCCCGAGACCATGGCCTGGTTTGAAAGCGCCGCCGCCCCGCAGGCGTGGCCCAACCCCCTGCCGCTGGTGACCTTTCCGCCCGGCGGCCTCTACCGCGAAGCCATGTTCGAGCGCGTGGAACAGGAGCAGCTTCGCTGGTACATCGCCTTCACGGGCAACAGCCTGCACAACGTGCTGGTGGCGGTGGAAGCCGGGCTTGGCCTGTCGCTCTTGCCCAGGAACGCCGTGGCCGGCTACCGTGTCCGGCGCTACGCGCCATTTCAAGGCGAGCCGCCAATCGCCGTCTCGATCTATGCCAGCGAAGGTACCGGCCCCCTGGCCCAACTGGTGGAACAGATGGCGGCCGTGCTGGCCGCCCGGTCCGGACAGCCCTCTTAGGCCGCCTCAGGGCTCAGCCCTGCAAGGCCGCCCACATTTCCTTGTCGCGCTCGGCCGTCCAGATGCGTGGGTTCTTGATGCCCTTGGCTTCGTCGTAGGCGCGGCTCACGTCGAACGGCAGACAGTGTTCGTAGATGAACACGTGGCCGAACACAGGGTCCATGCTCTTGCGGGTGTGGGCCATGGCGGCCTTGAGATCCATGTTGCCGGCAGCGGCTTCCTTGCCGGCCTGGAACAGCGTGGTCACCCAGCGCTGGGTGTAGTCCAGCGCCTTGTTCACGTCGGCCTTGCCCTTCATTGCTTCACCCCGGCCGGGCACGATGGCCTCGGCCTGCAGCGCGCGCAGCGCCTCCAGCGTGGCGGGCCACTCTTCGAGCTGCGCGTCGCCGGTGTACACGCCAGCTTCGTATTCCACCAGGTCGCCGCTGAACAGCACCTTCTCGTCTTCCACCCAGGCGATGGTGTCGCCGCGCGTGTGGCCCTGGCCGGGGTGCCAGATCTCGACCTTCACGCCGCCCAGATCAACGGTCAGCGAACCCTGGCGGCCCGGCTGGCCATCGCCCACCACCAGCGTCGGCCAGGTCAGGCCTGGCACGCTCTCGGAGCCCCGGAACAGGCGCGGAAAACGCTCCATCTCGCTCTGCATGTCCTCGGCGCCGCGCTCCACGATGAGTTCGTAGGTGCCGCGGCTGGCGATCACTTCGGTCGCGCCTTCTGCCACATAGGCGCTCGCGCCCAGCACGCGCACCGCGTGGTAATGGGTCAGTAGCACGTACTTGATGGGCTTGTCGGAGACGGTGCGGATCTGCTTGATCAGGTCCTGCGCCATGGCCGGCGTGGCGGTGGCGTCGCTCACCATGATGAACTTCTCGCCAATGATCACGCCCGAATTCGGGTCGCCTTCGGCGGTGTAGGCCCAGCAATGCGGGCTGAGCTGTTCAAAAGTGGTTTTCTTGTCGTCCAGGTCGGCCTGGGAGGCGAAGGCTTTGCTCATGGGGGTCTCCTGTGGGGAAGCTCGAATTTTACCTAAACGAAATCAATTACGCATACGTGAATCAAGATACCCCAGCCGGGCCACCGGACAAACCGCGCTCCAGCATCACCACCACCTCATCGGCAAATGCGCTGTAGCTCATGGGGCCGCCGGGGCGCAGCCAGGTGAAGGTCCAGTTGATCATGCCGAACAACATCATCGTCAGCGCAGTCTGGTTGGCCGGTGTCACCCGCTCGGGGTAGGCGCGCGTGATGAAGCGGGTAAAGGCCGCCACCACATCGCGCTGGCGGTTGACGATCAGCATGCGCTGCACGGGCCCGAGGAACTTGGTGTCGGACACCAGGGCGATGTGCCGCGTGGCCGAGGTCTCGTACTCGGCCAGGAAGGCCCGCACCAGCTCACTCAGGGCGTCGCGCTCGCTCAGGTTCTTGCGCTGCGCGCGGGCTTCGGCCTCGCCGATGAGGGCGAGCAAGCGCTGTGTGTAGCGGTCGAGCAGGTCGAACAGGATCGCTTCCTTGCTCTCGTAGTAGTGGTAGAGCCGCGCCTTGCTGGTGCCGCAGGCGGCGGCGATGTCGTTCATGCTCGCGGCGGGAAAACTCTGCGCAGCAAAGCAGCGGGCCGCGACGTTCTGGATTTCGTCGCGCTTGAGTTCGTGAGATGCGGATTTCGGTCGGGCCATCGGCGCATTCTGCCGGATGGCCCCCTAAGATCGGGCCATGGCCAAGCCCGTCGACCCCTTCGCCCAACATGCCTGTGAACTGCTCTCAGGCGTGGGGCCATGCGTGCCCAAGCGCATGTTCGGCGGCTGGGGCATTTCGACCGACGGCATGAACATCGCGATCATTGCGTGGGACACGCTGTTCCTCAAGACCAACGCCGAGACCGAGCCACGCTGGCTCGCCGCTGGCGGCCGCCCCTTCATCTACGAATTCAAGGGCAAATCCGGAAAGCTGAACTACCACACCCCTCCGGACGAGGCCCTGGAGTCACCAGCGCTCATGCTGCCCTGGGCGCGGCTTGCGCTGGAGGCGGCGGTCGCCGCGCGCAAACCGAAGAAGCGCGTGCGCAAGTAACGGTGCAGCGCGAGGGAGCCTGACCTTCAGGGTGGGTTGGATTCGTAGGGCGTGAGCACCCGGCCCCGGCCAGCCACCAGGTACTCGCTGTAGCCGAACAGGCCGCGCATCAACCGGACGAACGCCCAGCCTGCCTGGCCCAGGGCCACCGCGAGTTCGCGCGACGGTGCCACCACTTCGCGGCCGAAGCGATCCGGCCGGTCCACGGCGAGGGGCTCGGCGCACCAGTCAAAGCGCACCGGGCCGGCGCTGGCCGGCTGCCAGGGCTCCATGACCAGGCGCGCGCCCGCCGGCACAACCAGGCTCTCGCCCGCCGCCAGCATGACGTCACCGGATTCGTTGCCCGCACCTTTGTGTGGCACACCCAGCGTCACCCACGCTCGGCCCTGCGTGATGTGCAGGCGGCTTTCCACCTGCGGACGCAGGGTCATCGCGCGGCGCGCGTCGAGGCGCCAGCCGCGCAGGGCAGCGGGGCAGGCAACGCGGTCGGACACAACGGCAATGGGGGTGGAACGGGTGTTCATGAGAGGCTCCTGAAGAAGGGACGATGGCTCATCCTGGGAATGAATGATCGGGCCCCAACCCCTTGCCGTCCAATGAATACGCAGTAAGCTATTGATTCGATAACCGCATCAATGCCCGGAGCCCCCATGCAGCTCACCAGCAGCCACCCCCGCACCCGCCCCATCGCCGCCGGGCACCTGCGCGCCTTTGAAGCCGTGGCCCGCCACCTCAACTTCCGTGCCGCCGCCGAAGAGCTCTCGCTCACGCAAAGCGCGGTCAGCCGACAGATCCAGGCGCTGGAAGACGAGGTCGGCACCGCCCTCTTTCTGCGCCACACGCGCGCAGTCGAACTCACCAGCGCGGGCTCGCAACTGCTGCGCGCCTCCAGCATGGCGCTGGAACGCATCGACGCGGCGGTGCGGCAAATTCGCCAAAGCGCGGGCCGCAAAGGCGTGGCCATCACCACCTGGGCCTCCTTCGCTTCCATGTGGCTGATCCCGAGGCTCGAAGCCTTCCAGCGCGACCACCCCGACATCGACATCCGCATCGACGCCACCGACAACGCCGTCGACCTTGCCACCTCCGACGTCGATCTCGCCCTGCGCTACGCCGTGCCGCAGGCCATGCCTGCCGACGCACAGCGCCTCTTCGGCGAGCAGCTCACGCCCGTGGCCAGCCCATGGCTGCTCAAGACACAGCCCATCCACAGCATCGAAGACCTCTCGCGCTGCGCACTCATCGAAGCCGGTGATGCGCACCGCACGCGCCACCTCGAATGGCTCACCTGGCAACGCTGGCTCGACACCTTCGGCAACAAGCCCGCCGCCACACCCGGCAAACGAGGCAGCCGCAGCACGCCGGCCAAGCTCTCGCCCCAGCGCTGGATGTACTTCAACTACGCCAACCAGATCGTGCAGGCCGCGCTCACGGGCCAGGGCGTGGCACTGGCGCGCCTGCCGCTGGTGGCCGAGAGCCTGGCCAGCGGCGCACTGGTGGAGCCCCTGCCCCACACGCGGCTGGACTCGCCGCTGGTGTACTGGCTGATGGTGGCTCCACGCAGCGCCCAACGGCCCGAGGTGAAAGCCTTCTGCGAATGGTTGCTGAAGCAGGCCGCCGAAACGCGCGAAGCGATTGGCGACGTGCCCGATCCCGACACCGTGGACCAGATGGACTGAGCCCCATGACCTCTTCCCAGCACCTCGCCGCCGGCAACCTGCGCAGCATCACCTTCATGCTCATGGCCGTGGGCTTCTTCGCGTTCATGGACGCGGTGCTCAAGACCCTCTCCGCGACCTACCCCGTGCTGCAGATCGCCGCGTTGCGCGGCATCACAGCGCTCCCGCTGGTGTTCCTCTACATCTCATGGCGCGGTGGCTGGCACACCGTGCTCAAGGTCCGCTGGCCACTGCACCTGCTGCGCGGCGTGCTCGGCATCACCATGCTGGCGCTGTTCACCCTGGGCGTGCGCGAGCTGCCGCTGTCGGCCACGTACACGCTGTTCTTCATCTCGCCGCTGCTCATCACCGCCCTCTCGGTGCCCGTGCTCAAGGAGCGCGTGCCCAAGGCGCACTGGTGGGCCATCGCCATCGGATTCATCGGCGTGCTCATCGCGCTGCGGCCCAGTGGCGACGACCTGCAGGCCGGCTTCGTCACCATCGGCGGCCTCGCCACGCTGGGCGCGGCCCTGTGCTACGCGATCTCGGCCGTGGTCGGGCGCCTCGCGACCCGCACCGACAGCAGCGAGAGCATGGTGTTCTGGATGATGGTGTTCATGGCCCTCGGCGCGGGCGCGCTCTCATGGGCCGAGTGGGTGCCGATCCGCCGCAGCGATGCGCTGTTGCTGGTGGCCCTGGCCGTCACCGGCTTCTGTGGACAGCTCGCCATCACCGAAGCCTTCCGCCATGGCCAGGCCTCGGCCGTCGCCCCGTTCGAATACAGCGCACTCGCCTGGGGCCTGGGGCTGGACTGGCTGATCTGGCACACACTGCCGAGCGCCCACACCTGGGTGGGGGCGGCCATCATCGTGGGCAGCGGGCTCTACCTGGTGCGGCGCGAGAAGCGCATCACGGACGTGCACGCCAACGCGGACCACCCGTAGCTTGCAACGCCCTGGTGTTGCTGGCGCCTAGCGCTCAGGCCACATCACCCCCGTGTCGCTCAGGATCGCGTCCAGCGGCACGTCGTGGATCTCGGGCTTGAGGTACGGGAGCCAGCCGAAGTCGTAACCCAGGCCCACGGTGAAGGGCTTGGGTTGGAGGCTGGCAAGCGTGCGGTCGTAGAAGCCGCCGCCGTAGCCCAGGCGGAAGCCGCCGGGGCCATAGCCCACGCAGGGCACGAAAATCAGCGTGGGCACCACGATCTCCGTGTCCTTCGGCTTCGGAATGCCAAAGGCGTCTTCCTCCATCGGGCAACCCGGGTACCAGGTGTAGAAGGTCAGTGTCTTGTCCACCTTGTTCACCACCGGCAGGCCGATGCGCCGGTGCTGCTGCTGCCCTTGTGCGTCTTCTTCCAGGCCGGCCTCCTGCCAGCGGAACAGCGCGGGCAGCGGGTCGAACTCGCCCTTGATAGGCCAGTACGCGCCGATGACGGTGTCGGGCCGATGGATCAGCCACACGCGCATGACCCGCTGCAACAGGTCGTTGCGCCAGGCACGGTCAGCTAGGGTCTGTCGTTTTTCAATCAGCGATTTGCGCCATTCAACCTTCAGCGCAGCCGCCGATCCATCGGCCAGCGGAACGTGGGGTTTGTGGGGGCTTTGACCGTCTTTGTTGTCCATAATCGACACATGAATCTGGTTGATGAGAAACAGGGAAGCGCGCGGCGAATCGGTCGACGCCTGAAAGGGCTGGGTCTGCGGCTCATTATGGCGGCGCTCGTGACACCGGGCCTTGCGCTGGCACAAGCCCCCGGCGGTGACGCCGCGCTGCTGGAGATGCGCGCGGCCTATTCACGCGGCAACAGCTTCCAGCTCGCCAACCTGCTGCCCACCATGCGCGGCCACGCGCTGGAGCCGCTGGCGAACTATTGGAGCATCCGCTCGCGCCTGGACATCGCCACACCGCTGGAGATTCGCGCCGCGCTCGACCGCATGGCCGGCACCTACTGGGAAGACCGCCTGCGCAACGACTGGCTGCTGCAACTGGGCAAAGCGCGCGACTGGGCCAACTTCGACGCCGAACTGCCGCGCTTTCGCATGAACGACGATCGCCAGGTGCGCTGCTATGCGCTGATGCGCGACGTGGCCAGCGGCCGCGCAACCGGCGAGGCGGTGGCCCCGGTGGTGCAGGCCAACTGGCACGCGCAGCGCGAAGCCGAGGACGGTTGCGCGACCGCCGCCAAGTTCCTGCTCGATGCCGGACACCTGAAACCCCAGGCTGTCTGGCAACGCGCCCGGCTCGCCATGGACGCCAACCGCGCACGTGTGGCCACGCAGGCCGTGGCCATGCTGGACCCAGACCTGAGCGCGACGGTGGACAGCATTGCCGCCGACCCTGCGAAGTACCTGGACGAAAAGCTCACCGCCATCCGGCCGCGCACAAAGGAACTGGTCACGCTGGCCATCATCCGCCTCGCCGCCAACGACCCGGCCGCCGCCGCACTGGAGATGGACCGCACGCGTTGGAAAGCCCAGCTCACCAAGGAAGAGCGCAGCTGGACCTGGGGCGTGATCGGCAAGCGCTCGGCACAAAAGCTGCAGGCCGAGGCGCTGGGTTATTTCGCCAATGGCGAAGACCGCTACATGCACGACGAACACCTGGCCTGGAAAGCCCGGGCCGGCATGCGCGCAGGCTCCTGGAACGCCGTGCACGACGCCGTGTCCGCCATGAGCGAGGCCCAGCAGAGCGACCCGGCCTGGGTCTACTGGGAAGCGCGCGCCGTGCAGGCGCTCAAGCTGCCCGACCCGGTGGCGGCCTCGGCCAAGGCGCGCGAACTGTTCGAGAGCATCGCCTCCAGCCGCGACTTTTACGAACAACTGGCCATGGAAGAACTCGGCCGCCCCATCACCGTGCCAGCCGCGCCCGCGCCGCTGACCGCTGAAGAAGTTTCCGCCGCACAGAACAACCCCGGCCTGCGCCGCGCGCTCATCGCCATTCGCCTGGGCCTGCGCAGCGAAGGCGTGCGCGAATGGAACTACACCGTGGGCCTGCACACCCCGGGCGGCATGGGCGAGCGCGAGCTGCTGGCGGCGTCAGCCCTGGCCTGCCAGCACGAGCTGTGGGACCGCTGCATCAACACCAGCCTGCGCACGCCAGAGTCGATGGACCACGCGCAACGCTTCCCCACGCCGCACCGCGCCCAGGTGGTCAGCCGCGCCAACGAGATCGGCCTCGACCCGGCCTACGTGTACGGCCTGATCCGGCAGGAAAGCCGCTTCATCACCGACGCCCGCTCGGGCGTGGGCGCCTCCGGGCTGATGCAGGTGATGCCCGCCACCGCGCGCTGGACCGCCAACAAGATCGGCCTCGCCAACTTCAAACCCGCCCAGATCACCGAGCGCGACACCAACATCCAGATCGGCACGGCGTACCTGAAGTTCGCGCTCGACGACTTCCAGGGCTCGCTGCCGCTGGCCGCCGCCGCCTACAACGCCGGGCCCGGCCGCTCGCGCCAGTGGCGCAACGGGCCGGTGCTGCCCGGGGAGGTCTGGACCGAAAACATCCCGTTCGAGGAAACGCGCGACTACGTCAAACGCGTGCTGGCCAACACCACCAACTACGCCGCGCTCATCACCGGCCAGCCGCAATCGCTGCGCGCGAGGCTGGGCACCGTGGGCCCGCGCCCGGTGAGCGCCCCCACCGCCAACCCCGACCTGCCCTGATCTCCATGAAGAACGTCCTTGTCCTCGGCGGCACCGGTTTCATCGGCCGCCACGTCTGCGAAAAACTGCACCGCCAGGGCTGGCGCATCACGGTGCCCACCCGCCGAGCCATCAACGCCGCACATGTGCAGCATCTGCCCCGGGTGACGGTGCTCGAGGCCGACGTGCACGATCCCGGGCAACTGCTCAGCCTGCTCGACGGGCACGACGCGGTGATCAACCTCGTGGCCATCCTGCATGGCAGCGAAGACGACTTCGAGCGCGTGCACGTGGAGCTGCCGCTCTCGCTGGCTGAGGCCTGCGCGGCCGATGGCATCCGCCGCGTGGTGCACGTCAGCGCACTGGGCGTGAGCCTGGACGGCCCGTCGCGCTACCAGCGCAGCAAGGCACGAGGCGAAGAAGTGCTGCGCGGCGCTGGCCTGGACCTCACCATCCTGCGGCCCAGTGTGGTCTTTGGCGAAGGCGATCGTTTTCTCAACCTGTTCGCGCGCCTGCAAGCCATGCTGCCCGTGGTGCCCCTGGCCGGCGCGCAGGCCCGCTTTCAACCCGTGTGGGTGGAGGACGTGGCCCAGGCCGTGGTCAACTGCCTGCGCGACCGTGACCTGCCCATGAGCAGCACGGGCCAGACGTTTGAATGCGTCGGCCCCGACGTGTTCACCCTGGCCGAGCTGGTGCGCATCGCCGGGCGTTATGGCAGTCGGCAGCGCCCCGTGCTGCCACTGCCTGCACCGCTGGCCCGGCTGCAGGCCATGGTGATGGAGGCTTTGCCGGGCAACCCGGTGATGAGCCGCGACAACCTCGACGCAATGAGCGTGGACAACGTGGCCTCGCGGCAGTGGCCCGACCTCTCTGCCTTGGGCATCCGACCCGCCAGCGTGCAAAGCGTGGCGCCGACCTACCTTGGCCAGCGCGGCGGACGCAGCCAGTTGTTGGATTACCGGCACGGCGCCGGCCGCTGAGCCGAAACTTCGGGCGGTATTTGGGGACGGGGGTATTTTTTTGGCACACTCTGCGTGTTGTCGAAAATGAATACCTTTAACCGACAGGAGGCCCAATGACCGCATCCGTTTCCAAAAGCCAGAATCGCCCTCAGCCAGCGCCTGAAGAGCCCTCGTCCTACCGCCCCGAGCACCAGCGCGATGTGATCAATCGACTCAAGCGCATCGAGGGCCAGGTGCGGGGTTTGATCGAGATGGTTGAGAATGGGCGGGGCTGCGAGGACGTGGCTCAGCAGATGGCCGCCGCGCGCAAGGCCATGGACAAGGCCTTCTACCGAATGATGGCCTGCTCGGTCATGGAAGCGATCGCGGCATCGGACTCCGAAATCAACACCTTTCTGCAGGTGGAGCGCTCTACGCGAATTCTCGAAAAATACGCCTAAAGCATTCATCTCGATTCGACGATGAATGCGCGTTGCAGTGCGCGCCACCGCGCTACCGCTCGCCCTCTCGCGCACCCGCGCTGCAGTTTTCCCCTTGCGACCAGAACCAAATTTGCCTGCGGACCCACTTCCGCAAATGGGCGCCAATCCGCCCACTTTTGCGCTGCGGGCTCGAAACCCTGCCGCTTCCCCCCTCAACCACTCGCCCTCCATCATGAAATTCAAACGTCAGCTAGCCTGTTTGGGAACGATTTTGGTCAGCACGGGCGCCGCAAATGCAGGCGCCTTTTCAATGGAGGGCTCCAGCCCCTCGGCGCTGGGCAATGCGTTCGCAGGATCGGGGGCAGGCAGCCATGACAACTCGGACATGTTTTTCAATCCGGCCACGCTGCGCAACTTCAAGACCAAGCAACTCAATCTCGGCCTGACCAGCGTCGACACCACCATTGACGCCACCGTCAACAGCTCGGCCTTCAGCGACAACATTCCCCGGACAGGGGCGACACAAGCGTCCGGTGGGCGAAACATCTCGGCACCGTCGCTCTACTTCTCGACCCCCGTCAACGCCGACTGGACGTTTGGCGCCAGC
>Ga0247738_10000578_pt1 | contig 13809 bp, 6 predicted proteins | sample UWRJL013104B2_FD_180936 | JGI IMG/M metagenome (GOLD analysis project Ga0247738, IMG submission 180936) | Plant litter microbial communities from Arlington Agricultural Research Station in Wisconsin, United States - UWRJ-L013-104B-2 | ecosystem: Environmental > Terrestrial > Plant litter >...
CTCCAGGCCCAGCTTATTCGGGACGAGCGTCAGAATCCCGGTAGAGAGCCAAGAAGACCTGGTCCTACATGGGGCACGCCGTAGTTATGCTGCAACTTTCGCGGAGGAGGTTGAGCATGCATGGGCAGAGTTCAATCTTTCACTGCTCGAGCAACAGGCAGTTTTGATCGAGCGATTGCGTGGCGAATTTGCCAAACTTCAGTACCCGGCTAGGTATCCAGCGGCGTGCGAACTGGCACCCTTCCTAAATAAGGTACGCGCATTGGACAGTGCGTTGCTGTCAAAGCTACGGCCAGGCGCCATCGGATCTGAAGCGGTGGCGCGTATCTCGATCCTTAGGGGCTTTGCCGCTGACCCTGGCAGACAGCGTGATGCCGCAATAGAAGCATTCGTCGCTGCCGAACTGAAGCGCTATCAGGAATTTTTCGATACCATCGAGAGCAAGCCCTTAACGCTCGAACAGCGTCTCTCTGTGGTGGTCGATGAAGATGCGACCTTGGTGCTGGCCGGTGCTGGGTCGGGAAAAACCAGTGTCATAACCGCCAAAGCGGCATATCTCGTCAAGTCAGGCATTCGCCGGCCCGAAGAAATCCTCATGCTCGCATTTGCGAAAAACGCTGCCGAAGAGATGTCGGAGCGCATTAGGGTGAGGTCTGGTGTTCAAGTAACCGCACGCACATTTCATGCCCTAGCCTACGACATCATCGGCAAGGTTGAGGGAGCCAAACCGGCATTGGCGGATCACGCTAATGACGACCTCGCTTTCACGAACCTCATTAAACAGATCCTAAAAGACCTAGTGGCGACCGTTTCTGCGGTCTCCAAGGCAATAATTCAGTGGTTCGCACACTTTCTCGTCGAGCCTAAGTCTGAGTGGGATTTTAAGACCAAGCACGCCTTCTACTCGCACTTGGAAAAACAAGATCTCCGCACATTGCAGGGGGAAAAGGTCAAGAGCTACGAAGAGCTGCAGATTGCCAATTGGCTGTACGAAAACGGGATCGAATACACGTACGAGCCAAACTACGAGCACCAAATATCTGGTGCCGGACGGAGGGACTATTGCCCGGATTTCCGCTTAACCGAAAGCGGCGTCTATATTGAGCATTTTGGCGTCCGCCGGCAAAAAATGCAGGATGGTAGTGAGCGTCTTGTCACTGCACCTTTCGTGGATCGCGAAGAATATTTGGCAGGCATGGAATGGAAACGCCAAGTTCACGCGGAACATGGCACGACGTTGGTAGAGACGTTCAGTTTCGAGAGGCAAGAAGGGCGCCTGCTGACCGCTCTTCGACAAAAGCTTGAGACGCATGTGGAATTCCGTCCGCGAGCTGAAAGTACGATCTTCGATCGTATCGTCGAACTCAATCAGGTCGATACCTTCTGTCAGTTGCTGGGCACCTTCTTGCGAAAGTTCAAAGGTGGCGGGTATCGCGTCGGCGACTGTGAAGCCAAGGCTCGGAAACTCAAACTTGGCGACCGCGCTAAGGCATTCCTGGAGGTGTTTACCCCCACGTTTGACGAGTATCAGCGCCGCTTACAGGGGCGCATAGACTTCGAAGATATGGTACTGCGAGCGGCCAAGCATGTCGAAGCAGGCAACTACGTCAGTCCCTTCCTGCACATCTTGGTCGACGAATTCCAAGATATTTCTCAGGGCCGTGCTCGGCTCGTAAAAGCGCTGAAAGCGCAACATCCTACCGCTCGACTCTTCGCGGTTGGTGATGATTGGCAGTCGATCTTCCGCTTCGCAGGATCCGACATATCAATCATGCGTGGCTTCGGCGACGAATTCGGTGGCAGCTTTGCGGACCAGAAAGCGGTCCACCGTGTGGTCGATCTTGGCCGCACATTTCGGTCTATTGACCAAATCGCGTTTGCTGCCCGCAAATTCGTTTTGCAGAACCCGGCGCAGCTGATCAAGGAAATCATCCCTTCAGGTAAAGCCTCTGAGCCTGCAATCAGAATCGTGCTGGCGGCAAAAAACGAGGACGCCAAGAAACTTGTCGGAGTTCTGGACAGCCTTCAGGCCAACCGCAGGCCTAATGAACAATCCACCGTGCTGATATTGGCGCGTTATCGCTTTCTCGAGCCAGATTTGTTTGCGCTGAGACGTCAGTTTCCTGACCTGCGTATCAGCTTCAAAACGATCCATGCTTCTAAGGGACTGGAAGCCGATCATGTCATCGTGCTGAACGCGGATAGCGGTCGAATGGGTTTTCCGTCGGAAATAGTCGACGATCCTTTGCTGGCGCTCGTATCGCCGGCACCAGAGGCCTTTGAGAACGCCGAAGAACGCCGTGTCATGTACGTCGCGATGACGAGGGCGCGCCACACCCTGACGGTAATCGCGTCTAAAGCTCGACCCTCCACCTTTGTTACGGAGCTAATGGAGGACTACGGCGTACACACCCTTGTTGGCGGCGATGCTCCTCGGCCTACGCATCTCTGTGGCGAATGCGGCGGACGACTTATCGACGTGCAAGGCAAAGATGGCCGCATTTGGTATCGGTGCGAGCATGACCAGCACTGCGGCAATTTTCTACCATCATGCTCGTCATGCGGATCCGATTTACCCCGCCATACGCATGGTGCTGCCGAAGCAAAATGCAGCTGTTCGGCGAGCTTCCCTTCCTGCCCAGTATGCAACGACGGGTGGCTTGTTGAGCGTAGTGGCAAATACGGTGCGTTTCTAGGATGCGTTCGCTTTCCTCATTGTTCCGGCAAATCGCAGCCGGCTGAAAGGCCTCCAAGGCGGCGAAGCAGGGCGCGTCAATGACGATGCGCTGACCGCCGCATTCCGTTCTTGTATCAGGTATTTACAACGGCCGACCGAAAGTGGCCTATTGCGAATAGAGGCAAGGGGAGCCGTCGAGTTTGTCGCTGAATTTTGGCCATTTGCAGGAACTCAGTCCTGAGCTTTGTCGGCTTGGTATCCTGGCTGAGCGCTTCTTCGCCGAGGATGCCAACACATCCTTGATCAAGAGCCGCCAGTTCGGCGAGTACATGGTCAAAGAGATCGCTGCCCTTTCTGGGCAGTACGATGCAACTTCCCGCGAAAGTACGCATGAACTTTTACGACGCCTCACTGCTCAACAAGTTCTGCCTAGAGAAGTGGCAGACGTTTTTCATGCGGTTCGCCGGAGTGGAAATGCGGCGACACACGGTTTCGGCGGCTCTGCGGGAGAAGCGCTGGCAGCCGTCAAATTCTGTCGTTCTCTGGGCGTCTGGTATCGCCGTACTTATGGCATGGACGCTGGATTTCAGCCTGGTCCCTTCGTTCCGCCCAAGCCTGCAGAGAATATCGACGAAAACGCGCGCGAAGAAATCGATGCTCTTCGACTGAAGGTCCACGAGGCGGAGGGGCAGCTCGCGGCCGCACATGCATCTGTCGAAGAACTAGAAAGCGCAAGGTTGGCCGCTGAAGAGCTTGCCCGGCAGGCTGCGGACGAAAGCGCGACGTGGGAGCAGACCGCCGCGTCGCTGGAAGTCAGCCAAGCCGAGCTGGCAAAGCAACTGGCACATATTCAGCGTCAGGCGGAAGCCCAGCCGCAACAGCTACAGATGGAATTGAAGCAGTCAGGCTTGCGAGCTGCCGCTCAATTGGATTTGGACGAGCGACAAACTCGCCGCTTGATTGATATGCAGTTGTTAGACGCAGGTTGGGAAGCCGACAGTGACGTTCTAACCTTCAAGAATGGCACTCGACCGGAGGAAGGGCGCAACCTGGCGATCGCGGAATGGCCTGCGCGCGGTGGTCGTGCCGATTACGCGCTTTTCGTCGGCGTGGTTTGCGTCGGCATCATCGAAGCCAAACGCGAGAGCGTGGATGTGCCGGCAACCCTCCAACAAGCCGAGCGCTATGCTGCATCGATCGAACTGGCAACACCAAACCGTTCACTCGATGCTCCATGGGCGCGCGGGCTGGAAGAGCCATTTCTTGTTCCCTTTGCTCTGGCCACCAATGGACGTCCCTATGTTCGTCAGTGGCAGACCAAGTCTGGGATCTGGTTTTGTGACCTTCGCCACCAGGCCAACCATCCTCGCCCCCTATCGGCGTGGTTCTCGCCGACCGATCTGGTTGAGCGGCTCAAGTCTGACCCCGTTGGTGCCGCCCAGAGACTTGCCGAAGACAATTTTGGCAAGGGCAAGATGCGCCCCTATCAGGAGCAGGCGATTGCGGCGATCGAAGAAGCTATCGCCGATGGCCAGCGGGGCATTCTTGTGTCCATGGCCACCGGCACCGGCAAAACCCGGACCAGTATTGCTCTCATGTATCGGCTGCTCAAACACGAGCGGTTCAGGCGGATATTGTTTCTTGTCGACCGCCGCGCACTAGGCAAGCAGACCAGCGATGCCCTGGAGACGACCGAAATCGAGGGCATGCTCAACTTCGCCCAGATCTACAAGGTTGCCGGTATGGACAAGAAGGTCCCCGATAACGAGGATCAGGTGCAGGTTGCAACCGTACAGTCCCTCATAGCGCGCGTCTTCAACGAGCCCGATCCCACCAAAAGGCCCACGCCAGGAACATTCGACTGCATCATCGTCGATGAAGCACATCGAGGCTACACGCTGGATGCCGAACTCCGCGAGGCTGACATTGGCTTCCGAAATCTCGACGACTATCAATCTGCTTATCGCCAAGTCTTGGACTATTTTGACGCCACGACTGTCGCGCTGACGGCCACGCCCGCGTTGCACACGCGGGAAATCTTCGGTCATCCAGTCTTTCACTATGGCTATCGTCAGGCGGTGGTTGAGGGCTATCTCAACGACCATCTGCCGCCGCGCCGCATCACCACGGCCCTTTCAGAAGCCGGCATCCATTTCGATGGTGGCGAAGAGCTGGAGATCATCGACAGGAAGACAGGTCAGATAGACCTGTTCGAACTACCTGACGATGTGTCGCTGGATTATGATGTCGCCGACTTCAACAAGCGGGTCTATTCGGAATCCTTTAACCGCATGGTCTGCCGCGCCATCGCCACCGAAATTCCGCCCGACAGTGCTGGCAAGACGCTGATCTTCGCCGCGCGCGACTCCCATGCTGACGACATCGTGCGGCTGCTTGTTGAAGAGCTACAGGAGGAACACGGCAAGGATGTCGTGCCCAAGGGCATGGTCGCCAAGATCACGGGTAGTCTCGATAGGCCAGACGACGAAATCCTCAAGTTCAAGAACGACCCATATCCCAAATATGTCGTGACTGTGGACCTGCTCACCACCGGCGTGGACGTGCCGTCCATCTGCAATCTAGTCTTCGTGCGGCGGGTTAAAAGTCGCATCCTTTATGACCAGATGATTGGCCGTGCCACGCGCCTTTGTCCGGAAATTGGAAAGGAGCATTTCCGGATTTTCGATGCTGTTGATCTCTATGCCGAGCTGCAGGAGATGACCGACATGCGCCCTGTGGTCGTCAAGCCCGATACCTCGCTTGGACAGCTGGTCGCTGACCTCGGGAATGCCGGGACGGAGGAAGATAAAGACTGGGTTGCCGGGCAGGTCGTGGTGCGGATGCGCGCCTTGATCAAACGGATGGACGACGAGACGTCAGAGCAATTTGAACGCCATATTGACGAAGCGCCTGATGTGGCGCTGCAGCGTCTGGCCGCGGGAAATGGCCAGCAATGGCAGGATTGGTTCGCAGCACACCCTCGCGTTGTCGAACTCCTGGACCGGCGGCCAGCCGGAGCCGGGCGAGCCAATGACGGGGTGGTGCTGTCTTCGCATGACGACGAACTCCTGCGCATCGAGGAAATCTTCGGAAAGAACACGACGCCCGAAGATTACATCACCGGATTTGAGCGTTTTGTTCGGGAGAACATGAACCAGGTGCCCGCCCTCATCGCCGTCACCCAGCGTCCGCGTGACCTGACGCGCAAGGAGCTTTCTGAGCTCGCTGGCCTGCTCGATGAGAAGAACTATTCCGAATCTATGTTGCGGGCCGCCTATGGCAGGGCGCGCAACGCAGACATCGCCGCCCATATCATCGGATTCGTCCGTCAGGCCGCCCTTGGCGACCCTCTCGTGCCCTATGCAACGCGCGTTGAGAACGCCATTCTGAAGATCGAGCAGTCTCGCCCCTGGACGCAGAAGCAGAAGGACTGGTTGCGTCGCATCGGTCGGGCCCTGAAGGATAAGCCGGTTGCGGATCCGACCCTGCTCGACCAAGGTGTCTTTGCCGACAAGGGGGGCTTCAACCGCATCTCGCAAGACTTCGACGGCGCCCTCGACGATGTCCTGCACACCTTCAACGAGACGATCTGGGGACCATCAGCGGCTTGACTTGACCCTGACCTGCCACCCGATACAAGCGGGCAAAAGGCCATTCGCGTAAAGAGACCAAGACCATGAATGCCAATGCCATCGTCCAAAAGCTCTGGCGCCTGTGCACTATCCTGCGCAAGGACGGGGTGACCTACCAGCAATATGTCACCGAGCTGACCTATCTGCTGTTTCTCAAGATGATGGCTGAGCGCAACCGCGAAACCGGCGCGCTGCCCAAATCTTTGCGCTGGTCCGATCTGGTTGCTGCCAATGGCCTCAACAAGCTCGAACTCTATCGCCATATGCTCGTCACCCTGGGTGCGGTCAGCACGCGGCTGGGCGAAGACGACGAACTGCTCCTGCCTCCGGGCGAGAAGTCAAGCTTTGAAGACCGCAAGCGCTACAACGATGCGCGGCAGCTGCCCGACATGGTGCAGGAGATTTTCGATAACGCGTCTACCTTTATCCGTGAGCCGCAGAACCTGACCACGTTGGTCACTGCCATTGACGAGCTCGACTGGTTCTCCGACGAACGCGACCAGTTCGGCGATCTTTATGAGGGATTGCTTCAGAAGAACGCCGAAGAAACCAAGCGCGGGGCAGGGCAGTATTTCACGCCGCGCGTCCTGATCGACCTAATCGTGCGCCTCATGCAGCCCCAGCCGGGCGAGGTGATCCAAGATCCGGCGTCCGGCACGGGCGGCTTCCTCATTGCCGCGGATCGCTTCATGCGGGCGCGCACGGACAACTATTTCGATCTCAGCAGCAAGGAGCAGGAGTTCCAAAAGCGCCAGGCCATTCACGGCATGGAAAACGTGCCCGGCACACTACGCCTGCTGCTGATGAATCTCTATCTCCACGATATCGACACGGACCATGTCGAATTGGGTGACACGCTCTCTGACAAGGGCAAGGGCCTGGGCAAGGCCGACTTGATCCTGACCTATCCGCCCTTCGGTCCGGCCGGAGGCGCACCGACCCGCGACGACCTGACCATCACAGCGTCGGTTTCGTCCTACCAACTGCCCTTTGTGGAACATTGCATCCGCGCGCTGAAACCCGGCGGCCGGGCGGCAATCGTCGTGCCCGACAATGTGCTGTTCGAAGATGGCCGCGGCAAGCAACTGCGCCAGATGATGCTGGATTGGTGCGATCTCCACACCATTCTGCGCCTACCCACCGGCATCTTCTACGCCCAAGGTGTCAAAACCAATGTCATCTTCCTGACGCGTGGCAAGACCGAGACCGGTAACACCAAGGCGACCTGGATCTACGACCTGCGCGCTCAGATGCCAAAATTCGGCAAGACGACGCCGCTGACAGAGGAACATTTCCAGGGCTTCCTCGAAGCCTTTGGCAGCAAAGCCAGCGGCGAAGGACGCGGACCCGATGAAGGTGAAACTGGTCGGTGGCGCAAATTCATCCGTGAACAGATCGCGGCGCGTGGCGACAATCTGGACATCTCCTGGTTGCGAGAGGCCGAGGAAGAGGCAGAGGAAGGCCTCACGGAACCCGACGACATCGCCGCCGCCATTCTTGGGCATTTGCAGGCCGCGACGCTGGAGATTGACGCCTTGCTGGCAGAGCTGAGTAATGACGTTCCGGTGGAGGCGGCGGAATGAGTAGGCTGCCGCTCGGGTGGGCCGTGGCGACACTGGGCGACATCGGGGAATGGTCGAGCGGCGGCACTCCGTCACGTGCGAGATCAGAGTACTATGACGGCGACATTCCGTGGGTGAAGACTGGTGACTTAGAAGATAGCATACTTTTGGATGCTCCTGAGAAGATCACGCAAGCTGGCTTAAGTAACAGCTCGGCTAAGCTTTTTCCTCCAGGTACTCTCTTGGTTGCGATGTATGGGGCAACAATCGGCAAGACAGCTCTCCTAGGTGTACAAGCCGCTACAAATCAGGCCTGCGCGGCATTTCTACCCTCAGGCCATTCGAAGGATTTGATACCATTTCTTTGGAAGTTCACACTTGCGAAGAAATCAAAGTTTATCGCTGCCGGACAAGGAGGAGCCCAGCCCAACATTAGTCAGACTGTCATCAAACAGTTCCCTATCAATATCCCACCCCTGGCCGAGCAACAGCGCATAGTGGTCAAGTTGGATGCGCTGAACACGAAATCCGTCCGTGCGCGCACCGAACTCGCACGCATCGAAACCCTCGTATCCCGCTACAAGCAGGCTGTGCTGAGCAAGGTGTTTGGTGAAGATTTGTCGGGGCGCTGGCCTAAAATGCAAATCGGCCAAACGGCAAGCAACATCTTCGATGGGCCATTTGGGTCAAATCTAAAGTCCGCTGATTATACGGTGGAAGGTCCCCGTGTTATTCGTCTTGAGAATATTGGAGCGCGCGCTTTTATCGAAGAGAAGAGGACGCATGTGTCGGACGAGAAGTTTAGCTCCCTAGCAAGGCATCAGATCCAGGCCGATGATCTACTATTTTCGTCATTTGTCAGCGAAGAAGTTCGGGCCTGTCTTTTCCCTAAGGACGTGAGCTTTAAGGCGATCAACAAGGCGGATTGCTTCTGCATTCGTTTCGACAAGTCGAAAATCTACCCGCAGTTTGCACTGCTCCAACTGACTACAGACCACACCTACAGACATTTCGTCCAGCAGGTGCACGGGGCCACGCGGCCGCGGATCAATCTGTCTCAGTTAAAGAGCCACTTGATCTTTATTCCTTCGCTGGCCGAACAGCAACGCATCCTCAGCCGCGTAGAATCCGCGTTCGCCAAAATTGACCGGCTCGCGGCCGAAGCAAAACGCGCTCTGGAACTGGTTGGGAAGCTCGACGAAGCTATCCTCGCCAAGGCCTTCCGTGGTGAACTCGTGCCGCAAGACGAAAGCGACGAGCCTGCCAGCGTTCTCCTTGACCGCATTTGCGCCGAGCGTGAGGCCGCGCCTAAGCTCCGCCGTCGCAGGAAAGGCGCCGTATGACCGTTTATGAGAGCACGCTGACCCCTGGCAATTTCACCCTCAAGGGGAAACGGCCGCATATCTACATTACGCCCTTCTATCGCCTGCTGCCGGCCGATGTGTTTGGCGGTACCGGCATCTACTCGCCGGCCCCGCGCTCTGTTCGGCTGGAGTTTGGTGCGCTGACGACAGACACCTTTGTGCCGACAGATAAGAGCGGCAGACCCCGAACCTTTTTCCAGGATCGCGTTTTTGTCCGAGAATTCTTCGACCGGACCTCCGCCAGTCCAGGGGACGTAGTACTGTTCGAGGAAGTTACGCCCTATCACTTCCGTCTGTCCTTGCGAACTTCAGCGGGCGTGGTGATCTCCGCGTAGAGAGGACGCCCGAATGGGAATTCCAGACTATCAATCCCTAATGCTACCGGTCCTGCGTCTGTCTGCAGTCGGTGAAACGCGGGTCGCCGATGTCGCCGAGCACATCGCCAACGACTTGGGACTCACTGAGGACGAGCGTGAGCAGCTTCTTCCCAGTGGCCGGCAGCGATTGCTGCACAACCGAATCCACTGGGCCAAGTTCTACATGACCAAAGCTGGGCTCATTCTGTCCCCGGCGCGTGGCCGTTTCGTCGCGAGCGAGAAGGGCAGGGCACTGCTCGCCACCAATCCTGCCCGCGTTGACGTCGCGACGCTTATGGCTGACCCAGGATTTCGAGAATTCTACCGCAATGAAGGTGCGGTGGAGGCTGGCAACCCTAGTGCTGAGTCTGCAAGAGCAACTTCGCCTTCAGCGATCACCCCTGAAGAGCAGATTGACGCCGCACATGCATCAATCACTGCTGCATTGCGAGCCGATCTTCTGGATCGGATCCTCGTCAACAGCCCAGCCTTTTTCGAGCAACTGATCGTCGACCTCCTGGTAGCCATGGGTTATGGCGGCAATCATGAAAGTGCGGCTATGCAACTGGGCCGCACCGGCGACGCCGGTGTTGATGGCGTCATCAACGAAGACCGCCTTGGCCTCGAGCGCATCTATGTTCAAGCTAAACGCTACGCTCCCGGCAATCCCATCGGCCGTCCAGACGTCAACGGCTTTGTTGGAAGCCTGGTCGGTTTTGGAGCCACGAAGGGCGTTTTCGTCACCACCTCGACCTTTAGCCAACCCGCCCGTGACTACGTCAAGAACCTGGCGCAGCGTATCGTCCTCATCGACGGACGCGAATTGGCTGATCTCATGATTGAGCACGACGTCGGCGTGCGCCGGTACCGCAAGGTCGAGTTCAAAAGGCTGGACGAAGACTTCTTCAGCGAGGAATAACGGCGTCTACCGACTAGCCAGATTTCGAGATGGGTCAGATTCGTCCGACGTTAACCATGCGATCGAGGCAAGGCTTGTAACCTGGACCAGGATGCTCATCTTGCACATGTCGACGCCAAACGGTCCGATATGGTCTGAAACGCTCTGTGCAAGGAGCGGCCGACAGGGGTGTGCAAACCACCTGCCGACCTGACCATCCAACTCCTGCTCTAACAGGTGTCACATGGCTAATGCCTTTTCTACCGGCGCAATCGCGTCGGGCAAGTCCTATTCCTCTTTCATGAACTACTCCCCGCCGGTCCTGTCCGCCGGTCTGGTTCAGCATGCGCTGCTGTCCGGGTCGACGCAGCTGACAATCCTTCGCATTGTCGACGAGACGGGCAGCGCCAGCCTTGGCGATATCGCGGACGGCTTAGGCGATCACCCCGATGCCGCGGGTGCGGTGCTGGTCATGGTGGATCTGGGCATTCTGGTCATCGACTATGTCGGCGTGATTGACGAGCACGCGCTGTTGCGTCGCGCGCCTTCGGATTTTGATCCGACGTCTTTGGGCAGCGAGCTCGGTGCTCGCTGCGGCGATAGCGGTGTCATTGAACGCGTCGATAGCGTGAACAACTCTGCAGACACCCTGGCTTCGGGTATCAACCGACTGGCCGCTACGCCCTTTGCTCCAGCCGTGTATGTGGCGGGACCTGAGGCGCGCCGGAGCCTTGGTAAGATTGGCGCTCTCGCGCGTCCGGGGATTTACGCGCTGATCGGCGAACGCCAGGTCTATATCGGCGCAAGCGCGACGGTCGGCGCCCGTGTCGCCGGCGGTCAGCAGCCGATCGTCGATATCAAGACCATTGTCGTGATCACTGACGCAAACAACAGTTTGTCTGACGCGGATGTCCTTGCGGCAGAACGGATGTTCTTCTCGCGCGTCCACGCCACTCGTGCCTTCTCGGTGATGAACGAGTTGCCTATGGGCGCTGCTGTTGACGCGCAGCGCTATAGCGAAATCGATGCCTTCCTTGCCCAAGCTTGCCTGACGTTGCGCCACAATGGCCTGCTGTTCACTATGAGCACGGCACGGGCCGTGCTTGCCGGTCCCCGCAATGAAGCTGGGCGCGTGGGCCCGCTGCGCCCGTTCAACGAAATCCCGACGGGTGAGCGTCTCGAGCTGTGCTTTGACGATGGTCTTGTTGCTCTGGCGGCCCGCCAGCATGACAATCGCTGGGTCTTGCTCCAGGGCTCCGATGTGCGCATCGAGACCGCCGCGAGCGCCAACAGCAGTACGCGTTTCCAGCGTGCCTCCTGGCTGCACGCCGGCTTGCTGGAACTTGCTGCCGATGGTCGCAGCTTTGTGACTACGCGCGATCTGATTTTTCGGAGTGGCAGCGGTGTTGCTCAGTTCTGCGTGGGTTCGAAGGGGCGCACGCGCGACAGTTGGCAGCCCATTGATCCTGATGGCGGCCTCGATCCGAACACGGCGGCACTGATCGCCGCCTAGGGCCTCAAGCCCACGACACCCTATTCCTATTGATCCGACGGAGTGCGCGCACCGGCGCGTTCTCTGGCGCATGGAGTCTGCCTGTTATGGCCGAACACGATATCGACGACGACGACTTTAACCCCGGGGACCTCGACGCTTTGACCAGGGCACTTCCCAGCTCTGCCGATTGCCTGATTGAGATAGCCTTGGGCAAGGCACTCACGGCAAAAGCGCGCAAGCTGATCGCCCGCGGATCAAGCGCTATCATCATCACTGTGCCGACCCTTGAATGGTCTCAACTGGTGGCTCGGCGTGCCGCCAAGCTTTCTGATAAAATCTCGGTTAGCGCAGTTCTTGAGCGTAGCAGTCGGAAGAAAGAAGAAGAGTTGGTTGGAGCCGATGCCTTGTCCATGCTTCAGCGTGGCCGGTGCCTGGTTTTCATCTCGCATGATCCCGTCGGGACCTTGGACCCTGCAGTACTGGCCGCGGCGGATATGGCCATCTCGATCGGTGCGATCACTGTGCCTGCGCTCCGCAAGGTCATCCGCCAAGTGACTGGCGGTATTGCGCGTGGTGTAACGCCGGAGATGGTCCGATTGCCTTTGCGGTCGGTTATCAGCGCCATCCGGCCGGGAATTGCGGCACGGGAATGCGTCGCTAATCTCGGGCGCGCTATTGTCCCGCCGCCGAAAATCGCTGAACCCGAAGTGCCGCTGCTTAATCAGCTGCCGCTCGTTAGCGAGTTGCGTCGTTGGGCAGGCACGACCATGGATGACTTGGCTGCTGTCGCGGACGGAAGACTGGCTGCCGGCGCTTTGACCTATGGCGTGCTGGAAGGCGAGCCAGGAACCGGCAAGACGCTTCTGGCGCGCAGCCTTGCGCGCACGGCGGGTTGGAGTTTCGTCGATAGTTCGGTCGGTTCCTGGTTCACGACTGGGGATGGTGCGCTTGGCGGCGTTGCCCGTAACCTCAAGAGTTTCATCGATGCGGCGATTACCGCCCAGCCTGCGATTGCCTTTCTGGATGAACTCGACGCACTGCCGGATCGCGCCAACATGGATGCTCGGGGACTTGACTGGTGGACACCTGTCGTGACGCTGATGCTGTCCGAAATTGATCGCCTGCGCGCATCGGGCGCTCGTGTGCTGCTCCTTGGGGCCACGAACTATTACCAGCGTTTGGACAGCGCGTTGGTTCGCCGTCTCCAACAGCGGATCACCGTTCGTGCACCTCAAAGCCGCGAAGAGATTGTCGATCTCCTCAAGTTTTACCTCAAAGAGGATCTGCCCCCTGCCGATCTGATGGTCTTGGCGCACCTGAGCATTGGTGCAACACCTTCGCGCGTCGATGGCTTTGTTCGCAACGCGCGCGCTGCGGCACGTGGCGCGCAAAGGGCGCTCACGCTTGAGGACGTTGTTGCTCAGGTTGCGCCCGAGGACGGCCGCCGGCCTGCAGATATTCGCGCTATTGCGCTCCATGAGGCGGGGCACGCTCTGGTCGCCCATAGGCTCGGCCACACGGTCGAGATGGTCTCTATTGTCCCTGACGCCTCAATCGGCGGTCAGGTCAGCAGCGCGCTGCCGACGATAGTGCCGAGTTTGAGTGACATACGCGACATGGCCACGGTGATGCTAGCCGGTCGTGCGGCTGACCTTACCCTTGGAGGCGGTGCGAATACCGGGTCCGAAAGCGATCTGGAGGCTGCGACGCGATTGCTGATCGATGCATACGAACGCCAGGGCTTGGGGCAGGGGCTCCTCTATGGTCCGGCCGTGTCTAGAAGGCCGTCGACCACTACCATCAAGGCAGTGGCGTCAGATCTTGC
>Ga0247738_10000579_pt1 | contig 13804 bp, 13 predicted proteins | sample UWRJL013104B2_FD_180936 | JGI IMG/M metagenome (GOLD analysis project Ga0247738, IMG submission 180936) | Plant litter microbial communities from Arlington Agricultural Research Station in Wisconsin, United States - UWRJ-L013-104B-2 | ecosystem: Environmental > Terrestrial > Plant litter >...
GCGCGGTCCCCGTTCGCGCGCCCAGTTGGCAAGACGGCGAGAGATGTCCGCTGATGGACCGCCAAGGCCCCGCTCGGTGAGCAGCACGGCAACATCGGCCGCCACCGCCCCCTCGCCTGCCTGCGCTGAAACCAGCAACATATGGGCGAGGCGCGGCTCCAGCGGCAGATCGGATATGGCGCGGCCATGCGCGGTCGCGCGGCCCTCCGCGTCCAGTGCGCCAATCGCGATCAGGCGGCGACGCGCCTCACTGACCGAGGCGGCGGGCGGCGTGTCGAGCCATTGCAACCTCGCCGGGTCCGTGACGCCCCAGACCGCGCAATCGAGCAGCAGTCCGGTGAGGTCGCTTTCGAGGATTTCGGGCGGATCATAGGGCGGCAGGCCTGCCGTGGCGGCGGCTTCCCACAACCGATAGGCGACGCCGGGTGACTGGCGTCCGGCGCGGCCCGCACGCTGGATCACCGACGCCTGACTCGCACGCTCGGTGACAAGCCGCGTGGCCCCGGCGGCAAGATCGTGGCGCGGGCGGCGGGCAAGGCCGGAATCGACGACGATGCGCACGCCATCGATCGTGAGACTGGTCTCGGCGATGCTGGTGGCGAGGATGATTTTTCGCGTGCCCGGCGCCGCTGGACGCATGGCATTGCGCTGGTCGGCTGGATCGAGCGAGCCATGGAGTTTGTGAAGAACGATTGTCTCCGCGAACCCGGCAAGCCGCTCAGCCGTGCGCTCGATCTCGCCAACGCCGGGCAGGAAGGCGAGCAAATCCCCCGCCTTTTCCTCAGTCAGCGCGCGGCGGATCGCAGCCGCCATCACGTCCTCGATCCGCGCTTCAGCCGCGCGGCCGATATGGCGCAGGTCGATGGGATAGCTGCGGCCTTCGCTTTCGATGACCGGCGATTCCCCCATCAGCGCCGCAAAGCGCGCGCCATCAAGCGTCGCGGACATAGCCACGAGGCGCAGATCCTCGCGCAGCCCGCTCTGCGCATCAAGAGCCAGCGCGAGGCCGAAATCACCCTCCAGATTGCGCTCGTGCACCTCGTCGAAGAGCACGGCGCTCACGCCTTCCAGCGCCGGATCGGCCTGAATGCGGCGGCGAAATATGCCTTCGGTGACCACGAGAATGCGAGTCTTCGCGCTGGTGCGGCTTTCCAGCCGGGTCGCATAGCCGATGGTCTCGCCGGGTTTCTCCCCCGCAAGATCCGCCATGCGCTCGGCAGCGGCGCGCGCCGCAAGACGCCGGGGCGAGAGCAGCCAGACCTGCCCTGTGCACCAGCCTTCAGCCAGCAGCGCGGGCGCCACGCAGGTCGTCTTGCCCGCACCGGGTGGCGCGACAAGCACAGCGTTGGACCGCGCGCGCAGAGCCGCGAGCAGATCCGGCAGGACGGCGTGAATAGGGAGCGGCACAGACATCGCGCCTCACATGGCGCGGCCAAGGCGGCTTGTCGAGCAACCGCGATTCACCTTCAACGTCGTGCTCCTGCGAAAGCAGGAGCCTAGGGCTTAATGGACGTGCTCGCAGGCCCTAGGCTCCTGCTTTCGCAGGAGCACTTCCTTGTGTCGCTAGCGCGCGTCCGCCGCCTTGGTGGGGTCGCCCAGTTCAGCGTTCAGCGCCGCCGCGCGGGCAGCCAGCGCCGTCACGTGCACCGCGTCGAACGCATCGCCTTCCACAAACGTCCAGTTGCCCAGCTCATATTTGCCGCTCGCCCTGATGCGCGGCTCAATGTCGCGCAGCCGCTTGCCGCGCAGGAATCCGAGCAGAACGCGATGATCCTCGGCATGGATCAGCACGCAAAAGCCATTGGAGTAGAAGACGAGATTGCCCCATTTGATCGACTCATCGAACGGTGCGGCGGCGAGAATTGCGGCGCGCAGAGCTTCGACGAGCGGGCGTCGCCAGTCAGTCTGCGCTTCGATGAAAGCGTCCGGGCTGGCATAGGATTGCATCTTGGGCATGGATGAGCGCCTCCGCCCTCACCAATATCCCTTCGCCTCTGACTTGTCGAAGGGCGGCGTTTGGCCTCAGTAAGCCCGCGCCACGGCAAACTCGACCGCTTCGATCAGCGCATCCTTGGCCGCGCCATTGCCGAACATGCCGATCGCGTCGATCGCGCGCTGACCATAATGGCGCGCGCGCGCTAGCGTATCCTCAATGGCCTGGCTCTGGCTCAACAATGTCTGCGCATGGCCAAGATCGGCATCCTCGCCGAGCAAGCCGGACATCGCCTCACGCCAGAATTTGCGGTCGCTCTCGCTGCCGCGCGCATAGGCGAGGATGACCGGCAGCGTGATCTTGCCGTCGCGGAAATCGTCGCCCGTGTCCTTGCCCATCGTCTCGCCGTCCGAGACATAGTCAATGGCATCGTCGACGAGCTGGAAGGCAATGCCGAGATTGCGGCCATAGGCATCGAGCGCCAGTTCCTCGGCCTCGGGACGCTCGGCGACCACGGCAGCAATGCGGCTGGCAGCGGCGAAAAGCGCGGCGGTCTTGGCGCCTATAATGTCGAGATACTGGTCCTCGTCCGTCTCGACGCGGCGCTGGGCCGTGAGCTGGTTGACCTCGCCCTCCGCGATCACGGCCGAAGCGTGCGAGAGGATCTTGAGGACCTTGAGCGAGCCATCCTCGACCATCAGCTCGAACGAACGGCTGAACAGGAAGTCCCCGACCAGCACGGAGGCGCTATTGCCCCAGATCATGTTGGCCGTCTTGCGCCCGCGACGCATGCCACTGCCATCGACGACATCATCGTGCAGCAGCGTTGCGGTGTGGATGAACTCCACGGAAGCGGCGAGCTTGTGATGCCGCGTGCCGCCATAATCGAGCAGCCGCGCGCAGCCCAAAGTCAGCATCGGGCGCAGACGCTTGCCGCCGCCTGCGATCAGGTGGCCAGCCAGCTCGGGAATGAGCGGGATGCGCGATTGCATGCGCGCGAGAATGACGGCGTTGACCGCATTCATGTCCTCGGCGACGAGGTTCATCATCGGTTGAAGCGAAGGCGCGCCGCGGCGCTGCATGCGGTGGATGGAGGCGCTCATGCCATGGTCATGTGGCGAGGCCGGGCCGCTTTGGCAAGTAAATTGCCGTGAAAAAGCGGCGCGATTTCGGAGTCCCGGCACGGGTGACCGACCACGGGCCGCAGCACATTCGGGAAAACCCTCCCGCAACTTCAGCCACTCGAAAACGTGCGGTCCTAACGCTCAATATGGGCTTTTTCGCATGGCACACTTGAATTGCACCCTCAGTCCGGCAAGAAGCCAGCGTTCAGGAGGAATGCGCCCGCATGGATAAGCTCGCCAGTTACCGAGAGAGCATCGACAATATCGATGCCGCGTTGGTGTTCATGCTCGCCGAGCGCTTCAAGATCACGCAGGCCGTGGGCGAGTATAAGGCGAGCCATGAGCTCCCGCCCGCCGATTCTGCACGCGAGGAGCGCCAGATCATGCGCCTGCGCCAGCTGGCCACTGACGCCCATCTCGATCCCGACTTCACGGAGAAGTTCCTGCGCTTCATCATCGATGAAGTAATCCGCCACCATGAGCGGCTGCGCGAACAGAGCTGATCGGGCCGCCGCGCCCGCAGTTCGTCCATTTGCCCGCCAATATTTGGTGAAAGACGCCAATGCTCGGCGAACGCTTTTTCGCAGCATGTGGATCATTGAGCTCGAAAATCCCGGATTTGCGCCAAATTCCAGAATTGGCACGGTCCCTGCGATAGCCTGGACAACCCGCCATGGTGGCGGGCCAATCCAAGCTAAGGCCAAGGACCACATATGATGACGACCCCTCAGAAGACCCTCACCGCCAGCCTGATGGCAGGCTTTTTCGCCCTCGCGTTCAGCACGGCACTGCTGCTCGGCGCTGTCGGCCCCGCACTCAACGTTGCGCCCACCGCCGCGACGCAGGACTATGTTGCATGAAGCCCCGCCAAGCCGCGCGCCCTCCCCACAGCGCGCGGCTTGACGAAAGATCGCTGACCGGACGCTGAGCCACCGGGCCGCGCCAAAGCCATCTTTTCAAAACCAGACTGTTTCCAGAAAGGCCGCCGGATCGCTCCGCTGGCCATTTTTGTGCCATTGCCCGCCAGCGCCCTTTCGGGCAGTTCTGCCGCCATGCGTGACGAGCGAGAACTTGTGGTCGAGGCCATTCGGGCATTTCTGGATGGCTCCAGCGATCAATGGGACTGGGGCGTCTTCACGTCATCGCCTCTTCGCAGTGCCAGATTGAACGACATTCGCCGCCGGGCAGGCAGCGTGAACCTGCCGCTCGATGCCAGGGGTGAGGCCATGCTCAGGACATTGCTCGACGACGCTGAGCAACTGACCGCGGACGGGCGACCCAAATCAAAAGCATGGCGCATGGAGAGCGGCGCGCTTGGCGGCGCGCTGCTGGGCGCCCTACTGTGGTGGAATGCCTATCTTCCCGGCGCAGGCCTGTTCCGGAACCTCCACCTGATCATCTTGCCCGCCGCCATGGGCGTCATCATCGTGGCTTTGCGCAACCGGCAGAGGCAGGTCGGCTATTTCGACCCGGAAGTCATTGCCGAGAACAAGCGCGGCAGAGTCTAACTCTTACTTCCGCCGCAACTCATCCGGCCCCATGAGGCGCGGCTGCTCCAGCACCGGGCTGCGACCCAGTTCCCGTTTCAGCATGTCCATCATCCAGTCGCGATGCTTGTCCAGAAAGTCCGGCAGGTCGTCCGGTTTCGTCATATCGAACACGGGCACGTCCCATTTCTCCGGCGGCGAGACATGTTCCTGGCGCAGTTTCGCGCTTTCGTCCGGCGGGATGTTCGTGTGGCCGCCCGCATAGGTGTTTCCGGAAAAGCCGATGCCGAGCGGTGCCGGGAAGCCGGGGCTCGCAATATAGCGCCCGCCCGAGCGACCGGTTTCATAGCCGAAGCGCGTCGTGCCGCTGGTGCCGAGCCAGTTGTCGCGGAACAGGATGCCCTGCGACCAGCCGTCCCACCATGTCGCGACGACCATCTGCACATCTTCGTCCGGCGCGGCATGAATGACATTGCGCTCGATGACGGCGTCCGATGCGCCCGCGATCTGGAAAATGCGCTCATGATCGCGATAGCTCACATTATAGCGGGCCAGCGTGCCGATATTGCCGATATTTTCGGCCGGGTCGCGCAGTACCGGCGTGCAGATCAGCAAGAAGCCGCCAGCATTATCGTGGCTGAAATTGTATAGAAATGTCGTGTTGCGAGAGTTGAAATCGGAATCGAAGCCCTGCCCGTCATAAAGGCCATGCGTGAACGCCGCCTCGTTGAGCTGGATCAGGCTGTTGTCCGTGCTCCACTGCCAGATCGCGACATTATGGCCCGGCGCGCGGCTCGCGGCGTGGCGCACGATATTATGCTCGACCAGCGCGCCGTCCGCGCCGCGCGGCACGATGCCGTCGCCGCCAATATCCTCCAACACATTGTCGCGGATCACCACGAAGCGACTGGGGAACCAGCGCGCGACATTTACCTGATCGCTGATGCCGACTATGCCGGAGCGATCCACCCGCCAGAGAATGTTGCGCTCAACGGTGATGCCTTCATAGCGGGTCGGCACTTTGGCCCCGAGCGCGGAAAAGACGATACCGCCATGATCCTTGCGCTCGTTCGATCCGTTTACGTCGTGAATATAGAGATCGCGCAGCACGATGTTGCGCGCGACGCCGAAATCCACCTGATTGACGAACACACCCCGGCGCGGCGCAACGGGCACGCCCTTGTTGGTGAGCTCCAGACCGCTGATGATGATATTATCGGCATTGCGGATCTCGACCGCATTCTCGGCCACATCGCCCACGTCGATGCGCGGCCGCGCGCCTTTGCCCTCGCGCGTGACAATGATCGGCGCGGCGTCGGTGCCGGACTTGGTGATGAGCAGCGGTTCGCGCCAGACCGAGCCGGAAGCGAGCAGCACGCTGTCGCCCGGCTGGAGCGGTGCCTGCTGGATGCGTGCGAGCGTGCGCCATGCCGTTGCGGCAGTGAGGCCGCTGCGCGCATCGTCGCCCTTCTGGGAATCGACATGCCATGTCTCGGCCCGCGCGGTGGCGGCGCAGCCGAGCAGCAGGATGAGGATGGCCGAATATCTCTTCAAGGTCATGATCTCTTCACGGCATGATCGCCGGCACAAGTCCATGAAAAAGGCCGCCAGATCGCTCCGGCGGCCTCATTCATTCGCTTGATCGGCAAGGCCGGATCAGCCGACGATTTCTTCCGGCTTGAAGAAATAGGCGATCTCGATCGCCGCATTCTCGTCGCTGTCCGAACCATGAACCGTGTTGGCTTCGATCGACTCGGCCAGTTCCTTGCGGATCGTGCCGGGTGCAGCGTTCTCGGGGTTGGTGGCGCCCATGATGTCGCGATTGGCCTGCATGGCGTTCTCGCCTTCCAGAACCTGCACGACGACCGGGCCGGAGATCATGAAATCGACGAGCTCGCCGAAGAAGGGACGCTCCTTGTGAACGGCGTAAAAGCCCTCGGCCTGTTCGCGGCTCATGTGGATGCGCTTGGAAGCGACGACGCGCAGGCCGGCTTCCTCAAGCATCTTGACGACGGCGCCGGTCAGGTTGCGGCGCGTGGCGTCGGGCTTGATGATCGAGAAGGTGCGGGTCACCGCCATTGGAAGCTCCAAATCTATCGCTGAATGAAAAGTCGCGCGCCCTCTAGCTGTGAAGCGGGATCGGATCAAGTGGGGCCGCAATGCTGACGCGTGCAAATGCCCGTTTCGCGGCGACATCCCGGCGGCGGGAGCGGCGCGGCTGTTCGGCTGCAAAGCTTGTGTTGGTAATGCCAGCCGCGGCGCTATAGGCGGGGATCTCAATTTCACGCAGTTCAGGTATCCGCATGGCCCGCAAACATCCGAAACATGGTCCCTATGAAGATGTGCAGAGCGAGGACGAAGCGCCGGCGCCGGTCGTGGACTGCTGGCTCTGCAGTCGCCCCACTGGCAAGACCATCGTCTGGCACCACCCCGTGCCCAAGAGCCGCGGCGGGCGCGATGTCGTGCCCATGCACCCGATTTGCCAGCAGATGCTGATCACCAATTTCACCAATTCGGAATTGCAGCGCTACGGGCTGGATGTCGAAGGCCTGCTTGCCAATCCGCCGGTGCGCAAATTCGTCGATTGGGTGGCGAACAAGGATCCCGATTTCACTGCGCCTCTCGCCAAGAAGCAGCGCTGAGCTCCAGCGGCCGGCGCGGCGTCAGTTGCCGTCCGCGTCGACCATGAACACCACCGGTTTGCCGCGCGTCTCGGGCTCCCATCCAGCGGACAAAGCGGCACGAACGCCCCGGGCGACAATGGCGTCGTTAATCTGGAGACGGCCCCGTTTCAGACCCTTCATCAGGCGCTGCGGCGGCGGAAATTCCAACAGGGCGCCGCGCTGCATATCCTTTTGCAGCAGCGCAACCGTCATGCCCTTCCAGCCGTCAATATCGGACCATTGCGGCTCCCGGCGGAGCTCCCACTCATATTTGAGTCCGTCGACATCGACGATCCCGGCAAGGTTTTGTGTGTTACTCATGGCAACGCGCCTAGCATGGTTATGGCCGCTTTCCACCCCAATGCAGACACTCGCCCGCTCTGGCTGACGATCGGGCCAGGCCTTTACGGTCCTTGTCGCCACTTCCCGCCATCCTGCTTCCAAAAGCGCGGCGTCACGTCCTCGGCCTTGCTGAGGATGCGCCAACTCGCGCGGGCTGCATCAATCGTGGCGTCATCGAAGAAATAGAAAGCGCGATCGAACGTCAGGGCTTCGTCGCGCCACTGGCCATCGGCGAGCGCAATCATGCGGGCGCCGTTTGCGGCTTCGCAGCTGGCGCTGAGCAGGATGGGTTGCGCGTCGGACATTGCCGCACCGGCCTGATCATTGGCGAGATAGGTTTCCGGCCCCGCTTCCCAGAGGCCGCGCGAGATGCGCTGAAGCTGGCCGGGATCTTCCGAGACCACGAGCAGGCGACTGCCGCCTTTCAGCACATTGGTCGCGATGGCCGGGAGCACCGCTTCGGCCGGATCGCGCGAGAGCTGATAGAAATCGACATGCATCAAGCGGCTCCAGAATGTCTGAGCCGCCCATGTTCCCGCGAAAGCAGGAACATGGGGATGGCAGGAGCAAACTCAGGCAATGTCATCAGCCCTGATAGTGCTTCCGCACCAGCTCATCGAGGATGCGCACGCCATAGCCGGTGGCGCCCTTGTCCCAGGTGAGGCCGGGCTTGTCGGCCCAGACCATGCCGGCAATATCGAGATGCGCCCATTTGACGCCATCCTGGACGAAGCGCTTGATGAACTGCGCGGCCGTGATCGATCCGGCGTAGCGTGGGCCGATATTCTTCATGTCGGCAATCGGGCTGTCGATGAGCTTGTCGTAGGCGTCCGACAACGGGAAGCGCCACAGCTTGTCGCCGGTGGCAAGGCCGGCTTCGAGAAGCTGACCGGCCAGTTCGTCATCATTGCTGAACAGTCCGCCATGCTCGGTGCCGAGCGCGACGATCATCGCGCCGGTCAACGTGGCAAGATCGACCAGCGTATCGGGCTGGAAAGTCTGCTGCGCCCACCAGATCGCGTCGCAAAGGACAAGGCGCCCTTCTGCATCGGTGTTGAGCACTTCAACCGTCTGGCCAGACATTGTCTTGACGATATCGCCGGGGCGCTGGGCAGCGCCATCCGGCATATTCTCGACCAGACCGCAAATGCCCACGACATGCGTGTTCGCCTTGCGCAGCGCGAGTGTCTTCATGAGACCTGCGACAGCGCCTGCGCCGCCCATGTCCCACTTCATGTCTTCCATGCCCGCAGCGGGCTTGATGGAGATGCCGCCCGTGTCGAACGTGACGCCCTTGCCGACGAAGCAGAGCGGCTTGGCCTGTGCACCGCCCGTTCCATCCCAACGCATCGCAAGCAGGCGCGCCGGGCGGACCGAGCCCTGTGCAACGCCGAGCAATGCGCCCATGCCCAATGCAGCCATGTCGTCCTGATCGAGCACCGAAACCTCGATGCCGAGCGCAGCAAGCGCCTGGCAACGCTCGACGAAGCTCTCGGGATAGAGGATGTTCGCAGGCTCAGCGACGAGCTCGCGCGTGAGCATCACGCCCGATGCCAGTGCGTCTGTCTCGGCAAGACGGTCGGCGAGGTCGGCCGCTTCACTCACCAGCGTCAACGTCGCGAGGCTCGGCTTCTGCTTGTCGGTGAGCTTCGTGCGATAAGTGTCGATCCGCCACGCGCGCAGCTGAGCGCCGAGCGCCAGATGCCCGAGCGCTTCGGCATCGAGGTCAGCGCCTTCGACGGCGACGTGGACAACGCCGGAGGTGAGCAGCTTGGCACTGATCGCAGCGCCTGCCTTTTCCATGTCTGTCGCGTTGTTGCTGCCGGTGCCGATCAGCAGCAGGCGCAGGAGGGACTCGCCTTCGTTCACATAGAGATCGAGCGTCGATCCGGCTTCACCGGTGAAACGCGCGCTGGCAGCGGCATCGCGCACGAGCGCCTGCGCCGACACGGCCGGTGCGATCGGGCTATCTTTGGCGAAAAGGAAAACAAGGCACTGCGCCTCAGTGGGGCGCGTTGCGCTGGAAAGGATCCGCATTGAACGGGGCTCCTGCTGGTAATGAATGTTTGGCCGATCCGGCCGCGATGTGCGGGGAATAGCGGTTGATCCGGCGGAAAGCCATGGCAATCAGTGCCCGTCGCGCGCCAAAGCGGCGGCAAGACGATTGCGATCCGCGCGTGCCCCGTGCAATAGGCGGCCTTTGTGATGCTGGCGTGGCCGCCCCGGCCGGCCCGCCCGGCAGCTTTATTTGGAGACGTTGGGGACAGTGGGCATTTTGGCGACAGTCCCGGCGATTTCAGGCGCCTCCGGCATTGCAGGCAGTGCATCGCCGCGCGCGGCTGGCCCGCGCACCGCTAGCCCCCGCACCGTCGGCAGATGCCTCTTCGCGCTGCTTCTAGCCAGCTCATGGTTGTCTCCTGCGCAGGCGGCTCAGGCCGATCCCGCCCAGCGCGGCCCGGTGCAGCAGGCCACAACGGCGCAAACAGACAGCAAACCTGCGGACGTCGCACCGCCTGGCCAGCCCGTCGCAGCGCAGGACATCGCCTTCGCCGCCGACGCGATCGATTATGACACGCAGGCCGACGTGGTCGTCGCCACCGGCAATGTTCACGTTTCGCGCAATGGCGACCGGCTCGTCGCGGACGAAGTGCGCTGGGACCGCAAGACCGGCCGCGTGATGGCCAAGGGCAATGTCCTCATCTCCAGCGGCGACGGCGACAAGGGCTATGCCGACGAAGTCGAGGTCAGCGACAATCTGCGCGACGGTGTCGTCGAGAATTTGCTGCTGGTGACGAAGGACGGCAGCCGCCTCGCGGCCGACAAGGGCGAACGCCAAGGCAGCATCTACGTGCTCGACCATGCGGCCTATTCGCCCTGCCGCGTTGAGAACGAGGATGGCTGCCCCAAGCAGCCGACTTGGCAGATCCAGGCGGACCGCGTCGTCTATGACAGCAGCCGCGAGTGGGTGCGCTACACCAATGCGCGCGTGAAGCTGTTCGGCCTGCCCGTCATTCCATTGCCCGGCCTGCAACATTCGGTCGGCGAAGAAGGCGCATCCGGCCTGCTCGTGCCCGATGTCGGCTATGACCAGCGCAACGGCTTCGAAGCGAAAATCCCTTATTATTTCCGCCTCGCCCAGAACCGCGACCTGACGATCACGCCGCATGTGTATAGCGGCGTCCTGCCCATGGTGGAGGCGGACTATCGCGCCCTCCTGTCGCGCGGCGCCTATCAGATCACGGCTTACGGCACGGTGAGCGGCCGCACGTCGATCACGGACCCGGACCTTGTGACGAGCGACAATCGGCTCCGCGGCTATATTTCGGCAAGCGGCATGTTCCAGCTCGATCCAAACTGGTCCGTGACCGGATCGCTGCGCTACGTGACCGACAAGACATTCCTCAACCGCTATGACGTCAGCCGCGAGGATCGGCTGCGCTCGACCATCGAGGTCGATCGGCGCGACGAGCGCTCTTATCTTTCCATCGCCGGCTGGGATTTCCAGTCGCTGCGCGCTGGCGATCCGGCGGGACAAGTGCCTGTTGCGCTACCGGCCATCGACTACCGGCTGCGCATTGCCGATCCGCTGCTGGGCGGGACGATCCAGCTGCAGGCCAATAGCCTCGCCATCCTGCGCTCCTGGGGACAGGACACCCAGCGCGCCTTCGTCGGCGCCCAGTGGACACGCAGCCACATGACGGGGCTCGGGCAGGAACTCAGCGTCACGGCGCTCGTGCGCGGCGACCTGTATCACAGCTCCCAGAACAATCTCACGCCCACGATCATCTATCGCGGCGATCCGGGCTGGCAGACGCGGGCCATTGCGGCTGTCGCAGCAGACATGCGCTGGCCGTTCGTCGGCCCGGCTTTTGGCGGCACCCAGCAGATCGTGCCGCGCGTGCAGCTGGTGGCGGAGCCGCGCGTCGCCAATCTGATCGTACCCAATGAGGATTCGCGCGCCATCGACCTGGAGGATTCGAACCTCTTCGCGATCAATCGCTTCCCCGGCTACGACCGCATCGAAGATAGCAGCCGCATCACCTACGGCTTCGACTACAGGCTCGACCTGCCCAATTTCGCGCTCGATGCGACTGTCGGCCAGAGCTACCGGCTTGACGTACGCAACTCAGTCCTGCCCGATGGCACGGGCCTTTCCGACCGGCTTTCCGACATCGTCGGGCGCGTGCAACTGCGCTACAAGGATTTCGTCTCGGTCACGCACCGCTTCCGCCTCGACAAGGACAACCTCGCTGTCCGCCGCAACGAGATCGATGCGACGGTGGGCTCAAAGCGCACTTATGCCGAGGTCGGCTACCTGCGGCTGAACCGCAATGTGACCCCGGGCGTCGAGGATCTGCGCGATATCGAGGAAGTGCGCCTAGCGGGCCGCATCGCTTTTGCGCGCTATTGGTCAATCTTCGGCGCGACCAATATCGATCTCACCGGCCGCAGCGATGACCCGACGAGCACGCTCTCGGGCTTTGAGCCTGTTCGTCACCGCATCGGTGTCGCCTATGAGGACGACTGCGTGCAGCTCGGCATCACATGGCGCCGCGACTACCAGACTTCCGGCGATGCACGGCGCGGCAATTCCTTCCAGCTGCGGCTGGTATTTAAGAATCTTGGTCTGTAAGACGAGCGCTCGTGTGACCGCATCGGGGTGGCCGGCAGGTAGCGCGCTCAGCCCGGGTTCAGGCAACCCGGTTCATGATGAGATTCGTGCCCATTGCCATGCCTGCCCTTGAATGGAGAGAAATTTGACCGGATTGAAGTGGACGTCCGCCCCATTGACGGCCGGATTCCTGACCTGCGCTATGCTGCTCGTGGCAGGCAGCGTGGCAGCGCAGCCGACGCGGGAAGAGCTGGAATCGTCAGTTGGCGCCTTGGAGCTGCCGCAGTCGATCACACTGATGGGCAAGGCGGACCCCAATCTCCGCAAAGCCACGGCGATCGTCAATGGCGAGGTCATCACGCAAACCGATATCGATCAGCGGCTCGCGCTCGTCATCCTGGCCAATAGCGGCAAGGTGAGCGACGAGGAGCGCGATCGCCTGCGCCTGCAAGTGCTGCGCAACCTGATCGACGAAACGCTGCAGATTCAGGAAGCGGCGGCCAAGAAAATCACAGTCGATCCGGCCGAGCTGGACCAGAATTTGGCGCGCGTGGCGAACAACTTCAAATATACCCCGGCGGGCTTTGCCACCTATCTGCGTTCGCAGGGCTCCTCGCCCGCCAGCATCAGGCGGCAGATTCAGGGCGAAGTCGCGTGGAGCCGCCTGCTCCGCCGCGAAGTGCAGCCTTTCGTCAATGTCTCGGACGACGAGGTCAATTCGGCCATGGACCGGCTGAAGGCCACAAAGGGCGCAGACGAATATCGCATCGGCGAAATCTATCTCTCCTCGGCGCCTGAAAAGGCAGACCAGGTTTCCGCGCGCGGCCAGCAGATCATGACCGAGATTCGCCAGGGCGGCTCGTTCCAGGCCTATGCCCGCCAATATTCGGAAGCCTCGACGGCGGCCGTCGGTGGCGATCTGGGCTGGGTGAAGCTGGGACTGCTGCCCACTGAACTCAGCGGAGTCGCAGCAAGTATGGAAGTCGGCCAGATTGCCGGTCCGATCCCGATCCCGGGCGGCTTCTCCATCCTGTACCTCATCGACAAGCGCAAAGTGCTCACCGCCGATCCGCGCGACGCCCTGTTGAGCCTCAAGCAGGTCAGCATCGAATTCACCAAGGGCATGACCGCCGAGCAGGCGCAGCAGAAGGCGAACGAGCTGGGCGCAGCATCCAAGGAACTGCGCGGCTGCGGCGCGGTGGCCGACATGGCTGCCAAGTTCGGCGCTGCGGTGGTCGAGAATGACGGCATCCGCGTGCGCGACCTGCCCAACCAGTTGCAGTCCATCCTGCTCGACCTCCAGGTCGGCCAGTCGACCCCGCCCTTCGGCTCGGTCGAGGAAGGCATTCGCGTCCTCGTGCTGTGCGGTCGCGACGATCCGGTCGAGACGGGCCAGCCCGATTTCACGCAGATCCAGAGCCAGATGGAAGAAGAGCGCGTCAACAAGCGTGCCCGCACCTATCTGCGCGATCTGCGCCGTGACGCGGTGATCGACTATAACTGAGTCCATGCATGACGGCGCAGCGGCGCAGGCCCAGTTAAGGCCGCTCGCCATTTCAGTGGGCGATCCCGCCGGGATCGGACCGGAAATCGTAGCCAAGGCCTGGGATTTACGTCAGGCCGAGACTCTGCCGCGCTTCTTC
>Ga0247738_10000580_pt1 | contig 13788 bp, 16 predicted proteins | sample UWRJL013104B2_FD_180936 | JGI IMG/M metagenome (GOLD analysis project Ga0247738, IMG submission 180936) | Plant litter microbial communities from Arlington Agricultural Research Station in Wisconsin, United States - UWRJ-L013-104B-2 | ecosystem: Environmental > Terrestrial > Plant litter >...
AATATTTTATTCTCCAACTGCTCTTCATTTTCTGTCTGTCTTTAAAGGCACAAATTTCTTATACTTATGATGCTTCCGGCAACAGGATAAAAAGGACTTCCGGAGTTGTCACCTGTCCTACACTCAGTTGGGTTAATGCGTCCGTGTGTAATTCCGGTGGAACTACAAAGTACCATGCAGAGGTCAGTGGTTTGACTGCCGGACAAACTGCCGAGTTTTCGATGGATGGCGGAGCCTGGACTCCCGCAAATATCGGTAGCAATGGTATTGATTATTATAAACCCGGAACAAGCTCTACACCTGTTTCTTTTCAGGCCAGACCTCAGGGGACGTCTTGCACACCTATTTCCGGAGCTTTGTCCGGACCGGGAAGTACTTGCGGCACTCCGATTTGTGGTACACTCAACTGGATTAATGCGGCAGTCTGCACGACTGCCGGAGTTACCAAATTCCATGCAGAGGTAAGTGGGTTGGTTACAGGGCAAGTTGCAGAGTTTTCAATGGACGGCGGAGCATGGACCACTGCCAATTACGGAACCAACGGTATCGATTATTATAAATCCGGAGCGGGCTCAACCCCGGTTTCATTTGAAGCACGTATAAAATCGACGAGTTGCAGTTCAATTTACGGTTCACTGGCCGGACCGGGTGGCACCTGTTCAGGAGCACGTATGGCAGTAACAGAGATGGGAGTTGCAGAGAGCAAAGAAAACTTTAAATTGAAAGCATATCCAAATCCGGTCGAGCATATTCTGTCTGTTGAGTTTGCTGCATCAAACGACCAGCAGGTCGAATTGAATCTTTTAAATGTCAGTGGCAAAAAATTGCTGACAAAAAGTATAAAAGCTATTAAAGGAGCTAATAAGATTCAACTGGACCTGGGCACTTACCCATCAGGTGTTTATTTTGTAACCTTGTATCTTAATCAGAAAAGAGAAAACATAAAAGTTGTAAAGTCAGGCGAATAAATCATTAATTACTGCATTGATGTTTTGTACTGGTCTTTCAAAGGAATCATTAAGATACCTTTTGAAAGACCAGTAGCAGTTTATGTAGTTGGACTGGAACGAGGTTTGTCTTGAGATAGTAACTCCCTGTAAAAGAGTATACTATTATACCGATATCATTTGGGGTGTAAAACCACAATGTATTATTCAACTGCTGGTCTTCCGTTAATAACAAGTCTGTTTTTTCCGGGAAATGAGACTTAATCTTCCACATTCTCATTATTATATTTTTTTCTTAAGTATCTGAAGGCTAATAACCAACAGAATAAAAAGATGATGAACTGCACAAACAGCACAATATTGTAAGCATCCGCTTCTGCGTGCATAATGCCAAAACTTAATATGCTGACAGGGAAAGTAACTAATAAACCTATCAGAACCCAGTCACCGTAGTAGGGAGGATAAACACAAAGTACGGAAACGGTTCCCAGGCCCACATACCCAAGCGAAATAAGAAAGGCGTTTTTAAGGGCTCTTTTTTCTGAGTCTGACTTCATTTGATTTTTCTCATTGTTGGATTTCAACAGTTGACATAACGGGGGTAGCTAAAAGCAAAGTTTTTTAAGAATTCCTGTGCCTATGTCAAATGCCTGATCTTTTAGTCATTATTTACGAAGAACTCATACCAGTAAGTTTCTTTTTTACTTTTAACCCCCATCTGCTTTTCAAGTTTGATTATGATTTCATTATAAAACCGGTCTTCAATTCTCTTTACTTCCTTATCGTTATGTTTAATATTTTCTGAAGTATTCCATCTTCCTTCCGGTGTCAGGTTATGAACAGCCCTTATAGCGATAGAAGTGGTTTTTGAATCTTTTTCATCTTCAAAACCTTCTACATCGGTGAAATACGAAACATAGTACATTTCTTCCGGATGATCTTTGAAATAAAAGATCTTACCATCAAGGAATCCATATCCTCTGTCTTCCCAGTCATCCAAGTCTTTCAACTCATCCGGAATCAGGTATTCCGGATGGTTTTTGAATAGAATATTAACTGCCTGGTCCATTTTTATTTTCTGAACAGGGAATGTCCACTGCCGGAATGCCCCTAAAGTACCTGCAAGCATACCGCAGGAAACAAAGATTAAAGCTAAAATTAATATGGATATTTTTTTCAAATTAAACATATAAAGCCTTTTGTTGTTGTGTAAGCTATTACTCATACCAATGACTATACTTCTCACTTTTTACATTTGCCTGTTTCTCGAGTTTAGTAACAATCTGTTTATAAAACCGGTCATCAATTCTATGTATCTCTTTTTCGTTTTTTTCTAGATCTTCTACTGTGGGCCACGCTCCTTCTTCTCCCAGGTTAACTGCTCTTACAGAAACTGTCGTTGATTTGGATTTTTTTTCGTCTTCAAATTCTTCTACATCTGCAGAATACGAAACATAATAAATTTCTTCGGGATGGCTGCTAAAATAAAAAATTCTACCATTTAAAGAACCATAACCGTTTTGCTTCCAGGAATCTAAATGTTCCCATTTTCCCGGTACAAGATACTGAGGATTATTTTTGAAAAAAGCATTGACTTCTGAATCAAATTGTTTTTCAGGAATCGGAAATCTCCATTTTTGAAAAGAACCCAGGGTGCCGGGGCTGAATGTATTGCAACGGATCAAAATTGATAAAAGGGAAAGCGAGAAAAAGAATGTTTTGAAAGTTGCTCTCATTATTTTTAGAAATAAAAAAAACTACTCCGCTAAAAGAATCTCAGTTTTAATGGGACTTTTGCCTGTCAATTGCCTTTAACTCTAAAAGGGAACTTAGAGCGAGTAATATTATGATTATTGCTCGTGCTAATGAAAAATTATATTGATTTAATTTGAAAAATTCTTTTCATTAGCACGAGCCAGAATTTAAATTTTATCTGATTCCCTATTAAAAGAAACTGAATTCCAAAAATTCTTTAATAATTTATTGCCATCAGATTTGAGTGCTTTTTACTTAGTTTCGAGTAAAAAATTCATACCAAAAGTTCTGTTTTTTACTTTTAACACCCATTCGTTTTTCCAACTTTAGAATTATTTCTTCGTGAAACCGGTTATTTATTCTTTTTTCTTCCATAGAATTTCCCTTATAATCATCAACGGTTCTCCATTTTCTATCTATTGACCCATTGTTTACTGCTCTTACAGATATAGTAGCATTTTTAGAATCTTTTTGAGTGTCAAAATCAGGATTTTCTTCAAAGTAAGAGATATAATACATCTCTTCCGGATTTTCTTTAAAATAAAATATTTTACCATTTAATGAGCCAAATCCACTATCTGCCCAAGTGTCTAAATATTTCCATTTTTCAGGAATTAAATATTCAGGGTTAGTTTTATATAAATCAGCGACTTCTCGGTCTAGCATTTCTTTTGAAACAGGGAGTGTCCATTGTTGAAAGGTGCTCAAAGTTCCAGCACCAATTATGTTACAAGAACTGCAAAGTACTAACGATATAAAAAAAAGATTTTTTTTCATAAATATTAATTTTTAACAGCCGAAGCTCCTTTTCCAATTACGTGTCCCATTTTTCTAAAGCCCATAGATAAATAATGAAACCCAGTTTTAGGAGTAGCAGCAAGCCAAGTCCAATTCCTAACACTTTTGCCTGAAAACGAGAAAATCTACTTAGCCTGGGGTCAATTGATAATGTAAGCTCTTGTGCAACAAATAGCCAGTCATCTTCTATTACTTTAGTGCTAAATAGGAGTCCCGTAGCACCTTCAACGTTTTTTTTGCCATAGGCCAGATCATGATTGATTGCAGGATATTCTATTGGATTCGTTGGCTTATATGAGAAGTCATCTCCGCCGTTGTATTTTTTAGGGTTTGATGGCCCCGGATATGACTTCCAAAAGATATTGTGTCCTAAAGTTCTTGTATCTAAGAGATCAGGATTTAAATCCGCTTGAACTTCATGCCATGCATTATCAACAGATTCTTTATCAAGATACCACTCAACTCCTCTTCGACTTGGATACCCGGTCTCTTTAATCTCCGAAATTAGCCTTACCAGTTTACATCCATACTATTTTCAGAATACCTAATTGGCTCAATATATGCTTCGCCTAATTTATCCAATAATTGTCTCGATAAAAGGAAACTTTTCTCAATTATGTTACCGTCCTTAGTAAGTGTTTTGTACCACTGCACAGAATAAAGTTCAGACATTATTCTTTGTAATTCAATAAGAGTTGATATAAAATCTTGATCTATTTTAGGGTTAATGAAGTTTAACTCTTTTAAAAACTCTCGCTTAGATAGAGTATCCAATCTATGAATTGCCTCTGCAAAACTTTTCAAATTCTCTTCTGAATAACCTTTTAGATTCGTACTCAATATCAATAGCACGTAGATAATTTCTTCATAATGAAATTTCAAAACTTCTCTTTTCATTTTTAATTAAGGTTTAAAGTTTGGTGAAGGTGAGACCCGAATTGTACTTTCCGAGGTTGCATTTATTTTACCATAAGTCAATTTCCAATAACCTACGGGTTGGTTGGTAGCTGAATGGACAGTATTTACCTCCCATTGAGCATAATATCTTGGATTTCTCATCTGCTTTTCAAACACGGTTCTTATCCCCGAATTACTCTCATCGAGAACACATATAGAATTATCTGATATCATTGTAAGATTTCTTTTTATCTTTATCACGATCTCTGTTGACAAATTCAAACTGGGCGGCTTCGAACTGACTGTTCATGTCATCAAAGGATGTCACGTCACCGAAAGCCTGACTTTCCATACCGTCGGGATCAACAAAGCGAACCGGATTATTATTTCTATATGTATAATTTACCTATCTTCTACCTGGCTCTGCTTATTCAGATAACCAAGCTATTAGGAGTGTATTTAGTTTAAGACGTCAAATTGTTAGTATTAATTTTAGTTTGTCTCTAACTTTTTTAGCGTCGTAAATTTTTTCATCAGGTATATTGTCAAATCCAAGATTATTATCATTTACTTCAGAAAAACCAATAAAAGTACTTTCAAATTGTAATACATAGAAACTATCATTATGCCATATATCTAACATAATGACCCCAGAAAGAAAATTATGTGTTTGATGTTTTACTCCTAGTTTGTTAAGAAGCTCAATTGTTTGATTATATATATTTATTGTTTTTATCATTTTGCCTTATTTTGAGAAAAATAAATCACCAGTTTTTCTTTCAAAAATACTGAAAGTCCCATTGGACTGAATCTCAATTCGATGTCCTTTTGTTAAAGCAGTCACATTGCCATTGGGGTGATAAGTTACGTATTTGTCATCTAAAATTCCAAACATTCTATCATTTGCTCGAGCATGTACTCTCTCAATAGCATCGAGACTTTTATTGATTAATTTCAGAGCTTCTTTTGGATTTTTAGGACTAGGAGCATTTTCTAAAGCATTTTTGAACAGAGACAATCTTTCTACACGAGAAAGTAAACTCTTAGCCGTAATTTTTAAGAATTTTGCGTATTCAATACCCCGAAAAAAGGAACCCCAAGGGAAAGTTTGCCATTGGTCATTCCATGAAGATTCCAAACTTGCTGTGAGATAATCTGAGAAAGTTGAATTTGAAAAACCGTTTACCACAGTTCTTATTAAGGCCTGTAAAGAACGTTCGTCTCTTTGTAAATTGACTACATTTTCATGAATTAACAAAGATCCTCTTGATCTCCAAACATTATTCCATAATTGGCTGTCGGTACCTTCTACAGAATTGTTAGCACTCAGCTGAAAAGTTGGAATATCTTTCCATTCTATTTGATAAACATCATTTCTTCCGTCATTGGTATTGAGTAAAGTATGGCCAGAGGGGTCTACAAAACGTGTCGAAATGGATTCGCTTTGTAGACCATTTGGGTCGATATTTGAAATTGGATTATTAGTTGAAAGGGCTTGATTTATAGTATTCGTCCGCCAACGGATCCACTTCCCACCAACTCCCCATTCCTGCATCGTACCATCTGGCTCCGTAGTCATAGAAGTTCAGACCAAATTCTTCGTTGAGCTCTTTGCCATTATAAAGATAGCGGAATTTTGGCAAAACCGGGTCTTTGTGCCAGGCCCCGTTCATCACTTTACCGAAAGGATAGTAGTGGGTTTCGCTGATGATCTCCGGGTTGTCAATGCGAAAATTCTGTGGTAAAGTTGCAGAACTACAACTTGAACGAGCAACTGATGTTAATTTCTCAACTTGATGAAGATGAAAAAAATGCTCCGGTCAAAATCATCAACTCTATGCTCACTAAAAAAGAATGAAAGACTTATTGGACGATAAAGTCAATTCCTAAAACAAAAAAGAGGGTGTCTCAAAATAGAAATTGAAAGAATTTTCTATTGAGACAGTCTCTTTGTTGTTTAATTAATTCTGTCAAAGCACTAGAATGCGTAGCTTAAAAGGATCTTGTGTAGAATTATATTTGGTGTAACTTCTTTTTGTGACAGCCTCTTTGCTTTATATCATCTCATCTTTCAACCGTGCATTAGAAAAGTATTCTATTTTTACTTCCGACAATTCACTTTTAATCATTAAAGCTATTTCTTTTCCTTCTAGGTCAAGCTCATTAATAATGTTGCCATCATTGAAGCTATTGTAATGCTCGTTTTCATATTTTGACAACCACTCATTTAATCTTTGTTTAGTCGCCAAACTTAAATCTAAGTCTTCAGGGTCTATATAGCCACCTTCGTACTTATCTCTAATTCCTGTGCCACTTAATGCAGCATCTATTATTAAGTATTTCATTGCTTAGCTATTTAATAGGTCTGAAAAATCTATGGTCAATTATTCCGTCTTTGGTAAGTCCGATTTCAAAAAAAACATTCTTACCATTCATTGTTCCCGATTGTTGGAATATTTTATATCCATTATTTTTAAGAATCGGATCGGTTGATAATATTGCATCATCGAAACTATATGGGAAATTGTGACTAACAGGGTCTTGTACTCCTCTCACTCTAATCCTATCGGCATATTTATAACTATGCTTGAATGCATTAGTACTCGCTTTAGCGGCTTCTGTAATGCTAAAAAAGCTCTTGGTGACAGATGCTAATTTAGTAATTCCTTTCCAAATTGACAGTGGACTATCAGCTATCCCAGCAATATCAACCCCTAATACTGCCCAATAGTCAATTTGTGGTCGTATACCTGAAGCTCTACCTTGCTTTAATGTTGTAGGGCCTAAGTTTCCATTCGAATTTGCGTTATACGGAACACTGGGGTCACCTCCTCCACATTCACTGCAATTCGGACCACATCCGGAATTATCTGATTTCGGTGTTTTATTATCATCCGATTTCTTTTTATCTTTATCACGATCCCTGTTAGCAAATTCTACCTGGGCGTCTTCGTGCTGGCGGTTCATGTCATCAAAGGAAGTCACTCCACCGAAAGCCTGACTTTTCATACCATCCGGATCAAAAAACCGAACCGGATTATTGTTTCCATATGTATAAGGGCCCCATCTTCTGCCAGATTCTGACCACTGAGACCTCCCTTATCAACTTATCATCGTTAAATAATCGTTAAATAGTAAGAGGTATTATTTGGTATAGTTGACTATATGTATTCTATTTTATTTTTTGGGGAGTGGGTCACAACTGTAAATGTCCACCCAGAATTCATAACATTTTTTATCAGTTAGGTCAAATAGCTGAACAAATCTGAATTTATTTGAAAGGCCACTCCATCCCATAGGTTGATTAATTAGAAGTATCAAGTTATCCTTTTGGTAAACTTCTTCTGATGCTGTATAGTCAATCAATATAGTGTTAAAATCAAAATTTAAAGAATCGATTTTGATTCTTGTTGTTTTCAGAATTTTGTTTTTGTACTTGTACCATCTTTCAATAGAGTTATCTTTCCCTCTTTCTTCAGCTTGGAAAATTTGAAGAGAATCGGGTAAAATAAAACCCTCGATTAATGTATTTGTCAATTCCTCTCTATGCCATATTTTTTCTGGGGCGATTTTTTTGAAATTCTCATGTTTAGCAAAATAACAAATATCCTTTTCGAAAAGGATATTTTGTAAATTATTAACAGTAATCAGTTTCACAAGCCCCCTATTTTCTATTTGTTTGTTTTTATTTTGACAAAATGAAAATATGAAAGAAAGAAACGAAATAGTTATCGTTAGTGCCAGTCTACTTAACTTTACCATACCAATTTGCAATTTTAGTTCTATGCTGTACCGCTCTCCATTCGTTTGTTAGTTTACTAAATATAGTATTTCCGATTGCATGTGTCGTTTCAAATTTTGAAGAATATGATCCGTATACTGTTGAGCCAGGTTTTTTGTTCTCTTTTAATTGAAAGATGTTATGCTCTGGGGAAGAAAAAGTAGTTCCTTCTTTATATCTTGCAATAGAAGAATAATCAGTCCCATCCCAGTAATAGGCCCCATTTGAATAATCGTTTTTTTCTAAGATACCCTTAATCGTGCCTTTATAAGCATTTTTTAAAGCACTTTTGCTCGCTTCAGAACCATTAATTTTATTTCTTTCATCATATCCGTACACCTGTCCAGGGCGAGATATTTCATCATTTACGGATAATCCATCTTAGTTAGCTCTATTTTCAATTGTTGAATAAATTGCTGCCGCTTCTTCCCAAGATAGTGAGCCTGCAGTCCCTTCTGCATAAATAGTACCGACAATATCCTTAAATTGCTCATGTTTAAAAACATTTCCTAAGTTGTCTTTTAATAGAGTTGAATTTTTTGAAGCAAATCTATTTGTATTTGATTCTTTGTCGTATTTGTAGCTAGAAACTGAATATACATCTTCGTTATCTTTTCCATCCGACCCCAAATATGTTCCATCAGATGCGTAAAAATAAGCTAATCCGTCAGGATCAATGTTCACAATTGGATTGTTGCCTGAATATGAATAAGGACTTTCTGGATAGAATTTTTCCGCCAACGGATCCACCTCCCACCAGCTCCCCATTCCAGCATCATACCATCTGGCACCGTAGTCGTAGAAGTTCAGACCAAATTCTTCGTTGAGTTCTTTGCCATTATAAAGATAACGGAATTTCGGCAAAACCGGGTCTTTGTACCAGGCCCCGTTCATTACTTTCCCGGCTTCTGCATTACTCATCATTGAATGCCAAACACTGTTTGATTCATCCTGTGCGTTGGCAGTTTTATTATAATCAATACCTTGATTCATCCTGTACGCAAGTGGTTTTTTAAAAGGACTGACTCGATGTCCCATATTACCAATAGCATGGATCCTGCATTTGCACTATCGGCGTTGGTGCTAAAGTGTTGATTTTAAAGTATTAAGTCCACTCTCTCTTTGGAATAGACCAAACTAATCAAAGTTTTGTATGTTATGTTTTAATGTGCAAAAATCGTCTATCTGCCGTTTTTATCTATCATATTAACTGGATTGTAATTCCCCATATGGACTGAAGCTCAAAGTTTTTTTCGCCAAAGGATACAATTAATATTTTTATTTTTTGTTCCAAATATCTCCCCGCCAAAATATCTGATTTTTACTGTTGACACAGATTAATTCCTTATTATAAGGCTCGAATTCAAAAAAGCATCTGTCAAAATTGGGCAAGGTAATAGTCAAAAAGTTAAACTTCTCTGTATCTATGGATTCTTCAAAAAATTTAAACAATAACCTGCTTTTGTAAAGTTCTGTTCCTGATACATTGGCGTTTAGACTAAAATTGATCTGGTTTGTTGTAGTTCTTCTATTCCACAAGTACTTTGATTTAGGCACTACGATATATGTTTTGTCTGTTGTGATGGATTTGCTGTTATTATAATTAAACTTAAAGTCCAATTTTACAGGGTGAAAGTCTGTAGGGAAAACCAATTGTATATATAAACTATCCTGGGATAGTTTGTTCTCCTTTTTTATATTATATTCATATCCTTTTTGCTTTGAATAGCGATCCTCACTTGTAATCTCTATCACATTGTCAGCTACAACTGACCATTTTCCTTTTGATGCGTAATCGCATTGTTCTAATACAGGAGTGAATGTTACAACAGCCTTATTTAAGGTATAGGTTCCGTTTCTATGAAGTTCCAAACTTGAATAATTTTTATCATTAGATAATGCTTGATATTTTGAATCTGTTTTCAAAATGTAGATTCCTGATAAATCTTCAATTTTCAATTTTTGACCTCTTGTTGAAATACAGCCAACAAGTTGAAACATTGCTGCCGATATAAACAATAACTTTCTCATTTCTTCTTATCTTTTAGTTTTTCGTAAACCGTTCTACCGTCCGAAGTCGTGTTGTCCCATTAATATCTTTCAACGAACCGGCTCCTGCAGGATATGAACCATCAAAAGAATACTGCGTTTGATAAGCATTCAATTCATTATTTCTTGCTCCCTCTAAAGTAGTGGCTGCATTTAATAACTTACTGTCTTTATTAAACCTAACTCCACCAGCTTCAATGGATTGCCCCACGTGACGAATTTCATGAATATGAAGTCCTATATTGCTTCCCTCAATTTGGATAACACCGTCAGCCCCTTTAACAACACCGTGGGTTCCGTCACTCGTACTTGGACCAGTAAGCCTGTAAGTTTCGGTAGCTTTTCCAATGGCTTCAACATCTGCAAGAGATTGATTTAATAGCTCAACTTTTTGACTGTTTTCAGCAAGCCTGTTTTCAAGCCTAGCCAACTTCTTGTCACTTAATCCACCCTTATCAATTTGAGCCTGAATTTTCACACTGTTATTATCTATACTTTCAATCCTGTTATTTATGGATTTGTTTAACCTATCGGCTTGTTTAGGGTCTTCCCAAATCATTCCAGTTGGGTCAATATATCTTAACGGATTGTTGTTTACAAAAGCATATGGAGATGTTTCGACTTGTTTTGGATGATCCGCCAACGGATCCACCTCCCACCAACTCCCCATTCCTGCATCATACCATCTGGCACCGTAGTCGTAGAAGTTCAGACCAAATTCTTCGTTGAGCTCTTTGCCATTATAAGGATAGCGGAATTTTGGCAAAACCGGGTCTTTGAACCAGGCCCCGTTTATTACTTTACCGAATGGATAGTAATGGGTTTCACTGATGATCTCCGAGTTGTCAATGCTGCCGCTGCCGTTTTTGTCTGAAAATACCAGCCGGGTGTTGCCCAGGTGGTCTTTCAGCATGTATTCATACCTGAATGTCCCGGCATTGTTTACGGCCCCGCCTTCTTCATTTAAAGTACTTTGTAGAATACTGTTAGTAGCAAGGTAAATGATGAATCTGCGACACTCAAAATCATTAACTTTAACTGTTTTGATTATTGGTTTCTATGGCAAAGATGTATGGAATAAAGTATTGACATCGAAGGTTTCTGGCCTCTTTTGATTTGTGTCTACGCCCGAAATTTAAAAACTCAAATAGCCCTAATAGCTTTTTAAACTAGATTTCGTTAATTCCACCAACTTGAGAACCAGTAATAAGGTCTATCTCGAATATATCATAGGCTTCATTTCGAATATTCCAAAATTCCCCTTTTAAATATGATTCCGTTACTTCTATTATTTTAAAGCCATCATAAGCTAAACGCTCAGTTCTCCACTTGATTCCAAATTCATCATAAGCTAATAACTCAGTATAATCGGCGAACACTATAATTTTTTGGTGTTTAATTGATCGAACATCCGTAACCGGAATAACCTTTACTTGTTTCCAATCTGTAGGATTGTTTGACGAAACAATATAGCCCGCTCCTTTCGATATAATACAAAACTTATTCGGATCAGGCATGCTGTATATGCCTGATATTCCATTAGTGTTAATCTCTCCAAAAGCAAAAACACCGACCCAGCTTTTCCCTTCGGAAGAAATTACTTTAACTAATATGCCATCCCTACCGCCTTGAGTACTTGCTCCAGGATAATAATATCGTTCACCTGCCACAACTTCTTCAATAATAGTAATACTAAAATTTTTCTTAAAAGTCAAATCAACTATCATTTTTCTATCTAATTGGATTAAAAAATCTATGTATTATAACTTCTGTTTTACCCGATACAGACGGCCTAACTCCTATTTCAAAGAACCCTGGCGTTTGGTTAACAGTACCAGGATACCTATAAAGAATATTTGTATTGCTCAATCCAGACTTTGCTACATTGAAATAATTAGGAGTTACAGTTTTTGTCCCATTTTCAAAAATAACCTTATTAAAAGACTCAGGGAAATTGTGAAATGGCCCTGGTTCTGCACTTCTTCTTATTAGCTCTCTTGCAGAATATATTCGATTGACACCACTTGTTATCGCCTTCGAGGCTATTGCTTCGCTACTGACCAAGGACCTAGCAATAATCCATCTTGCCATCGGAGCTCCTATAAATTTAACAACTCTTCCCCAAGGAATCAGAGTGGATACAGAACCAATAAGAGCTTCTTTATTATAGATGTTCCTTGCTTCCTGAGTCATAGACATAGTAACATCCATTGTAGGATAAAGATTGGTATTGCCATCTTTGTCTACATATCCTGCTCCATTGAATACTTCCTTCTCTTTTTTCTCAGGTTCATCTTTTGAAGATTTATTGTTGTCTGATTTCTTTTTATCTTTATCACGATCCCTGTTAGCAAATTCTACCTGGGCGGCTTCGTGCTGACTGTTCATGTCATCAAAGGATGTCACGCCACCGAAAGCCTGACTTTCCATACCGTCCGGATCAACAAAGCGAACCGGATTATTGTTTCCATACGTATAAGGCCCCCATCTTCTGCCAGACTCCGCCAACGGATCCACTTCCCACCAGCTCCCCATTCCTGCATCATACCATCTCGCACCGTAGTCGTAGAAGTTCAGGCCGAATTCTTCGTTGAGCTCTTTACCATTATAAAGATAACGGAATTTCGGCAAAACCGGGTCTTTGTACCAGGCCCCGTTCATCACTTTCCCGAAAGGATAGTAGTGGGTCTCGCTGATGATCTCTGAGTTATCAATGCTGCCACTGCCGTTTTTGTCTGAAAACACCAGCCGGGTGTTGCCCAGGTGGTCTTTCAGCGTGTATTCATACCTGAATGTCCCGGCATTGTTTACGGCCCGGCCTTCTTCATTATAAACGGCTTCCACCACATTATTATTGAGTTCTATTTCACCCAGGTAGTCCTGGGTCAGCGTTACGGTTCCGGCTGTCTTTACGGTTTTACGTAGCTTATTGCCTGTGGCATCATAAAGTAATTCTATCGTGTTATTACCTCCGAAATCGAATTTAGAGGGCAGGTTCAGGAAATTATGAGGGGCGTCCATGTTCACCCTGGCCGGGTCAATACTCGTTGTGCCTGAACTCCCCGTGGTTTTATTCGTACCGGAGGATATGATCAGCGTCTGGTTGTCTATCGTTGTGTTAGTAAAGGCCCCGCCGCTGCTCACCATGCCTTTGCGGTTAATGCTCTGAATGTTGCCCCTGGCATCAAAACTCTGGGTTTCGGTAAAATAGTCATTGTTGCTGATGGTGCCGCCCGAGGTGTAATCAGAATACCGGGAATTGGTGAGCCTGTCGAGGTGGTCATAAGTGAAACCATAAGCCTGGGTGCCGCGTCCTTTGACCTGCCAGAGCATCTGCCCGATGTTGACGCTTTGCTGCACTGTGCCGTTGAGCCCGGCCGTGAGACTGTTGTATTGCAGCACTTCTCTGAAAAGATCATCAGTAGTGGCTCCGAAGCTTGGCACAGCTGTACTGCTCAGCATATTGCTCACAGCGTAGGTGCTGCTGCTCAGGTCGGAAGTACCGTTGATGTCAGACAGTAGCCCGTTAGACAGGTAATTGTAATCTACCTGCTGAAGGCC
>Ga0247738_10000581_pt1 | contig 13786 bp, 15 predicted proteins | sample UWRJL013104B2_FD_180936 | JGI IMG/M metagenome (GOLD analysis project Ga0247738, IMG submission 180936) | Plant litter microbial communities from Arlington Agricultural Research Station in Wisconsin, United States - UWRJ-L013-104B-2 | ecosystem: Environmental > Terrestrial > Plant litter >...
CTACAGGAATGAGAAGCCCTTCCGGTAATTTATTGAAAAGGATCAGGAAAAAAGTAACCGAATAAATCAGGAAAGGCAAGGCCCTGAGAAAGTTAAACCGGTTGTTTTTCGTAAACAGGAGGATATAAAAAACGTGCCCGAGCAGAAAAGACCCCAAGCCGAAAACAAAGAACTTCTCCTGTCTGAACATCAGGAAAACATCGCCTGATAGGGAGAAAAGTAATGCCAGAAGTATAAAATAATCAAACTTTTTGAGTCCTCCCCGGGGAACGGACCGCAGATAGCCAAACATCAGTACCGGCATCAGCAAAGGCTTCGTCAGATACATCAGTTGCGTATCTCCTGAAGAATCAGCGATGATTTCCACACCCAGGATAAAGAAATAAATGGCTGTTAATACCTTACTCATTTTTATTCAGTTTTTCACCCATCAGGGTAGCAAGTAAAATTGCGTCGTTCATCGGCCTGAAATCAACGTGGTCAAGGATATCCGTCGGACGGTGAATGTTGGGCATCCTGCCGCCGGCATCCAGGGCCGCCAGCGTGACCGACGGAATACCGGCCCTGTGAAACCACACAGAATCGAAATCAGCCGTATGCCAGGCCCCGGTTTTAACATGCTCAAGCCCGGTTTTCCCAGCCGTGATTTCTTCTGCAATTTCGACAAGTTTATTGGTATAAACAATATCTCCCCAGCTTCCTGTTTTGTTGATGATCTTGAGATTCCCGGCTCCCAGGGTATCGAAATTGATCAGAAAAGTGTTTTTATCAAATTCTTTGTAATGCTTTTTCAGATAGGCTTTTGAACCGATCATCCCCACTTCTTCAGCCCCGGTCAGGACCAGTTCCACATTCAGGTTTTTAAGCGGTTTGTCCCAGAGATTCCTGGCGGTCTGAATGGCCGCCGCCACACCGGTGGCATTGTCTGAAGCTCCGTTGGAATATCCGAACCTGAAAAAATCAACCGTTGCCACAACAGCCTGAATCCCAAAATACAAAGCCTGGGCCCAAAGGGCAAACATGGTGATCTTATTGGGCATAAAATAGTGAAAAACGGCTGTAAACTCAGCCATCACCATCAGGATGAGGGTTATTTTTAAAGAACTGCGAAAATTGCCCACCATTTTAGGGGTATACAGGATCGAAATCGGGGCAGTGTCCCAATGGGCCATCAGCAACAGTTTTTTCTTCCCAGGCCTGCTTTCTTTCTTTACCACCAGGTTGTATGAGTCCTTCAACGGCGGGAAGTTAGTGACTGGAGACGCATACCAGTTAAAATAAAGCAAGGCCATCGTCGCAAAAATAATGACCAGGAAAAGTCCCGCCACCGGAACAGCATGCAGGAGCAATAAACCGGCAACCAGCCCGGAAATAAGCCAGAGAACAATGACAATGTAATTTTTCGGAGTCCTGAAACGCTCACGTTCGACCTGCTGATTTTCGAACAAGCCCGACAGAAAATCGAGGGTTTTGGTTTCATTTCCGGAAGCTACCGCCCTGTGGGGAAACATCGACAACTGTTCAACTATCTTTTCCGGCTCCATTTTTCCAGACGTTTAGGTTTATGAGAAAAAATACTGATGAACTTCTTTCCAGCTTAATACCCGCTGATAACCCTTCAGGGTCTGGTTATGCATGGCATCAAAAAGCAAAGGTTTTCCTTCAAAACTCACCAGGTTTTTTTCGTGATCATCGATCATGACGTCGCCTTTGATAATGCTTTTATCGCCGCAAAGGCATATATTTTTCCAGGAAATAAAAGGAAAGTGTTCTCCAAGCCAATCATACTTTTCTATCAGGGAATTGGGAAATTCCATCGCGGCAGAAACAATAAAGACCTCGTGTTTCTCATGCAGTTCTTTCACTACCTCCACGGCATCCTCAATCACTTCAAGATTCCGGAAAAAACCCGGCTCAAAAAGTTTTTGTCTGACAGGTTCGTAATTATACTGATGCACAAAGTCGTAGTAAGATTTATCAGCAAAAAATTCTTTTTTCAGATCCATCCCGTTGGCAAGATTGAAATTCTCGAGGATCTTTTTATTGGCATCTGCCAATACATCATCCATATCGATGATAATGCGTTGTTTGTCCATTTTAAGGTTTTATAAATGATAGATTTAAAGCATTTTACTCCACCTTTCTTTCAGGGTGTTCATCATATGCAGGTTAATGTCCCATTGGCTGGCTACGGGCTGCTGGGTATAAGGCAATGTCGGCAAATAACCGGCAGGTCCGAATTCGCAGGTAATGCTCAGTTGTTTTGTTCCGGCTGCCAGGTGGTTTTTCACAATTTTGTCCCACCAGCTGATGTGCACCTCCACAGCCCCTTTCCATTCCGGGGCTCTCGGATCATTGACCTGCGGGCCTTCGGGATGCCCTACCCTGGTATGAATATGGTGGGTATGACGAATGGCCGCTTCCATGGTTTCAGGCTGATCCTGCAGCAGGGATTCAGACACATTGACCCAGTGAGAAAAATCAGCAGTGATTTTAAGCTGGGGAAAAGATTTAAAGAAATCGACCGCAGAGGGGGCAGAATACAAAACCCGCGAACGATGCGTTTCATGCAGGATCTCAACGCCCGACTTTTTCTCAATGCCTTCAGCAATCCTGATCAGCTCTGAGTTCTGAGCAAAACTGAAATGATCTTTACCGGTATGGGAATTGACTTTAAGTGGCTTGTAAGAAACACATTTCTCAAGAAGTTTCTGGTGATTTTCTTTGTATTCAGTAAAGGAATTTCCGCCGGTAATCGACATCAGAACGAGGGCCAGGTCATGGTCTTTGCAGGCTTTGACCGCTTCTTCCCATTTTTCATCCCAGGGTCTTATTTCCATTCCGTCATATCCGGCTGCATTTACTTTTTTTGCGGCTTCATGGTAAGAAAGATGCTCCAGCCCCCAGTAAGGGCATAAAAATACAAGTTTCATAGTTCGTTTTTTTAAGGCTGATCAAATATCGGTTATTTTTTGGATTTAATGTATTTCAGGGATGATACCCTTTGATGATTTTTTTAGTACTGATCCGCTCGTCCTGGTTGACAATCACGAAATAATTTCCCTCCGGAAGACCTGATAAATCAAAATCATGCAGAGCATCAAAATGGATAGCTTCCTGGATGATTTTCCCGGCAAGATTCTGAAGCTGGAAATGAGTCTCAATACCTTTGGGAACCTTCACGTAAATCTTCTCGTCTTCTTCGTTCAGATATATGATTACATCTTCTCTTTTCATCAGATTGGTTTAAAAATGGCAATTTAAGAAATTCATTACGTCAAGTATGGAAAAGATCCCGGAAAATATTCAGTTCCACTGTATGTATTTTTTCAGGTGTTCATAAACCAGGTGAACGGGCAAACCCATCACGGTATAAAACGATCCTTCAATTTTCGGAATGCCGATCATCCCGATAAAATCCTGTACCCCGTAGCTCCCCGCTTTGTCAAACGGATGACATGTATCCAGGTAATAGGCAATTTCCTCGTCAGACAAATCCTTAAAACTCACAAAAGCAGTATCTGAAAAAGTGTCATACTCCTCTCCTGTTTTGATGCAAACGCCTGTCACCACCTGGTGTGTCTTATTGCTCAGGGACTTCAGCATACTGACAGCTTCTTCTCTTGAAGCCGGTTTATTCAGAATCCTCCCGTCTACAATCACCACAGTATCAGCACACAAAATAATGGCCTCATCCATTTCTCCTTCAAAACAGGCGGCTTTTAACGAAGCCAGGTAAACAGGTACCTCATGAGCAGGAAGGTCCTCAGGAAATACTTCGTCTGTCGGGCGGACCATCACCGTAAATTCAAAACCGGCACTTGCCATTATTTCCTTTCTTCTGGGCGAGTTGGAACCCACAACAAGCGGACGGGATAAAATCATTTTATAGTTAATTGATAATGTTGAACTTAATATTAACGTTATAAGTTAATATATACATAAGTATTTAATGTTATTACAAGCATTTACGCTTCCGATTGTAAAATTATGGGATTAGCAAACGAAATAAAACAAACAAGACCTTTTTCGAGTAAAAAAGAAGAGGTGATGGTCAATATCATGTTTACTAACAACTGGATTGGCCTCAATCATAACCAGGTGTTTAAAAATTACGATATCACCAGCCAGCAGTACAATGTATTGAGAATATTGAATGGGCAGTATCCTAACCCGATTACGATCAATGAGATCATAGAACGCATGCTGGACAAAATGTCCAATGCTTCGAGGCTGGTGGATAAGCTTCTTTTAAAAGGATTGGTCACCCGTGATCAGCGGTCAACCAACCGGAGGGCCTGCGATGTCATCATTACGGATGAAGGCATAGAACTTTTGAAAATCATCAAAGAGGACCTGATGAAACTTGAACGACTGATGGTAGGCATCACAGATGAAGAAGCGGAGCAGCTGAGTCACTTACTGGACAAGCTGAGAAACAATAAATAGAACTATTTGTATATATTATTAAACTATTCCAATTTATCTTTCTGATCAAATTAGGTCCTTTTAAAAATCACTACGGCATAAGTCATTAATAACTATATTTGAAATAAATTAAAACAAGTAATGTCAATGCTTAAAAGTTATAAGTGGCTTTTTATCGTATTTGCTGTGTTTTTTGTAGCCTGTAAAGACACTAAAAACGACCCCGATCCTCAACCGTCCTACCTTACCAATTCCGTATTAGTCAACACCATCAGTCAGGCAGATCTGAAAACCCAGATAGTAGCCAGTTTTGGCCCTGAAGCCAGTGCAGCCAGTTTTCTGATCCGCTCAGGTATCAAACAATACAAGATTTCGTATAAAACCAAGACCATCACAGGTGAGTCCATCACAGCATCGGGTGCTGTAATGGTTCCGACAGATCTTTCGACAGAGAAACTTGCCCTGAGCTGCGTGCAGCACGGTACGCTGTTTAACGAAAAAGACGCTCCTTCTTATTTCAACCCTGCCACCGAGTCAACCCTCGGGTCAGTCCTCGCCTCCACAGGATTTATCGTGGGTCTGCCGGATTATATAGGATATGGAGATTCAAAAGACGTCCCCCACCCTTACGAACACAATAAAGGTTCTTCTGAATCCAACGTGGACTTTATCAGGGCGGTAAAAGAATTCATTGCCAAAGAAAAGCTTAACTGGAACAACAACCTGATGATTGGCGGATATTCACAGGGAGGATATGTCACGCTGGCGATGCAAAAGCTGATTGAAGAAAAATACGCTTCCGAATTCAACCTGAAAGCGTCAAGCTGCGGAGCCGGAGCATATAATAAGACCAAAACCATCGAATCTTTCCTGAAAAATAAAACCAGCGGAGAGGCCAGCAATAACCGTTCTTATATCTGGGTTCTGCAAACTTATGACCGTATTTACGGCCTCAACAGGAACCTCAATACCTATTTCATCGAACCATACCTGAGCCAGATACAAAAAGACGGACACATGGCCTTGATCAGCAAAAGTTTTGATGAAATACTGCAGCCTTCGTTTGTGACCGGCATCCTTAACGGCACCGATACCAAGTTCATTGACGCGGTAAAAGACAATGACATTTACGACTGGGCTCCTAAGGTACCAACCAATCTTTATCATGGAGACAAGGACACTTATGTTCCTTTTCTGAATTCACAGACGGCTTATGACGCCATGGTAAAAAAAGGATCGACAAGTGTCAAGCTTATCCCTATTTCCGGAGGAACACACAGTTCTTCAGTTTTTGACTTCTTCATGGGCACCTATTTCTTATTTTCAGCTAATAAAAACTTATAAAACGGATCTTAAAAAATGAGTAACTTAAAAAAAGGTTTTGTACATACCGTATTTTTCTGGTTAAAAGAAAAAGACAACGCAGAGCACGCGAAAGCCCTTCATGAAGGCTTATTAAAACTTGCTCTTACCGACGTCATCGAAACTTCCTATATCGGTCAGCCGGCTGCTACCAACAGGGCAGTGATTGACTCGACTTATGACTTCAGTCTTACATTTATTTTCAAGACCAAAGAAGACCAGGACATCTACCAGACACATCCGGACCACATCGTTTTCATCGAAAGCTGCTCGGCACTTTGGGAGAAAGTAGTAGTCTATGATGCTGAAAGTTAATATTATTATTTTTTGAATTATCCGTCACTTAAATGAGAAAGTTCTCCGTATTTCTGTTCTTTATTTCTGGTTTTGTTTCTGCTCAGAATATTTCATTCGATGCAAAAGGAATTCTGTTTTTATCCGATGCAGATCTGCCGGCTTTCTCATTTGACAACGGAACACTCTACCGCGAAAAAGGGGCTTCTGATAAATTCGGGGGTATATTGTTCCCCCTGAAGTACTCCTCCCCCTCTCCCATCAGCGAAGAGGTGATTTCAAACTCATCGCTCAATAATTATAAATCAATAGCCACCAGCCGTGACAACAGGATAGCTTATGTTCTGGAATCTAAAGGAGCACTGGAGCCCGGCTCAGAGCAACCCCGGAAGAATTTACCCGACGGGCATTACATCAGTGTTATTGACATCAGTAATTTACAAAAACTAAAGCCGGAATACCGGTTTCCTGTGGGCGTCAATCCCAAAGCCATTGAACTCGATAAAAAGAATGAATACCTGGCCATCTGCACCGAGGAATATGACAAGGAGATACAGGTTTTTGAGCTGAATGAATTTGGCAAGCCCATCAGAATCATAGGCAAACCCAACCTGCTGCCTGCCGGGAAAATTACAGACATCTGCTGGCATCCTGGCGGAGACTTCCTGGCCTATATCAACCAGGAAACCCGTGAAATCGGACTGATCAAAGTCCTGAGAGACGGCCCGACCCAGAAAATTATCCGCCTGGAGCAATACGGCACACCCCTTAAAATCACGGGACTTCCGACACATGGCAAATTTACCCCGGATGGCAAATACTTCCTGGTTTTAGACAAAAAGAAAGAAGCCGACAATACCTCGGTCTCTGAAAAAGGAGAAATCTTTGTCATAAAATTCAACCTCGAAGATGCCTCTTCACACTTCCTCCTGTCTAAAGCTGAGGTGGAAGAAAACCCTTCCAATTTCATTATCCATCCCCAGGGCAACTGGGTAGTGGTCAGCAACCACAGGAAATCATTTGAAGATCCGGAAAAATCATCTCTGACGGCCCAGTCTTCATTGTCCATCCTGAGCTTTTCTGTTAATGGCACCATTCAAAACACCGGCAATGTTAACATCGAAGGGATCCTCCCTTTCAGTCTTTCCTTTGACAAAAGCGGACAGAACATAGCCCTGGGCATCTTCCAGTACCTGAGTTTCGGGAATACTTTCGGCGGAATAGAGTTTTACAAATTCAGTCCTGACAGAACCCCGAAATTAGAAAAACAAAAGGCTAAAATAATCACTTCCAAAGGTATCAATGCGATCAAAGTCATAGAAGATTACTGAGCCTGATGTTGTTTTAACACAACATATAACACCTGCCCTTTTGAAAATTATTTACTGACTTTCCCAAATCCGGCCAGTTTAGCCCCGTATTTACCCTAGGAAATTGCCTTTCCGGCAATTTTCCGGATATTTTTTGAACAACGATATCATTTTTTATCTTACATTTACAACACCTGTAAACAAGATAAGCCAAAAAAGAGATTGTTTTTAAAATATTTTAATAAAATTATGCCTCCTTCAGCCCTTAAAAAAAACAACCATTCTGTCGTTGACATTAAAAAGAAACAATATATAGGTGATATTTTGTCCGAAGTTTATTCTTCCGGACCACTCACGATTTCGCAACTCGCCAAGACCCTGCATACCAGCGTTCCGTCCATTACCGGGCTGATCAATGAGCTGATGTCAGAGAACTGGATACTCGAAGTAGGGTCTTCAAAGACCAAATCAGGAAGACGCCCTAGTCTTTTTGATCTTAACCCCAATAAAAACACTACGATTGTTCTGGATATCAACCTCTACAATACGACGATCGTACTGATCAATCTGAGAAATGAAATCCTTAAGACGGATATCCTCGACCTGGAGATCGGAGATGCTGAGTTTCCTGAAAAGCTTTCGGCAGGACTTTTCAATTTCCTGGAAAAAAGCCTGAAACCATGGGCAGTCGGAATATCCGTTTCGGGACTTGTCGGTGGTACAGACGGTGTCAACTATACCTACGACAATCACAATAAAAACGGGGTTTCCCTGGCCAATTTTATCCAGCAGCAAATCAAAGTACCTACTTTTATGCTGCATGATACCAAAGCTTCAATGATAGGCGAACACCATTTCGGACTAGCCAAAGACAAGAAAAATGTATTGCTGATTAATCTCAACTGGGGAGTCGGGCTAGGTATCCTTTCCAATGGGGAGATCATACAGGGGGCCGACGGGTTTGCGGGAGAATTGGGGCACATCCAGGTCAACCCTAACGGAGAGTTATGTAATTGTGGCAAAATCGGATGCCTTGAAACTGTCGCTTCTGCCTCTGCTCTGATCAAAAAAGCAAAGAAAGAACTTAAAGCGGGTAAAATATCGAGCTTGTCAAAAATGAACGGGGATATTTCACTGGAACAGATCATCGATGCTGCCATTAAAGGCGACGAGTTCTCAATCGACCTGATTTTTGATATCGGAAGGGAATTGGGAAAAGGCCTTTCCATTGCCATTCATTTATTCAATCCGCAGATTATCATCATTGACGGGATCATGACCAATGCCGGAGACCTGATTATATCGACCCTCCAGCAAGCCATCAACAAATACTGTCTGAAAGATTTCAAGAAAAATATTGAGATACTGATTTCCCCGATCGGCGAAAAAGCCAAGATATATGGAGTCAAATCTTATGTATTTCATAAAATGCTGCAGAAACAATCAATTTAGTTTACGCCTCATGTCTGATCGGAAGTAGAAAAGTATTAACTTTGTAAAACTTTTCTACTTTCCAGATGCAAGCATTGAGTACACGGCACCTTTTAGGAATAAAGGATCTCCAGAAAAAAGACATCGAGTTGGTTCTCGATACCGCAAAAGAATTTAAAGAGGTCATCAACAGACCCATTAAAAAAGTCCCGTCGCTCAGAGATATTACCATTGCCAATATTTTTTTTGAAAACTCTACCAGAACCAAACTCTCTTTTGAGCTGGCAGAGAAACGTTTATCGGCCGATGTGATTAACTTTTCTTCCTCCGGCAGCTCCGTCAAAAAAGGCGAAACACTTTTAGACACCGTCAATAACATCCTGTCCATGAAAGTAGACATGATCGTGATGAGACACAGCAGCCCGGGAGCTCCGCATTTTCTTTCTCAAAAGATCAAAGCCAACATTGTCAACGCAGGCGACGGCACCCACGAGCACCCTACCCAGGCGTTGCTGGATGCCTACTCGATGAGAGAAAAAGTGGGTGATCTGGCCGGTAAAAAAATCGCCATCATCGGAGATATCCTTCACTCAAGGGTGGCTTTGTCCAATATATTCTTATTACAGAAAATGGGAGCTGAAGTAAGGGTTTGCGGCCCTAACACCCTGATCCCGAAACACCTGCCGGAACTTGGCGTCAAGATATTTCACAATGTCAGGGAAGCCCTGGAATGGTGTGACGTGGCCAACGTACTGAGGATACAGCTGGAAAGACAGCAGATCAAATATTTCCCGTCGCTGAGAGAATATTCATTATATTTCGGAATCAACAAGAAAATGCTGGACGAGCTTAACAAAGAGATCGTCGTGATGCACCCCGGACCGATCAACAGGGGCGTTGAACTCAGCAGTGATGCGGCAGATTCTCATCATTCCATCATCCTGAACCAGGTCGAAAACGGAGTGGCTGTGCGAATGGCCGTTCTTTACCTGTTAGCTCAAAACAATTGATTCTATGGATTTCTCTTCTACCGTACAAATCGCGTCCGTCATCAGGCAGAAGTTTGGTGAAAGCTCTGTTATTTTCCTTGAAGAGAAAGCCATACAGCCTTTTATTGAAATTGCCCCTACTCAGTTATTAAAGATCTGTAAGTTTTTATATACTTCTTCTGACTACTATTTTGATTTCCTCAATTGCATAACAGCGATTGATAACGGGCCGGAGGAAGGTAAAATGGAACTCATTTACCATCTGACCTCTATTCCTTTTGAGAAAAGTGTGATATTGAAAATTACTTTCCCGAGGAATGATGAACACGGGCTTCTGCCCAAAGTAGCTTCAGTTTCCTCAGTCTGGAAAACAGCCGACTGGCACGAAAGAGAAGCGTTTGACCTCCTGGGCATCAATTTTGAAAACCATCCAGACCTCCGCAGAATACTGATGCCCGCCGACTGGGAGGGCCACCCCCTGAGAAAAGATTACAAGGAACAGGAAAAGTATCACGGCATAAAAGTCAAGTACTGATGACGAAGATTGGTCTGATATCGGATACCCATTCTTTCCTGGACCCCAAAGTATTTGAGCATTTTTCAGAATGCGATGAGATCTGGCATATTGGCGACATCGGTGACCCGCAGATACTGAAAGACCTGCAGGCTTTTAAACCCGTAAAAGCCGTATTCGGAAACATTGATAACCAGGAGCTTCGCTGGGAGTTGCCCGAAGATTCTTTCTTTGAATGTGAAGGGGTCAGGGTCCTGCTGACGCATATCGGAAGCCTTCCGCCCACTTACAACCCCAGAATCAGGGCTTTGCTAAAAAAACATGAGCCAAACTTGTTTATTTGCGGACATTCCCATATTTTAAGGGTGATAAAAGATCACAAATACGAAAACCTTGTTTACATCAATCCGGGAGCGGCAGGACACCATGGCTTCCACCACACCCGGACCATCATGCGTATGACTCTTGAATCAAAGAAAATAAGCAACCTTGAAGTAATTGAACTAGGCAAAAGATGAAAAATCACCGGAATGAAACCAGAGGAATTGTCCAGAAAACTGTGATGCTTTCCATCATACTTTTCATTTCCTTCATCTCGAAAGCTCAGCTGACTCAAAACAAAGTTGTGGAATTTGTCATCAACGGGGATATCAATGACGAGTACAACCTCGCCCCCCTGAAAAAAGACGGACTGCTCATTGTCAACCCCCAATCCAGCTATTACGGCCGCGACTCGAAGGTCAACTTCATGAAACTCGACACTTCACTGAATTTCATCTGGAAATCTACCTATAAAGTAGCCCTGGGTTATAAATTCGAAAAGTATTTCCAGAATGAAAAGTTTGTCTACAGCCTTTTCAGAGAAACAGACAGACTGAATATCAGTATTGTAAGGGTAGATTACGCGACAGGCGACCGCGTGGTGACCGACACCAAGCTGCTGACCAAAATGGACATAGGGTATTTTACGGTAGTCGGCAGCAAAGCCATTATCGGGGGAACTTACAATGACCGCCCGGTGGTAGAAATGATCAGCCTTTTTGACCAGACGGCCAAGGTTTTGCCCCAGCTGCATACCAATCACCTGAGGATTAACTCGATTGAAGTCAACGAAGCCAATGCCCTCATTTATGTCATGCTCAGCGACCAGAGAAACTGCAAATTCACCCTTTCCATATATGATTATGAGGGCAGATCCATCAACAGTAAAATCCTGGGCGAAAAAAACAAGGTCATCATCAACGGAAAACTGCTGACCTTACCTGACAACCAGCTTATCCTGGCCGGAAACTTTGCTGACAACTGCACCAATTACTCTTCAGGTTTTTACCTGTATCCCCTCTTAAACGACCAGAAGATCAAGTACTTTGATTTTGCCGACCTTGACAATTTCTTCAGTTATCTTTCTGAAAAGAAACAAAAGAAGATAAGGATGAAAATGCTGGCCAGGAAAGAAAGAGGCAAGGAAAACAAGATAAGACACAGGCTTTTGCTGCATGATATACAGACAGATAAACAAGGCATTACTTTTACAGCAGAAGTCTATTACCCTGAATACAAATCAAGCCCCAACCTGAGTCTAAACAGCATCCGGACACTGGGTTTGAATACTCCGTTGAACTCTTCCTATAACAATTACAGGTTTACGCACGCCATCATCTGTGACTTTGATTTCAACGGAAACCTCAAATGGGATTACAGCATTGGCCTCAACAACCTGGAAAGTGCCTTCCTGGAAGAAAAAGTGCAGCTAACCAAAATAGACGACAAATACCTGCTGGCCTTCCCGGATGAGAACCTGATCAAGACCGAACTGGTGGCCAGAAACCGTAAAGATAAAGAAAGCTATAACCTGGATCTGAAGCAAAACAGCAAGAAAAATTCGGATGACTTTTCCTCTGAGCTATCCTCATGGTACGCCAACACTTTTGTGGCCTATGGCATGAAAACAACCCGGGCGGAAGGCGGACTGAACACCAGTGATGTTTTTTACCTGAGCAAGCTCAGCTACAATCCCGTAGATTCAAAAAAACTTCTTGATTAACCAGATAATAAGGTTCAGCACCAGACTCAGCAAAATCATGGTGACCACAGGAAAGTAGATTTTCATACCGGGCTTTTCAATGCGGATATCACCAGGCAGCCGCCCGATCCAGTTGAGTTTGTTCCCGGAAAAATAAATGACCACACCGATCACAAGAATGATCAGTCCTCCGAAAATCAACATTTTACCTGTATTCTGATTCATCATCAAGCCTTTTTGAATGCTGCAAATTAATACATTATTCATTAACCCATGAGAATTTATTCTTTGAAATCTTCTGCAAAACACGTCAGATACCCTGACAGAAGCCTTTCTCGCTGTATTCTCCTGACAGCTCTTGCCTCATTAGCTTCGTTCAGCACATCAGCAAAAACATTTCACGTAAGCAACAACGGCAATGACAGCAACTCAGGAAGCCTGACCCATCCCATCAAAACCATCGACGCCGCCAATAAAATCAGATTAAGACCCGGAGATCAGTTACTTTTTAACGGAGGCGACAGATTTGACGGCACTTTGCAATTAAATCTCCGGGGGGAGGCATCCGGCCGGATCATCATCTCAAGTTATGGAACCGGACGGGCAACGATTCACGGTCTTTCGAAAGAAGCTATATCGCTCCAGGGCCAGTATTTTGAACTCAGGAACATCGATGCCAGAGGCTCCGGCAGAAAAAACGGCAGTACTTCCGCCGGCATTCAGATCTATAATGCGAAAGATATCATCATTGACCGGATCAGGGTTGAAGAATTTCAGAAAAGCGGCTTATCAGTATCCGGAAGTACAGATATTGAAATCCGGAATATCCATGCAGTCAACAATGGCTTTGCTGGTATATTTCTGTACCAATCGCAATATGCCCTCATCAAAGACTGCCTGGCAGAAAACAACCCCGGAGATCCCACCAACCTGACCAACCATAGCGGCAACGGCATCCTGGTGGGAGAATCAAAAAATATCCTTATCGAACACTGCGTGGCCACTCAAAACGGCTGGGACATGCCTCGCACCGGTAATGGCCCGGTGGGCATATGGGCCTATCAGGCTGACAGCGTTACCATCCAGTACTGCATTGCTTATCAAAATAAAACAGCAAAAGGGGCAAAAGATGGCGGCGGCTTCGACCTGGACGGCGGGGTCGCTCATTCCGTCATACAGTATTGCCTGGCTTATGAAAATGAAGGTGCCGGTTACGGGCTTTTTCAATACTACGGTGCTGACAAATGGAGCGACAATGTACTGAGGTACTGCATCAGTTACAACGACGGGCAAAAAGGACAAGCGTCAGGTGGCATTTTTGTCTGGAACGGAGACAAGGGCGGCAAAGGCTTCGGCAACGCTCAGATATACCATAATGTAGTGTTCAATGATTCAGCACCCGCAGTCCGTTTCGACACCGACAGCGAACATCAGA
>Ga0247738_10000582_pt1 | contig 13776 bp, 17 predicted proteins | sample UWRJL013104B2_FD_180936 | JGI IMG/M metagenome (GOLD analysis project Ga0247738, IMG submission 180936) | Plant litter microbial communities from Arlington Agricultural Research Station in Wisconsin, United States - UWRJ-L013-104B-2 | ecosystem: Environmental > Terrestrial > Plant litter >...
GGAGATCCTCGCTATCCGCCAGGACTTCCCGCTGCTGACGACCACCGTCAACGGCAGCCCGCTCGTCTACCTCGACTCCGCCGCGACCTCGCAGAAGCCGCTGGCGGTGCTCGACGCGGAGCGTGACTTCTACCTGCAGCGCAACTCGGCCGTGCACCGCGGCGCACACACGCTCGCGGCCCTCGCGACCGAGGAGTTCGAGGAGGCGCGTGCGACCGTCGCCCGCTTTGTCGGCGTCGACGCCGACGAGATCGTCTGGACCAGCAACGCCACCGAAGGCATCAACCTGGTCGCCTACGGCCAGCGGCTGCAGCCCGGCGACGAGATCGTCGTCACCGAGTCGGAGCACCACGCCAACCTCATCCCGTGGCAGCAGCTCGCGCAGCGCACCGGGGCCACACTGCGCTTCATCCCGGTCGATGACGAGGGCGGCCTGCGCGTCGACCTGCTCGCCGACATTGTCACCGAGCGCACGCGGGTGCTCGCCTTCGCCCACGTCTCCAACGTTCTCGGCACCATCGCCCCGGTGGCCGAGCTGGTGGCGGCGGCCCACGACGTCGGCGCGATCGTCGTTCTCGACGCCTGCCAGTCGGTGCCGCACCTGCCCGTCGATCTCCGGGCGCTCGACGTCGACTTCGCGGTCTTCAGCGGCCACAAGATGCTCGCACCCACCGGCATCGGCGTGCTCTACGGCCGCCGCGACCTGCTGAACGCCCTCCCCCCATTCCTCACCGGCGGCTCGATGATCACAACCGTGACAATGGAGGCGGCGGAGTTTCTGCCGGCTCCCCAGCGCTTCGAGGCCGGCACGCAGCGGGTCAGTCAGGCCATCGCTCTGGCGACAGCCATCGACTACCTCTCCACCATCGGCATGGATCGCATTGCCGCCCACGGCGCCGCCATCAGCAACCGACTGCTCGCCGGCCTCACCCGCATCGAGGGAGTGCGCGTGCTCACCGGTCGCGGCGACCGCGTCGGCCTGGCCTCCTTCGACGTCGAAGGCGTGCACGCCCACGACGTCGGCCAGTTTCTCGACGATCGGGGCATCGCGGTGCGCGTCGGCCACCACTGTGCCCAGCCTCTGCACCGCCGACTCGGGCTCACCGCCACCACCCGCGCGAGCGGCTCGATCTACACCACCGAGGCAGAGATCGACTTCTTTCTCGAGGCACTCGCCGAGGTCCGCACCTTCTTTGGAGTCAGCGCATGAGCGACCTCGCGAGCCTGTACCAGCAGCTGATCCTGGATCACTCGAAGAACCCGGTGGGGCGACACCCTCTGCAGAGCCCGACGGCCTTCTCCCACCAGGTGAACCCGACGTGCGGCGACGAGGTGACCCTCGCCATCGAGGTGCATGACGGCGCGATTGCGGCCGTGGGGTGGGAGGGGCATGGCTGCTCGATCTCGCAGGCCTCGGCATCCCTTCTTGCCGGTCTCATTGAGAAGAGCACCGTCGAGAACGCGTCAGAGCTTCTGGAGGAGTTTCGCGAGGCGATGCGGTCCCGCGGCACCATCGAACTGGATGAGGAGCGCTTCGGCGACGCCATCGCACTCAACGGCGTCTCGAAGTACGTCGCCCGGGTGAAGTGCGCGATGCTGCCCTGGGTCGCGCTCGAGGCCGCTCTGGCCAGCTGACAACAGCGTTCAGACGATTCACAGAACTCAGAGTTCTGCCGGATTTCCGGGGCTTTCGACGGCCCTAGACAGCCGCCTCCACCCGTGAACCCCCAGTTTGGGGGTCGAGACTGCTCAAGTGGTCACGACGACGGACCCGACCGTTACGCGACTGCCACTCTGGTGGCATGCGGGTAGCCCCGCGTCCCCGACCGCGGGGTTACTCCGCGTGCTAGCCGAACACCCCGAGGTGATCGAGCAGGATCTTCGTGCCGATGAGGATGAGGATCGCACCGCCCACGATCTCGGCCGGCCCCCGAAAGCGGATGCCCGCCCGGTGACCCACGAGCACGCCGACGAAGGTGAGCACCGCCGTCGTCACACCGATGACGATGACCGCCTGCACAATCGCGACGTCGAGGAAGGCGAAGGAGATGCCCACGGCGAGGGCATCCACGCTGGTCGCGACGGCGAGCAGCAGCAGCTGTCGAACGTGCACCCGGCCATCATCGGACTCGTCGTCTTCTCCGCTGTCGTGGAAGGCGTCCCACAGCATCTTGCCGCCAATGACGGCGAGGAGGCCGAAGGCGATCCAGTGGTCGATCGCGGTGATGTACTGCTGCAGCTGGGTGCCGAGCAGCCAGCCGATCAGCGGCATCACCGCTTGGAAGAGGCCGAAGGTCAGGGCGATGACGATCGCGCTGCGATAGTTCAGCCTGCGCATGTGCAGGCCTTTGCCGAGGGCGACGGCGAAGGCATCGGCAGAGACGCCGAGGGCGATGAGGAAGACGGACCAGACAGCCATGGTGGGCCTTTCGGTATGACCGAAATCGAGAGACTTCGGCATGATCAGATGCCGAAGGTCTCGCTCACCTCGACAGCCAGTCGAGGCGGTACGCCGGGTGATATGAACCACCAGTATGTCGACGCACCTCCGGGTCTCTCGCGAGACCGGTGCCGGGAACTACTCCCCTTCGCAGCAAAGCCTACGCGAAAGCTCGACGCTGGCTGCCTACTCGTTCTCGACTATCGCCGCGAGCGCGGCGAGGTGGCTCTTGAGCGCGACCGAGCCGTCAGCCGTTATCGACAGCCAGGTGCGCGGCCGCTTGCCGAGGTAGCCCTTGCGCACCGCGACGTACTCGGCCTGCTCGAGCTGGCTGATCTGCTTGCTCAGCAGGGAGTCCGAGATCTCAATGCGGTCACGTAGGGTGCGAAACTCGATCTCGTCGGCGCGGCTGAGCGCGGCGATGATGCTCAGCCGGATCGGCGCGGTGAGCAGCTCATCCACCCGATGGCGCGGATGCGTCAGCTCGGTCATCGCTTGGTGCCGAAGTACGAGACTGGCAGCACGGTGGCGATCGCGAGGGGCACCCAGAGCAGGGCGGATCGCTCGTCGATGAGGAACGAGAGCGCGAGGGAGACGAAGAACACCACGCACGAGATGGTGAGACCCCGCTCATAGCGATCGAGCCAGCCGATGGCCAGAACCCCGCGACCGATGTTGTACGCGGTGACCGCGGCGAGAATGCCGACGGCGTAGCCCCCCGAGATCAACGCAGCCTCGAGTGCCGTCGCCGTGGGGAACAGGTAGATCGACGCGAGCAGGAACGCCCCCATGAGCAGCCCGATGAAGACACTCATCGCGGGAGCCAGCCACGAGCGACGGGCGAGCTGATCGCCATGCTCCTGACCGGAGTCGGCTGCGGCAAGCAGCTCTCGGGCGGTGGCGCTGGTGAGGGTGGAATCGTTCATGATTCCAGTATTGCATTAACTTTCCACTATGGAAAGTTAATTACGAGGCGAGGGTGCCAAGCCCTTCGACCCCGGCCTCCGCAAAGGCATCGCGCTGGCGCTCGGCGCCGGTGCCCGCAAATAGGTGCTCACTGATGAAGCCCTCGTCCTGTGCACTCAGCACCGCGAAGTCGAGCATCTGCTGCACCGCGGCAAGGGCGGGAACCAGCCGGCCATCGCAGACGAGCTGGTCGCTCATGCCGTCGCGGGCGGCGTGCCAGAGCGCAGCGTCAAGCAGCTCCGGGTCACCCGCGGGCATGGGCGACGCGTCATCGACGATGGCGCGCTCCACCAGGCCTCGAGCGAGGGCCGCCAGCATGACCGACGAGGCCGCGTCGAGCTGGGCGTCGAAGACCCGAAACTCGATCGTCGGGTAGTGCTCCGACAGGCGCGCGTTCCATGCGACCGTCTCGACATCGACGGTGCCGCCGATACCAACGAGGGCGGCAAGGCGACGGTCGTAGTCGGCGGCATCCGCGAAGACGGGCGGGCACCCACCGGTCACCCAGCGGCGCATCATGATGGTGCGCCAGCTGGCGAAGCCGGTGTCGACCCCGCGCCAGAACGGCGAGTTGCCGCTGAGGGCAAGCAGGGTAGGCAACCACGGACGGATGCGGCCAAGCACCCTGACCCCGACCTCGCGGCTCGGCACGGCAACGTGCACGTGCAGCCCGTTCACCTGGTGGTCGGCAATCACCTCGCGAAAGCTCTCGCGCACGCGGTCGTAGCGCGGGTCGTCGGTGAGGGTGGGATAGGCCGCGGTCTGAAAGGGCATCCCCGCGCTGTGAATGACGAGCCCCTCGGAGTGAGCGGCGTCAGCGAGGTGCGATCGGAACGCCGAGAGCTCGTCGAGTGCACGCGACAGGTCGCTGAACACGGGTGAGGCGTGCTCGACCTGGGAGGCGAGAAACTCGTGCATTGCCGCGGTGCCGGGCGGCAGCACGGAAGACAGCCGCGCCAGCACGGCCTCGGCCCGCGGCTGCTGCTCGAGTGTCACCGGGTCGACGAGCATGAACTCCTCCTCGAGCCCGAAGGTGCGTGTCGTTGGTGGTGCGGTAGTCAGCATCACGAGACTGTCGCGGTCGCGTCAGAGACCTTCAGCCCGTAACGACCACCGAGCGACTGCAGTTCGCGCAGTCCGGAGTCGACCGCGGCCTGCAGCTGGGCCTTCTCGTCGCCACGTGCGGCCTGCACTCCCGGTATCACGGCGAGCACGGCGGAGTTGGTGACCTCGACGGTGAGGGTGACGTTGACGGTGTGGGTAGTCATGCTTGAAAGCTACGAGCCGAGAGCGCCAATCAACAGGGCTTGAAATCTCAGGAACGATCCTCCCGCGTACCGCGAGAATGTACAGGTGGCGAGAAAGCGCAGGGTCAAGATGGCGCCCTTCGTCGCCCCGGAGGCCACCCCCGATGCCGCCATCGACGACGTCGTCGACGACGGCCTCATCATCGCCGTCGCCGGCGTGCGCATGACGGTGCGCAATCTCATGATCGTGCGCGCGCTGCGCGACAACGCCGACTACGACGAGGCCTGGTACCTCGACGCGACCCGCGCCCAGCTGCTTCTTCTCGCCGCCGAGAAGCGCGCGGATGCCGCCAGAGTGGCCGACTACCTCACCGCAGCGAGCGACCGCTACGGTCGGCCCGAGAGCTCCGCCGACTACCGGTCGGACGACGCCGCCACCCTCGAGCGCCGTGAGGCCGCACTGCTCGCGCTGGCCGTGCGCCTCGAGGCTCTCGGTGATGCCGAGGCGGGAGCGATCGTCGACGACGCCCGCGCGGCAGCCCTCGATGACATCGCCAACGCGATCCGCTCGTCCTCGGAGCCGTCGGCCGAGTATGGCGCCGCCCGGCCGGAGCGCATCGACCAGCTCACCGCCGACATCGCGATGCTGCAGCTGCGGAGATCGGGGCTCTAGGGCCCGCCGAGCCAGTGGTCGATGCGGTGACGATCGGGGGTGAAGCCGTTGGAGACACCCCAGAGCACCGCCTGGGTGCGGCTGGCCGCGCCGATCTTGCGATACACCGAGCGGATGTACGACTTGACGGTGTTCGGACTGAGGTAGGTGAGCGCGGCCACCTCGGCGTTGCTCTTGCCCTGGGTGATGAGTGCGAGAATCTCTGACTCCCGGTCGGTGATGCCGTCGAGACGGCCGGGCCAGTCGAGCCCGGGGGCGCTGGGGGCACGGCGGCGCTGCTCGCTCACCACGATCTCCCCACGGTTGACGGCTTCGATGGCCTCGACGAGGTCGCGCGCGCCCAGCGTCTTCGACAGGTAGCCGCTCACGCCCTGCTCGAGAGCGCTCGACACCAGCTCGGGCTGAAAGTTCCACGTGTAGACGACCACGTGCCGGGCGCGGGGGTTTCTCACCAGTTCGGCGATCTCGACCTGATCCGACTCCGGCTGCGCGAAAGAGTCGTAGAGCACGATGTCGATGGTGTCCTTGAGCGGGGCATTCGCGTTGATCTCCGAGACGAGCACGCGGTCGCGGTAGCGGTCGAACATGTGGGCGAGACCGGTCAGCACGACGTCGTAGTCGTCGACGAGGGTGACGGTGACAGGGGTGGTCATCCGTCGATGATTGCACCCCCAGGGGTGTAACGGCACACCTCCAGGGGTGATTGATTGAAGGTGTCCCTCATCCCCCACAGAAAGAGACATCATGCTCGGACTCATCATCAGCATCATCATCGTCGGCCTCATCGCCGGCTTCATCGCCCGCGCTGTCGTTCCCGGACGCCAGAACCTGTCGATTGGCCTCACCCTGCTGCTCGGCATCGTCGGCTCCTTCGTCGGCGGCTTCCTCGGCTACCTGCTCTTCGGTGCCGACGCCGGCGACGGCTTCCTGCAGCCTGCGGGAATCATCGGCTCCATCATCGGGGCGATCATCGTGCTCGTGATCTACCTCGCCGTCAGCCGCGGACGCGTCGCACGCTAGCTCTCACCACGAAGCCCTCGGTCACTGTCTGACCGGGGGCTTTGTGGCACCCAGCACCGCACCGTGTCGCGGTACTCCGCATAGTCGTCACCGAACCGCTGCGCGAGGTCGGCCTCCTCCCGCGGCCGCACCGCGTAGTTCCACAGCACCGACCCAATCAGCGCGTATGCGACCACCAGCCACGACGACAGCACGAGCCCCACCGCGACACCCTGCACGATGCCAGCCACCGCCATCGGGTTGCGCACCCAGCGGTACGGCCCCGCGACCACGAGCGACGCCGGCATCGCCGAGGGCAGCGGGGTGCCGCGCCCGACGGTCGCCATCGTGATCGCCGACCAGACACCGAGGCCGCTCGCCAGCACGAGCAGCGCCACCCCGAGCCACAGCGTCGGCGCCTCGACCCGCAGCCCCCAGCGCTGCTCTACCCATGCGATGACCAGGGGTGCGACCACGAGAAAGAACCCCCAGAAGCCGAGCATCTGCAGAACGGTGAGCAGCAAGTGCGGCCCGCGCCGCGCGGTGCGGAACGCGAACGGGCCGGCCGTGATCCACTCGGTGGGCACGCGGCCCAGCACGACGAGACTGAGGGCGACCACCGACCCGCCGGAGGCTGCCGCCATGATCAGCACGCCGCATCCGGCCTCTGCCGTCACCGTGGCGTAGCCGGCGAGCGCGAGCGCGACGAGCAGGGTCCACGCGGTCGCAGCCCAGGCGGCAGGCCGCAATCCGAGCGCGGCCAGACCAGAAGCAACAACAAACAGGGGGATGTCGAACGCCGCCACGACAACCGGATCGAGGCCGCCGAGTGTCGTCACCCGCACCCACGGCGAGCTGAAGACCGCGACCCACCACGTCGCGCCGCCGAAAGCCTGCACTGCGAAGTAGACGCGTCCCCAGTGCACTCTTGAACTGTACTCAGGGGAGCGGCGTATCCTCGCCGGATGGGGGCAGACGCCCCTGAGGAAGCAACAATGCTCTACGAGCTGCACCAGATCTCGGGAACCACGACCTATGTGGTCAGCCAGCGCGCCTCACGCAAGGCGCCGGCAGAGCTGGTCGCTGAGATCGCGGCCAGCGCCGACGGCACCAGCTTCACCCTGCTGCGCATGGACGAGACCGGGGTCGTCGCCGAACAGCTGCCGAGCGCCCTCAGCGCATACAGTTTCTACGTGCTGTGGTCGCGCTACCTCAACCCGGCCATCGTTCCCTCGCCGATGCCCTGAGTTTGCCGTTCTGGCACGGCAGCTTGTCGGCGCAGCGTCGACATGATTGCGTGGCGTCATGACGACGCAGAGCGCAGCCGAGTACTGGGAGAACCGCTACCGAGAGAGCGGGCGCTCGTGGAGCGGCAACGTCAACGCGGCGCTCGAACGTGAGGTCGCGGCGATAGACCCGGGCACCGCCCTCGACCTCGGCAGTGGCGAAGGTGGGGATGCCCTGTGGCTGGCCCGCAGAGGATGGTCGGTGACCGCCGTCGACATTGCCCCCTCCGCGCTGGCCGTCGGTCAGGCGCAGCAGCAACCGGATGACGACATCACGTGGATCGCCGCCGACCTCGCCGAATGGCAGCCGCCCACGCAGTACGACCTGGTCTCGGCGTGCTTCCTGCACTCCTTTGTCGAGCTGCCCCGCGAACAGATCCTGCGCCGCGCGGCCGCGGCTGTCGCACCCGGCGGACTGCTCGTGATCGTCGGCCACTCCGGCGCGCCGCACTGGCACGACCCGAGCGCGCACGGCGAGCTCGTCGAGCTGCCAACGCCAGACGAGGTGCTCGCATCGCTCTCGCTCGATGACGGCTGGACGGAAGTCACCAAGGCGCTCGTTGCGCGGCTGATCACGGCCCCCGACGGCACGGTCGGCACGATAGCCGACGGGGTGCTCACTCTGCGGCGGAACCCCTAGCGCGGCGACGGTTCACACCGAAGGCGAGCCCGGCAGCCGTAAGCAGTGCCGCTGCGACCGCGGCGAGCGGTCCGGCCGCGACACCGGTGGCCGCCAGCTCGGGGGTCGGCAGTGCGGGGCTCACCTGGACGGCTCCCGCGTCGTTGGGTGCGAAGCGGGGATTGCCTCGCTGGTCAGTGATGACCGTGGATGCGGCCGCCGGCACCGCGCGCAGCGCAGGGCTGCCTGCAGCGAGCGCGATGGTGAAGGTGGGGCCGCCGTTGTCGGCCAAGACGTTGGAGCCGAAGACCGCCGCCGGGGTGCGATCGAAGAGACTGCTGCCGCCGGAGACAAAACCGGTCTCGCTGGCCTGGCTCGAGCTGAAGATGTTGCCGCCCTGGTCGACGAATACCGAGTCGGTGGAGAGCCGGGGGGTCGCGGTGGAGCTCGCGAAGATGTTGCCGCGCAGCGAAGCGCCTCCGCCCCCATCGGTCAGGACTGCCAGCGTGTCCGTCGAGTTAACGAAGGTGGACTGGCTGATCGAGCCACTGTTCAGGAAGACGGTGGAGTACTGATCGCCGCTGGTGTCGACGAAGGTGCTGTTCGTCACCGTCGTCTCGCCCTCATAGTTGTGCACCGCCGCTCCGTAGTAGCCGGCTGTGTTGTCCTCGAATGTCGAGCCGGTGACGGTAAGCACTCCCTTGCCGAAGATTGCGCCGCCGATGTCTCTCGCCGAGTTCGAACGGAAGGTCGAGTCGACGACCGTGACCTCGGCGTTGGCAAACGTGATCGCGGCACCGACGTTCGCGTAGTTGTCCTCGAAGAGGGAGTTCTCGACATACAGGTCGCTGCTGGGGTCGATCGCCCCGCCGTTGCCGTTCATGTGGTCAATCGTGGAGTTGAGCACCGAGATCGAGTATGCCCGGATGGCGATTCCCGACTCTCCCTGAAAGCCGTTGGTCATGCGTATGCCGTCGATCGTGATCACGGCGCTCGCTCCCGCTGACTCGCCGTCGATCATGCGGTTGCCGTTGCCATCGAGCACGGCCGCATCCAGTCCGTAGATGTAGACCGGGCTGGTGAGAGCGAGCGGACCGCCGAGAACGAAAGTGCCCCTCAGGCAGATGAGCGGCTCGGCGGCATCGAGCATGTCCTGGATGTCGCTCGCGGTGTTGGTCGAGGCATCCAGCGTGTGGCCAGCGCAGTCGTCAGGAACCGCGGCGGATGCGGCGGGCGCGCCCAGCATCGACAGTGCGGCCACAACACCGGCAGCGGCGGTCGCGGCCACCGGGCGGTGGAAGGCAGAGCTTGTTCTTGGCACGGGATCCTCGGGCGGGGTAAAAGGGCTGATGCGAGTGTATGTCACGACTCAGGTGTCGCTGTTAGCTTTATTTCATGGCCGAGAAGAAGCTTCGGGAGCGACGCCGCCGGCTCTCGTCCACGGTCGAGGTCTCGCGCGTCTACGACGGCGAGACCTACGTGCGCGTCAACTCCGTCGGCACCGGCGGAACACGGCCATTCCTGCTCGTGCCGGGCATCGGCGTCTCGTCCACCTACTTCGAGAGGCTCGCCCCGCATCTCAACGAGTTCGGGCCGGTGCACGCGGTCGACCTTCCCGGCTTCGGGGGCGTGCCGCATCCCGACGATGCCCTGTCGATCCGCCAGTTCGCCGACCTCGTCGGCCGGGTGATCGACGAGATGAAGCTCGACGACCCGATCATCGTCGGCCACTCCATGGGCAGCCAAATCGTCAGCGACCTAGTCTCCCGGCGCCCCGAGCTCAGCACCCTCGTGCTGATCGGGCCGGTGATCCACCCGAAGGAGCGTCGCGTGCTCGTTCAGGCGCGCCGTTTTCTGCAGGCCGCGTGGCACGAGCCAGGCACGGTCAAGATCCTCGCGATCAGCGCCTATCTGTTCTGCGGCTTCAAGTGGTTCGCCCGGGTGCTGCCGAAGATGATGCAGTTTCCGATCGAGGAGCGCCTTCCGCTGATCAAGGCCCACACCCTCGTCATTCGCGGCGAGTTCGACTCTGTGGCACCGCGCGACTGGGTCAAGGAGGTCGGCGAGCTTCTGCCGTCGTCGCGCCTCTGGGAGATCGAGGGAGCGGCGCACTCCGTCATGTACGCACACGCTGAGGCGGTTGCCGACCTGTGCGTGCGGCATGCTCGAGAGACCGCTGGCGACGCCGAGGACGACTCGACGCTGCACGTCGTCAAGGAAGCACCGGAGGAGGCGGGCGACCCCTCCCTGCCACTCGGCGCCATCGTCGAGGCGGTCAGCGGTCGCGTGACCGAGACCATCGGTATTTTGCAGGACGACGACGAGAAGATCGCCGCGGGCAAGACGGCCGCGGCAGAGGCTGTCGAGAAACTCGACTAGCTCGCCGTACCCTGAACTGTGTTCGAACCCCTCGCCGACCTCGAGCGCAACGCCCGAGAGCGACCGACCGCGCTCGCCGTCGCGACACCCGCTCGAGACCTCACCTTCGCGCAGCTACGGGATGCGGTGCTCGCCACCTCCGGGCAGCTGCACGCCGCCGGCGTGACGGCCGGCACCCTCGTCGCGACCGACCTTCCGAGTGCCGTGGAGTGGATCGTCGACCTCGCCCTCTTCCGACTCGGTACGCGCACAGTCTCGATCCGCGGGGTGGCGCAGCTGGGGGCGCTTCCCATCGACGTTCTCGTGACGGAGTCGGGGGTCCACCGCATCGCCGCGCCGGTCACCATCGACGTCGATTGGCACTGGATTGACGCCGGCCCATTGCTCATGCTCGAGCAGCCGGAGGCCGTCGAGTACCCCGGCGCGGCCTACGACTTTCGCCTCATCCTCACGAGCGGCACGACGGGGAGCCCGCGTGCCGCCGCCTATTCCATTGGCGCCTTCGCCCACCGCATGAGTGACGGGCAGCTGCACTGGACCGACGGGCGACCCGAGCTCACCATGATCGGGCTGTCAACGACGGGCGGATTCCACGCAGCCGCCGCCTCGCTGCGGCTGGGCGTGCCCTACCTTGCGATCGATCGCATCGACGCGGACTCGCTGCGCTTCGCCGCCGGCCACGGTATCCGCGTGCTCTGCGGGTCGCCCGTGCAGGTGGCACTCGCGCTGCAGGTGCTCGCGGACGCCGCTATCGCCCTGCCCGAGCTCGAGGAGGTGCGGCTCTCCGGTGCCACTCCCAGCCCCGCGCTGCTCGAGCTTGTCGCGCAGTGGCCCGGCGTCGTGGTGCGCAGTGTCTACGGCTCGACCGAGGGCGGCGGCGTCACCCAGGTCTTCCTCGACGCCGACAGTGACCCGTATTCCGTCGGCGCCGCGCTGCCCGGTGTCGAGCTGCAGGTAGTCGACGAGACTGCGGCCCCCACCACCGGCGAGGGACTGCTGCGCTACCGCTCCTCCGGACTCGTGTCGGGCTATCTCGTCGAGAACAACGTGGTGCCCTTCGCCGACGGATGGTTCGTGCCCGGCGACCGCGCCACCCTCGCGGCGGATGGGACTCTCACCCTCGCTGGCCGCAACGAGGAGATCTTCAACCTTGGCGGCGTCAAGCTCGACCCCCTGACGGTCGACGCGCTCGCACTCGCCTTCGCCGGGGTGGAGGACGCAGCCGCATTCCGCGTCGAGCGCACGCCGGGCATCCCCGAGGTCGGCCTCGCCGTCGTCGGCCCGGCCTGCGACCTGAGGGCGCTGGATCGCGCGCTGCGCGCCGCGCTGCCGGTTGGACATCCGACGGCGTACTGGCGTATCGACGTGATTCCGCGCAGCCGCCTCGGCAAGCCGCTGCGTGCGGAGCTCGCGCGGGACTTCGCAGCGCGCTAGCGATTGGGTATTGCGCGGTTCTCGGTAGAGGCGTAACGTACAACCAAATGGTTGTACAAATAGAACTCACCGACGACGACGTGAACCGCATCTTCCGGGCACTCGCCGACGCGACGCGCCGCGACATCGTTCGCCGCACGCTCGTCGCCGAGGTCTCGGTGTCGCAGCTCGCCGACTCGTACGACATGTCGTTCGCGGCGGTGCAGAAGCACGTCGCCGCACTGGAGGAGGCGGGACTCGTGACCAAAGAACCGCGCGGCCGGGAGCGCTTCGTTCGGGGAGACCCCGAGCGAATCCGCCAGGCGCAGCGCCTGCTCGACCAGTTCGAGCAGATCTGGCGCTCGAGGATCGACCGCCTCGACGCCCTGCTCGACGAACCAGAAGCCCACTAGGAAAGGCCATCATGCCCATCACCTCTGTTGAGAAGGACCTCGACGCACTCACCATCACCATCGTCGCCGACTTCGCGGCGCCGCTTGCCCGGCTGTGGGATGCCTATGCCGACCCGCGCCAGATCGAGCGCTTCTGGGGTCCGCCCAGCTACCCCGCGACCTTCCTTCGCCACGACGCCGCGGCCGGAGGTCGCAGCGTCTACAAGATGACCGGCCCGACCGGGGACGAGCACTACGGCTGCTGGGAGTGGACCGACGTCACCGCACCCACATCCTTCGACATCATCGACTGGTTCGCGGATGAGACGGGGGCTCCCAACACCGACCTGCCCGGCACCCACGCCAGCTTCGTCTTCGAGGAAACGCAGACCGGCTCACGTCTCACCACCACCTCGCGCTTCGACTCCCTCGAGCAGCTGCAGCAGCTGCTCGAGATGCAGATGCTCGAGGGCACGAAGGAGGCCATGTCGCAGATCGACGCGGTGCTCGCCGACCTCGCGGCCTTCTCCGCCGACCTCGCGGCCGAGGCGCAGATCCTCAGCGACACCCAGGTGCGCATCGCCCGCGTCATCCGCGGCAGCGTCGAGCAGGTGTGGCGTGCGCACAGCGAGGCCGAGCTCATGAAGAAGTGGCTGCTTGGACCGGACGGATGGACCATGCCGGTCTGCGAGATCGCCACGAAGGTGCGCGACACCTACCGCTACGAGTGGCAGCCGGAGGGCGGTGGCGAGGGCTTCGGCTTCACCGGTGAGCTGCTCGAGTCGGAGCACCCCTACCGCCAGGTGACCACCGAGTCGATGATCGGCATGGAGGGCCAGACGCTCAACGAGCTCACCCTCACCCCGGTCGACGGCGGCACCCTGCTCTCGCTCGTCATCACCTACGCGAACGCCGAGATGCGGGACATGATCCTTGCGACCGGCATGACCGGCGGCATGGAGACGAGCTACGCCCGGCTCGAGGGGCTGCTGGTCAGCGCGTAGCGGTTAGTCGAACGAGACCCGCATGAGCGGGCTGCCCTCGACCCACTCCTCGAGAGTCTCGACCGGCTGCGCGAGGTAGCCGCGGTGCCGCGGGTGATTGAGGTCGTCGATGATCGCCGCAAAGATGTGGCGGCGGTCATCGACGTCGATCACCGGCTCGGCCGTCGCGGCCAGGTCGGCACGCACGCCGTTCTTGAGGTGGAAGGTGAAGCGCGGGTTGGCGACGAGGTTGGCGTACCAGCCGCGGGAGGCCGGCTGGCTGCTGAGGTAGACCACGCCATCCACGCGGTAGAACCAGATCTCGATGCGGCGGGCGATCCCCGTCTTAGCCCCGGTCGTCGTGATATCAACGGTGCGG
>Ga0247738_10000583_pt1 | contig 13772 bp, 15 predicted proteins | sample UWRJL013104B2_FD_180936 | JGI IMG/M metagenome (GOLD analysis project Ga0247738, IMG submission 180936) | Plant litter microbial communities from Arlington Agricultural Research Station in Wisconsin, United States - UWRJ-L013-104B-2 | ecosystem: Environmental > Terrestrial > Plant litter >...
CGTTTACCGGCATCCGCGTCGGCGTCGCCGCAGCCCGCGGCCTGGCGCTGGCGCTTGGCGTCGAAGCGGTCGGGGTGTCGACGCTTGCGGTACTTGCCGCGAGCGCCGCGGACGGCACAAAAAGCCCGCTGCTGGCCGCCATGGACGCCAAGCGCGGCGAAATTTATGCCCAGTTGTATGCAGCGGACGGTACTGCCATATCGCCGCCCGAAGTACTTTCCATCGATGCAGCTAAGGCTTTGGTTGCAGACACCAATGCGACCATCGTCGGGTCTGCCGCGGCCTTGCTTTCGGGGCTGGAGGGTGAGAAAAAAGCAGATCGATTCCCGATCGGTCTGGTCGCTCGCCTTGGTGCCGCAGCCACACCTTCCGGGCGTCCCAAACCTCTTTATCTGCGAGGCCCGGATGCCAAGGTGCAGACAGGTTTTGCCATCGCCCGAATGTGAATGCCGCATGCTTGAGTCGCTTTTTTCCGCAAAGCCCGAGTTCGAAATCGTCACGATGACACCGGACGATTGCCGTGCGGTATCGGAGTTGCATGGGCAGCGTTTTGCCCAGCCGTGGAACGACGGCGCTTTTGTCAGCCTGCTGTTGCAGCCGAACAGCTTTGGCTTCGTCATCCGACAGACCAATGCCCGGATCTTCAAGCCGCCGCTCGCCGGGTTTGTGCTGGCGCGGGAGGCCGCCGGGGAGGCGGAAATCCTGACCATAGCCGTGCACGAGAAATTTGCCCGCTTCGGCCTGGGCTGGCGGCTTATGCAGGCCGCCATCCGCGAAACCCGCTCCCGGGGCGGAGAATCGATCTTCCTCGAGGTGGACGACGGCAACCACGCGGCGCTTGGACTATATCGCAAGCTGGGCTTCGAAAAGGCCGGCGAGCGCCCGGCCTATTACACCGACGACAAGGGACAGAAGTCCTCGGCGCTTGTCATGAAGCGCGATCTTCGATAGTTCCGTGTAGCTAATCACCAAGGCGCGGAACCCGGCTTGTTATGACTGAAGTATGCAAATCGCTGGAGGAACTGTGCGCGGAGCGCGGCATGCGCATGACGGAGCAGCGGCGAATCATCGCGCGCATTCTCGACCAGTCCGACGACCATCCCGATGTCGAGGAACTCTACCGACGCTCGGTCAAGATCGACGCCAAGATCTCCATCTCTACCGTCTACCGCACCGTCAAGCTGTTCGAGGATGCCGGAATCATCGAGCGTCACGATTTCCGTGACGGTCGCTCGCGCTACGAGACGGTTCCGGACGAGCATCACGATCATCTGATCGACCTGAAGACCGGGGTCGTTATCGAATTCCACTCGCCGGAAATCGAGGCGCTGCAGGAGCGTATCGCCCGCGAATACGGCTTTCGACTGGTGGAGCATCGGCTGGAACTCTACGGCGTGCCGCTGACCAAGGATGACCTGTGACGGTTGGGGCCGCTAACCAGGTGAGGCGCGGTTGATCTCCTGGATCCGGATCGGCCTGGTTCTGTTCGCCGTTGCGGTGATGACCCTGGTGCTGGCGCCTGTCCAGATCGTCGGTCTGGTTTTCGATTTCCGCTACCGCCGCACCTTGCCGCGTCTTTGGCACCGAACCGCCTGCTGGCTGATCGGCATCCGCATCCGCACCCACGGCCGTCTCGATCGGCGCCGACCGCTGATGATCGCCGCCAACCACGCCTCTTGGAAGGATATCCTGGTGCTCGGAGCGCTCGCCGACGTGGTCTTCATCGCCAAGACCGAGGTCGCGGGATGGCCGGTGTTCGGTAAGCTTGCCAAGCTGCAGAAGAGTATTTTCGTGGTCCGTGAAGAACGCCGCCGTACCGGCGACCAGGTCAACGAGATCGCCACGCGTATGGCGGACGGCGAGATCTGCGTGCTCTTTCCCGAAGGCACGACATCGGACGGCAATCGGCTGCTGCCCGTCAAGTCGTCGCTGTTCGGGGCCGCCGCGGCCGCCCTGCCGCTTGCGCCGGAGGGAGTGGTCCATGTCCAGCCGGTGGCGATCGCCTATACCCGGGTGCACGGCATGCCGATGGGCCGCTATCACCGCACCATCGCCAGCTGGCCGGGAGACGTGACGCTCCTGCCGCATCTGATGGGCGTGCTTCATGCAGGCGCCATCGACGTCGATGTCAGTTTTGGCGAGACGCTGGATTTCCGCCACGGCGACAGCCGCAAGGAGGTCAGTACATTGGTGGAATCGCGTATTCGCCGCATGCTTCTTGCCCATCTGCGCGGCCGCCATCAGCCTTGAACGCCGCCAATTCGATTTTTTGATTTTAACTTGCGCGGAAAACCCCTAAATAGCCGCCCATGACCCAGGATATCGCAACACTTCCCGAAGCAGGCCTTCCGGCCACGCTCGTCTCGCCCGCCCGCAAGGTCTTCATCAAGACCTATGGTTGCCAGATGAACGTCTATGACTCCGGCCGCATGGCAGATGCGCTGGCCGCTGACGGATATAGTTCGACCGACGATATCCAGGATGCCGACCTGGTTCTTCTGAACACCTGTCACATCCGCGAGAAGGCAGTCGACAAGGTTTACTCCGCGCTCGGCCGGCTGCGCGACATGAAGAAGGTCCGCGAAGGCGAGGGCCGCGAGATGATGATCGGTGTGGCCGGCTGCGTCGCCCAGGCCGAAGGCGAGGAAATCCTGCGCCGGGCGCCCGATGTCGATGTTGTCATCGGTCCGCAAACCTATCACCGCCTGCCGCAGGCGCTGCGAAGGGCACGCGCCGGCGAGCGGGTGGTCGATACCGACTATGCGGTCGAGGACAAGTTCGACCATCTGCCGGATGCGCCGAAGGTCGAAGGCCGCGCCCGCAACGTCACGGCATTTCTCACCGTCCAGGAAGGCTGCGACAAGTTCTGCACATTCTGCGTCGTGCCCTATACCCGCGGTTCGGAAGTATCGCGGTCGCTGGCCCAGGTGGTCGGCGAGGCGGAAAAGCTGGTCAAGACCGGCGTGCGCGAGATCACCCTGCTCGGCCAGAACGTCAACGCCTGGCACGGCAAGGGCGCCGGCGGCGAGACGCTGGGCTTGGGCGACCTGCTGGGCCGGCTGTCGGAGATCGACGGTCTGGCGCGCATTCGCTACACCACCAGCCACCCGCGCGACATGGATGCCCGGCTGATTGCCGCCCATCGCGACATGGCCAAGGTCATGCCCTATCTGCATCTGCCGGTGCAGTCGGGTTCCGACCGGATCCTCAAAGCGATGAACCGGCGCCACACGGCCGCCGAATATATCGCCCTCGTCGAGCGCATCCGCGCGGCCCGCCCGGATATCGCGATGTCCGGCGATTTCATTGTCGGATTCCCCGGCGAGACCGATGCCGATTTCGAGGCGACCATGGCGCTGGTGGAAACCGTGCGCTATGCCCAGGCCTATTCGTTCAAATATTCGACCCGCGCCGGCACGCCCGGTGCCGATCTGCCAGACCAGGTGGACGAGGCGGTCAAGACCGTGCGGCTTGCCCGGCTGCAGGATTTGCTGTTGAAACAACAGCATGAATTCGCAGAGGCTTGCGTCGGCAAGACCATCGACCTGCTTTTGGAAAAGCCCGGCCGGATGCCCGGACAACTGATCGGCCGGTCGCCGTGGCTGCAGTCTGTGAATGTTGATGCAAAAACATCGCAGATCGGCGACATTATAAAGGTACGAATCACCGCAACCGGCCCAAACAGCTTGTTTGCCGAGGTGGCAGAGAGCTAGAGTAAAGGCTGATAGACCTGCACAGGAGCTTCACCGCTTGGACGCACAAGAATTGGTATCCTCATCTTCGCGCAATCCCCGCAACGCCGCGACCGACGCCAATCACTTTATTCTGACGTTCGAGAACAACCGGTTTGCCAGTGAATTGTTCGGGCAATTCGACCAGAACCTCAAGCTGATCGAGGAGCGGCTGCACATCGAGGCTCGTGCCCGCGGAAATTCCGTATCCATTTCCGGCGATCTGCTCGCCACCAACCAGGCCCGCCGGGCGCTGGACTTCCTCTATGCCCGCCTGCAGGGCGGCGGCTCGGTCGTCACGTCCGACGTCGAGGGCGCCATCCGCATGGCGGCGGCCGCCGACGACCAGCTGACGCTGCCGACCATGGAGCGCAAGGCCAAACTGTCGATGGCGCAGATTTCCACCCGCAAGAAGACCATTGCCGCCCGCACACCCAACCAGGACGCCTATATGCGGGCGCTGGAGCGCTCCGAGCTGGTGTTCGGCGTCGGCCCCGCCGGTACCGGCAAGACCTATCTTGCGGTCGCCTATGCGGCGCAGCTGCTGGAGCGCGGCCTGGTCGACCGGATCATTCTGTCGCGGCCCGCGGTCGAGGCCGGCGAACGTCTGGGCTTCCTGCCCGGCGATCTCAAGGACAAGGTCGATCCCTACCTGCGGCCGCTCTATGACGCGCTCTACGACATGATGCCCGGCGACAAGGTGGAGCGGGCGATCACCGCCGGCGTCATTGAAATCGCGCCGCTCGCCTTCATGCGAGGTCGCACGCTCGCCAATGCCGTGGTCATCCTCGACGAGGCGCAGAACACCACCACGATGCAGATGAAGATGTTCCTGACCCGTCTCGGCGAAAACGGCCGGATGATCGTCACCGGCGATCCGACCCAGGTCGATCTGCCACGGGGCGTCAAGTCCGGCCTGGTCGAGGCGCTGCAGATCCTCCACGATGTCGAGGGGGTCGCGGTCACCCGCTTCAAGGACGCCGACGTCGTGCGCCACCCGATGGTCGCCCGTATTGTCCGCGCCTACGAGGCGCAGACGGCCGTCCCGGACGAAAGCGAGATGGGCCGCTGATCGCGGCCCCGATGTCATGACCTCCATGGATATACAGATCAGCGTCGAGGATGATGCCTGGGCGTCGGAAGACGTTTTGCAGGCCCTGAGCGAACGCGTGCTCGGGGCGGCCGCCGCTTACCTGGCCGCTGAGGAAGCCCAGCCTTTCCCACCGATGGAGCCGGAACTGTCGCTGGTGTTTACCGGTGATGCGGCGATCCGCGAGATCAATGCGGAATGGCGCGGCCAGGACAAGCCGACCAATGTTCTGTCGTTTCCGGCGTATCCGCTGCAGCCGGGCGGCATGCCCGGTCCGATGCTGGGCGACATCATCATCGCCCGTGAGACGGTCGAACGCGAGGCGATCGACCTGTCAAAGCCTTTCGATGAGCACTTGACGCATCTTCTCGTGCATGGCTTCCTACACCTCTTTGGCTACGATCATATCGAATCCGCCGAGGCGGAAACAATGGAAGGGCTTGAGACTCGCATTTTGGCTTCACTTGGCCTATCTGATCCCTATGCGGGACAAGACCCGATTTGACAGTTTGGAATGATGAGCGCTTACACAACACATTCGGCCTCCGTGGCCGGCGATAACCAGGATGGATCCGACGGCTCCTCCTCCGACGAGGGTGGAAGTCCGCTTAGACCGGATGGATCCGGAAGGCTCCAGGCTTCGTTCTGGACCCGCGCCGCGCGCATGCTGCGGCCAAACCAGGGCTCTACCCTCCGCGAAGATCTGACCGACGCCCTGATGGCGGACGGCGGCCCCAGCGAAGCCTTCACCCCCGAGGAGCGGGCGATGCTCCACAACATCCTGCGCTTTCGGGAGGTGCGGGTGGAGGACATCATGGTGCCGCGCGCCGATATTGAGGCCGTCGATCTCAATATCAGCATCGGCGAGTTGTTCACGATCTTCGAGGAGTCCGGCCGTTCGCGCATGCCGGTCTATCGCGAGACGCTCGACGATCCGCGCGGCATGGTCCATATCCGCGACCTGATGTCCTATGTTGCCAAGCAGGCCCGCAATCGCCGCCGAGTCGGCACCCGCCCGGGTTCAGATGATGGCGCCGAAGGGTCCGAAAAGATCGAGAAGCCGGCGCGTTCGCCGGCGGCCGCCGCCAAGGCCGCCTTCGATCTGGCGCGCGTGGATCTGAACAAAACCGTTGCCGAAGCCGGCATTATTCGCAGCATCCTGTTCGTGCCCCCTTCGATGCAGGCCTCCGACCTGTTGAGCCGGATGCAGGCAGCCCGTACCCAGATCGCCCTGGTCATCGACGAATACGGTGGCACCGATGGTCTCGTCTCGCACGAGGACATCGTCGAGATGGTCATCGGCGACATCGATGACGAGCATGACGACGAGGAGGCGATGTTCAGCAAGACCTCCGACGACGTCATAGTCGCCGACGCCCGCATAGAACTGGAAGAGATCGCCCGTGCTATCGGCGCGGATTTCGATATCCGGGACCAGGTCGACGACATCGATACGCTCGGCGGACTGATCTTCTCGGCGCTTGGCCGCATTCCGGTGCGCGGCGAGGTGGTCCAGGCGCTGCCCGGCTTCGAATTCCACATCCTCGATGCTGACCCCCGGCGCATCAAGCGCGTCCGCATCACCCGCAAGCGCCCCGCCGCTCGCCGCCGCCCGACCAAGGGCGAGATCGACGCATCTGTCGCGCCGGTCGGCGCGGCGACGAAGACGGAGCTTCCGCCGTCGGTTGGCGAAACCGACGCAGCAGGCTCTCGATCGGTGTCGGCGACGGATTGATCTGAAGCTACCCCTGCCGGAAAGACGCCCGCGGCGCTGCGGCGGGACGACAAGGCGCTGTTTTTTTGGAACACTGCGTCGGAATTGATTCGAACGGCAAACGGTGAGGTGGGGGCATGGAACGGCTGGCAGGCGGGATCATGCTGCTCGGAGGCGTCCGCCGTGCCGGCTTGGCTATCCTGGCCGGGGCTGTCGGTGCGCTGGCGCTGCCGCCGTTCGGTTTCTTCGCCGCGATGTTCCTGTCCTTCACCCTGCTTGTCTGGCTGCTGGATGGGGCCACAGGCAACCCCGAACGGGGCCATTCGACGGGCCTGAGAACCTCGTTTGCCACCGGCTGGCTGTTCGGCTTCGGTTATTTCGTCGCCGGCTTGTGGTGGCTCGGCAATGCGCTGATGCTGGAGGCCGACGAGTTCGCCTGGGCGCTGCCGCTGGCCGTGCTTGGCCTGCCGGCGGTATTGGCGCTCTTCTACGGCCTGGCGACCATGATTGCCCGGTTGCTTTGGTCGGACGGGTTCGGCCGCATTGCCGCCTTGTCGCTCGGTTTCGGCCTGGCCGAATGGCTGCGCGGCTTCGTCGCTACCGGCTTTCCGTGGAACGCCATCGGCTACGCCGCCATGCCTATGCCGCTGATGATGCAGTCGGCGCATCTGGTAAGCGTGGCCGGCGTGACAACGCTTGCCGTCTTCGTGTTTTCCGCGCCGGCCCTGCTCGGCACCCGCAAGGGAATGGTGCCGGGTCTGGCGATTGCGGGCGCGCTGTTTTCCGCCCATTTGGGCTACGGCGCCTATCGTCTCAACATACCGGATGCCGACAGCCCCGCAGACCGCACTTTGGCGGTGCGCCTGGTCCAGCCGATGGTCGATCAATCGGTCAAGCTGGAGAATGGCGATCGCGAAGAGATTTTTGCCGAACACCTGCGCCTGTCCGCCCTGCCATCGCAAGAAGGAGAGCCGCGTCCGGAAATCATCGTCTGGCCGGAGACTTCGCTGCCCTTCATCCTCACCGAAAACCCGGACGCGCTGACGCGGATTGGCGATATGTTGGGTGAGGGGCAGGTGCTTATCACCGGAGCGGTGCGCTCGGAGGACCAGGGAGCAGGCCAGCCGGTCCGCTACTACAATTCCGTCTATCTGATCGGCGATCAGGGGCAGATCCTGGCCGCCTCAGACAAGGTGCACCTGACACCGTTCGGAGAATATGTGCCGTTCGAGGATGTGCTGCGGCAGTTTGGGATCGACAATCTGGTAAGCCTGCCGGGTGGCTTTTCCGCCGCCCGTATGCGTGAAGCGTTGCCGCTGCCGAGCGGCGTCAAACTCTATCCGCTGATCTGCTACGAGATTGTTTTTCCCGACGAGATTCCGGATGACCTCGCCGGTCTGGATGCCATCCTGAACATTACCAACGATGCATGGTTCGGCCGTTCGCCGGGTCCATATCAGCATTTCCTGCAGGCACGTCTCAGGGCGGTTGAAACCGGCTTGCCGCTGATCCGCGCTGCCAACAACGGAATTTCGGCGGTTGTCGATACCCGAGGACGAATTATTTCTGGATTGAGGTTCGATACAAGAGCAACTGCGAATACAACCCTAGAGATTAAAAATGCGTCAAAACGAAACAGTAGTAGACAAAGAAATAACTTCTGGTTGATAATCGCTGCTGTCGCTGTGGCTGCGCTGATTTCACGCATGGGTTTTATATTTAAGCGTAATTGACCGAAAACCCCTAAAATTGCATAGTGGATGTCACCATCAATCTGTACGTATGCTTTGAGTTGGTCATTGCCGGGTGTATGCGCCGCCCCACCATGCTCACGAGCAGAAAGGTTGTGGAAACCAATTGCAAACCCTGTGTCAGGATCTCTCCCATGATCGAGAATAAGAAGAAGCCGAACCCCATTGATATCCACGTTGGAAGTCGGATTCGCCTTCGCCGCACCATGCTGGGCATGAGTCAGGAAAAGTTGGGGGAAGCCCTCGGCATCACCTTTCAGCAAATTCAGAAATACGAAAAAGGCACCAACCGTGTCGGCGCCAGCCGCCTGCAGAACATCTCCAACATTCTGAACGTCCCGGTCTCATTCTTTTTCGAAGATGCACCCGGCGACAATACCACCAGCACCAGCGGTATGGCCGAAGCGTCAAGCTCGAACTACGTCGTGGATTTCCTGTCGTCCTCTGAAGGGCTTCAGCTGAACCGCGCTTTTGTCAAGATTACCGACCCGAAGGTTCGTCGCAAACTGGTGGACCTGGTCAAGGCTTTGGCGGCAGAAGCCGATACCGAATAACAGTTCGAAGTGAACAGGCAGCGCTTCAAACCCGCTTTCTAAGATGCGCCTCAAAGGCGGATGGATTTGTCGACATAAAGATATATTTATGTCGTTGTGTTCTTGTTTTTCGGTCGCGAACTGACTAACAAGAGCACAGTCTGTTCTTTGAGGGGAATCCCGCATGCGCTCGAACTATCTTTTCACCAGTGAATCTGTTTCTGAAGGTCACCCCGATAAGGTTTGTGACCGCATCTCCGATGAAATCGTGGATCTGGTTTACCGCGAAGCCGCCAAGACCGGGATCGATCCCTGGGGTGTGCGCATCGCCTGCGAGACACTGGCGACCACCAACCGCGTGGTTATCGCCGGTGAAGTCCGCCTTCCGCCTTCTCTGATGAAGAAAGACAAGGACGGCAAAGACGTCATCAACCCTTCGAAGTTCAAGACCGCGGCGCGCAAGGCTATCCGCGACATTGGCTATGAGCAGAGCGGGTTCCATTGGAAGAAGGCGCGCATCGACGTGCTGCTGCACTCCCAGTCGGCCGATATCGCCCAGGGTGTCGACAAGGCTTCCGACCATGATAACAGCGAAGGTGCTGGCGACCAGGGCATCATGTTCGGCTATGCCTGCCGCGAGACGCCGGACCTGATGCCGGCGCCTATCTATTATTCGCACCGCATCCTGCAGCTGCTCGCCACCGCCCGCAAGAAGGGGGAGGGCGATGCCGGCCATCTCGGCCCCGACGCCAAGAGCCAGGTGACCGTCCGCTATGTGGACGGTAAGCCGGCTGCAGTCGATTCGATCGTGCTGTCGACCCAGCATATGGACGACACCTGGGATTCGGCCAAGGTTCGCGAAGTCGTCGAGCCCTATATTCGCGAGGCCATGGGCGATCTGCCGATTGCTGATGACTGCAAGTGGTACATCAATCCGACCGGCAAGTTCGTCATCGGCGGTCCGGACGGCGACGCCGGCCTGACCGGCCGCAAGATCATCGTCGACACCTATGGCGGCGCAGCGCCCCACGGTGGCGGCGCCTTCTCTGGCAAGGACACCACCAAGGTCGACCGTTCGGCAGCCTACGCCGCCCGTTACCTTGCCAAGAATGTCGTCGCCGCAGGTCTCGCCGACCGTTGCACGATCCAGATTTCCTATGCGATCGGCGTCGCCCAGCCGTTGTCGATCTATGTCGATCTTCACACGACCGGCAAGGTTTCCGAGGATCAGCTTGAAGCCGCGATCCGCAAGGTTATGGACCTGTCGCCAACCGGCATCCGCCGCCATCTCGACCTCAACAAGCCGATCTATGCCAAGACCTCCGCCTATGGCCATTTCGGCCGCAAGGCAGGCCGTGACGGCTCGTTCTCCTGGGAAAGGCTCGACCTGGTCAAGCCGCTCAAGGAAGCACTGAAGGCTTAAGCTTCGATGACGCCGACAGAACGCCGTGGCAGGGCGACCGAAGCCTTTTTCGGTCGCCGCAAGGGGAAGCCGCTGCGCGAACTGCAGACGGAGCGGATGAGCCATGTGCTGCCGGCGCTGAAGATCGACCTTTCGGCTACCCCGCCGGCGGATCTGAAGACGCTGTTTAACGTACCGGTAGAGCGCTTGCGGCTGGAGATCGGCTTTGGCGGCGGCGAGCACATCGTCCACCGGGCGACCGAAAGTCCCGGCACGGGGTTCATCGGTGTCGAACCCTTCGTCAATTCGATGGCAAAGCTCCTGGCCCGGGTCGAAGAGACCGGCCTCAAGAATATTCGCGTCTATGATGATGATGCCACCCAGCTGCTGGACTGGCTGCCGGACGGATCGATCGATCAGATCGACCTGCTTTATCCGGATCCCTGGCCAAAGAAGCGCCACTTCAAGCGCCGCTTCGTCTCGCAGGTCAATCTTGAGCGTTTTCACCGGGTGCTGAAGCCTGGCGGCAGCTTCTGCTTTGCATCCGACATCGACACCTATGTCAATTGGACGCTGCTGCACTGCCGCGACCATGGCGGTTTCGCATGGACGGCGAAAAATGCCAGCGACTGGATCACCCCTTATGCCGGATGGCCCGGTACCCGCTACGAGGCCAAGGCCAAGCGTGAGGGACGGACATCAGCCTATCTGACGTTTCGGCGGGTGTGATCGCCGTTAGCCTCCACGCTCAGTGTAGGCTAACGGTCTTCAGATCGTCTTCGGCAGCTTTGTAAAAGGTGCTTGAGCGATTGTCGGTCAGAAGGATTGGTGTCCCGTCTGCTGCAAACAAGGCCCACAGATCCATCGTCGGATCGATTTCCGGTGCTTCGGGAAAGCAGCGCAAAACTTCCTCGGATCCCATTTTGCGAATGTAGCCGACTTCGCCGGCACCGAGGTGGGCCAGCTCGGATTTCGACAACTGCGACTTAACTTCTCTCAACAACATTCCGATTCTCCGCCAATTAGGGAGCCACGGCACACATGGCCGTTGTCCTAGGATGCGGTCGAAATGTTAATTTTCCGCACCATGCGTTCCGGTTCCGGACGAATTAGGTCGATCAGCAGCAGGCCGTTGCGCAAGCTCGCGGCCTGCACGTCCATGCCGTCGGCCAGCACGAACAGTCGCTGGAACTGGCGCGCGGCGATGCCGCGGAACAGGAAATTGCCCTCCGTCCGCTCCGCCTGTCGGCCGCGGATGACCAATTGATTGGACTGGATGGAGACATCGAGCTCGGTCTCGTCAAAGCCGGCGACCGCCAGGGTTATGCGCAGCCGTTCGGCCGGTTCCGGCTCCGCGCCGCGCAATCTCTCGATATTGTAGGGTGGATAGCCCTCGTTGCTGCGGGCGATCTGCGACAGGATCGATTCCGTGACGTCGAAGCCAAGCAGCAGGGTATTGGAGGGGTGCCTGGTCCGGGTCATTCGTCGTCGTCCTCCTGACGGCATCAGCATGTCGCGGGCACAAATGTCCGCCCGGCGCCAATATGGGAGCGAAGCCAAGGCTTCACAAGGTTCTGCAGTCTTGATAAAGCCCGAACGCGCCGGACCGGGCGTGTAACGCCCAAGGACCGAATGCATGCATGAGCCCCGCAAGATCATCATCGACACCGATCCCGGCCAGGACGACGCCGCGGCCATCATGCTGGCCTTCGGCAGTTCTGAGGACCTGGAGGTGCTCGGCATTACCGTGGTCGCCGGCAATGTGCCATTGTCCTATACCAGCCGCAATGCCCGGATGGTCTGCGAGCTTTGCGGCCGCAGCGACGTCCAGGTGTATGAGGGTGCGCTCGGTCCGCTGGAGCGTCCGCAGGTGACCGCCGAGCATGTGCATGGCAAGACAGGGCTCGACGGCCCGGTGCTCCCGGAGCCGACCATGCCAGTCAATCCGCAGCATGCGGTGGACTTCATCATCGCTACGTTGCGCCGCGAGCCGGCCGGCACCGTAACGCTGTGCACGCTGGGTCCCCTCACGAATATCGCTCTTGCCCTGCAAAAGGCGCCGGACGTGATGCTGCGGGCGCGCGAACTGGTAATGATGGGCGGCGGCTTTTTCGAGGGTGGCAACATCACGCCCGCCGCCGAGTTCAACATCTATGTAGACCCGCAGGCCGCCGACCTGGTGATCCGCTCGGGCATTCCGCTGGTGATGTTGCCGCTCGACGTCACACACCAGCTGCTGACCACCAAGGCCCGTGTCCAGCGCATCGGCACCATCGGCACGCGGGCTGTGTCCGTCATGGTCGAGTGGCTGGAATTCTTCGAGCGCTTCGATATCGAGAAATATGGCTCCGACGGCGGACCGCTGCACGATCCGACGGTCATCGCCTATCTGTTGAAGCCGGAGCTGTTTTCCGGCCGCGATTGCAATGTCGAGATCGAGACCGTTTCGGAACTGACGATGGGCATGACCGTGGTTGATTGGTGGCGGGTCACGAATCGTCCGGCCAATGTTCGCTTCATGAGCGATGTCGATGCCGATGGCTTCTTCGATCTGCTGATCGACCGCTTCGCCCGCCTCTGATCAGAGTCTCGCCTCGACTTCGCTGGCAAGCGGTATCGACGGCTGGGCGCCGGGCTTGAGGCAGGCGAGCGACCCGGCGACGGCTGCCCGCCGCAGCGCCTGCTCGAAGTTGAGGCCCTGGTCGAGGCTGGCGGCGAAATAGCCGCAAAAAGTGTCGCCTGCGCCGACGGTATCGACCGGCTGGATATCCAGCCCCTTGACCCGGTAGATCTTGCCCTCGCGCAGCGCAATCACCCCTTCGGCACCCAGCGTGACGATCAGGGACTGGCCGGTCTCCCGGAAGATGCGCTGCATCGCGGCTTCGCGGGCTGTATCGTCCATGCCCTGCTGCGAGGCCAGCATCTCGAATTCCGTTTCGTTGGCGATGACAATGGCCGCCATCCGCCCCAGCAGGGCGGCCTCATGGGTTAGCGGTGCAGTATTCACGATCGTGGTGATACCGCGTGCATTGGCATCGAGCAGTGCGCGATGAATGGCTGAAGATGGGATCTCCATCTGCAGCATCAGGATATCGCGGTCCTTCATTGCGGCGACGGTCGAAACCGCGGCCATTTCGTCTACCGTCCCATTGGCGCCGGGCACCACGGCGATCATGTTCTCGCCATCGCCGCCGACCAGAATCAGCGCGGTGCCGGTCGGATCGGCGACATGGGCAACATTGGAAAGATCGGTGCCGGCCTCGGACAGCAGCGCCAGGGCCGGTGCGGCAAAATTGTCGCTGCCGACCGCGCCGACCATGCGCACCTCTGCGCCCGCACGCCGTGCCGCCAGCGCCTGGTTGGCGCCCTTGCCGCCGGCGGCGGTGGAAAACCCCGTGCCGGTCACGGTTTCGCCGGGCTTCGGCAGGCGGACGGTGCTGGCGATCAGGTCCATGTTGATCGACCCGAATACTGTGATCATGAAATCGTGCTCCACCCGAATGCCTGGCGCGGCCATCGATTCAGCCGTCGCCCCCTGCCGCACTCTGGCG
>Ga0247738_10000584_pt1 | contig 13770 bp, 10 predicted proteins | sample UWRJL013104B2_FD_180936 | JGI IMG/M metagenome (GOLD analysis project Ga0247738, IMG submission 180936) | Plant litter microbial communities from Arlington Agricultural Research Station in Wisconsin, United States - UWRJ-L013-104B-2 | ecosystem: Environmental > Terrestrial > Plant litter >...
TGGCGGAACCGCTGCCTGCCGTGAGATTGCCGCGCACGACAAAATTGGTGGCGCCAGCCGATGCCTGGTTGCCGACCGAATAGGACGAGACGGTCGCATTGCCGCCAACAGCAACGCTGCCCTCGGTATCGCCGCTGGTCACGGTCATGTTGTTCAGGACGAAAAGATTATAATCGATCGCCGTGGCTGCCTGCGCGGCAGAAGGGTTGGCAACAGCCAGGGTCGCCGCCGCAGCAGCGCCGAAAACAGAGTAAAATCGCATCGTCCCAACAATCCCAAAAATCGTTACCGGTCCCACAAGACCGTTCGCAGGTGCAGCATAGCGCACCCGAATCTTGGGTCGCGATTATGGTAGGTTGCTTAAAATAGCAATAAAATTAACGATGGCTGCCGGCAAGTTAGTGTTGCGAAATCAATGACGCTACGGCAGCCAAGCTCGGGCGAGCCAACCCGGGCCAGCGACCGATTAGCGACATTGCACTGCGCAAATAATGCGGTTTCCGTAGCGGCTATTGCGCCCGCTCGGCCAGCCGCCGCTCGACCGCATCCCAGATGAGACCGCCCGTATCGGTGCCGTTAAAGGCATCGATGGCAACGATTCCCGTTGGCGAAGTCACGTTGATCTCCGTTAACCATTTGCCGCCGATCACGTCGATGCCGACGAACAAAAGTCCGCGCGCCTTAAGCTCCGGGCCGAGCGCGGCGCAGATTTCTTTCTCCTCGGCTGTCAGCTCGGTCTTCGTCGCGGAGCCACCCGCTGCGAGGTTCGAGCGAATCTCGCCCTTGCCGGGAATGCGGTTGATCGCGCCCGCAATCTCGCCATCGACCAGCACGATGCGCTTGTCGCCCTGCGACACGTCCTTGAGAAAGGCCTGAACCATGAAGCTCTCGACCCACATCTCGCCGAACAGCTCGACCAGCGCCGCGAGATTGCGTCCGTCCGCGCCGATGTGGAACACCGCCGACCCGGCATTGCCGTAAATGGGCTTCACCACGATCTCGCCATGTTCGGCGAGGAAGTCGCGCGTCTCGGCAAGGCTGCGGGTGATCATCGTGGGCGGCATGAACCGCGCATAATCGAGCACGAACAGCTTCTCCGGCGCGTTGCGCACGGATGCCGGATCATTGACCACAAGCGTCTCGTCCGCGATCCGCTCAAGCAGATGCGTGGCCGTGATGTAATTGAGATCGAAGGGCGGATCCTGCCGCATCCAGACAGCATCAATGTCGCGCCCCAGATCGAGCGTGACCGTCTCTCCATATTTGAAATGATCGCCCGCGACGCGTTGAAGCATGCGGACTTCGCGCGCCTTGGCAGTCAGGCGGCCATCACGCCAGGTGAGGTCGTTGGTGCGGTAATGATAGAGGCTGTGCCCACGCGCCTGCCCGGCGAGCATGATGTGAAAGGTGGAGTCACCCGCAATATTGAGCGATTCCATCGGGTCCATCTGCAGTGCGACTTTCAAGGCCATCTTGTCCCAATCACTCCGTTCGGGCTGCGCTTGTCGACGCCCCGCCCTTGGTCTTCAAAAGAAATACAGCCCTGCCACCAAGGGCAAACGGAAAGGGGAGGATGTAAGCCTACCCCCCGTGCCAGACATTCTCCAGATGGCGAGGCGCGCGGCCCGGCGCAAGGAGGATGACGTCGATGCGCATATCATCACCCGGTTTCAGATAGACGGCCGCAAGGCTCTCGGCGGCTCTGGCGACGCGGGCGAGACGCCGTTCGTCGATTGCCTCGTCGAGCGAAGCGCTGGTGTTGCGCGCCTTCACTTCGATGAAAGCCACCATCGCGCCCCGTCTGGCGATCAGGTCCACTTCGCCCACCGGCGTTCGCACGCGGCGCCCGAGGATCGACCACCCCTTGAGACGCAGCCACCAGCCGGCGAGTCGCTCGCCCTGCCGCCCGCGCTTTTCGGCAGCGAGCCGAGCAACGGCCGGCGGGCGCGTCACGTCTTGCCCTTCAGTTCCATCGCGCGCGCATAAAGCGCCTTGCGGTCCGCGCCGAGCGCGCGTGCCACTTCGCTGGCGGCTTGCGAGGCATTGAGCCGCGTGAGCGCTTCGATGAGCGCTGCTTCGATCTCATCTTCTTCCGCCGGCGGCTTCTCACCCGGCGGGCCGACGACGATGACAATCTCCCCGCGCGGCTCCTTCTGCACGCAGGCAGCGGAAAGCTCCAGCAAAGTGCCGGTCAGCGCTTCTTCATGGCGCTTGCTGATCTCGCGGCAGAGAGCGGCGGGGCGATCCCCCAGCGCATCCGCCATCTGGGCCAGCGAATCGGCGCAGCGTGGGCCGCTCTCGTAGAAGATAAGGCTGGCGCGCAGGTTCACCACTTCGGCCAGCGCATCGCCCCGCGCCTTGGCCTTGGCGGGCAGGAAGCCCATGAACAAGAAACGGTCGCTGGGCAGGCCCGACAAAGTGACGGCGGCAATGGCGGCGCAAGGGCCGGGTATCGTCGTCACATAACGCCCGGCGGCCTGCGCATCGCGCACCAGTTTATAGCCCGGATCGGAGATGAGCGGCGTGCCCGCATCGCTCAGCAGCGCAACGGCCTGGCTCGCCATGCGCTCGATCAGCCGCAGCCTCACGCTCTCGTCACTATGGTCATGATAGGGCAGCATCGGGCGGTCAGAACCGGCATGACGTAGCAGTTTCGCACTGACGCGGCTGTCTTCCACGGCTATGAGGTCCGCCTCGCGCAGGATCTCGGCAGCGCGGGGCGACAGATCGGACAAGTTGCCGATTGGGCCTGCAACGATGTAAAGGCCGGGCGCGAGTGAAGCGGACATGAGGAATGCCATGGCAGACAGGAGCCTTGCGGGGCAAGTGAGGTTCGAGATGCCGAGGCGCCGTTTACAACAGGCGCTTGCGCTATTTGGTGCACTGTTGCTCGCGGGTTGCCAGACGATGGTGCCCAAGACAGCACCGCCTACCGCTGCGCCGCCGCCCAAAGCCGCAGCGCCCAGCACGACGAGCAACCTCCCTACCGACACCGCGCGCAATCGCGTCGCGCTGCTCGTGCCGCTCACCGGGCCGAATGCGCAGGTCGGTCAGTCGATCGCGAATGCGACCACCATGGCGCTGCTCGACACCAAGACCGAGAAGCTGCGCGTCACCACCTATGACACCGGCAAGGACGCCGCCGGCGCCGCGCGGCAGGCCATTGCCGAGGGCAACAAGCTGATCCTGGGGCCGCTCACGGGTGACGAAGTGAAGGCCGTCGCGCCGATTGCGCGCGCCGCAAAAGTGCCGGTCGTGGGCTATTCCAACGACGCGAGCGTGGCCGGAAACGGCGTTTTCCTGCTCGGCTATGCGCCCAGCCAGTCCATCGACCGCGTGATTGCCTTTGCCAAAGCCAAGGGCGCGAAGAACTTCGCGGCTCTGGTGCCCAAGGGCGTCTATGGCGAGCGCGCAGGCAGCGCGTTCCTCGGCGCGGTCAAGACTGCGGGCGGCACGGCTGTCGGCATGGAGACGTTCGATCGCTCGGCCACATCGGTCTCGGCAGCGGTCAAACGGCTCTCGGAACGATCCAGTTATGACGCCCTGCTCATTGCCGACATTGCGCGCATTGCCCTCCAGATCGCGCCGCAAGTGCGCAGCAAGGATGGCACTGCCGGCCCTCGCATCCTGGGCACCGAACTCTGGAACACCGAGGCTGGCCTCGCCGCCAGTCCGTCACTGCGCGGCGCATGGTTCGCCAGCGTATCGGACGGGCTCTATCGCACGCTCGCGACCAAATACCGCACCAGCTACGCTGCAACGCCTTATCGACTCGCGTCACTGGGCTATGATTCGGTGCTGCTCACAGTGCGCATCGCTGCGGACTGGAAAGCAGGCACCGACTTCCCGATGGCGCGGCTCACCGATCCGGACGGTTTTGCCGGGATCGACGGCGCTTTCCGCTTTGGCAGCGACGGCCTCGCCCAGCGCGCGCTGGAAGTGCAGGAAGTGGGCGCCCGCAACATCAGCGTCGTGGATGCTGCGCCGCGCGGATTCGGTAAATAAGCTTCCCGATCCGAACGGTGCCTGTCAGAGAATCGATTGCCCCGTCGCCGCCCAATCTTTGCTGAACTGGGCGAGGCCCTTGTCGGTCAGCACATGGTTGAACAGCGACTTGATGACGGCGGCCGGCGCCGTGATGACATCCGCGCCGATCTTCGCGCATTCGAGCACATGGATGGGATTGCGCAGCGACGCCGCGAGGATCTCCGTCCTGAAGTCGTAATTGTCGTAGATGAGGCGGATGTCGCTGATCAGTTCCAGCCCATCCATGCCATTATCGTCGAGCCGGCCGACAAAGGGCGAGATGAAGGTCGCCCCGGCTTTCGCCGCGAGCAGCGCCTGATTGGGCGAGAAGCAGAGCGTCACATTGACCATCGCGCCGTCTTCGCTGAGTGCCTTGCACGTCTTGAGGCCATCGACGGTGAGCGGCACTTTGACGGCGATATTGGGCGCGATCTTCCGGAGCACGGCCGCTTCCTTCATCATCGTCTCATGATCGAGCGCGACGACCTCGGCCGAGACTGGCCCGTCCACGACCGAGCAAATCTCGGCCACAACCTCCAGGAATTTGCGCCCTGATTTGCCAATGAGAGTCGGGTTGGTGGTGACGCCATCGAGCAGGCCAGTGGCGGCAAGCTCCCTGATTTCCGCGATGTCTGCGGTATCGACGAAGAATTTCATGACGTCAGAACCTCTCTGCTGGGCACCGCGCCATTATAGCGCGCGATTCGCCATCCCGCCAATGAACGCGGGCATGACAAGAGCGGTTCCGCCCGCCCCCTCGCCTCGCTAAGGCAGGCCCATGTCCCGCGCGCGCGTCATCATCCTCAATACGGCACTTGGCCCCCTCGACTATCGCGTGCCCCACGGCATGACAGTCGTGCCGGGGCAGATCGTCGTCGCGCCCTTGGGACCGCGCCCGATCCTGGGTGTGGTATGGGAAGAGAACAGCTTCCCCGAGATCGAGAGCGTCGGCGACAATCGGCTGCGGCCGCTGCTCAGCGTGATCGACGCGCCGCCCCTGCCCGCGCCGCTGCTGCGCCTGATCGAGTGGACCGCCGACTATTATATGGCGCATCCCGCCGCCGTGCTGCGCATGGCGCTTGCGTCCATGGCGGCGCTGGAGGGCGAGAAGACTGTCGTCGAATATCGGCCGACCGGGATCATGCCCGAGCGGCTGACCGAGCAGCGCGCCAAGGCCATCGAGAAAATCGGCGAGCGGCAGGGGCTCATCAAGGAGCTGGCCGAGCTGGGCGGCGTTTCGGATGCGGTCATTCGCGGACTGGTCAAGATCGGTGTGTTCGAGCCTGTCGAGGTCTCCACCGACGGCGGCTTTCCCGAGCCGGATCCGGACCATGCCCATGTCGCGCTGAGCGGCGAGCAGATCGCGGCGGCCGAGCGGCTCAAGGCGACGGTGTCGGCCCATGAATTCGCGCCGATCCTGCTCGATGGCGTCACCGGATCGGGCAAGACCGAAGTCTATTTCGAGGCATTGGCGCAGGCGCTTCAGGAGGGCCGGCAAGTGCTGGTGCTGCTGCCCGAGATCGCGCTGACCGAAGCATTTCTCGCGCGGTTCGAGGCGCGCTTCGGCTGCGCGCCGGTGGCGTGGCATTCGGGGCTGCGCCAGTCCGAGCGGCGGCGGGCATGGCGAGCGATCGCCCAAGGGACAGCGCGGGTCGTGGTCGGCGCACGCTCGGCGCTGCTGCTGCCTTATCCCAAGCTGGGCCTCATCATCGTCGACGAAGCGCACGAAGCCAGCTTCAAGCAGGAAGAGGGCGTGCGCTATCATGCCCGCGATGTGGCGGTGATGCGCGGCCTGTTCGAGAAATGCCCGGTCATCCTCGCCTCGGCCACGCCTGCCATCGAGACGCGCCATCAGGTCGAGATCGGGCGCTATGAAGAGATCAAGCTGCCGGGGCGTTATGGCGGCGCGGAACTGCCCGAGATCATCGGCCTGGACCTGACGCAGGACCCGCCCGAGCGCGGCCAGTGGATCGCGCCGCAACTCGTCGCGGCCATGCGCGAGACGTTGGACAAGGGCGAACAGTCGCTGCTGTTCCTCAACCGGCGCGGCTATGCGCCGCTCACGCTGTGCCGCCATTGCGGGCATCGCTTCCAGTGCCCGAACTGCACGGTATGGATGGTCGAGCATCGCCTGACGCGGCGCCTCGCCTGCCACCATTGCGGCCATGAAGTGCCGACGCCCGACGCTTGCCCGGAGTGCAAGGAGCCCGATGCGCTGGTCGCCTGCGGGCCGGGCGTCGAGCGCATCGCGGATGAAGTGAAGGCGCTTTTCCCACAGGCGCGCACGGCCATCGTCACGTCCGACACGCTCTGGTCGCCCGCGCGCGCGGCGGCGTTCGTGACCGGCATGGCGGAGAAGGCGATCGACATCATCGTCGGCACGCAGCTTGTCACCAAGGGCTATCATTTTCCGGACCTGACATTGGTCGGCGTGATCGATGCGGATCTGGGGCTGGACGGGGGCGACCTGCGCGCAGCAGAGCGCACCTATCAACAGATCGTGCAGGTCTCCGGCCGGGCGGGGCGCGGCGAGAAGCCGGGGCGCGTATTCATCCAGACGCGCGTGCCAGACGCAGGCGTCATCAAAGCGCTGCTCGCGGGCGATGGCGAGGCATTTTATGCCGCAGAGACCGCGAGCCGGAAGGCAGCGAATGCCCCGCCATTCGGGCGGTTCGCGGCGATCATCGTGAGCGATACCGACGCGCAGCTTGCGCAGGCGACCGCCAAACGCATCGGCGCAGCGGCTCCCCATGTGGATGGCTTCGAGGTCTATGGACCCGCGCCGGCGCCGCTTTCCGTATTGCGCGGGCGGCACCGCCACCGGCTGCTCGTTCATGCCCGGCGCGGGACGGAATTGCAGGCGATCATCCGGACATGGCTCAGCCAGATCGACTGGAAGGCGAGCACGCGCGTGAGCGTAGATGTCGATCCATACAGCTTCGTCTAATCAGTGCTCCTGCGGAAGCAGGAGCCTGGGGCCGAGTTGTGCTGCCTTTGCCCTGGACTCCTGCTTCCGCAGGAGCACCGCTCGCGATCACCGCCCCGCCCCTTCCTTCTCCAGCAGTCGCTCCTTGCGCTCCAGCCCATAGGCATAGCCGCCAAGACTGCCATCCGTGCGCAATACGCGGTGGCAGGGAATGAGAATCGCCAGCCCATTATCGCCGCAGGCACTGCCCGCCGCGCGCACTGCTGCCGGCCGGCCGACCGCCGCTGCGATCTGGCTATAGGTGCGCGTCTCACCGGCCGGAATGGCGCGCAGAGCCGCCCAGACCGCTTGCTGAAATGCGGTGCCGGCAACATCGACGGGCAGGTCCGCCTGCCGCGCTGGATCATCGACCAGCGCCACGACATCGCGCACCAGCGCCGCGAAATCCGCGTCGCCCGTCACAATCTGCGCCTTGGGGAAGCGCGCCCGCAGCGCCGCCTCATCCTCGTCGAAGCTGATCCGGCACAGGCCCTTGTCGGTCGCAGCGACAAGCAGCGGCCCGAGCGAGCTTGCCACCACGGCAAAGCGAATCGTCTTGCCCTCGCCGCCCTTTCGCCAATCGGACGGGCTCATGCCCAAACGGCCCGTGGCATCTGCATAGGCGCGGCTCGGCGCTTCATAGCCTGCGTCATAAATGGCATCGGTGATGCGTCCTTTCCCATCGAGCGAGTCGGCGAGCCGCTGCGCTCTTAATCCGCGAGCATAGGCGGCGGGCGAAACGCCGATCGCGCGGGTGAACAGTCGCTGGAAATGATGTGGCGCATATCCGACCGCCTGCGCAAGCGCATCGAGCCGGGGCGGCGCGTCGCTGGCTTCGATGAGCGAGACGGCGCGGGCAATGGCCTGCTCGTCGCGGCTCACATCATCCGGGCGGCAGCGCAGGCAGGGCCGATAGCCCTTGTCGCGCGCTTCAGCGCCATTGCCGAGGATCTCGAAATTCTCGCGCCGCGGCCGCCGCGCCGGGCAGCTGGGCTTGCAATAGATGCCTGTCGTGCGGACGGCGATGACGAAGCGGCCATCCATGGCGCGGTCCCGCGCCTCGAAGGCGGCAAGTGCCGTCGCTTCGTCAATCCGGTCCGTTGCTGCCGATATTGCTGCCGTCATGTTCACTGCCGGGGCCTTTCCATTCAAGGCCGCCTGTCTCCATATTCCGGGGACATAATCGGGCGGCGGCTTCGCATTCACAAGCCCTAAGGCGGCAATCCTTTCGTCGCTTCCCGCGGCTTGCGATCAAAACCAGATGGCGCGGCTCTTCCACGGCCGGGAATCACACTCTATGAGGTGCGCCCATGAGCCTTTCGAGCCGCGCGCACATTCTCCGGTCCTTCATGCTGCGAGCTTTGCTCTCACTGATGGCCCTGTCCCTCCCCGCCGCAACCTTCGCGGACACGCAGGACATCACCGCTGCCTCCCGCAGCGTGGTGCGCGTGGCCCTCGTGGCGACGGACGGCGACAACGCTTATTTCGTGGGCCATGGCAGCGGCGTGGTCGTCGCGCCAGGCCGCGTGCTGACCAATGCGCATGTCGTGGACGTGACGCGCAGCGAATCCAACATCGTCATCGGCATCATCCCTGCTGAAGGCACGAAGAGCTACGGCGGGCGCGTCATCGCTTATTCGCCGGGCAATGATCTTGCGCTGATTTCGTTCGATCCGGGTGCTGTGCTGCCGGTCGCGACCTTTTATTCCGGCGTACCGCTGGACGGGCAGCAGGTCACCGCCATCGGCTTCCCGGGCTCCGTCGACCGCGCACAGGGCATGAACTGGCAGGACATGATCCACCCGATGAGTCCCATCCGGACCAACGGGACCGTCTCGACCGGGCGCACCTCCAAGCAGTTCGACACCATACTGCACACGGCTCCCCTTGCCTCGGGCAATAGCGGCGGGCCGCTGGTGGACGAGTGCGGACGTGTGCTGGGCGTCAATAGCTTCGGCTCGGTCGGCGACGGCAATGATGCCGAATATGGCTTTGCCGTCTCCAACCGCGAAATTGCCAGCTTCCTCCAGAAGGCAGGCGTGCAGCCGCAGCGCTCGATCGAAACCTGCCGCTCGCTCGCCGAGGCCGACGCTGCGCAGAAAATAGCCGACGAGCAGGCTCGCGCACTGGCAGCAGCGCGCGCCGGGCAGGAACAGATTGCCGCACGCGAAGCCGCCATTGCCGAGCGCGAACAGGCCCAGCAAAGCGTGATCACGCGGCGCGAGAACATGATGGCGCTGGCCGCGCTGCTGCTCGCGGCCTCGGCTGTGGCTGGCGCTGCGACATTCCTGAGCGCCTCGCGCAACGGCGAAAAGACCAGGCTGCTGGGCGGCGCGGCGGCGGGGCTTCTTTTGCTCGCCATCCTCGTATTCTTCCTGCGCCCCGGCTTTGACAGCATCGACAACAGTGCCGAGCCGGACAATGCAGCCGCCGCGGATAATAGCGTCGATGGCAATAGCGCCGTGGCTATGGGCGGCAATCTGGTCGGCGACAATCTGTGCCGCATCGACATGGGCCTGAGCCGTGTGACTGTCTCCGACACCGCAGACGTACCGTTCCACTGGGATGGCGCGGGCTGCATCAATGGGCAGACGCAGATGATCCGCGACGGCGCTGGCTGGTCACGTGCAATCGTACCGACCGGCGAGGCCTCCGTCTCGCTGCGCCGCTTCGATCCCGAGACTGGAAGCTATCGCTCTGACAAATATCTGGTCGGCGCGGATGTCGCCGAAAAGGCACGCACCCTGCGCTCGACCGTCAAATGGGCAGGCTGCACTGCCGACCCGCAGCGACTAGCCGAACTCGACCGGCTGCAGAACGAAATCCGCGCTCTCCTCCCGTCGCAGCCCAATGAGCGGCTGGTCTATCGCTGCACGCTGGGCCGCGGGGCGGCAGCACCCGTGAAGGCCGTGGGCGAATAAACAGGCTCGGGGATCAAGCCGCCCGCTTCACCCCTGATCGCAGTGCTCCGAATTCCTGATCGAGCTGGCGCGCCTGCCGCGCGATCGCATCGGCCGTGTCGAGCAGGCAGCGTGCCGCATCGACCAGTTCGCCCGATCCCGAATGCGCCTCATTGGCAGCCGTGGTGATGGCGCCCATGTCGCTGCGTGTGTCGGTCATCGATGCGACCATGCGCTTGCTGGCTTGTTCCTGTTCGCCCGCCAGCCCCTCGAACGCATCGGCCTGCGCGCCCACGCCGCTCGCCAGCGACTCGACGAGCATGACGCTGCGCAGCACATCATCGGCAGTGCGGTTGATCTCGTGCAGCTGTTCAGCAATGCGACCGGCCGCTTCCCCCGAATCAAGCGCCAGCGCCTTCACTTCGCGCGCGACCACGGCAAAGCCCGCCCCTGCCGGACCGGCGCGATGCGCCTCGATATTGGCATTGACGGCCAGCAGGTTGGTCTGCCGCGCAATGCCGCTGATGAGACCGAGCGCGCTGCCAATGCCGCGGACAAGCTCATTGAGCTGATGGGCGCGATCGCGATTGTGCATCGACTGCTCGATCACGTCGCGGCTGTGGGCACGCGTCATGGCGGCGCTGTCGCGAAGGTTCGCGACCATGCCAAGCAGGCCGACGCTGTCGCGCTGTGCCGTGCCGACCTTCGCGCCGACCGCAGCCACGCTCTGCGCTACCTTGTCCGCGAGATCGCGCGACTGGGTGGATGAGGCGGCCAGCGTGGTCGCCATTTCCCGCATCGTCGTGGCGGCACTGGCCAGCCCGTTGACGAGGTTCGAGAAGGCCCGGTCGAACTGCTCGAAGATCGCGTCGAGCCGCTCGGCACGCGCACGGACGGCCTGCGCCTGCTCCTGTTCGTGCCGGTGCAGCGCGGCCTCCGCCACCTGCTTGCCCGCGTTCACGCGCTGCGCTTCAGCCTCGATCTGCGCCATATGATGAAGCGCCTGCGCAATCGCGCCGATCTCGTCCTCGCGCTCGCGGCCCGGCACGTCGGCTCCGGCTCCCTTACCCGCATTGGCCGCCTTCACATGATCGGCAATGGCGACAAGCGGCTCCACAAGCCGGCGGTTACTCACGCGGAAGAGCGCATAGCCGGCCGCTCCGGCGACAAGCGTGGCCAGCACCAGCATGATCTGAGCGAGCATATTGACCCGGCGCAGCATGAGTCGATCCTGCGATGCCGTGGCGCGCAGCGTGCCGACGGCGCTGCCGATATGCGTGATGACCGGATCGACGCTGCCGTAGAGCTGGCCCGAGAGGAAGAAGTCGAGACGGTCATGGTCGTTCCGCACGAGAATTGCGGAGAGCCTGACCAGCGCAATGTCGGCCGCGTCGCGCTCGCTGGCGAACTGCCTGGCGACGTCCGGGGCCATGTCGTCGAGCTGGCGCCAGTCGGTCGCGAGCTGCGCGCGAATACCCGCCAGTGCCGCCGCGCCGCCGCTCGCGCCCATATTGCCGGTGCGCACCTTGTCGGCAATCGCCCAGCTGGATTGATAGCCCGATGCAATGACCTGAAGCTGGCTCATCGGGGCAATGCGTTGATCGACGAGGCGGCCAGTCATCGCGCGGTCGAAAGCCAGAGTCGCCATCTGCGCAAGGATGAGCAGCAGCAGCATCGCGCCCGCGCCGGCGAGCACCAGCCTGAGTTGCCCGGCGATGGAGCCGCGCAGGCGAGCAGCTGTCCGCGACCGGAGGGCACGCGACCAGAGGCGAGAATAGGCCATGTGAACTGATTGTCCCCGTCAATATCAACAAGCGCCGATCCTGGCCGGCGCATCCCCAGACGGCGCCTCTCTAGTCAGTCAATTCTTGCCAAATGGTATGACGCACAAAGAAAGCTCAACGTTTTCATTGTCATAAATCTGACTCAATAGTGTCACAATTCGCATTGCTACAAACAAAGGCAAGTAATCAACGGGATTCCACTAGCCCGCCCAGCGTTCCCTATTTTTCGCGCCCGCGCGCAAGGGCACCAGCCCGGCGCCGCGCGGGTAGAGCGGGGTGTCGCCAAATTTTTGCGCCGCGTCGCAACCTTGCCCTCCCGGCTTGCATCCCGCCGCCACGCCTGCTAACCGCCCCCGCGTGTCAAGGGGGTGCCAGTGAGCTACCCCCTGTTCCGACGCGAACTCAGTATCGAAGACATAAGGGGCACAGACGCGCGTGGAGAATTCCAGCGGTATTCAGGCAAGCTTGGCAGGGCGCTATGCGCTCGCATTGTTCGAGCTCGCCCGCGACGGCAAGGCGCTCGATTCGGTGGCGGAAAGCCTCGCGACGCTTAAGTCGGCGCTCGCCGAGTCGGCAGACCTCAAGGCGCTGACCCAGAGCCCGCTCATCGGGCGCGAGGACGCGGCAAAGGCTGTTGCGGCCGTGGCCAAGCTGCTCAAGCTCGACAATCTCACCGGGCGCACGCTCGGCGTGCTCGCCGAGAATCGCCGCCTCGCGCAGATCCCCAATGTCATTCGCGCCTATGAGACGCTGCTCTCCGCCCACAAGGGCGAGACGCGCGCAGAAGTCACTTCCGCCTTCCCGCTGAGCAAGACGCAGGTCACTGCGCTCGCCAAGCAGCTGAAGGCCCGCACCGGCCGCGACACGGCCCTCGATCTCGCCGTCGACCCTGCCATCATGGGCGGTCTCATCGTCAAGATGGGCAGCCAGATGATCGATGGCTCGCTCCGCACCCGTTTGAACACGCTCGCCCAGGCAATGAAGGGCTGAGTCCCGTCAAGGGACCCAAGAAAGGCTGAAAATGGACATTAACGCCGCAGAAATTTCCAAGGTCATCAAGGACCAGATCGCCAATTTCGGCACCGAAGCGCAGGTTAGCGAAGTCGGCACCGTGCTGAGCGTCGGCGACGGTATCGCGCGCATCCACGGCCTCGACAACGTTCAGGCCGGTGAAATGGTCGAGTTCGCCAATGGCGTGCAGGGCATGGCGCTCAACCTTGAGGCTGACAATGTCGGCGTCGTGATCTTCGGCTCGGACGCCGAGATCAAGGAAGGCGATGTCGTCAAGCGCACCGGCACCATCGTGGACGTCCCCGTCGGCAAGGGCCTGCTCGGCCGCGTGGTCGACGGCCTCGGCAATCCCATCGACGGCAAGGGCCCCATCGAATCGACGCAGCGCTCGCGCGTCGAAGTGAAGGCACCGGGCATCATCCCGCGCAAGAGCGTCAACGAGCCCGTGCAGACCGGCCTCAAGGCCATCGACACGCTGGTCCCCGTTGGCCGTGGCCAGCGCGAGCTGATCATCGGCGATCGCCAGACCGGCAAGACCGCCGTCGCGATCGACACCTTCATCAACCAGAAGGGCCCGAACTCGGGCACCGACGAGTCGAAGAAGCTCTATTGCATCTATGTCGCCGTCGGCCAGAAGCGCTCGACCGTTGCGCAGATCGTCCGCCAGCTCGAAGAGAATGGCGCGATGGAATATTCGATCGTCGTCGCCGCGACCGCTTCCGAGCCCGCGCCGCTTCAGTTCCTCGCGCCCTACACGGCTTGCGCGATGGGCGAATATTTCCGCGACAACGGCATGCATGCCGTCATCGTGTATGACGATCTGTCCAAGCAGGCTGTCGCTTATCGCCAGATGTCGCTGCTGCTGCGTCGTCCTCCGGGCCGCGAAGCCTATCCGGGCGACGTCTTCTACCTGCACAGCCGCCTGCTCGAGCGCGCAGCCAAGATGAACGACGCAAACGGCAATGGCTCGCTGACGGCACTGCCGATCATCGAGACACAGGCTGGCGACGTTTCGGCTTACATTCCGACCAACGTGATCTCGATCACCGACGGCCAGATCTTCCTCGAGACCAACCTCTTCTAT
>Ga0247738_10000585_pt1 | contig 13761 bp, 16 predicted proteins | sample UWRJL013104B2_FD_180936 | JGI IMG/M metagenome (GOLD analysis project Ga0247738, IMG submission 180936) | Plant litter microbial communities from Arlington Agricultural Research Station in Wisconsin, United States - UWRJ-L013-104B-2 | ecosystem: Environmental > Terrestrial > Plant litter >...
CTTCCACGCGGTTCATCGGGTTCACCGGCACCACCACCGCATTGGCGCGGAGGATGCCGTAGAACGCCAGCGCCCACTGCGGGCTGTTCTGCATGCACAGCAGCACCCGGTCGCCCGGTTTCACGCCGCAGACTTGCTGCAGGTGACCGGCGATGTGCTCGGTCTCGCGCAGGAACTGCGCGTACGTCAGCGGTGTGTCGTAGAAGACGATGAAGGGCTTGTCGGGGAACCGCGTGGCCGAAACCTCGAGGTTGTAGAAAAGGCTCGTCTGCGGCAGCGTGAGGTGCCGGGGCAGGTCAGGCGGCCAGTGGGCCATTTGCGAGGACATGGTCATTGATTCCGCTTAGCGGAAAACGGGTTGCTGGAAATCAATATACGGTTCACTCAGATCTGCTGTAAATGCATTTCAGGGAAAGCGAGCATCTGGCGTCCGACGAAACACCTTCAGAATTCCGATGCGCGGAATATGGTTCGTGTTGTATTCCGATCTGCAGAAAAAGGAGTCCTTATGGGGCGCCAGCGCCAAACCCCACCCAGCCCATTCACCGATGCAGACCCCACTGAGGACCGCCGCTTCGTCACCGCGCTCGCGCGCGGGCTGACAGTGCTCCGTTGCTTTGGACCTTCCGATCGCTGGCTCGCGCACCAGGAACTCGCGCGGCGCACCGGGCTGCCGCAGGCGACCGTTTCGCGGCTGACCTTCACGCTGACCAGCCTGGGCTACTTGCGGCACCGAGCGGCCACCGGCGAATACGCATTGAGCCCTGCAGTGCTGTCGCTGGGCTTCAGCGTGTTGTCCAACTTCCAGGTTGGGCGCATTGCGCGGCCGTTCATGGAAACGCTGGCCGAGCACACCCAGGCCGCGATCTCATTGGGCGTGCGGCACGGCACTTCGGTGGTCTATGTGGCGCATTGCCGCAGCACGGCACGCCTCATCCTCGGACTGGACGTGGGCACGCGCCTGCCGTTCGCGGAGACGGCGATGGGGCGTGCGATCTGGTGCTCAACGCCGCCCGGCATGCGGGCCTTGATCGCCGGCCGGCTGCAAGCGGAGAACGCCGCCCTATGGCCGGTGCGCGAAGCCGGCCTGCGGCGCGCCGAGGCCGATGGCGCCGGGCGCGGCTATGTGACGTCCGAATCGGAGTGGGAGAGCGAGATCGCTGCCATCGGCGTGGGCATCGATCTCGGCGACGGCCGCGAACCGCTGGCACTCACCGTGGGTGGGCCGGCGTCGCGCTTGCACGGGGCTTTGCTGCATGAGAACTTCGGGCCCGCGCTCGTGCGCACGGGCCGCGAGATCGTGGCAGCGATCCAGGCTGCGGCCTGGGAGGATTGAACGCCGACCGACAAAGTCTGCCTCGGAGCGCCTCTGGAGGAGACCTTCTTGCGCCCAGATCATGAAAAACGCCACCGCGAGGGTGGCGTCGGAACGAGGCGAATGCCGTTCAGTTCACGAGCTGGGCGAGTTCGCCCTTGGCGTACTTGGCCGCCACGACCTGCAGGCTCTCGCCCTTGATCTTGCTGCCCTGGCCTTCGCAGCCGAACTCCAGGTAGCGGGCCTTGCAGACCTGCTTGGCGGCTTCGCGCGCGGGCTTGAGCCATTCGCGGGCGTCGAACTTGTCGGGGTTTTCCGCCAGGAACTTGCGCACCGCGCCGGTCATGGCCAGGCGGATGTCGGTGTCGATGTTGATCTTGCGCACGCCGTGCTTGATGGCTTCCTGGATCTCCTCGACCGGCACGCCGTAGGTTTCCTTCATCTTGCCGCCGTACTGGTTGATGATGGCCAGCAACTCGGCCGGGACGGACGAGGAGCCGTGCATCACCAGGTGGGTGTTGGGGATGCGCTTGTGGATTTCCTTCACGCGGCTGATCGCCAGGATGTCGCCCGTGGGCTTGCGGCTGAACTTGTAGGCGCCGTGGCTGGTGCCGATGGCAATGGCCAGCGCGTCGAGCTGGGTGGCCTTGACGAACACGGCGGCTTCTTCGGGGTCGGTCAACATCTGGCTGTGGTCCAGCTTGCCTTCGGCGCCAATGCCGTCTTCTTCGCCGGCTTCACCGGTTTCCAGGTTGCCCAGGCAGCCGAGCTCGCCCTCCACGGTGACGCCGACCTTGTGCGCCATGTCCACCACCTTGCGGGTCACGTCCACGTTGTAGTCGAACGAGGCCGGGGTCTTGCCGTCTTCCATCAGCGAGCCGTCCATCATCACCGAGCCAAAGCCGAGGTTGATTGCGCCTTCGCAAATCTTGGGCGAGGTGCCGTGGTCCTGGTGCATCACCAGCGGGATGTGCGGATAGGCCTCCATCGCGGCCTGGATCAGGTGCTTGATGAAGGGCTCGCCGGCGTATTTGCGGGCCCCGGCGCTGGCTTGCAGGATCACCGGCGCGCCGACTTCGTCGGCCGCGGCCATCACGGCCTGCACCTGTTCGAGGTTGTTGACGTTGAAGGCCGGAATGCCGTAGCCGTTGGCGGCGGCGTGGTCGAGCAGTTCGCGCATGGAAACGAGCGCCATGAGATTCCCCTTAATCAGTTGGTAACCGTGGTGTAACCCGGCATTTTAACTTTCGACCTGTAACCCGGATGTGATGAGCTTGTGTCATTTCACACGCCCTTAATGTGCGCGGGCCAGACTGGGTCGAACTTCCGGCCATGCCATGACCCACCTCGACACCCTGCTTTTTCTCTGGATCAACGCCACGGCCGACACGCCGGCCTGGCTGCTCGCGCTGGGGCGCTGGGTATCCACCGACCTGCCCGCCCTGGCGGTGGTGGGCCTCGTGCCCCTGCTGCTCTTCGGTCGCTCCGGGCGTCGACAGTTCGTGGGCGTGTGCCTGGCCATGGTGCTGGCCTGGCTGGCGGTGCGTGGCATCCGCGAGACCGTGCACGTGGCCCGCCCCTTCGAACTGGGGCTGGGCGGGCAGTGGCTCGAGCATGCGGCGACGGCGAGCTTTCCGAGTTTTCATGCGGCGGTGGCGGGCGCCTGGGCCCTGGGGCTCACCCTGTTCGCTCCGTCGCGCCCGCGCCGCTGGCTGGTTGTGGCCGGTGGGCTGGCGCTGGCCATCGGCTGGAGCCGGGTGTTCCTGGGCCTGCACTTCGTGTCAGACATCGCCGTGGGCCTCCTGGTGGGTGCGGCCTGCGCGGTGACGGCCCGGCAGGGCCTGGCCTGGGGGGCGCGGCGCCGCGCCGCCTGGCCGATCAGGCCGGTGGCTGGTTCAGGAAACCGCTGACGCGCTCCAGCACCGGGGCGAGCCCGCGCAGCGGGCGTGCCATCGCGCCGATCAGCGTGGTGTGGCTGACTCGGTCGAACAGCTCGACATCCACCTGCGTGCCCTGCTGTTCCAGCACCCTGGCCATGGCGAGGGTGTTGCGCTGGGGGTTCACCAGGGTGTCTTTTCTCGCGGCGAGCAACAGCGCGCGCCGGGGCGTGGCATGGCCTGCGTTGGCATGGAACAGGGGCTGCGAGTCGGCCGGCGTGTTCGGCCATTCAAAGGCCACCTGCACGTCGGGATTGCCGATGGGCAGGAAGTCGTAGGGCCCAGCCAGGCCTGCCCAGCCGGCAAGCTGGCGCGGCTCGAGGCCCAAGCGGGCCAGCCAGCGGGGATCGAGCGCCAGCATGGCCGCGTTGTAGGCGCCCGCACTGTGGCCGACCACGAACAGGCGCTCGCGCGAGGCGCCGAATGCCGCCGCGTGGTCGGCCGCCCAGCGCACCGCGTCCGCGCCATCGTGCAGGAATGCCGGGTAGCGCACTTCGGGACTCAGCCGGTAGTCGGCCACCACGGTGACGATGCCGCGCGAGGCCAGGGCCTCGCCGACGAAACGGTAGTCCGCTCGATCTCCGCTGCTCCAACTGCCGCCATAGAAAAAAACGGCGATGGGCGCGGCTGCCACTGCAACGGGAGCCGGGAGATAGACGTCGGCCCGCTGGCGCGCATGGTCGCCGTAGGCCTGGTCGAGCAGCACCGTGTGCGTGTCGCTGCTGACGCTGGCATTGATGAGGCGCAATGGCGAACAGGCCTGCAGCCAGGGCAATAGCGCCAGCGCCACCAGTTGGCGGCGGCGGGGCGACGGGTGATTCGAGGAGGAGGTCATCCAGGTCTTACGCAGCCCGATGGCGCGTGGATTCAGGGCGCGCGGAAACCATTCGTCACAAAACCGGGGGAACTGAGCCCCCGTGAAGGCGAACCCTCTTAAGGATCACTCTCTCGCCCATCCCAGAAACAACAAGAAAGGAATTGCCATGCCCTGCTGCCGCCCCCTGATCGCGACTTTGACCGCCGCCACGGCCTTGCTCGCACCGACCCTCTCGCAGGCTCAGGTCACGCTCAAAGCCGATGGCCAGTGGCGCTACCTGCTGACCGCTGGCGCCAACATCTCTTCTGGCAACAACAACGCTGGCACGCTCAACCTCGCGGCCGAGGGCGCGCGCGAGACGGACGACGACAAGTGGACCTGGGCCGCCAAGGCCGACCGCGCGCGCAGTTCGGGCGTGGACACCACCGAGCGCTACGGCCTGCGCTCGCAGTACAACCGCGACTTCTCGGTGGACTGGTTCGGTTTCGGCTCGGGCGAGTTGCTGCGCGACCGGCTGGCCAATATCTCTAGCCGAACCTCGGTGGCCAGCGGCGTGGGCCGGCACGTCTGGCAGGAAGAGCAGGGCTTCTTCGATGTGTCCGTCGGTCTGGGCTACACCTATGACCGCTACATCAACGCCACCGACATTGCCGGCGCCATGCGCGACCGGTACGGCCGCCTGGAACTGGTGCTGGCGGAGGAGTCCAGCCACAAGCTCACCGAGACCACCAGCCTGCGCCAGAAGTTCTCGCTGTACCCCGACCTGCGCGATTCGGGCAAGTACCGCGCCGTGCTGGACACGGGCCTCACGGTGGCGATGACGCAGACGCTCAACCTGTCGGCGGGTCTGAGCTACCGCTACGACAGCGACCCGGGCACCAACCTCAAGAAAGCCGACACGATGTTCGTGACCGGCGTGTCACTTCGGTTCGATTGAAGACCCCCGCTGCGCTGCGCGGGGCGCACCCCAGGCCCGGCGAAGCCGGATCCGCAGGCGCCCTGGCAGTGTTGGCCTCGCGCCGGAACGGCGCTCTCTCAAGCTGCTTTGCAGATCTTGAGCGTGTTGGTACCGCCGGGCTGCCCCATGGGTTCGCCCACGGTGATGGCGTAGACGTCGCCGGTCTGCACGATGCCGCGCTTCTTCAGATGCGCCTCGGCGTCCATCAGCGCGGAATCGCGGTCGGTGCTGTTGTCCATGAGCAGGGGGCGCACGTTGCGGTAGAGGGTCATGCGGCGCTGGGTCGAGAGGTTGGGCGTCATGGCGTAGATCGGCATGCGCACGTTGTGTCGGCTCATCCACAGTGCGGTGGAACCGGAATCGGTCAACGCCACGATGGCCTTGGCGCCCAGGTGGTGGGCGGTGAACAGCGCGCCCATGGCGATGGATTGGTCGATGCGCTTGAAGGTCTTGCCTTGAAAGTCGGCCGAGAGCTCGCGGTACTCGGCCTTCTCGGCCTCCGAGCAGATGTTGGCCATCTCCATCACGGTTTCGAGCGGATAGCGGCCAGCGGCGGTCTCGGCGCTGAGCATCACCGCGTCGGTGCCGTCGAGCACCGCGTTGGCGACGTCGCTCACCTCGGCGCGCGTGGGCACCGGGTTGACGATCATGCTCTCCATCATCTGCGTGGCGGTGATCACCACCTTGTCCATCTCGCGCGCCAGGCGGATCATGTGCTTCTGCAGGCCGGGCACGGCCGCGTTGCCCACCTCCACCGCGAGGTCGCCGCGCGCGACCATGATGCCGTCGGACACCTTGAGGATGGCGGCCAGTTCGGGGATCGCCTCGGCGCGCTCGATCTTGGCGATCAGCGCCGGCTTGTGGGCGAGGGCGGCGCCGGCCACATTGCAGAGCTGGCGGGCCAGTTCCATGTCGGTCGCGTTCTTGGGGAAGCTCACCGCCACGTAGTCGGCCTTCAGGCCCATGGCGGTCTTGATGTCGTCCATGTCCTTGGCGGTGAGCGCGGGGGCGGTCAGGCCGCCGCCCTGCTTGTTGATGCCCTTGTTGTTGGACAGCTCACCGCCGAGTTTGACGGTGGTGTGCACCGCCGGGCCAACCACCTTGTTGATGGTGAGCACGATGAGGCCATCGTTGAGCAGCAGGGTGTCGCCGGCTTTCACGTCGCGCGGCAGTTCCTTGTAGTCCAGGCCCACGCCCTCGATGTCGCCGGGTTCGGTGCGCGATGCGTCGAGCACGAAGGGCATGCCCGGTTCAAGCATCACCTTGCCCTGGGCGAACTTGCCAACGCGGATCTTGGGGCCCTGCAGGTCGGCCATGATGCCGACCTCTCGGCCCGCGCGTTGGGCCGCCGCGCGCACCAGTTCGGCGCGGTCGATGTGATCCTGGGCGGTGCCGTGCGAGAAGTTGAGCCGGACCACATTGACACCGGCGCGGATCATCCGCTCGAGCAGGTCGGGGTCGCTGGACGCAGGACCCAGGGTGGCAACGATCTTGGTGGCGCGCATGGACATGAAAGCTGTCTCCAGAAAGGCCGGGAGGCCGGTTTGTAATTTGGTTTCAATTATCCGTGAAACCAGTTACAGCCTGGTTACAGGCGACCGCCTGTCGCTTTTGTAGGACAAGTCCGACAGCCCAAGCCGCCGTTGTCCGGTGGGGTATTCAACCGGTCGTCCCTACAGTGGACACATGCGGGAAGGATGCCCTCCGGAACGCCGACCGCCACTCACGGAGGACCCCATGCATATGCCCGCACCTGCCATCGTGGGTTATCTTGCGACCCTGGTTATTGCCGTGTCGGCGGCTGCCGTCCATCCCTGGTTTGATGTCGAGGCGCACTTCGTGCGGGCCTTGGCGGGCATGAACAGTGCCGTCTCGGCCATGACGACCACCACGCTCAGCCCCTGAGCAAAAAAGGCGCTGTCAGCGCCCGGCACTGGCGAAGACATTTACCGCCGTGGCGAGCACGATCAGATTGAAAGCGAACGACAGCAAGGCGTGCACCAGCGTGAGGTGTCGCATCGTGCGGCTGCGGATGGTCACATCGGATACCTGGGATGTCATCCCTATCACTGCGCTGTAGTAAAGCAAATCCAGGTAGTCCGGGTCTTTGCCGTCGGGGAAGCCGAGCCCCCGGTCCGGCGTGTCCCGCACGCCCAGGTGCCGGTAATACACCCTTGCGTAGTGCAGCGTGAACACGCACTGGATCAGCAGCCAGGCACCGGCAAGCGACAAGGCCATGAGACCGAGGTTGAATGCGCGCTGCCAGCCTTGCAGCGCCTGGGTGGCCTGAACGTTCATCGCCACCGCCACGAGGCTGGCACAAGCAGCGGCGGTGACGAGCACGAACAGCATCACGGCGCCCGGGTCTTCGCGTTGCGCGCGATGCTGGGTCGCGGCCGCGTCCAGGCGCGCTGCGAGGTGCCAGACCAAGCCGACGTAGGTGGTGCAGTACACGATCCAGGCCATCAGCCAGACGGCGGGTCCTGTGGTTGGAGCCCAGAAAAATCCGGCCACGCCTGTGAGCGCCGCTGGCAGCAGGGCCACCACTTGCCGTTGCCAGGCCGTGAGATGGGTCAGGCGATGCGGAAGCGGGTGGGGATTTGAGTGCGGCATGGAGCGGCCTGCCATGGCAGGTTCAGGCCTGGTCCACCGCACCCGCAGTGCGCGCCGGCAGCTCGGCCTCGACGCGGCAGCCCTGGTTGGCGATGCTGTGGACGTGCAGTTGACCACTGTGTGATTCCACCCGCACCCGCATGCCGAGAAGGCCATGGTGGCCGGCCGGGACACTGTCGATGTCGAAACCTCTGCCGTCGTCGCGCACCGAGACACGCACCGTGTCGCCCTCTTGCGCCAGTCCCACCCACACGTGGCGGGCATGCGCGTACTTCTGTACGTTGGTCAGGGACTCCTGCACGAGCCGGTACGCGGTGAGCTCGGCGTCCTTGCTGAGTTCGACGGGCGAGAGGTGCATTTCCACCTCGATGCCCATGCGGCTGGCGGCGTCCTGGCAGAGCATTTCGAGTGCGGGAATCAACCCCAGCTGGTCCAGCGAGGAAGGTCGCAGGTGTTCGATGATGCGCCGCTTCACGGCAATGCCCTCGTTGAGGCGTTGTTCGATGCTGGCGAGCCGCTCCAGGGCTGGCGCCGGCAAAGCGGGCACGCGGCGCAGGCGCGCGATGTCCAGCTTCATCGCCGTGAGCAGACCGCCCATTTCGTCGTGAAGCTCCCGCGCCACGCGCCCTCGTTCGTCCTCTCGGGCGTGCACATGGTGGCCCGCCAGATTGCGCAACGCGGTGGTGCGCAAGGCCACCTGTGTCGCCAGCCGCTGGTGTTCCTCGGACTGGCGTCGGTCGTTCTCGCGCAGCTGGCGCATGAACAGAATCAGCGCGACCCAGGCCACCAGCACCAGCAGGTGGATCGCCAGCCGGTTGATCATCATGGCGTCGTGGAGGGACACCCGCGCCGTCTTCTGGATCGCGGCGGCGCGTTCGAGCACGAACTCGAACTCCTGGCGCAGCTCGGCATAGCGCAGGCGGCCCTGGTCGCTCACGGCGAGCGTCTGGGCATCGGTGCGCCGGCCCTGCTCCGTCATGCTCACCCACTGATTCAAAGTGGCCATGCGCTCCTCAATGCGCTTTTGCACATTTGACACGGACACGGTGCGCTTGGGGTCCAGCGCTTCAAGCCGCTTGAAGGCGTCTTGCTGCACGCCCTCCATTTCGTTGATGGCTTCTCGGTAGTTGGTCAGGTCGGCCTGCTGGGCGCTGAGCATGAAGGCGCGAACCGCGACCTCGGCGTCGGTCAGAGCCTGCAGGGTGCGGGCTGCCTGCTGGCGCGCATCGCTCAGCGTGATGCCCTGCATCAACGTGGAGCGCGAGTGCTGGTAACTGGCTTCGTTGACCACCACCATGATCAGCGCCAGCGCCAGGATGATCGGCATCCCGAAGCGGTTGCGCGCCACGCGTTCGATCGAGGACTTGATCATCATGACGGGTTTGTAGCACGTGGGGTGGATGGGTCCGGGTCGCGATGGCGCAAGGGCAGGCGCGCCAGGACGCGGGTGCCCGAGCCAGGGACGGAGTGCACACTGAACTGCCCGCCGAGCGACTCGATGCGATGGCGCAGGTTTTTGAGGCCGCTGGCCGACGTGGTGCCGGCCCGATCGGCGAAGCCAAGGCCGTTGTCCTGCACTTCCACCACGGCGTGGATGCCTTCCTGCGCCAGGCGCAACGACACCATCGTGGCGCTGGCGTGCCGCTCGATGTTGGAGAGCGCGCCCTGCACAACGGCGAACATGGCCTGTTGGGCCGGTACATCCAGTGCCACGGGCATGAAGGCGAGATCGATGGTGATGCCCGTGTGCTGCTCGAACTGGGTGGCGCGGTGTTCAAGCGCGGCCTGCAAGCCCAGGTTGTGCAAGGCCGATGGCATCAGTTCTTCCATGATTCGTCGCTTCATCCCGATGCCTTCATCCAGCGACGCACTCAGGTGCCGAAGGCGCTCGGTCACCTCCGGGTCGGTGGTGTGCAGCGAGTGGCGAAGGCGAGTGAGGTCGAGCTTGGCGGTGGTGAGCAGCGCACCCAGGTCGTCGTGCAGCGCGCGTGCCAGGCCGCTGCGTTCACCATCGCGCATTTCCTGCAGGCCGAGGTTGAGCTGCGCGAGTTCTTCCGTGCGCTGCCGCACCTGGCTCTCCAGCGAATCGCGCTCTTTTTGCAGGTGAAGTGCGTGCTCTATCTGGCTGTTCTGCAACGCTGCGTTCTTGCGCAGAAAAAACACATAAGCCAGCAGGCTCAGCAGCGTCAGTCCGTACACGCCGATGCGGCCCGCCCCCAGCGTTCGATAGATGGCCGCGCGCTCGATTCCCAGGCGGCGCTCTTCCGTGACCATGAGGACATCGGCCACGCGGCGAACCCCCTCCATCTTCTCGCGCCCGATGTCGGTGAGCATGAGGCCTTGCCAGGCACTATGGGAGGCGGCGTTGTAAAGGGAAATGGTCTCGGTGACTTCCGAGATCTTTTCCCCCGCCCGTTCCTGGAGACGGTCCACCAGACCCATCAGCTCGGGGTCACTGCGGTAGTGCTCGCGGAGCCGGTTGATGGCATGGGCGATGTCCGTTTCGGCGGCCTGGTAGGGGTCGAGGTACTGGGGGCGGCCCGTGAGCAGGTAACCGCGTTGGGCCGTTTCCATGTCCAGCAGGCGGCGCATCACGGTCTGGATGGCATTGCGAGCGGTGTCGCGCGCCCCCAGATTGGCAAGGGAATCCAATGCGCGCTGGTAGGTCCATTCCGACCCCGCCAACACCCCCAATGCCAGCAACACTGCCAGCACGATAGCCAGCGGCGTTCGCCAGGGCGCCCGGCGCCTGGGGAGGGGAGGGGATGAGGGCATCGGGCGGCGAACGGTGCCTATTGAAGACCGCCGGGCGCGGTGGCCGAGCCGTCGGAAATGCGTTCGCAATAAGCGATCAGATCGTCCAGCTCGCACGATTTGTCGAACACGCGGTCGGCGCCTAACAGGGCGCAGCGCTTGCGGATATCGGGAGTGGCGTAGTTGGTGAGCACCACACGGCGAGCCGGCACATTGGACTCCTGGGCCGCCTTCAGCACGCCCAGACCCGAGCCGGTGACCAGGAAGATGTCGATGATCATGAGGTCGAAGCGGTCGCCCCGGTGCAGCCATTGCACCGCCGTCTCTTCGTCGCTGGCGTGCCCGACCACCTCTACGTTGGCCAGCTCTTCCAGCGTGGACACCAGGTTTTCATAGATGACCTTGTTGTCCTCGACGATGTAGGTTCTGAGCGGCGTCATGGGGCAAGCAGGCGTGAGCGTTCCAAAGATGTCCGGTGGGGGCGAGGTGGCATCCGGGATGCCTTCACGCACAAACGCGGCCATCATGCCGCGCTCGTGCGCTCCAGCGCCTTCAGAACCGCTGATTTTTGCGTAGGACGGATCCTACACTCCGCGGCGGTCCAACCGGGTTAGCGGACCACGATGTCGTTTTTAACGGATTTCACCCCGTTGACCTCACGCGCCAGGCGTTCAGCCGTGGTCTTTTCTGCTGCGGACTTGGCGAAGCCCGAAAGCTGCACCGTGCCCTTGAGCGTCTCGACGTTGATGGAGGTGGCGGCCACGGTCGGGTCCTTGGCATAGGCGGCCTTCACCCGGGTCGTGATCGTCGCATCGTCGACATAGGAGCCAACGGTCTGTTGATCGCGGGCGACGGCGCAGCCGGTGACTTGAACAACAGCGGTAGCGGCGGCAATGGCCAAAAGGGCGTGTGACAGTTTCATGGGATTCTCCTCGGGGTTGGGTTATTCGAGCGACCGGAGGCCCTGGTGTTCAGGGCTCCCCGGCAGCGGTTTGGTGGTCATTTGAAGTTCGGGGATGGAATTGGCCTTGGGGGTCAGCCCTTGGCCTCAACGGTCAGGCGGTTTTCCACCTTGACCACGCCTTCAACGGCGGCCGCCAGCACGGTGGCGCGATCGCGAGCGGCGGGGTCGGGTGCGGTGCCCTTCAGTTCAACGAGGCCGTTGGTGGTATCCACGTCGATCTTCAGTGCACTCAGCTGGGAGTCTCCTGCCAGGGCGGCATTCACCTTGGCGGTGATGGCCACATCGGCAGCACCGATGGCAATCTTGTCGGCGGCTTCATTGCCGGCGGCCTTCATGTCCTGAGCGGCGTTGTTGGCGTCAGCGCGCAGTTCAGCGCCTGCAGCCTGGGTCTGCTCAACGGTGTTGTCCATGCGCTGGCCCACCGTTTCGCCTTCTTTCTGGCCACAGGCCACGATCAGACTGGTGGCCATGGCGGCGGCGGCGAGGGCTGCGAGTCGGGTATTGCGTTTCATGATGTTGTCCTTTCAGGTCGCCGGCCGTACCGGCGAAGATGAATGAAGTGCGTCGCAGGGTCAGTGCGGCTTGCGGTCGTTGGGGTTCTCGAACCAGTCGTCGCTGACGCGGCGCTCCCAGTCCGCCACCTGGCGTTCGGCTTCATCCTTGGCCACGCCATAGCGCTCCTGGATCTTGCCGGTCAGTTGTTCACGGCGGCCGGCCACGACGTCAAAGTCGTCGTCGGTGAGCTTGCCCCACTGCTCGACCATCTTTCCCTTGACTTGCTTCCAGTTGCCTTCGATGCGATCCCAGTTCATAGCGACTCCTTGTGGTTGGGTTGCAATTGCCGGCCAGAGGGGCCGGCGGCGGCTTGAACACGCATTGCGTTGGTGCCGTGAGGTGACTGTAGGAAATTGGCCTGATCCAGGATGTCGGGCGGAGGGCCGCCTGCGTGTAGGACATTGCCGATGCGCGGGAAGGGGTTGTAGGACCTGTCCGACTGCTCCCGTGGGTCGGTCCTGTTAAATTGCTCCCGGCCCCGAAAAAAGAGCAAGAGAGCACCAAGAACACCATGATCAAAGTTGGAATCGTTGACGATCACGCCATCGTGCGATCGGGCCTGCGCCAGTTCCTCAGTGAACACGTGGACCTGAAAGTGACGGGCGAGGCCAACAATGGCCGTGAGGCCCTCGAGCTGGTGCGCGGTGGCGAGGTAGACGTGCTGCTGATGGACATCTCGATGCCCGATCACAGCGGCGTGGACGCGCTGCAGGCGATCAAGGCTCGTTTCCCTGACCTGCCCGTGCTCATCCTCAGCGGTTTCCCCGAGGCCCAGTACGCCACCACACTGCTGCGTTATGGCGCCAGCGGTTACCTCAACAAGGATTGCGCGCCCGACGACATCGTCACCGCCATCCGCACTGTGGCGCGTGGACGGCGCTACATCAGCCCGGCGGTGGCCGAGCTGCTCGCCGACAACGCAGCAGGCGATGCGGATCGCCCGCCTCACGAGCTGCTGTCCGAGCGCGAGCTCCAGGTGTTCCTTCGCCTGGCCAAGGGCGAGACCATTGGCAACATGGCAGAGTCCATGTTCCTGAGCATCAAGACCGTTAGTACCTACCGCACCCGCGTGCTGGAAAAGCTCAAGCTGACAAGCAACAGCGACCTGACCTACTACGCGCTGAAGAACGGTTTGATCCAGTAGGCCAACCGGAAAGTGTCGGTGCCGTCCTACGCCACGATGGCGTTCGGGCTTGCAGCTTTTGCAAGTCGGGCTCCCTACAGTGAAGGCATCACAACGGTGGTCGTTGTGAACCAACCAGAAGGCCGGACCACCGGCCTCACACACAGGAGCCCACCATGCTGCACTACGCCGTGGTTTTCTTTGTCATAGCCTTGATTGCCGCTGTCCTGGGCTTTGGCGGCATCGCTGCCAGCGCGGCCGGCATCGCCAAACTGCTTTTCGTGGTTTTTCTGGTGATGGCCGTCGTGTCGATCGTGATTGGCCTGATCCGAAAGCGCTGACGATTGATTCCGGACGCTTCCCAGCGCCGAGGCCCCGACCAGCATATGCCGGTCGGGGCCTCGGCGCTTTAGGGACTACGGTGCATTGCTGACGCGCCAGACGGTGTTGCCTGCGTCGTCGGCCACCAGCAAGGCGCCTCGCCGATCGATCGCCACACCCACCGGGCGGCCCTGAGCCTTGCCCTCCGCGTTCAGGAAGCCGGTGAGCACATCGACAGGCGTGCCGACGGGTCGCCCCGCCTGGAAGGGCACAAAAATCACTTTGTAGCCGCTGTGAGGCTTGCGGTTCCACGAACCGTGCTGGCCGATGAACATGCCTTCGTCCGCGAAGGGCGCGGGCAGGGCGCTGCCGACCGAAGAGGCCAACCCGAGTGAAGCGGTGTG
>Ga0247738_10000586_pt1 | contig 13747 bp, 16 predicted proteins | sample UWRJL013104B2_FD_180936 | JGI IMG/M metagenome (GOLD analysis project Ga0247738, IMG submission 180936) | Plant litter microbial communities from Arlington Agricultural Research Station in Wisconsin, United States - UWRJ-L013-104B-2 | ecosystem: Environmental > Terrestrial > Plant litter >...
AATGTGCACGGACCTTGCCCATGTGCGGGCAGGTTGGAGAGTCAGGCGTGCGCGGCGATCCACTCGTCGAGCTGCTGCCGGGCGACCGGGTCGGGCAACTGCTGCGGCGGCGACTTCATGAGGTAGGCGGAGGCGGCGATGAGCGGCCCGCCGAGCCCGGCGTCGAGTGCGACCTTCGCGGCCCGCACCGCGTCGATCACGACACCAGCCGAGTTGGGAGAGTCCCACACCTCGAGCTTGTACTCGAGGCTCGTGGGCGCGTTGCCGAAACCGTGGCCCTCGAGGCGCACGAACGCGAGCTTGCGGTCGTCGAGCCACGGGATGTGGTCGCTCGGCCCGATGTGCACGTCGCGCGCGTTGATCTGCCCCTCGACATTGCTCGTGACGGCCTGCGTCTTGGAGACCTTCTTCGACTCGAGCCGTGAGCGCTCGAGCATGTTCTTGAAGTCCATGTTCCCGCCCACGTTGAGCTGGTAGGTGCGGTCGAGCACGAGCCCGCGCTCCTCGAACAGCCGGGCGAGCACGCGGTGCGTTATCGTGGCGCCCAGTTGGCTCTTGATGTCGTCGCCGACGATCGGGATGCCCGCCACCGTGAATTTGGCCGCCCACTCCGGGTCGCTCGCGATGAACACCGGCAGCGCGTTCACGAAGGCGACCCCGGCGTCGAGGGCGGCCTGCGCGTAGAACTTCGCGGCGTGCTCAGACCCCACGGGCAGGTAGCACACGAGCACCTCGGCACCGCTCTCGCGCAGGGCGCGCGCCACGTCCACGGCCGGGGCATCCGACTCCTCCACGACCTCCCGGTAGTAATCGCCGAGCCCGTCGAGGGTGGGGCCGCGCTGCACGGTCACGCCCGTGGGAGCGACCTCCGCGAACCGGTACGTGCTGTTCTGGCTCGCCCACATGGCATCGGCGAGGTCGAGGCCCACTTTGAGGGCATCCACATCGAACGCCGCGACGAACTCGAGGTCGCCCACGGCGTGGCCACCGAAACGGTTGTGCATGAGGCCGGGGATGCTCGCCCCCTCCGCCGCGTCGGCGTAGAAGGTCACGCCCTGGATGAGGGAGTTGGCGCAGTTGCCCACTCCGGCGATGGCGACCCTGACGGTCATGGATGGTGCTCCTGACAAGAATTGCGTACACTGGGCAGGTTGTCCGGTGCCGTCTGGTGCCACGACAACCGTCAACACCCTCCTGCTGCAGATCGTCTGCAGCCGTTCTAGTCCGAAGGAGGTGGGTTTGTGACGCACCAGTATGAACTCATGGTGATCCTCGATCCAGAGATCGATGAGCGCACCGTGGCACCCAGCCTAGACAAGTTCCTCAACGTCATCCGCAACGATGGTGGCAGCATCGACAACGTCGATGTGTGGGGACGCCGTCGCCTGGCCTACGAGATCAACAAGAAGACCGAGGGCATCTACGCCGTCGTCAACTTCACGGCGAACTCGTCCGCAACCGTTGAGCTTGACCGCCAGCTGAAGCTGAGCGAGGCCGTCATGCGCACCAAGGTGCTGCGCGCCGAGCAGGGCTTCGCCCAGGTCGCCGCCGCCAAGCAGCTTGCCGACGAGAAGGCCGCCCGCAAGGCAGCCGCTCCCGCGAAGGCCTCCGCCGCAGCTCCTGCTGCAGCGGTTGCCGAGGCACCGGCCGCCGCCGAGGCTCCCGCCGCGAAGCCGGCCGCCAAGGCCGACAAGGCTGCGGAGTAGTCCATGGCCGGCGAGACCGTCATCACCGTCGTGGGTAACCTCACGAGTGACCCCGAGCTGCGCTACACGCAGGCCGGGCTCGCGGTAGCCAACTTCACCATCGCCTCGACCCCGCGCAACTTCGACCGCGCGAGCAACGACTGGAAAGACGGTGAGGCACTCTTCCTGCGCGCGAGCGTATGGCGCGAGTTCGCCGAGCACGTCGCCGGTTCGCTCACGAAGGGGTCGCGAGTCATCGCGACCGGTCGGCTGAAGCAGCGCTCGTACGAGACGAAGGAAGGCGAGAAGCGAACCAGCATCGAGCTCGAAGTCGATGAGATCGGTCCCTCGCTCCGCTACGCCACGGCACAGGTCACCCGTGCCGCCTCCTCACGTGACGGCGCCCCTCGCGGCGGCGGCAACCAGGTGGGCAACGGGCCCAGTGCGGCCGAAGAGCCGTGGGCGGCCTCCGCTCCCGACGCTTCCGGCGGGGACGTGTGGAACACGCCCGGCAGCACGAACTACTCGGACGAGACGCCCTTCTAGGCGTCCACCAGATCTCTTAAGGAATAACAACTCATGGCAGGAAAGAGCAGCGGCGATCGCCGCAAGCCCATTCGCAAGGGCAAGGACGGCAAGAACGCCGCCCCGGCCAAGGCGATCCGCGTGGGCGTCATCGACTACAAGGATGTCGCGACGCTTCGCAAGTTCATCTCGGAGCGTGGAAAGATCCGCGCCCGTCGTATCACCGGTGTTTCCGTCCAGGAGCAGCGCCTCATCGCCACGGCCGTCAAGAACGCCCGTGAGATGGCGCTCCTGCCCTACGCCGGCTCGGGCCGTTAAGGAGCACCGACATGTCCAAGCTGATCCTCACGCACGAGGTCACCGGTCTCGGTGCCCCCGGCGACGTCGTTGACGTCAAGAACGGTTTCGCTCGCAACTACCTCATCCCCCAGGGCTTCGCCGTGGCGTGGACGCGCGGTGGCGAGAAGCAGATCGAATCCATCAAGGCCGCGCGCACCGCGCGCGAGCACGCCACCCTCGAGGAGGCCCAGGACCTGAAGGCCCGCCTCCAGGCCACGACGGTCAAGCTCACCGTCAAGGCGGGCGAGGGCGGTCGCCTCTTCGGTTCGGTCAAGACGTCTGACGTCGCCGACGCGGTTGCCGCGGCCGGCCTCGGCACCGTCGACAAGCGCAAGATCGAGATCACGTCGCCCATCAAGGCGACGGGCGAGCACGAGGCGACTGTTCGCCTGCGTGACGACCTCGTGGCGACGATCACCCTTCAGGTGGTTGCTGCCAAGTAGCACAACAATGCCCCTCTTGGGGGGTAGACAACGGCGGGGCTCATACCCCGCCGTTGTTGTGTTTAAGCCCGGTTTCCCCCACCTTTGTGCACAGGAATGCTCCGGCGGGGCCAACCCTCAACCCTCACTTCAAACATGTTTCTACACATGCGGGTGTATAAATAAATCTGCTGGTCAGAAGGCTGTTTTGGGCGAAAACAACCTTCAAGTGCACAGATCTATCCACAGCTTGCTCACACGGCTCCCGGCGTTTCGCGCCATTTGCCCACAGGCTCATCCACAGGGTGGGTTGGTGGCTGTTCCCGGCCGTCCCTATCGTGGGGCAGTCCCGGTCGACGGAGGCGGGCTCATGGGCCTGTCCCGACGCCGGTGTGTCAGTGGGCGGGCCTAGAACTGAGGCGTACCGTCATCCATGGGAGGAAATGAATGTCGATCGCGCATCTGGGGCTCGCTGGCGATCAGCGGCAGTCAGGCGAGGGCACTCAGTCCCGCGGCGACCGCGTTCCTCCGCACGACCTCCTCGCGGAGCAGAGCACCGTCGGCGGCATGCTCCTGAGCAAGGATGCCGTGGCCGATGTCATCGAGGCCGTGCGCGGCGTCGACTTCTACATCCCCAAGCACGAGACCATCTTCGACGCGATCCTCACCCTGTACTCGCACGGCGAGCCCACCGACGTGATCGCGGTCACCGACGAGCTCACGAAGACCGGCGAGCTCACGCGCGCCGGGGGCGCTGACTACCTGCACACGCTTACCGCGCTCGTGCCCACGGCCGCGAACGCCGGCTTCTACGCCACCATCGTCGCCGAGAAGGCCGTGCTGCGACGCCTCGTCGAGGCCGGCACGCGCATCGTGCAGATGGGCTACGCGAGCGAGGGCGAGGTCGTCGACCTCGTCAACAACGCCCAGGCCGAGATCTACTCGGTGACGGGCGGGGTCGAGGCCGAGGACTACGTTCCCCTCACCGAGGCCGTCACCACGGCCATCGACGAGATCGAGGCGGCGCGCGGGCGCGACGGCCAGATGGTGGGCGTTCCCACCGGCTTCGTCGAGCTGGATGAGCTCACCAACGGCCTGCACCCCGGCCAGCTCATCATCATCGCGGCCCGGCCGGCCATCGGTAAGTCGACGCTCGGCCTCGACATCGCGCGGGCGGCCGCGATCAAGCACGACCTGCCCACGATCGTCTTCTCCCTCGAGATGGGGCGCAGCGAGATCGCGATGCGCCTGCTGTCGGCGGAGGCGTCCGTTCCCCTGCAGCACATGCGCAAGGGAACCGTGCACGCGAACGACTGGACGACCATCGCCCAGACCCGCGGTCGCATCAACGACGCCCCCCTGTACATCGACGACAGCCCCAACATGACGCTCGTCGAGATCCGCGCCAAGTGCCGCCGGCTCAAGCAGAAGGTCGGCCTGAAGATGGTGATCATCGACTACCTGCAGCTCATGACGAGCGGCAAGAAGGTCGAATCCCGCCAGCAGGAGGTCAGCGAGTTCTCGCGGGCGCTCAAGCTGCTCGCGAAGGAGCTCAAGGTTCCCGTCATCGCGATCTCCCAGCTGAACCGTGGCCCCGAGCAGCGCGCGGACAAGAAGCCCGCGATCTCCGACCTCCGTGAGTCAGGCTCGATCGAGCAGGACGCCGACATGGTCATCCTTCTCCACCGCGAGAGCGCCTACGAGGCCGACAACGCGCGCGCCGGGGAGGCCGACCTCATCGTCGCCAAGCACCGCAACGGTCCGACCCGCACGGTCACCGTGGGCTTCCACGGTCACTTCTCGCGGTTCGTCGACCTTCCGCCCGGCTCGTAGACTGAACCGGTGGAAGCCGCAACGCCCTGGTACGTGCCCTTCGCGCGAGCGCTCCCCGCACTCGTGCTCGCCGTCGTCATCACCTTCAACGCCGACCACTCCGCGTCCCTCGGGCTGCTGACCTTCGGCGTCTACGCCGTGGTGACCGGCGCCGTGCTGGTCGCGTCGGCCCTGCGCCTCGGTTCGAAGGGCGTGGTGCGCACGGTGACCTTCGCTCAGGGCATCCTCTCGGTGCTCGCCGGCGTCGTGTCGCTCGCGCTGCCGTTCGGCGGCCTGCCGTTCTTCGTCTTCCTGCTCACGACGTTCGCCGCGATCACGGGGTTCCTCGAGCTCTACCTGGGACTGCGCAGCCGCGGCCGCAGCAGCTCGTCGCGCGACTGGGTCTTCGTGGGCGGTCTCACCGCCCTGCTCGCGATCGGCGTGCTGCTCGTGCCGCCGGGCTACGCGCAGCCGTACGCCGTCGACGACTTCGAGGGGCTCCTCACGGCCTCGACGATCGTCGTGGGTGCGCTCGGCGCCTACTGGGCGATCCTCGGCGTGTACCTCGTGATTGCGGGGCTGTCGCTGCGCTGGGCCGCGGCGCCGCATCCTTCGTCCGAATCGGCCACCGGGAGCGCAGCCTGATGGCCGCGCCCAGCAAGCGCGACCGCACGCGCCCGGCCGAACTGCTCGGACTCTCCGCGATCTTCGCCGTGTTCGCGGGCCTCGTCGTGCTCATGTCGACGCGCGAGATCGTGCTCGCACTCATCTTCGCCGGCATCGGCTTCATCGTCTCGCTCGTCGTGCTCGCGATGCTCGCCCTCGCCGTCGCCCCCACGGGCGAGGAGAAGGCCGACCTGCGCGAGCAGGACGACGACGAGAACCGCCGCGGCCACTAGCCCCCGCCTCCCCTAGCCCCGCCTCCACCATCCGCCATCAACTAGTCCCGCCTCCACCATCCACTTCTCCGGAGGTTTCGCGCGACTCGCCGTCAGAACCTGTAACGGCTGTGACTGAGGGCCACTATCTCCGGAGAAGCGCCCAGGGGGCGGGGGTGCTCGGGGGCGGGGGCGGGCGCTCGGCGTGCGCGCGGCCGGGGGCCGGGCGGCTACGCGTCGAGGTAGTCGACGAGCTGCGACGCGAGGCCCGCGTAGCCCGCGGGGGTCATGACGCGTAGGCGGTTCTTGGCGTCCTGACCGATGTCGAGGCCGTCGATGAAGGCGACGAGGTCGGCCTGGCCGATGCGCTTGCCGCGCGTGAGCTCCTTGAGCACCGCGTACGGGTCGGCGATCGAGCTGCGGCCGGCGGTGACCTCGGCGCGGATGACCGTCTGGATGGCCTCGCCGAGCACCTCCCAGTTGCCGTCGAGGTCGGCATCGAGTCGCTGCTGATCGAGGTCGATCGCCGCGAGCCCGGCGACGATGTTCTCGAACGCGAGCACGGAGTGACCGAACGCGACGCCGATGTTGCGCTGCGTCGTGGAGTCGGTGAGGTCGCGCTGCAGGCGCGAGGTCACGAGCGTCTGAGCGAGCGACTCCAGCAGCGCGCTGGAGAGCTCGAGGTTCGCCTCGGCGTTCTCGAAACGGATGGGGTTGATCTTGTGCGGCATGGTCGACGAGCCCGTCGCACCCGGCGTCGGGATCTGGCGGAAGTAGCCCGTCGAGATGTACGACCAGATGTCCGTGCACAGGTTGTGCAGGATGCGGTTGGCGTGGCTCATGGCCTGGTAGAGGTCGACCTGCCAGTCGTGCGACTCGATCTGGGTGGTGAGCGGGTTCCAGTCGAGCCCGAGGCTCGTCACGAACTCGCGCGAGATGCCCGGCCAGTCCTGCGCGGGGTCGGCGGCGAGGTGCGCCGAGTAGGTTCCCGTCGCGCCGTTGAACTTGCCGAACGTCTCGACGGCCTCGATGCGCACCGCCATCCGCTCGAGCCGATGGACGAAGACGGCGAACTCCTTGCCCATGGTCGTGGGCGTCGCCGGCTGGCCGTGCGTGTGCGCGAGCATGGGGGCATCCCGGTGCTCGACCGCCAGGGCGCGGAGCGCATCGATGACGGCGCGGAACTTCGGCATCCACACCTCGCGCACCGCGGCGCTGATGGTGAGGGCGTACGAGAGGTTGTTGATGTCTTCGCTCGTGGCGGCGAAGTGGGTGAGCTCGGCGATGCTCGTGAGCCCGAGCTGCGTGAGCTTGGCCCGCACGAGGTACTCGACCGCTTTGACGTCGTGGCGGGTGGTCGCCTCCAGACGTGCGAGTTCGTCGATCTCCGGCTGGCCGAACTCGGCCGCGAACTCCCGCAGCTGGCGGGCGTGCTCGTGCTCGAGCCGCGTCGACCCGAACAGCTCGTGGTCGGTGAGGTAGAGCAGCCACTCCACCTCGACGCGCACGCGGGCGCGGTTGAGACCGGCCTCGGAGAGGTGGTCGCCGAGCGCGGTCACGAGCGGGCGGTAGCGCCCGTCGAGCGGGCTCAGGGGCTGTTCGGGCAGTGGGCTCATGAGACTCCCTCTCGGATGGCCGGCGTGATCTGCCGGAAGAGTGCTGCGCACGCGTGCTCGATCATGGTCAAGACCTGGTCGAAGAGCGCGGCATCGGAATAGTACGGGTCGGGCACGTCGCCGAGCGGCGCCTGCTCGTTGTCGAAGGAGAGCAGCAGCTGGATCTTCGAGCGGTCTTGCTCGGTGGTCGCCCAGGTGCTCAGGATGCGCTCCTGGCTGCGGTCGAACACGACGACGAGGTCGAGGTTCTCGAACCACGCGGGGTCGAACTGCCGACCGCGGTGGCCGGAGCCGTTGTACCCGCGCGCGGCGAGGGCGGCGAGCGTGCGGTCATCCGAGGATTCACCGACGTGCCAGTCGCCCGTGCCCGCGGAGAGCACGGCCACGCTGCCCTCGAGGCCGGCCTTCTTGACGAGGCTCTTGAACACGGTCTCGGCCATGGGGGAGCGGCAGATGTTGCCCGTGCACACGAAGCAGATCCTGAAGAGCGCAGTCTCGTCGAAGGTGCGCGCGAAGCTCATGGGTTCATTGTCCCGCAGATTCCGCTCCTCACGACCCCCGGGCGTCGGCTGCTCTCCACTGGGGCGCCCGCCCGGGCCGCAGTGGGCGCCCCCGCCGGGCAGCATCGGCGGGATGATTCCCACGGATGCCGCGGCCCTTGCCGCGCTCGAGACCCAGTTTCGCCAGCTCACGACCGTGATCGCGCGGTTGCTCGCGGCCCGCTCCCACCTCGTGCCCGCGAGGGCCACGTTCTGGTCTGGGCCGGCCCGGGAGAGGTACAACGCGGCGCTGCATGAGCTCGACCGCGACATCGCCCAGGCGCTGGAGGCCGTGCGGTTCGCCCAGCGGAACACGCGGCTCGCGATCGAGGAGGTGGAGCGGCGTGGCTAGCGGCGTGAGGGCCTCCGACGACCTCGACGTCTCGGGCGCCACGACGGCGGTGGCCACCGAAGACCTCGACCGGGCGGCGGAGCAGCTCGATCGGCTGTCCGGCGAGGCCTCCACGATGGCGGTCCAGCTGGGGCGGATCGAGCCGGTCGCGGTGCCCGGGATCTTCTTCGCCCGCCAGGCCGCCATCGACGTCGACCTGGCCACCGCGGGCCTGCACGACGTGGCCCGCCGGGCCGGTCTGCTGCACACGGTGCTCGTCACGGCGGCGCAGGGGTACATCGTGACGGAGCGGATCGTGGGGCTCGCGGCGCGGGGTGTCGAGACGCTCGCCGCCCAGTGGTTCGGGGCGCGACTGGCGACCATGGCGCTCACGGCGGGAGGGATCGCCGCCGTCGGCGCGGGCATCTGGGCGGGGCTCGTCGCGTCGGGCGGCGTCGGCAAGGCCGTGAACGCGCAGTTCGATCACTCCTCTCGCCCGAAGGACGGCGCGCTCCTGCGCGGGGTGAACGGCCTGCTCACCAACGAGAGCACGGTGTCGTTGCTGCGAGGGCTCGCGCAGTCGGTGGGCCCGGCCCTCCTGGGCGCCGCGGGTGCGCCGACCGGGGCGGCCCAGCTTTTCGGCACCCGCGCGTACGAGTTCGGTGCGCGGGGCATCATCGGGCCGGCCCGGACCGTCGGTCTGCTTCGGGAGACGGGGGTGACGCTGGTCGAGAGGATCCCGCAGGAGGTGTCCGCCCCGCCCCGCGACGCCGCACCCCACAACTACACAGACCGGCTCTCCCGCGTGCCGCACGGCGGGGACGGCGGGCCGGAGCGGCCCCAGGTGATCATCGAGCGGTACACGGTCGAGGGGCAGCCCGACCGGTTCGAGGTCTACGTGGGCGGCACGGTCACGTTCTCGCCCTCGTCGCCGACGGAGCCGTGGGACATGACGAGCAACCTGGCCAACGCGGCCGGCTGGGAGAGCGGCTCGGTCGAAGCGGTGCGCGAGGCGATGGCCGATGCCGGTATCGACGAGAAGAGCCCCGTGCAGTTCACCGGGTACTCGCAGGGCGGGGGAACGGCCGCACGGCTCGCGGCGTCGGGACTCTTCAACACCCAGGGGCTCACCACGTTCGGCGGGCCCACGGGCCAGGTCGAGCTGCCGGGCGGGTTCCCCACAGTGCTCGTCGAGCACACGGACGATCCTGTTCCGGCGCTCGGGGGCGAGCAGGACAACGAGGGCGCGGTGCTCGTGCGGCGCAACGTGTTCGACGGCGGTCCGCTGCCGCGCGACCTCGTGGCGCCAGCGCACCACTACGACTACTACCGGGAGACGGCGCAGCTCATGGACGGCTCGCGCTCGCCTCAGCTGGACGACACGATCCGCAGGCTCGACTCGTTCACCGCGGGAGCCCGGCTCGAGTCGAGCACGGGCTACCGCTTCGTGCGGACGGAGGAGAGGTGAGCTACTTCTTGCCGAGCACCGGTCGCAGCAGGATGCCGATGAGCCAGCTGATGAAACCGAGTACGAGCGCGCCGAGCACGCCCCAGCCGAAGTTGTCGACGGTGAGACCGAACCCGATGAGGCCGGAGATCCAGCTGACGATGAGCAGCAGCAGGCCGTTGACCACGAGCGCGATGAGGCCGAGCGTGAGGATGTACAGCGGGAACGCGACCACGCGGATGAGGTTGCCGACGACACCGTTGACGACGCCGAAGATCACCGCGAGGAGGAGGTAGGTGAGCACCGTCGCGAGCGCGGTGTCCTCGTATGGCGCGACGTGCACGCCCGCGACGATGAGCGTGGTCAGCCACAGGGCGACGGCGTTGATCAGAAGGCGCGCGATGAGTCTCATGGACCCAACTATGCACTGCCCGTTCGACGGCCCGCAACGAAGCGCGGTTCTCGCGGTCGTAGGCTGGGGGAGTGACCGCCCCGAGAGTACGACTGCGCCCCGAGATCGAGTCGATGGTCCCGTACCGTCAGGGACGGACGGCGGCCGAGGATGCCTTCAAGCTGTCGTCGAACGAGAACCCCTACGAGCCGCTGCCGTCGGTGCTCGAGGCGATCGCGCACAGCGCGATCAACCGCTACCCGGACGGTTCCGCCGCGGCCCTGCGCGAGCTTCTGGGCGAGCGCTACGGCGTCTCGCCCGAGCGGCTGCAGGTGGGCGCCGGCTCGGTGTCGGTGCTCGCGCAGCTCATCACCGCGGCCGCGGCATCCGGCGACGAGGTGGTGTTCTCGTGGCGCAGCTTCGAGGCCTACCCGCTGCTCGTGGGCACCGCGGGCGCGACGCCCGTCATGGTCCCGAACACCGCCGACCACCGCCACGACCTGCCCGCGATGCTTGCGGCGATCACGGAGCGCACGCGCCTGGTGATCGTGTGCAGCCCCAACAACCCCACGAGCACCGTCGTCACGAACGACGAGTTCGTCGCGTTCATGGCGCAGGTGCCCCCGACGGTGCTCGTCGTGCTCGACGAGGCGTACATCGAGTTCGTCACCGACCCGGATGCCGTGCGCGGCGCCGCGCTCATCAACGACTACCCCAACCTCGTCGTGCTGCGCACCTTCTCGAAGGCCTACGGCCTCGCGGGCCTGCGGGTCGGCTACGCGATCGGCGCGGAGTACGTGATGGATGCCGCGCGCGCGGTGGCCATCCCGCTCTCGGTGACCGAGCTCGCGCAGCGCGCCGCCATCGCCTCTCTCGAGCACGAGGCCGAGCTGCTCGAGCGCGTCGCGAACCTCAACGAGGTGCGCGAGCGGATCCGGGTAGGGCTCGACGAGCAGGGCTGGGGCGGCCCGAGCCCGCAGGGCAACTTCGTGTGGCTGCCGACCGGCGAGCTGACCGCGGCGGCTGCCGACGTTTTCGCCCACCACGGCATCATCGTGCGGGCCCTCGGCGACGGGGTGCGCGTGAGCATCGGGGAGACCGAGTCTGTGGAGAAACTCCTAACAGCTGCGGCGGAGGTTGTTCGAATGCGACGAACTGACCCCCCGACCGCCACGTTAGATTAGACAAATGCCTTACACCGCCGCGACGGTCCAGCTCCTCTCCCCGGAGGGCACGCTCGTTTCCAGCGACGCAGCGCAGCAGTACCTGCCCTACGTGGAGGCGCTCAGCGACGATCAGCTACGGGACTTCCACCGGCAGATGGTGATCATCCGCAAGGTCGACATCGACGCGGCGAACCTGCAGCGCCAGGGCCAGCTCGCGATGTGGATCCCGAGCCTCGGCCAGGAGGCCGCGCAGGTCGGCTCGGGTTTCGCGGCCAAGCCGCAGGACCACATCTTCCCCTCCTACCGCGAGCACGTCATCGCGCGCATCCGGGGCATCGACCCGATCAGGATCATCGAGATGCTGCGGGGACTCAGCCACGGCGGCTGGGACCCGAAGAAGAACAACAACTTCCACCTCTACACCCTCGTGCTCGGATCGCAGACTCTGCACGCCACCGGCTACGCGATGGGCATCACCCTCGACGGCCTGAGCGGCACGGGCGATCCCGATAAGGACGAGGCCGTCATCGTCTACTTCGGCGACGGATCCACGAGCCAGGGCGATGTGAGCGAGTCGCTCGTCTTCGCCGCGAGCTATCAGACGCCGCAGGTCTTCTTCCTGCAGAACAACCACTGGGCGATCTCCGTGCCCGTGGAGCGCCAGTCGCGCACCCCCCTCTACCTGCGGCCGAGCGGCTTCGGGATTCCCGGGGTGCAGATCGACGGCAACGACGTGCTCGCGAGCTACGCGGTGACCAGCGCCAACCTCGACGCCGCCCGCAGCGGCAAGGGCCCCGGTTTCATCGAGGCGCTCACCTACCGCATGGGGGCGCACACGACGAGCGACGACCCCACCAAGTACCGCAAGGATGCCGAGCTGGAGTTCTGGCAGCAGCGCGACCCGATCGTGCGCTTCGAGGCGTACCTGCGGGCCAAGGGCGAGGGCGACGCCTTCTTCGCCGAGCTGGAGGAGGAGGGCAACGACGTGGCGGCGGGCATCCGCGCGCGCACCATCGCCCTCGGCTCGCCGGAGCGCGACTCGATGTTCGCCCACGTCTACTCCGAGCCGCACCCTCTCATGGAGCAGCAGCGCGAGTGGCTCGAGCAGTACGAGGCGTCGCTCGAGGGCGGTCAGGCATGAGCATCGAGAACCTGAGCATGGCCAAGGCCATCAACAACGGGCTGCGCCAGGCGCTCAAGGACAACGAGAAGGTGCTCCTCATGGGGGAGGACATCGGACCGCTCGGCGGTGTGTTCCGCGTCACCGAGGGCCTCCACGCCGAGTTCGGCGGCAACCGCGTGCTCGACACCCCGCTGGCCGAGTCCGGCATCGTCGGCACCGCGATCGGCCTCGCGATGCGCGGCTACCGCCCCGTGTGCGAGATCCAGTTCGACGGCTTCATCTTCCCGGCGTTCGACCAGATCACCACGCAGCTGGCCAAGCTGACCGCGCGCCACGAGGGTGCACTGAGCATGCCCGTGGTCATCCGTGTTCCGTTCGGCGGCCACATCGGCGCGGTCGAGCACCACCAGGAGAGCCCGGAGGCGTACTTCGCGCACACCCCGGGGCTGCGCGTCGTGACCCCGTCGAACCCGCATGACGCCTACTGGATGATCCAGGAGGCGATCGCCAGCGACGACCCCGTGCTGTTCTTCGAGCCGAAGAGCCGGTACTGGCCGAAGGCCGATGTCGACACCTCGGCGAGCGGGTTCCCGCTGCACGCGTCGCGCGTGGTGCGCGAGGGCACGGAGGTGACGCTCGTCGGCTACGGCCCCATGGTGTCCATGCTGCTCTCCGCCGCCGAGCTCGCCCAGGAGGAGGGCACGAGCGTGGAGGTCATCGACCTGCGCTCGATCTCACCCATCGACTACGCGCCGATCATCGACTCGGTGCGCAAGACCGGCCGCCTCGTCGTCGCGCAGGAAGCGCCCGGCTTCGTGTCGGTCGGCTCCGAGATCGCGGCGACGGTGACCGAGCACGCGTTCTACTCCCTCGAGGCCCCCGTGCTGCGGGTGGCGGGCTTCGACACCCCGTTCCCGCCCGCGAAGCTCGAGACGGCGTACCTCCCCGATGTCGACCGCATCCTCGAAGCGGTCGACCGGGCGATGGCTTACTAGGAGGCCTGTCATGGCGAACTCAGATTTCACGCTTCCCGATGTCGGTGAGGGTCTCACCGAGGCCGAGATCGTGTCGTGGAAGGTCAAGCCCGGCGACGCCGTGGTCATGAACCAGGTGCTCGTCGAGATCGAGACGGCCAAGTCGCTCGTCGAGCTGCCGTCCCCGTTCGCGGGAACCGTCTCCGCGCTGCTCGTGGACGAGGGCGAGACCGTCGAGGTCGGCACTCCCATCATCTCCGTCGCGACCGGCGCGGGCGACGACCCGGCTCCGCCCGCCTCGCAAGTGGAGGAGGCGACGGAGATCGCGGACACCGCCGCGTCCGTTGCGGCCGCGGAGACCCCTGCTGCGGGCACCGAGGAGAAGCCGCACGCCACCCTCGTCGGGTACGGCACGGTCGGGCACGCCAAGTCTCGCCGCCGCCCCGGCGCGGCGGCGGTCGCGGGGTCAGCCCCCGCCGCGGCACCCGCGGCCCGGCCG
>Ga0247738_10000587_pt1 | contig 13740 bp, 4 predicted proteins | sample UWRJL013104B2_FD_180936 | JGI IMG/M metagenome (GOLD analysis project Ga0247738, IMG submission 180936) | Plant litter microbial communities from Arlington Agricultural Research Station in Wisconsin, United States - UWRJ-L013-104B-2 | ecosystem: Environmental > Terrestrial > Plant litter >...
ATCCATTTGCATCAGTTATAGAAATAAAATACTGACCTGCATAAATATTATAAATACTCGTATTTGAGCTTTGATTATTATCTGTAAAGATTATATTTTTGTTCTGGTCAAGCCAATTAAAATTATAATTTGGAGTTCCACCCTGAACCGTCACAGCAATACTTGCATCGTCTACACCTTGAGCTGATGGCGGAGTTTTAACAACGCTTTTAATAGCCAAAATATCAGGCTCGGTTATAACAAAATTTTGAGTAGCAAAACAGTTATTATCATCTCTTACAGTTACCGAATAATTTCCGGCATATAATTTATCAATCACATTTGAATTTCCTACGGATGCAATGCTCCATGTAATTACATGTGCTCCTGTTCCTCCGGTTGTAGTAATCTGAATTTGTCCATCGTTACCATTTTTACACGAAACATTTGTCTGTGTAAAATTGATTTTTATTGGAGTAGGTTCTTTTACAATTACTCGGTTTGAAGTGTAACTATTTCCAAATCCATCAGAAACTTCTAAGAAATAGTTCCCGGCAATTAATGCTTCTGTTGGATTTGCTGTTGATACTGTTACAGAAGGAGCAAGTTCATTATACCATCTGTAAATATAATTTTTATTAGCATCCGGAACTCCAATTGGTGCTCCACCGGTAATTGTAGCTTTTAAAACACCTTGTTTGTATCCAAAACATTTTATTGATTCAGTTTCTGTAATTCCTGTGATTAAAAGTTCATTTGGTTGAAGGATTGTATAAGTTGCTTCTGTTTTACATAGATTTTTATCTGTAACAACAACAGTGTAAGCATCCGCTCCAATTCCATTTAATAAAGGGTTTGTTTTACCTGGCATTAATGTTTTGGCCGCACCTTGGTACCATTGATAAGTATACGGAAATGTTCCGTCAGAAACCACGATATCGATGCTACCATTTTTTAAGCCATAACCAGTTGCTTCAACTTTTGTCGAAGATGCTATAAGTAATGGTTTTAATGGCTGTGTAATTTTAACAGGAATTGGAGTTGATGAATAAGAGCATCCGTTATCATCTGTTATGAAGAATGAATAATCCCCGATAGGAATTCCGGTTCTGTTTTTGGTGGTAATACCGTCATTCCAAACAACATGGTAATCGCCAGTTCCGCCCTGAATATTTAAGGTAATTGTTCCATCGCTTCCGTTATAACAATTTACCTCTGTTTTGGTGAAAGTACATGTTATTGCAGGCCTTTCAGTCAACTCTGCAATTTCCAGTTCTCTTGAAATATTTACATTATCGGTTACAAGTACTTTATAAAAACCGGCATATAAATTTTCGATTTTATTGGTGATTTTTCCAGTAAGTACGGTATAAGTATCTGTTGCTTTTTCTTTGTATGACCATTTATAAATGTATGGATTGGGAGTTGCCGGCGTACCTCCGCTTGCGAGAACTTCTATACTTCCGGTATTTTTACCATTACAAGTTACATCGACTTTATTAACAAAGTCAACTGCTAAAGCTTTAAGAGTTATTGTTTGAATGGCCGTTGTACAATTATTACTGTCTTTAACCGATACTTCATAAACACCGTCTCCTAATCCTGTTATCGGACTTGAAGTATATTCAGTAACAATTGTGTTTTTCTTTAGAATATAAATATAATTATTTGTCCCTCCGGTGGCATTAATCGTAATTTCACCATCATTAGCGCTAAATATTGTGGGTTGTTTTTTCGTAATATTGGATATTGCTATGGCACTTTTTTGATTTATGACAATATTTTGCGGACTTGAAAATGGACATAAATTATTATCTGTAATACTATAAGAATATGTTCCGGCTTTTAGTTTTGTTGGGTCTGTGATAATATTTCCTGTAAGAACATCTTTCCAAACAACAGTATAGGGAGTCATTCCTCCCTTGATGTCGAGTGTTATTGTTCCTGTACTTTCTCCGTTACAAACTACATCTGTAAAAGTGTGAGTTGCAGAAAGTGGGGCTGAAGGTTCAGTTGTGATAATGTAAGTTTGAGCAATCGTAGTTTCATCATCACTAAGTTCTACACGGTAACTTCCTGCAGCCTTTCCTGTTATCGTATTAGTGATTTCTCCCGGAATTTCTACATTATTTTCAAACCACTTAAAATTATAACCTTTTACAGCGTTTGTTCCTCCGTTTGCAGTTACAGTTATAGAACCACTTTCGTCACCAAAACATTTTATATTGGTTTGTTGTTGCAGTTGCAGATTTAAAGCTTCTAATTTTACGGTTATTGTAGGGAAAATACATCCTGAAGATGAAGTAACAATGATGTTATAAGTTCCATTGCCTAAATCGGTTCTTTGGCTAACATCTTGCGACTGGAATAAAGGATCACCAACTTTTGACCATTGATAATTATAACTAGTGCTTCCACCTTGCAGAATTCCACCTGTAGGTGTTAGTGTAATTGTACCATTATTGTTTGTTAAAGTTGGTTGCGTAGAGGTAGATGTAACTTTGAGATCAGCAGTTGGTTCTTTAATTATAACCGATATTGTTGCTGTAGAGCATCCCGTTACCAAATTATCAGTTATAGTATATTTATAAGTTCCTGCTGTTAAGCCAGTACGTTCAAATGACTTTATTGTAGCGTCATCGTTCCAAACTATCGAATATGTCGTTCCTGATGCACCTCCAGATGGTGTAAGTTTAATTGAACCTGTTGCAGCTCCTCGGCAGCTAATAGGAATAACAGTCTCAGCAACTAGTATTTGTGAATTTTCTGATAATAATTTTACATCTTTTGCAATTGTGGCATTTTGGTTATCAACAACTTGTACCATGTAATAACCTTCTTTTACACTAGATAATTGTGGTCCCGTACCATTAACAGGTGTAGGATTGTCACCATTTAGATTATCACATTTAAACCAATTGTATGTGTAAGTTGGCGTTCCTCCGTATGGAAAACCACCTTTAGCTTTTGCTGTTAAGCTTCCATTTCCGCCAAAACAAGCAATTTTTGTTGGTTCATCAATTGCAACTTCAATTGGATCTGGCTGATTTACAACAAAGTCTTTTTCTACAAAACAGCTTTTAGAATCTGTTACTCTAACTCTGTATGTACCCGCCTTCAATGCATTGATATTTACAATTTCTGCAGGATTTGATAGAGAAGTCCAAGAAATATTATATACACCAGGCGATGATGGTGTTCCACCAGAAATAGCATTTAAAGTAATCGTTCCGGTATCTAATCCAAATCCTGTAACATTTGTGATGTTTGCAGTGATTGTACCAAAAGCGGGTGGGTTTGAAATAGTAACTTTTCTGATACCTGTTTGAGAATAACTAATTGTAACAGTAATCAGTAATAATAAAAGTATAATTTTTTTCATATTTTAGTTATTTGCAGTTGTATCAATGCAATTTTTAGAATCTCTTACTTTAATTGAATAATCGCCTGATTTTTTTTGAATTGTAATTGCTGTTGTAAATTCAATTTCAGGATCTGTATTTATTTTATAATAGTATGGAAGTGTTCCGCCAGATGGTATTATATTTATTATTCCGAAGTCATCATGACAGTTTGGAGCACTTTCTAAAGCCTGAAAACTAAAAGCAGAAGGATTAGAAATCGTAAACGAAGGACTATCTGCAGTACTTGTTTGCTGTGTACCAATAAATGTTTGATATCTTAAAAAATATTCTCCTTTTGCTAATCCAGAATAAGTAAATTTTCTATCTGGAAATCCTGCGCTGTAAATATTAATTTCGTCTACAAGTCTTGGCTTAGTAGGAATAGTAATGTCGAAAATATTAAGGCTAAAACGTTCATTGTCAGCAATGTCTCTATCAAAAGTAAAAGTCACCTGACCGTCAGTGCTATAACTGCAAAGAGTATTAACTTTTAGGGGTTCACCTACTAGATTTGGGGAACATGGAATAATATCATATTGTATAAAGTCAGTAAATTGATTTTGATACCCTGTATGGATATATAATTTTAATTTTCCTATGTAGTTAGGCAGATCTTCTAATTTAAATGAAATGGTATTTTTAGCCTGATAATTATTTGGAAAATTATTCCATATAATACCGTCATAGCTATATTGCCAGCTCCATCCTCGCGTAAGAGTAATAACTTTCTGCTTACAAATATTGGTATCCTCAGGTTGAGGTAAATAAATGCCCATAATATCAGAACTTCCAATGCATCCACTAAACGATGCACTATCAAAAGTTTCAGGATTATAAGGAATCGTCTTATTTTCATCACAATCTGAACCATCTTTATTCCCTGCAGTACTTCCACTGCATCTAATAACGGTAGGATTATCTGTAACGTAGAAAAAATCATATTCTACAACAGCTTCGTCTTTAGTATTACTTCCTTTAGAGACAGTTTTACTTCCAACAGTTACCCTGTGATTACCAGCGTGGCTTCCGTTCCAACCTTGAAATCCATCTAAAAATGTTTCAATTAAAATCCCATATTTAGTTTGTCCATGAAGGGTAACACTAACTATAAAAAACAAAAAAAAGAGTAATTTTTTTATCATATTAATTATTCAAAATTATTTCAGGATGCTCGATTATATGTCGTTTGCTGTTTTATCAATACAGTTAAATTTGTCTGTAACCTTAACGTTATAAGTTTTGTCTTTTAAGCCATTAATGTAATATTTACCAGTTGCTGAATTATAAGTTGCCGGCACAGATTGTTCGTCTATGTAAAAATTGTATGGTTGCGTACCACTTGTAACTGCTATTTCGATAAAACCATCATTTCCACCAACACATGAAGGATTTTGCTTATTCGTTATATTAAAAATCAATGGAGTTGGAGGATTGTAAGTAAAGTTTGTTGCAACTGGAGAATCCATAGTACCCCGTACAAATGGTTTAGTAGGATCTGCAGGATTATTAATTTTTGCCTGATAAACAAATTTGTATGTTTTTCCTGGTTCTAAGTCGTTTTCAAGATTAATATATGAATAAATATTTGGGCTAATAAAGTCTGTTATTTCAATATTATTTCTTTGATTTCGTATTGCTCCACTTTGAACATTTACCATTGCAAGAGATTGTAAACCTTCATTACTGCTTAATGGTCTGTTAAAAGTAATGTCAACCTTTTGAATTTTATCTCCATAGCATTGTGGGCCTACATAGGTAATTGCATTTATTACAGGTGCGCAGGAGGAGTATTTAATTGCTAGAATATTAGAGAAAGGCCTACGATTATAGCCTGTTCGAAAATAAATTATTTTATCAAAATAAAATTCATGTGAAGCGCCTAATAATTGTTGTATTGAAAATATTGGAGCAGGTGTATTATTGGTAATTGTTGCCGGGAAATCTATCCAAATGTCATTACCAAGTGAATACTGCCAATGATACGCTACACTAGGAAACGTTGCGCTATCATTGGTCGAAAATGCATTTAAGGTCAATGTTGCTCCTGCACATATTTCGTTTGGATTCGAAGGCGTTACATGTTGAATAGTCATATTTGGACTAAAAGAGCCAATATTGGCATTAACCCCACAATTAGAGTCGTAATATCCAAAATTACCGTCAACTATTAGACGTTCAATACTTTGAGATGAACTTTCGTTGGTGTTGCAAGTGTATCTGGTTCCATTTTCCGATTGCCAGGTACCTATCGAATTCGTTGAAACAGTAAAAAGGCTTCCTGCTTGAAATTTACCAGTATAACTGGTTGTTATTTTACCATTTGGGATATATCCGCTTTTATTTTCGGAAGCAATTGTTACGGTATTATTTTTAACTGACCATGAAAACTTTGTAGCTTCATATGTATTAAATGTGGGACCGGGAGGAGCTCCTTCGTCTCTGCAAGTGTTGCATAAAATTCCACTAGTAATTTTAAAATTATAAGTTTGACCATAAAAACTTATCCACGAAAAAAGGAAAAATAAGATGTAATGTTTTTTCATAACCTAAAATTTAATGGTGTAAAAATCCATTTGAGATGTTCTGCCATCTTTAAATACAGCTCTGATACCATATTTATAAGTAGTATTAATGGTGATAGTTGGGTCAGATAAACGTTTTGTTTTTCCAACTACAATTTGGATTAACTGCAATGCATCTTTATCAGAAGCTTTATAAATTTCAAAACTATCAACTTCATTATTAGAATATTCCCAAGATAAATCAATAGTATTGGTCATTTTGTTTGCCTGTGCAAAAAAACCTTTTACAGGTGGCATAACAGAGTATTTAGGAACGAGTAAGTTTACGCCAGGCGAAGGATTAGAAACAAGATTGCTGTCATCTTTTGCAAAAATGACATATTGATAAAGAGACCCATCTTTTACATTTTTGTCCTGAAATTTTTCTTCTTTATTTTTTGTTTCAAAAACCAAAGTCCAATCTTTCTGATCATTTTCTTTACGATATAACTGATGCACCGCTACATCTTCACTTGAACTATTTGCCCATTCCAGAAAAATTGATTCATCTTTTATTTCATATTTTGTAAAAGCAGGCGAGGCTGGGGGAATTAAATCTGGTTTTTTCAGAATTAATGGCTCTGAGAAAACAGACATATTATAGCGGTAATCGACGGCAATAATTTTATAGTAAACTTTACTGTTTAATGTTTTTACAACAATTTTATCTTCAAATATATTAGGTTCGCTTGGACTTACAGTTACCTGGCTATACTCTTCATTTGGATTGTTTGCTTTGTAAATTCTATATCCCAATAAATCTTTTTCTGTATTATGTGTCCAGGTTAATTTTACAACTCCCAAACTATCTATCACACCTTTCAATCCAACAGGTTTTGATGGCGGAATTGAATCAACAGGCTGCACAAGCATAGGAAAAGATGTTCTGTTACTTCCATTTTTTCCGATAGCGGTTAGTGTAAAATAATTAGTTCCAAGTAATTTATTGTAAACGACATTTCTTGATTTTGCCGGAATATTTTTAACCACAGTTGTATATTTACCCGTATCATCATCAGAACGATTCAGTTCAAAACCAGATATTTCACTGTCGCCTTCTTCAGGAAATTCCCAAATTAAGTTAACCGTAGTATCGTCTTTAAACTCTTTAACTGTAAGATGAGGTACAAATTTTAATATTTTTTTGCCTTTTCCTGTTACTATTTCTGAATAAGGCCCTAACTCTCCAAATGCTGAAATTCCCTGAATTCTGTAACTATACGAAACATTATTAGCAATCGAATCTATATAAAAAATACGATTGTTGTTTGAGTTTTGCTGACTTAAACTTGTATACGGTTTTTCAGTAATTCGCTTAAAAATTTTCTTATCCGTAGAACGTTCAACATAGTAACTTCCATACTCGTGTGCAAGAATCTTAAAATTCCAGCTTAACATGGTGCTGCTATCGGTAAAATTTGCCGTAAAATCCATTGGTTTTGGCAAAGGCTCATATTCTTTCAAATTTACAAATACACCGCCGTATGCAATATTCATTTCGGCTTCAGGTACATTTGAAGATATTCTGTAGATATATTTTTCGTTTTGTTTAGGAGTTAAATCTTCAAAACCCAAACCAGCTTTTTTTGCAATCTGATAATCTTTATCGGCAGTATATAAAGCAAAGGTAAAACGTTGTTGCATTTCTTCAGAAAGACTAATAATTGATTGTAAATTATCAGCTCCTGTTACGGCAAAATCTTCTCCATATAATGCCTGAGCTACAATTGCAGCTTCATCATTAACTTCTATAAGCTTTTCCCAAGCTTCAAGAGGTTCCGGTTTAATAACTTTAGCAAGCACTAATTTTTCAGGTTTTTCAAGCGTTTTATTATCTCTTGTAACGGTGTATCGTTCTAAGGAATAACCATATTTGTTTAGTTTTTTCCAGGCAAGAGGATCTGTTACTGCCCAACGTAATAAAATTTTATCCTTTTGAACTCTCGCTATAACCTGTATTTCTAATTTTTTTTCAGTAATAATCGAATCCTTATTACTTGCGACCTGTGCTTTTCCGCTAGCGATTATAAGTAAAAAAAGGATAATTGAAAATTTAAATTTCATGCTAATTTGATTTGTTGTATGTGAAAACTGAACTTGTACCTGCTTGTCCTCCCGGTAGTGTGTAATTCAATTTAATATTATAAGTTCCTTTTCTGATATATGGAAACTGACCGTTAATGACATAGTTGTATTTTGCAATCATGGATTGATTGAGTGTATTTACATATTTGTTCACAATTTTATATCGCAGCTGAACAAAATCTGTTTTATAATAATAAGGCAGGTTGTATCTAAATGGTAAATATTCCTTTAGCATAAAACTGGTAGGCGTATTCATGGCATAATCCTGATACCATGACATAACTTCAATTGCCTTAACTGGCGGAATTCCTAAAACAGCTGTATTTCTGTCAAAAGTAAGATCACTTTCTAATGGATATCCACTATAGATTAAAGGAGAAATTTCTTCTTTAAAATAGGCGTCATCTAAAATAGCTTCTGCACTAATCAAGGGTACATTTTGATTTTTGTCGGTTCCAACAATTTCTACAAGTTCAAATGGTTCAGATGAGCTATTTAGTGATTGTAAAGCATGTACATCCGCATAAATGATCTCAACCAATGTTTGTTTTGGTTTTTTTGCAGCCATTTTTTCCTGAAAAGTATTGTACTGACTCGTATTGAAATTGTACTGTAACATTTCTGTACCGTCACCTCCAATTATCGTCTCGCCCAGCGAATTGCTTTTCATTTCAACACTATTATTGTCTCCAAGATCTTGTTTCTCATAATTTTGAGACAAATTAGAATTAGCATCTGTTTGCGATTCTAAAGTCATTAAAGACAGACTGTATGGTTTTAAGGTTTGAAGTGTTGGCATATCAACAATTACTTTTTTCAGACTCGCATTATAAGATATAGAAGAATTTATTGTTTTCTCGCCTGTTTTATAAATTGCCTTTTGTGATTGCCCTGGTTTTAATTCAAACAGGTAAGATTGTCCTTGTTTTAAAACAACATAGGCTTGTTTACTTTCATTTGGATGCACATATTTTTGATCGAAAAAAGGATAACTATAAGCAATATTAGTTACCGGAATATTATTAGGAGCAGTTCCGGTAGTAAAGTTTCTTACCTCGGTTTCCATAGCAACTTGTCCCTGATCATATATGGTTTGCCAGCTTCCGTTAATATTTTCCTGAAAACTAACTTTTACGGTTAATACCAAGTTTGAGTTTTGAGGTAAAACTTCAACTGAATTAAAACTCACTAAATCATTAGTTTGGTTCCAGCTTAAACTTCCTATTACAGGAATTCCGTCCTTTTTAATTGTATATTCCTCTAGTTTTAAACGATAAGTTTTTACACCATCATCGCCTTCAATTTTAAAGTTTTTATCAATTGGCATGTTAAAACCAACCTGAGGTACCGTGAAAACATTGACATCTTTTGTTCCTTCTGCCGGTGTAATATCTGCAATCGATTTTAAACCTTCAAGAGGGTTATTTGTTGTGAATTCACACATTTTTCCAAATTCTAGTTTAAACCTGAAACTACCTTTTATCGTGCCGCCTAAAATATCAAAGTAGCCGGCCATGTAACCTCGAATCCAGACTGGATTTGGCAATTTCGCCTGAAGCAAAACAGCACCTCCACCTTTTATGATAGATATTTTCTTCCTTATAAAAAACAGTTTTATATTAATTCCAAGTTCACCCTGAAGATAGGCATAGGACTGACCATTTGCATACCATCCATTTAAGCCAATTTGTCCAGAGCCTTTACATTGCGCTTCTCCATAATCTTTAACCATAATGTCGAAACCAAATCCGGCCTGAAAATTGGCATAAAACATTAAAAAACTTAAATCTCCAGTTTTAATGCTAAAATCAGATCCAAAAGCAAAACCTTTACCTGAGGCAACACTATTTTCATCACGCATATAATCTAAAACAGCAACATCAACACCAAGTAATTGAGCAACAATATCTGGCGGTGGCGGACTTGCCGGAATATCATCTCCAAGCATAAAATATCCACCCGCTTCGACTTCAACTGAGCCAATTGCCATTTTTATTCCCAAACGGTCAGTAGGAGTACCCATACGAATATACCATTTATCGGGACCAAAGTGTAAGACGGCCCATCCGGCTCTGTTTCCTGATGCGCGGCCTTTTATAAAACCACCCGGAGTGTCGATGTATAGGTCAAATGTACCGTGTAATGTTTTTGCTCTAAAATCATACTCAATAGCGGCAAAAGCATTGATTCCCATTGATGTTTCGACAGTATTTGGATATAAATCTTTTGCAGCCTTAGATAAATCAGACGTTTTTAATGCCTCTGCTGCTATCGCACCCATTAAAGATTCATTTTCAGTTACTTCTTTTAAGGCACTGGTTAATGCCTCAGCTCCAGGTATTTCAAAAGTCTGCATTACGTGGCCTTCACCATAAATACTAATTCTGTTAATACCACCATGACTATTAAAGGCAATTTCAAAACCGCATCCGCCCCAAAATGCATCTGCACTAGCAGTACCGGCAAACTTAATCATGGCTTTTACACCAAGGCCAGAATCAATATCCGGCACATAATTTGATCCTGAAGCAGAAAATCGGTTACTAAAGCCGTCTTTTTTCATGTGGTAATAAGCACCACCGCCAAAACCTTTAAAAGTAATTGCTCCAGCTGGAATGTTTAAACCATCCACCATCGCATCTACATACCAATATCTAAAATCGATAGATCCAAAAATGGCGTTGGCTTCAACTTTAATACCACCTGTAAAGTCACAGCTTAGCATTCCTTTAAAGCCTTTTCCATAAACAGGATCATTATCCATAATGGTAATGCTTCCCTTTAATTTCATTCCGCCTAGATCGGCGCCAATAGAAACTTGCTCAAATTTAAGATGGTCGTATTTCCATTTCTGAATTCCTTTTTCTCTGTCAAATTTTCCAATGACATAGAATTTAGTCTGGCCTGTAAATTGATTTTCCATCATATTAATGGCAATGTCAACCTTCAAACTAGCGCTTTCGTCAGTGGCGATCAAAGCAATTTCATTAATCGTCACTGGGAAATTACTAACACTTTGATCCTTGCCCTGAATATTTTTATATCCAAAATAATCAGCACGGAAATATGGAGTTACTGTTTGTAATATTAAATTTTCAAATATAATTCCTTTAAAATCAACAGTTTCCTTTTTGTCTGCAGTTGTGCCAGCTTGTGCTTCAGCTGCTGTAACTGGTTTATTACTGGCTTTTAAAGATAAAGTACCATATAAAACGGCTTTTGGTAAAAATTTACCATCTTTTACTTTTAATTCTATATAAGAGTTTTTTTCTATAATGGCATTTGCCTTAAAGGCCTGAAAACAAATACCGTTTGTTACCTGCGCATTTAGCAGGTATTCATTATTTACCGGATCAATTAATGCCTTGTAAGCAAGCTCTGATCTTGCACCACCATTGCAGCTTGCTTGTTTTTCTGAAAGGGGTAAAAGAATATCCCCGCCAAAACTGGCTGCAGTTAATGAATTTGCAACTAATGTTATACTAACCGTATCAAGAGACATTTGCCATCCTGAAGCATCTCCTTCATCAATACCTATTAAGTTGCTCCCGGAAAAAGTTCCGGAAACACCCATACGGTCTATTAATAAATCAGTAGCTTCAAAACGAATTCGTTCTTTGCTTTCTTTTTTCTTAAACTCCTCAGGTAAAACTATTTTAAGAGACTGAACATAAAGTCCGCGCCACAAATTTTCATTTCCGGGAACTAAATATTTTGTAGCGTAATTAGGTGGCCATTTTACAGTTGTGGAATTTCGTAAATCACTAAAATCGATTACCGCTTTATTTAACTCGAAACAAAAACCTTTTTTAGAAGTTAACTGAAATTTTGGTAATGACATTTCAATCAAAATATCATTCCAGTTAGAAACTATAGTTTTAAAATTTCCGGTAACAAGGGCAGGAGAAGCTATAGCAACATAATTATTGTCAACCGGTTCCAACATGTTTCTGGAAAACTGAACATCAGCTGTTATTCCAAGTTCCTTAAAACCATTACAATCTATCGTTACATAGGTTTTGTTCTCGATTACTCCGGTTTTCATGTCCATTCCGCCCTTCAGAATCAACAATAAATTTTCGCCATTTATTTTAATAGGAACATCCCCAAGTAAAACCAGATTAGTATCTCCAACCAAACCACCTTTATGAGATAATTTGATATTATTTGCACCAAAAAATAATTCTTTTGCTTTTCCATCAGCACCGTGTTGTGGAATAATAATCCTAACGAAAGCCGTTAACTCGGTATATTCAGGTGTAAATTTCGCATTACTAATTCCTAAAAGATATTGAATACCTCCAATTGTCTTTTTTATACCCAAAGGTAATTGCGACAAATTCTTTGGTTCCAGATTATCTGTAAGGTTACCATTTTCATCAATTTTCAGACAAGTTGCCATTGCTTTTTGCAAATCGTCAGAAGTTTGCTCGGCAATAGGAAAATTCTTTCTTAGGTAATCATTCGTAAATTCACTTTCAGAATTTTGAATGAAATTGAAAGAATTATTCTCAGGAAGAAAATTGGGTTTTGTATTACTGTTTTTAACTAACGAAAGTTTTTTCGAATTACTTATCGTGTCGGTGTAAGTATTTGAAAAACAGTTTAAACTGATCGTAAATAAAACTAAAATGTATACGAAAGAGCGTAATCTAAGAGTAGTTTTTTTCAATGTCGGTGTAGGTTTTTGGGTGGTATTTATGGTATTTTAAAGAGCCAAATATATATAATTTTTAACAGGAAAACAGTTGTTTATAAAAAGTTATTATACTATTTCCTTTAAAATTTACATAATTATCATCTTTAAAATAATTGTAGCCAAACTTAAAACTTTCATCACATTAATCTTTACGGGATTCCACATTTTGACAAAAAAAAAACTCCAGATTTCTCCGGAGTAATTATATAATAAAGAAAAAGAAAAATACTATTCCTCTTTCATGGTATGATAAACGTTCATAACGTCATCATCTTCTTCAATTTTTTCGATCAATTTCTCAACATCAGCGATTTGAGCTTCTGTAAGTTCTTTTGTGATTTGCGGAATACGCTCAAAACCAGAAGATAAAATTTCAAGACCTCTGTTTTCTAATTCTTTTTGTAAAGCACCAAAGCTTCCAAAAGGAGCGTAGATTAAGATTCCGTCTTCATCTTCAAAAACCTCTTCGGCACCAAAATCGATTAATTCTAATTCTAATTCTTCAGGATCAAGGTTTCCTTTTGCAATTCTGAAGTTACAAGTATGGTCAAACATAAACTCAACAGAACCCTGAGTTCCCATTGTTCCGTTGCATTTGTTAAAGTAACTGCGAATATTGGCTACAGTTCTATTATTGTTGTCAGATGCAGTTTCAATTAAAATTGCAATTCCGTGAGGAGCGTATCCTTCAAACAGAATTTCTTTATAGTTGGCAGTATCTTTATTACTTGCATTTTTTATTGCGCGCTCCACATTGTCCTTAGGCATGTTAGCGGCTTTTGCATTTTGTATAACAGCTCTTAATCTAGAATTGGCATCTGGGTTAGGACCACCTTCTTTAACGGCCATAACGATATCTTTACCAATTCGGGTAAATGTTTTAGCCATTGCTGACCAACGTTTCATTTTTCTTCCTTTTCTAAATTCGAACGCTCTTCCCATTACTAATTTTTTATTTTGAGATGCAAAAATACGGTTATTCCTTATTTTTCCAAAATCAATTTCAATTATA
>Ga0247738_10000588_pt1 | contig 13739 bp, 16 predicted proteins | sample UWRJL013104B2_FD_180936 | JGI IMG/M metagenome (GOLD analysis project Ga0247738, IMG submission 180936) | Plant litter microbial communities from Arlington Agricultural Research Station in Wisconsin, United States - UWRJ-L013-104B-2 | ecosystem: Environmental > Terrestrial > Plant litter >...
GGCGGGCTGGCACCCATCACCCTGCCCGACGGCGAGCGCGCCGGGCAGACCGCACAGACCGTGCTGCTGCCGCTCGCGCTCGACGGCGAGCGCCTGGGCGTGCGGCGCAGCCCGCCGAAACTTGGCGAACACAGCGCGGAGCTGCTGGCCGAGCTGGGATACGGCGCCGAAGCCGCCGCCAAGCTGAGCCGAACCGTCACCAAAGCCGACTGAAAAGTCATCAATCAGACCAAAGTTGTCATTGATTCACTCCTGCGGGTGGGGTAATCTGCCCGCGTGGACAAACTCAAGCAACTCGAAACCTTCGTGGCGGTCGCCACGCGCGGCAGCCTCACCGCCGCCGCCAAAGCCGAGGGCGTGGCCCCGGCCATCATTGGGCGCAGGCTCGACGCCCTCGAAGCCCGCCTCGGCGTGAAGCTCATGGTGCGCACCACGCGGCGCATCACCCTCACCCACGAAGGCAGCGCCTTTCTCGAAGACTGCCAGCGCCTGCTGGTGGACATGGCCAACGCCGAAGCCAGCGTGAGCGCCGGGGGCGTCAAGGCCAGCGGCCACCTGCGCATCACCGCGCCGGCCGGCTTTGGCCGCCGCCACGTGGCGCCGCTGGTGCCGCGCTTTCGCGAACTGCATCCCGAAGTCACCATCTCGCTCAACCTGAGCGACCGCGTGGTCGACGTGGCCGGCGAAGCCTACGACTGCGCCGTGCGCGTGGGCGACCTGCCCGACTCGTCCCTGGTGAGCGTGCGCCTGGCCGACAACCGCCGCCTCTGCGTGGCCACGCCGCACTACCTGCAGCAGCATGGCCGTCCGCAGGTGCCCGCCGACCTGGTGCGCTTTGACTGCCTCACGCTCTCCAGCGACGCCTCGCAGACCCGGGGCTGGGCCTTCACCGTACCGGCGCCCGGTGGCCTGGGCGAGGTGGAGATCGTGCACCTGCGCCCCAACGGCCCGCTGGACTGCACCGACGGCCAGGTGCTGCGCGAATGGTGCCTGGCCGGCTACGGCATTGCCTGGCGAAGCACTTGGGAGGTGGAGGCCGACATCGCAGCCGGCCGGCTGGAAAGTGTGCTCGACGACTTCGCCGCGCCGCCCAACGGCATCTTCGTGCTGTTCCCACAGCGCAAGCACCTGGCGCTGCGCGTGCGCCTGTGGATCGACTTCCTCAAGCACGAGTACGCGCGCCCCGAATTCTGGAAAACCTGAACCTTCAACCCATCATGACCACCCACCTCCTCGGCATCTCCGGCAGCCTGCGCGTCTCTTCCTTCAACACCGCGCTGCTGCGCGCGGCGGTTCCACTGGCCGGCGACGCGGCCCGGCTCGACGCCGCCACGTTGCACGGCATTCCGCTCTACGACGGTGACCTGGAGCAGCGCGAAGGCACGCCACCGGCCGTGCGCGAACTCAAGGAAAAGATCCTCGCCAGCGACGGCCTGTTGCTCGTCACGCCCGAATACAACAACGGCATTCCCGGCGTGTTCAAGAACGCGGTGGACTGGCTCTCACGGCCCACGCCCGGGCTGCCCGATGTGTTCCGCGACCGGCCGGTGGCCGTCATCGGCGCCTCGCCAGGGGGCTTTGGCACCATCCTCTCGCAGGCCCACTGGCTGCCCGTGTTGCGCACCCTGGGCACGCACCCTTGGCAAGGCGGGCGCTTGATGGTGTCGCGCGCGTCGTCTGTGTTCGGCCCCGATGGCGCACTGCTGGACGACAAGGTGCGCCAGCAGCTCGGCGAATTCGTGCAGGGCTTCTCGGCATTTGTTGCGGCTGCCAGAAAGGCCTGATGGGGCGGCATTCGCCGATCAGGCGTGCCGGGCCCGTTTTCCCGTGGCCACCTCCACGGGGCGCATCCGCTCTTCATCGCTCCCATCTTCGCTGTCCATGGGCACATGCTCCTCGAAAATCTCCAGGAGACGGCCTCTTTCATCGTCGGCCGCCAGCATTTCCAATGCCGATAGGTCGTCATCATTTCTCTGGTGCCAACGGATAAATGGGCTGTACCTGCCAAGGAACACGTCCAGACTGCGCGCCCAGCCGGGTTCTTCGTAGGGAATTTCCTCCAGCACCATGTGATGCATCAACGTGTTCCCGTCGCCATCTCGCTCATTGACGCGGAGCAATTCGATCGTCGGCATCAGGGCGTCAAATGCCTCAAGGTTCCTGTACCGCAGCGCGTGCCTGAGCAGCGTTTGGCCCGCTCCGATCCGCGTGAATGCATGAATGCCGTTTTGCGCGATCAGCGGGCGGAGCTCATCCATGTGGCCATTTTTGATCGCGTGTCTTGCCGCCTGAACAGGCGTGAAGGGCCGCGCGTATGCTCCGCTAAAAGTCTGTTGCTGAACGTTGTTGACCATTTGTCGTCAAGCTCCTTGAAGGTGGATCTCGGGCCCTTTGAATGGGCTCACCGGACGAGAGTGACTTTGGGCCGGAAATGGTTCTGCCGGAGCGCCCAGCAGCGCCCAGCAGCGCCTTGACGGGTCCCCGCCAGGACGCACCTGAAAGCCGCTGCGGCTATTCCGGAATGTCCGGTTCCACCAGTTGCGCCAGCTGGGCCAGCGATTCCTGCCAACCCAGGTAACACATCTCCAGCGGAATCACCTGCGGAATGCCGTCCTGTACCACGTTGAGTTCGGTGCCGCAGGACACGGCCTTCAGCTGTACGTCCACCGTGATGAGCCCGGGCAGGTTGGGGTCGTCGAACTTGTCCGTGTAGCGCAGGCGCTCGTTGGGCACCAGTTCGAGATACTCGCCGCCGAAGGAGTGGCCGTTGCCGGTCGAGAAGTTGTGGAACGACATCTTGAAGGTGCCGCCCACTTTGGCCTCCAGGTGCTGCACCTTGCAGAGGAAGCCATAGGGCGGGAGCCAGCGGGCGAGGGCGTCGGCGTTGAGGAAGGCGCGGTAGACCTTTTCGGGCGGGGCTTTGAGGACGCGGTGGAGGCGGACGGCGCGGGAGGAGGAAGTGCTCATGACAAGAGTCCTTTCTAAGGAAGGGGTGTAGTCAGGGAGCGCAGGCATTGAGCCCGTGCTCCTGAAGAGACGACGATCCAGCGTACGCGGTTTCGACAGCGCCGTGTCACAAGACAGCAGGTTCTTTCCCGAACGCCTCGAAGTCGTCACACCAAGGGCTGTCGGGCTGCTTGCACCGGTCGCAGGGATCCAGTTCCAGGGCCATGTTCATCATGGCCTGAAGATCGGTCTTTCCCAGCCGCTCCACCATGTCCAGCGCAGTCTCCTGGCTGCGGTTGGTGGTGTCCCACGGCAGGTGCGAGGCATGGGTCTCGAAGAGGTGCGAGGGCCTCGAATGCTCCAGGATTGTCTTGTTTCACCGCGAGCATCAACAGTGTGACGTCTTGAAAGGTCTTCGTGTGGGCATGCACCTCGGCTCAGGAGGACATGGACTTGGCGCTGTATGACTTCATGATGCCCACGAGGTGACTCTTGCCCAGCTTGCACGCCAGCTCCGGCGCGGTTTCACCCTCGTTGTTGCGCACGCTCCAGTCGAGTGCCTTGTTGAAAACGTCGAGGAAGTTGCGAACGACCACTCGTCTCCAGTTCGCCTGGACACCTGGTTCAAAGTTGTTGTGATCCCGGTGCCGTGCGAAGTGATGCAACACCGTGTCGCCGTTCGGGTCCTGTTGGTTGAATTCCGGCGCCCGGAATTCGGGGAAATCAAGAACCAGGTTTTCAAAGGCCGTGGGTTTGTCGATCCGCACGGTCAGCATGAGGAGCGTTTCACCCGTCGCCGTGCGCGTCGTGGCGTCCACCAGGCCTTGTTGCAACACGCCCTGAAGCTTTTGCGTGTTGTGATCGCTGCTGCCGAAGATGGCGGCCGTTGCCATCTCGGCCAGTTCTTCGGCGGTGTTCTCCGCTGGAAGGAGCGGATCCCAGTGAAGGGGGGTGCTGTTAAGGGAGTACATCCCGGACAAAGTGTCCGGTGGCTCCATCCGGTTCAATCCAGGTGCACGAACACGTCACACGCCGCCACAAAGGTGTGCACCGTCTCGCGCCGGCCGAACCCGTAGACCCGCAGGTCCGCTTCCCGGATGCGCACGGCGGGGCGGCTGAAGTCGCCGTCGGACGACATGATGCAGAAACCATCCACCGTGCTTGTGAGGTGGCGGTGGCCCGGACAGTTTGGCGTACCGACCATTGCAGGCAATTGCGGCGAGCCTCGCGGCTCCCTGCCCGGGCCACCATCAACATGTGACCAGACAAAAGAAAAGCCGCAAGGCTTGCGATGATGCGATGCGGCTTTACCCGCAATGGTTCAGGACGCCAATCCTGGTCGCACTGGTTTGTACGACGGAAGCTGTATAGGTGAGCCTTGGCCCTGGATCACGCGGCCTTGGGCCTGCGCACGGCGCGCACCTTGCCACTCGGCCCGCCGCCGCAATAGAACAGGTCGGCCCCATCGGATTCGAGGCCGCTCACACCGATGCCGGCGGGCATGTCCAGGCGTTCAAGCACAGCGCCGCTTTGCGGATCGATGCGGCGGATATCGCTCTCGTCGCCTTCCCAGGTGCCATGCCACAGCTCGCCATCGACCCAGGTGACGCCGGTGACGAAGCGGTTGGATTCGATGGTGCGCCGGATCGAGCCGGTGGCCGGGTCGATCTGGTGGATCTTGCGGTCGCGGTACTGGCCCACCCACAGGCTGCCTTCGGCCCAGGTGAGCCCGGAATCGGCGCCGCCGCCGGGCGCAGGGATGGAGGCGAGCACCTGGCCGGTAGCGGGGTCGATCTTGTCGATGCGCGCCTCGGCGATCTGGTACAGGTGTTTGCCATCGAAGGCGGTGCCTGCGTCGCCGGCGCGTTTCAGGGTGCGGGTGATGTCGCCGCTGGTGGGGTCGAAGGCGACGATGCCTTCGTCGGTCGCGGCCCACACGCGCTGGCCGTCGTGCGTGACGCCGTGCACGCGTTCGGAGCCGAGGAAGGGGCCGTACTCGCGCACGACTTCGGCGGTGCGCGCGGGGGTGGTGCGTTGCGGGGCAGTCTGGCTGGTCATGGTGAAGCTCCTGTGTGCAGCACCGGGTATCGGCGCTTGAAGGTCACTCTATTCAATCGGCAGCGAAGCGGGGAGTAACAAGATCGTCGCGAATCCGGCCAGCGACGGCGACAGCCAGCGCCGCGCGCGCGCCTGCCCGATGGCGCGCACGCGGCCTTCGGCCTCCAGCTCGGCCAGCGCGCGTTGCACCGTGCGCTGGCTCGCGTCCAGAGCGAGCGACAGCGCCGAGGTCGACCACGCCGCGCCGTCCGAGAGCAGGGCCAACAACGAGGCTTGCTCTCCGTCGATGGGCGGCGCGAGCAAGACGAGCGGGCGTTCGTCCAGCGGTCGAAGTGCGAAGCCGCGCGCCGTGGCTTCGATGTGCGCGTGCGCCTTGATGAGCGCGCGCAGTCGGCCGATCTCGACGCGCAGCCGAGCCCGGTGCGTGTCGTCGGGGTGTCGGGTGCGGAACACGTCGGCGATCAGGGCTTCACGCTCCACGTCGCCTGGCCAGGCCTGCGCAAGCGCGCGCGCGAGGTTGAACAGCACCGGTCGGCGCGCCAGCGACTGCCAGGCCGCACCCGTGCCCAGACCCCGGCGACAGGCGTCGACCACCAGCGCATCGGAGGCTCGCAGCGCGGCCACCTCGGCGAGCCGCAGCGCCTGTGCGCTGCCCTTCCCCAGGCGGCGGGCAGCGGGTCGGTCCAGTGCGCCCTGCGCTTGCGCGACCTCGGCTTGTAGCGCGGGCACACCGGCCCGCGAGGCGGCATCCCCGGCACGAGCAAGGGCGGCTTGCCCGGCATCGACGCGCAGCGAGCGCAGCGCAAGTTCGGCGACGACCAGCTCGGCCACCGCCGCGAGTGAGGGTGGAAGGCTGTCGATGTCGACCGGCGCGAGCGCGGCCTCGGTTTCGGTCAGCCGGCCCAGCAGCAGCAGGCGGCGCGCGGCGATCAGCCGGGCCTGCCGCGCGTTGGCGCGATCGGCGTGCACTTCCAGCACGGCGGTGGCCGCTGCCAGGGGGCGGGTGGAGCCGCCGAGGTCGCGCAAGGCCAGCGCCACCTCGGCCTCGGCCACCACGCAGCGGGCGCGCGCCAGGGTTTCGTGCGCGCCGAAGCCCCGACCGGCGCGCCGCAGCAGTTCGCGCGCGCGGGTGTGCTCGCCGAGTTGGGCCATGGCGATGCCGCGCAAGGCGAGAGCCGGTGGGTCGTCGCGCAGGGCGACGCGCTGGAGCGCGCCCAGCGCATCGCCTTTGGCCAGGGCGCGGGCGGCGGCGGTGACGAGGGAATCCATGCCCACAGGCTACCCCACCCGGGGCCTGGGGACCTGGCGTGCTCAGCGGCCGGTGCGTGCGGGCGCCACGGCGGCGCCCTGGATGTTGTGCCGTTGCAAGCCCGAGGCCACGAAGCCGCTGGCCTTCATTTCCTCAATGAAGTCGCTGAGCCAGGCCTGCGCCGCCGTGCGGCCCTTGGGCACGCCCATGGCCTGCTCGATCACCATGAAGCGCCCCGGCAGAAGCCGTACGCCGCCCACGCGCTGGGCGTCAGCTTCCAGCTGCTGTTTCACGCCGGCGGCCACGTCGAGTTTTTCCGCGAGGAACATGTCGGTCACAGCGGGCGAGGTGGGCGCGCGCACCAGTGTGGCGGCCTTGATCTCGCGCGTGAGGAAGAGGTCGTACGCGCTGCCACGCCCGACGACCACGCGCGTGCCGACGCGGTCCACGTCCTCGTTGCGGCGCAGCGGCGAATCGTTGCGCACGAGGTACGCGCCTTCGATGATCACGTAGGGTGCGGTGTATTCCATGTCGGCTGCGCGCACCGGGTCGATGGCGACGAAGGCGAGGTCCACCTGTTTTGCCTTCACCGCTTCGACCACGTTGCCGGCCGAGTTGAACAGCACCAGTTCGATCGGCACGCCCAGACGCCGCGCGGCCTCGCGCGCGAGGTCGACCGACACGCCCTGCGGCTCGCCCGCCGCGTTGCGTGTGGCGAGGATGGGGTTGCCGAAGTTGATCGCAGCGCGCAGCTTGCCGGTGGCCGAGAGTTCGGCAATGGCGGCCGGCGGTGGCTTTGAGGCCGATGACCCGGGGGCTGCGCAGCCGGCAAGCACCAGGGCACTGGCAGCGCACAGGGCGCGGCGCGCGGGGTCGAAGGCGTTCATGTCAGTCCACCTTCACGTTGGCGGTCTTGACCAGGTTGACCCAGAACTTGCCGTCTTCCACCAGGAAACCTGCGAACTGCTCGGGGGAGCCGGAGAGCGAGACCTCGGTGCCTTCACGCTCCAGCGCGGCCTTCACCGAAGGTTGCTGCATGGCGGTGCGCACGGCGTCGTGGATGGTTTTCACGATGGCTGGCGGCGTGCCGACGGGCGCAAACATGCCGTACCAGAACTCCAGGTTGTATTCGGGCAGGCCGGCCTCGCGCATGCCCGGCATGTCGGGCACCAGCGGTGAACGTTCGCGCGTGCTGACGGCGATGGCGCGCAGCTTGCCCGCACTGGCCTGGGGCAGCACGGATGGCGAGGTGCCGAAGGTGAGCTGCGTCTCGCCGGCCATCACCGAGGTGATGGCGAAGGAGCCGCCGCGGTAGGGCACGTGCGTCATCTCGGTGTTGGTCAAAAGGCTGAAGAGGGCGGCGCCCAGGTGCGGCGCCGAGCCGTTGCCCGAGGTGGAGTAGTTGAGCTTGCCCGGGTCCTTCTTCGCGGCCGCGATCAGGTCGGGCACAGTGCGGATGCTGCTGCTGGGGTTGACCGCCAGCACCAGCGGCGAGGTGGTCATCTTGCCCACAGGCAGCAGGTCGCTGGGTTTGTAGGTCAGCTTGGGGTTGAGTGCGGGGTTGACCGAGATGGCGCTGGGGCTGGCGATCAGCAGCGTGTAGCCGTCCGGTGCGGCCTTGGCGACGATGTCCGCCGCGATGCTGGAGCCGTTGCCGGGCTTGTTGTCGATCAGCACGGTCTGGCCCAGCGCCTTGCTGAAGGACTCGCTCATGGCGCGCGCCACGTAGTCGGCCGCGCCCCCCGGGGCGAAGCCGATCACGATGCGGATGGGCTTGTTCGGGTAGGGCGCGGGCTGCGCCCAGCCGATGGAGGCCAGGGTGCCCAGCGCGAGCGCCAGGATCAGATGCTTGCGGTTCTTCATGGTGTTGTCTCCTCTTGCGGGTGGTGTGTCAGCTCGCGTCCGCCGGCATGCGCAGGACGATCTTTCCGATGTGCGCGCCGGCTTCCATGCGCGCCTTGGCTTGCTCGAGTTGCGAGAAGTCCATTACCCGGTCGATGCGCGGCTGGATGCGGCCGGCGGCGATGAGGGGCATGACTTCGGCCACGAAACGTGGCAGCGCGGCCGCGCGCTGTTCCTTGGTGCGCAATTTGTTGGAGACGCCGAACAGCGTGAGGCGTTTGGCATGCAGGGCTTCCAGGTCGATCTCGGCGCGCACCACGCCATCGACGTAGCCCACCGTGGCGAGCCGGCCCTCGAACGCAAGCGCGCGCAGGCTCTCGGCGAATACCGTGCCGCCCACCGTGTTGATGACCAGGTTCACGCCTTGCTGGTTCGTGGCTTTCAGCACGTCGGGGGCAAAGTCCGGCGCGCGGGTGCACAGCGCCACGTCCAGGCCCAGCGGCTGCAGCGCCGCGAGCTTCTCGGCCGAGCCCGAGGTGCCGATGACCCGTGCGCCCAGGGCCTTGGCGAGCTGCAGCGAGGCCACGCCCACGCCGGAAGACACGCCATTGATCAACAGCCACTCGCCCGCCTTCAAGCGGCCTTGCAGCACCAGCATGTCGAACGCGACCAGAAAGGTGAGCGGCACGCTGGCGGCCTGTTCCCAGTCGAGCTCCGCAGGCACGGGCATGGCCTCGATCACCTCCATCAGCGCGTACTCGGAGAAGGCACCCGGGCAGCGCCCCATCACGCGGTCGCCGGGTTGGAAGCCGGTGACTTCAGCACCGACGGCCACCACCTCACCCGCGCCTTCGCCGCCGATGGATTTCCACGTGCCGGGTGCGCCGTGCAGCCCATGGCCGAGCAGGAATTCGCCCCGGTTCAGTGCCGCTGCGCGCATGCGCACCAGCAACTGCCGCGCCCCCGGCGTGGGCACCGGGGTGTCGCGCAGGGCGAGCTCGGTGGCGGTGTCGGTCATCTGCATCCAGTAGGACTGCATGGTGTCTTTCCTTGTGAGGCTCAGCGGCCGGTGAAAACAGGCCGGCGTTTCTGCATGAAGGCGCTGCGGCCCTCGGTGTAGTCGGCGCTCTCAAAGCAGCCACGAATGAGCGCGGCGCACAGCGCGCTGTCGAGCTCGGGCGAGGGCTTGAGGATTTCGCGCGTGATCGCTTTGCCCGCCATCACGGTCAGTGGCGCGTTCTCGGCGATCGTCCCTGCGTACTCGGCCAGCAGCGTGGGCAAAGCGTCGGGTTCGCAGACGCGCGAAATCAGGCCGAGCGATTTCGCCTCGGCGGCGTCGATGCGCCGGGCGGTGAAGAACAGGTCCTTGGCCGCGCCAGGGCCGATCAGGTCCACCAGGTTCTTCATCGCCGAGTAGCGGTAGCCCAAGCCCAACCGAGCCGCCGGAATGGAGAACACCGAGTCGCTGGCTGCGATGCGGATGTCGCAGCTGATGGCCACGTTCACGCCGCCGCCGATGCAGTAGCCCCGGATGCAGGCCAGCGTGGGCTTGGGGAAGTCGTGGATGCCCATCAGCGTGGTCTCGGCCATCTTCTCGTAGTAGGCGACGGCCTCGCGCGCGGCTCGCATGTCCTCGAACTGCGTGATGTCGGCGCCCGAGACAAAGGCTTTTTCACCCGCGCCGGAGAACACGACCAGGCGCACGCGATCGTCCTCCCTCGCGAGGGCCAGCAGCGGCGGCACGGCCTCCCACATGTCGACCGAGAGCGCGTTGTGGCGCGCCGGGTTGTTGAAGCGGATGTGCAGCGTGCGATCGTCCAGCCAGGTTTGCACGCGCTCGGTGGTGGTGGCGTAGGTGGGGTGATCCATCAATAGACTCCGGCGGCTTTCATGCGGGCGAGGTCGTCGGGCCCGAGGCCGAGTTCGGCCAGGATTTCTTCGGTGTGTTCGCCCCGGCGCGGGGCGGCGCGCGCGATGGTGCTGGGCGTGCGCTCCAGCTGCATGGGCTGGCCGACCAGCCGCTGCGGGCCTTGCCATTTGGAGACCACGTCCTTGACCATGCCCAGATGCTGCACCTGGGGCTCTTCCAGCGCTTCCTGCATGTTGCTGATCAGGCCGCAGGCCACGCCGCCATCGTTCAGGCGCGCGATCCAGTGGCTGCGGTCGTGCTCGGCCAGGCGGCGGTTGATCTCGGCGTTGAGCGTGTCGCGGTTGACCGAGCGCGAGGGCTTGTCGTGGTAGCGCTCGTCGGTGATCCATTCGGGCGCGCCGAGGATGTGGCAGAAGCGTTCCCAGATCTTGGAGCCGAACACCGCGATGTTCATGTAGCCGTCGCGCGCCTTGTAGACGCCAGTGGGGATGCTGGTGGGGTGGAAGTTGCCCGCCTGGGTGGCGACCTCGCCATCGATCAGGTAGCGCGAGGTCTGGAAGTCCAGCATGTAGACCATGGACTCCAGCAGCGAGGTGTGAAGAAACTGTCCCTTGCCCGAGGCTTCGCGCTCCAGCAACGCGACCAGGATGCCCTGCGCCGCGAAGATGCCGGCGCAGAGGTCGGCAATCGGAATGCCCACGCGCATCGGCCCCTCGCCCGGCGTGCCGGTGACGGACATCAGGCCGCCCATGCCCTGCGCGATCTGGTCGAAACCGGGGCGCGAGGCGAGCGGGCCGGTCTGGCCGAAGCCCGAGATGCTGGCGTAGACCAGGCCGGGGTTGCTCGCGGCCAGCGAGGCGTAGTCGATGCCCAGGCGGAACTTCACGTCGGGCCGGAAGTTCTCGACCACCACGTCCGCGCCATCGATCAGGCGCTTGAGGGTGGCGATGCCTTCGTCCTTCTTGAGGTTGAGCGTGATCGAGCGCTTGTTGCGGTGCGTGTACTGGTAGTCGGAGCCGTCCTGGCCACCGAGCGTGTCGTCGCCGCGCATGCTCTCGGGCATCTGGACCTGGACCACGTCGGCGCCCCAGTCGGCCAGCTGGCGGCAGGCGGTGGGGCCGGCGCGCACCTGGGTCAGGTCGATGACGCGAAAGCGCTGCAGGGCGGTGGAAGCGGGCAGGTGGGGCATGGCGCGCCTCGCTGGTTCAGGGGCGGCAGAGCGCGGTGAGCGTGCGCACGTCCGGCAGCGAGGCCAGCGAGGCGCAGGCGGCCGTGATGTCGCGCGCCTTGGCGTCGCCCAGCACAGGCACCACGAGGGCCTGGAACTTGGCTTCGAGCTGCGCGTCCGACAGCGGGTTGCGCAGAGAGCCGATGGCGTCCTCCACGCACACCTCCATGCGCCGGCCGTCGAGCAGCACGGCGGTCACGTGCACCGCGGCTTCGGCGATGCTGTCGTCCACCGTGGCCTGCACCTTGTTGCGCAGCGCCACCACTTGCGGGTCGTTGACGACCGCGTCGGAGAACTCCTCTTCGCCCGCGCGTCCGTGGAGCAAGCCGACCGCGCAGCCGTGGTACACGCTGAACTTGCCTTGCAGGCCGTCTTTCGGCTCCTTCTTGCCGGTCAGTTCCAGCACCAGCGAGTGCACGCGCAGCTCGATGTGTTTCACCTGCTCGGGCGTCACGCCCTGGTCACGCAGCTGCACGCAGGCGTCGATGCTGGGATGGATGACGATGCCGCAGGCAAAGGGCTTGTAGGTGTTGAAGGAAATCTCGAATCGTTCGCCGAGCTCATCGGTCGCCTCGTGCCAGGCGCGTTTGTCGGAGGCCACCTGCACGAAGCCGCGTGGCGCCTCCAGCGCGCGCGGACTGGCCGTGAAGCCCTTGCTGGCCAGCAACGCCGACATGAGCCCGGCGCGCGCTGCGCCCCCGGGGTGAAAGGGTTTGGTCATGGTGCCGAACTGCTCGCGCAGACCGACCGGCTGCGAGGCCGCGATGCCGATGGCCATGGCCGTCTGTGCCTCGCTCAGCTTGAGCAGGCGCGCGCAGCCCGCTGCCGCGCCCAGCATGCCGGTGGAGCCGGTGATGTGCCAGCCCCGGTCGTAGTGATCGGGGTACATCACGTTGCCGATGCGGCAGGCCACGTCGATGCCCAGCACGAGGGCGTCGAGCACGTCGCGCCCGTTGCTGCCCTGATGTTCGGCCAGGGCCAGCACGGCCGAGGCCACCGGGCCGGCGGGGTGGATGATGGTTTTCAGGTGCGTGTCGTCGAAGTCGAAGGTGTGCGAGGTGATGCCGTTGATCAGCGCCGCGCTGGCCATGTCCACCTGCTCGCTGAGCCCGAGCACGCTGGCCTGGGCTGCGGGTTGCAGCATCTGCACGGCAGCCATGGCGGCTTCGGCGGCCTCGTGTTGTGCCGCACCGATGGCGCAGCCCAGCCAGTTGTAGAAAGTGCGGTGCGCTTCGCGCTCCACGGCGTCGCTCCAGCCTCGCGAAGGATGGCTGGCGACGAAGCGGGCGAGCAGGGACGTGATGGGAGGGGCCGAATGATCGGCAGGGACTTGGGTATTGCGGGCCACGGGGTAGGGGTCTGAAGTTGGAAAAAATGAAAAGCGTTGTGCCGGGGCTTACTCGTCCAGGCGGATGTTTCGGGCCTTGGCCAGCGCGGTCCAGCGCGTGACGTCGGCCTTGATGTACTGGCCGAATTGCTCCGGCGTCATGGGCCACGGCTCCACCGCTTCGCCCGCCAGCTTCTCGGCCAGCTCTGGCGCCTTGAGCACGGCGACCTGCGTTTCATTGAGGCGGCGAACGACGTCCGGCGGCATGCCAGCCGGGCCGACCACGCCGTACCACTGCATGGCGTCGAAGCCCTTGAAGCCGACCTCTTCCATGGTTGGCACGTCTTTCAGCTGCGGGCTGCGCTGCTTGCCGGTCACGGCGAGCGCGCGCATGCGGCCTGAGCGCAGGTGGGGCAGCGCGGCGGCCAGACCGGGGAAGACGGCCTGGGTCTGGCCGCCCAGCAGGTCGTTCATGGCAGGCGCGACGCCCCGGTAGGGGATGTGCAGCAGGAACATGCCCGTCTCCTGCTTCAGCAGTTCCATCGTGAGGTGGGTGAGCGAACCCTGGCCGGCCGAGCCGTAGCTGAGCTTGCCCGGCTGGCGCTTCACGTAGTCGATGAATTCCTTGATGTCCTTGACCGGCACGCTGCTGTTGACCACCAGCACATTGGGCGTGGCGCCGATCATGCCGATGGGCGTGAAGTCGGCGACGGCGTCGTAGTTGACGCGCCGGGTGGCGGGGGTGGTGCCGTGGGTGGCCACGTAGCCCTGCAGCAGGGTGTACCCGTCGGCCGGCGCGCGCGCGGTGAGCTGGCAGGCGACCACGCCGCCGCCGCCGCTCTGGTTGTCCACGACGAAGTTCTGGCCGAGCAGCTTGCCCCAGCGCTCGGTGACGACGCGGGCAATCATGTCGCTGCCACCGCCAGCCGCCACCGGGACGATGTAGCGCATGGAGCGGGCTGGGTAGGCCTGTTGTGCCATGGCGAGCTGCGGCAGGGCAAGGGATGCCCCCGCTGCCTGCAAGAGGTGGCGGCGTTTCATGGTGCTTGTCTCCTTCGTTGTGGGCGCATGTTGACAGCGGGTCAACCTGCTGTAAATTGCATCTTTCTGAGGTCTTGATGCATTTCTTGCAAGAATGAAGGACGCCCCATGAGCACACTCAAACCCACGCTGGCCGACTTGCGCGCCTTCGTCACCGTGGGGGAGTTGCAGAGCTTCG
>Ga0247738_10000589_pt1 | contig 13722 bp, 13 predicted proteins | sample UWRJL013104B2_FD_180936 | JGI IMG/M metagenome (GOLD analysis project Ga0247738, IMG submission 180936) | Plant litter microbial communities from Arlington Agricultural Research Station in Wisconsin, United States - UWRJ-L013-104B-2 | ecosystem: Environmental > Terrestrial > Plant litter >...
TTTGAGGGGAAGTCACTGCTCGATCACGCACTCTCGGCGGTGTCCGGCGCCCGCCGGGTCGTCGTGGTCGGCCCCGACGACCTGCGAGGCCGACTGCCGCGCACCGTCTCGCTCGTGCGCGAACACCCCCCATTCGGCGGTCCGGCTGCGGCCACGGCGGCCGGGTTGGCGGCACTCACGAGATCCGACGTCGGCACGATAGCCGTGCTCGCCGCCGACCTGCCGTTCGCGACGGAGGCGATGGGCGAACTCAGGGCCGTCGGCGCGCTCGCATCGCATGCCGACGGCGTCGTTGCCACCGACACGGCGGGGCGCGTGCAGCCCCTCATCGCCCTCTACTCGGCTGCGGCGCTCCTGACGGCAGTGGGATCCTCGCGGGATCTCGTCGGACAGAGCATGCGCTCTCTCACGAACGGCATGGTGCTGTGCCAGGTGCGGCTGTCGGATCGCGTGTGCGCCGACATCGACACCCCGGCCGCCGCGCGCCTGCACGGCATGCGATTGCTGCCCGTGCAGGCCGCGGAGCGCATGACGGAGTTCAGCCTTGCGTGACCCGGCACCGGATCTGGCCGACTGGGCCGCAGACGTCAGCCGCGCCCTGGGGCTGCCAGAGGGCGCCGTTGACATCCCTCTGCTGCTCGACCTCGCGCGGGACGCGGCCCACGGCGTCGCACGCCCGGCCGCGCCCCTCACGACGTTTCTGGTCGGACTCGCCGCGGGGCGCGCGGGCGGCACCGCGGACGACGTGCTCGAGGCGGTGGCGACGGTGCGGCAGCGTTTGGCCGTCATCACGTGAAAGACTCCCTCCGCGTCGCGATGACCGGATCGCCGCGCACCGCGCACCTGCCGTGGGATGAGGCGCGCACGCTCGCGCTCTCCGAGGGCGCCGCTCTCGCGCCGCGCCTCGAATCCGACGTCGTCGGTATCGGGGACGCCGCCGGGCGCACCCTGGCCCACGACCTGTTCGCGCTTACGGCGCTGCCGGGGTCATCCGCCTCCGCCATGGACGGGTGGGTCGTGACCGGCGAGGGTCCCTGGGCGGTGGGCGAACCCCTACGGGCGGGCGACCGCGCGCCGCGCGTCGCCCTCGAGCGCGGCCAGGCCCGCGCCATCGCCACCGGCGCGCCCGTGCCTCCGGGCGCGACGGCCGTGGTGCGGAGCGAGGACGGAATCGCTCGCTTCTCAGGCGGGCCGGTCGTGCTCCACCTGCGACCCGGAGTGGAGAGCCCGCGGCCGGGCCGAGACATTAGGGCCGCCGGCGAAGAGGCGCGCGAGGGCGAGCCGATCCTCCGCGCCGGCACCGTGCTCACCGCGCCCCGGCTGGCGCTCGCCGCCGTGGCCGGGTTCGACGAGGTCACCGTGGCCGGTTCGCCGACCGTCGATCTCGTGCTCTTCGGAGATGAGATCCGCACGTCGGGCGTTCCCACCGACGGCGGCATCAGGGACGCCTTCCTGCCCTCCCTGCCGTCGGCGATCACCGGTGCGGGGGGCCGGCACGCCGCCACTCGGCACGGCCGCGACAATCTCGACGCGACCGTGGCGGCGCTCGAGGCCACGACTGCGCCGCTCGTCGTCTCCACGGGCGGCACGGCGCGCGGTCCGGCCGACTTCGCGCGCTCGGCCCTCGACACCCTCGGCGCCCGAATCGTGTGCGACGGAGTGGCCATGCGGCCCGGGCATCCGGTGATCCTGGCGCGACTGGCCGACGGGCGCGCGTTCCTGGGGCTGCCGGGCAATCCGCTCGCCGCGATGATCGCCTACGCGAGCCTCGGAGTTCCCCTGTTGGACGGCATGATGGGTCGCCCGCTGTCCCGCCCGCGGCTGCTGCCGCTCGCGGTGGACATCGCCAACCCTTCCCGGTCGACCAGGCTCGTGCCGTGCACCCTCGGCGACGATGGCGCCGCCACTCCCGCTCCCTGGCAGGGGTCGGCGATGCTGCGGGGGCTCGCCGCCGCCGACGTGGTCGTGGTCGTGCCCGCAGGCGGGGCCACGCGCGGCACAGCCATCAGGACCCTCCCGCTGCCCTGGTAGAGCCAGCCTCAGGCGCGCACCGGGTCGCGCGGGGCCGCGCCGGCCAACAGCTCGGCTATCCGACCCCGACACCCGCCGCACCCGGTCCCGGCCCGCGTCATCACGCCGACCTGCTCCACCGTCGCGGCACCGTGCGACGCGCACTCCCGGATCGAGCCCGCGCTGACCCCGTTGCACCAGCACACGGTGTCGTCCGGCGCGAGCCCGGCCCCCTCGGCCGCGCGAGGAGCCACGCCGTCGAGGTGCAGGAGGTCTGCGGGATCGTCGGGGAGAGCGCTGCCGCGCTGAAAGAGCAGCGTCAGTTCGGCCCCGAGCCGCGGCATTCCGACACACACGAAGCCCGAGAGAACACCCGCGCGGGTGACGGTCTTCAGGTAGCGCCCGCGTGCGGGATCCGACCATTGGGCGACATCGAGCCCGTCGTCGTCCCACGGGTCGCTGCTGACCGTGCCCGCCGAGACGACCGTGACACCCTCGGCCTTCAGCATCACCACGCCCTCGCGCTCTGCACCGAGGAGGTCGGGTCGGGCATGGGCCGACGCCTCGGCACTGAGGGTCGCTGCAAGCCAGTCTGCCTGGCGCCAACCGGGCGCGATGAGCCCAGAGGGACCGCCGGGAACGCTACCCTCCACCGCGCCTCGCGCAGCGATGTGGGCGCAATCGCCGATCGCGAAGATGTCGGGATCGGTCCAGCTGCGGAGATCCTCGTCCACGAGTATGCCGCGGGCCACCGCGAGGCCCGCCCGCGACGCCAACTCGGTGCGCGCGCCCACCCCGCACGACAGCACGAGAAGATCGCCGTCGACGACCTTCCCGTCGGCGCACAGCAGCGCGCCGAACTCGCGCCGACCCGCCGGGGAGGTGCGCAGCAGCACGCCCTCCGCTCGGGACCGCTTGACCATCTCGACACCCGCCCGTTGCGCGGCGCGGGCGAGCATCTGTCCCCCCGGCACATCGAGGTTTCGGCTCATCGGCGACTCATCGTGGTAGACCACGGTCACGGGAGAGCCCTGCTCGCGCGCGGCAAGGGCGAATTCCATGCCCAGCACGCCCGCGCCCAGGACGACCACGCGCGCACCATCGGCGAGCGCGCCTCGGGCCATCTCGGCGTCGCGCAGATCGCGCAGCACCGCTATACCGTGGGGCAGGCTTGCGGCCGCGGGGTCGACGTGCCCATTCACGTCGAGCGTTGACGACTCGAGGCCGTCGAGCGTGGGGATGTTCGCGCGCGCGCCCACGGCGAGCACGAGCCTGTCGTAGCCGATCACCTCGCCCGAACTGAGCGTCACGGCCTGGCGCGTGCGGTTGAGCGTCGTGACCGACTCGCCGAGCCGGAACTCCACGCCGGCCGCGATCGCCTCGCCCCGATCGGAGAGGTCGAGGCGGGCGCGATCGGCGCGCCCCACGGCGTACTCCGCGAGGAGAACACGGTTGTACGCCGGGTCGTGCTCCGCCCCCACCACCGTGACAGTCAGCAGGCCGGCGCGCACGGCGGGAAGGAGCTCGTCGACGAGCCTTCCGCCAACGGGTCCGTGGCCGACGACGACGACACGGGTGGCGTCAGGCACGAGCGACCACCCCCGCCGTCACGGTCACCGTCGTGTGCTTGAACTCGGGCATCCCGGAGACCGGATCGGTCGCGGCCCGGGTGAGCACGTTCGCGCACTCCTCCCCCGCGAAGTGGAAGGGCAGGAAGACGGTGTCGTGGCGGATGTCGCCGGTCACCTCCGCCACGCACTGCACAACCCCTCGGGCATTCTCCACCCGCACGGGACCGCCGTGCACTATGCCCAGTCGGGCCGCGGTGGCGGGGTGCACCTGCATGCGCGCGACCGGTTGCGCGTTCGAGAGCTCGGCCACCCGCCGGGTTTGCGCTCCCGACTGGTAGTGCTCGAGCAACCGACCCGTGACGAGGGTCAGCGTGCCCTCAACCTGCGCCGGCTCGTCGCGCACACGCGGCGTGACGGTAACGAGTCGGGCGCGGCCGTCCGCATGGGCGAAGCGGTCCAGAAAGAGCCGCGGTGTTCCGGACGAGCCTCCCGGATACGGCCAGAACGCCGCCACGCCCGAGTCGAGCAGCGCATGGCTGAGGCCCGAGTAGTCGGCTGGACCGCCCTCGGACGCCCGCGCGAGCTCGTCGAACACGTCCGCGGCGTCGGTGGACCAGGTGCCGGCCGAGCCCAGGCGCCGCGCGAGCTCGCTGAGTATCCACAGCTCGCTCCGCGCCGAGCCCGGTGGGGGGATCGCCAGGCGGCGACGCAGCACCCGCCCCTCGAGGGAGGTCATCGTGCCCTCCTCCTCGGCCCACTGCGTCACGGGGAGCACCACGTCGGCGAGCGCCGCCGTCTCTGAGAAGAAGAAGTCGCACACCACGAGGAGGTCGAGAGCGCGCAGGCCCGCCGCCACGCGGGACGCGTCTGGCGCGGAGACCACCACATTGGAACCGTGCACGAGAAGGCACCGCACCGGGCCGCCCAGCTCCTCGAGCAGTTCGACCGCAGGGACTCCGGGACCGGGCAGGTCGGCGGCCTCGACGCCCCACACCCGGGCGACGTGCGCTCGCGCGTCCGGATCGGTGATCTTGCGATAGCCGGGCAGCTGGTCGCTCTTCTGCCCGTGCTCGCGGCCGCCCTGGCCGTTGCCCTGCCCCGTGAGCGTTCCGTACCCAGAACCCCGCACGCCCACGAGCCCCAGCAGCAGCGCCAGGTTGATCGCCGCGGTCGCCGTGTCGGTGCCGTCCACGTGCTGCTCGACCCCGCGGCCGGTGAGGATGTAGCTCCCCCGACCCGACGCGAGCCGGCGTGCCACCGCACGGAGCTCGTCCACCGGTACGCCGGTGACCGACTGCACGGCCTCCGGCCACCAGCGGTTCACACTGCGACGCAGCGCGTCGTATCCGGTGGTGCGCGCGGCCACGAACTCCTCGTCGATGAGGCCCTCGACGATGACGACGTGGAGGAGCCCGAGCAGCAGTACCAGGTCGGTGCCCGGAGCCGGCTGCACGTGCATCCCCGCGCCGTCCTCGGTGAGCTTCGCCGTCTGCGACCGACGCGGATCGACCACGATGAGGCCGCCAGCCGCCCGCGCGCCCGCGAGGTGGCCGATGAACGGTGGCATCGTCGCCGCCACGTTCGAGCCGAGCAGCAGGATCGTGTGCGCCGCGTCGAGATCCTCCACCGGGAACGGCAGCCCGCGGTCGACGCCGAACGCGCGGTTGCCCGCCGCTGCGGCGGACGACATGCAGAACCTGCCGTTGTAGTCGATGCGCGATGAGCGCAGTGCCACCCGGGCGAACTTGCCGAGCTGGTAGGCCTTCTCGTTGGTGAGACCACCACCGCCGAACACGGCGACCGAGTCTGCGCCGTAGCGACGCCTGCTCGATGCGAGACCGGCCGCCACCACGTCGAGGGCGTGCTCCCACGTGGCGGGAGCGAACGTGCCGTCCGGTTGGCGGAGCATCGGCTCGAGCACGCGATCGGCCGAATCGAGCAGCTCCGCCGACGTCCACCCCTTCTTGCACAGCCCCCCGCGGTTGGTGGGGAACTCCCTCCCCGAGACGGTGACGGTGGTCGGGCGGCCGGCGGGCCCCGCGCCCAAGCTCATGGCGCACTGAAGCGCGCAGTAGGGGCAGTGGCCTGCGACCTCAGGAGCGGGGATGGTCATGCCGCTCAGATCCGCCGGCCCGACCGGCCAGGCCGAACGTAGAACGCCGCGGTGACGACGAGCATGACGGCGTACGCGATGACGAACCATCCCAGCGCGGTCGTGTACTCCCCGAACATGGTCTTGGAGAGGCCGAGAAGCTGGGGTATCGCGAAACCCCCGTAGGCTCCCACCGCTGAGATGATGCCGAGCGCTGCGGCGGCTTTCCGCTGCGAGCCGACGTCGCCGGCTCTGCGGTGCGCGTCGGCGCTGCCGGCCCGCCACGCGAACACGGTGGGGATCATTCGGTAGGTCGAGCCGTTGCCCACCCCGCTCGCAGCGAAGAGGACGAGGAAGCACGCGAGGAACACCCAGAAGCTGCCGAGCGGCAGCGTCCAGATCACGCACAGCGCGCCGAACCCCATGACCGCGAATGCCCCCATGGTGACCACGGCGCCGCCGAAGCGGTCGGCGAGCCGGCCGCCGAAGGGGCGCGCGAGCGAGCCGACGAGCGAGCCGAGAAACGCCAGTGACACGGTTGCGGTGCCCACCGCGAGGGCGGAGAACTCGGGGAACTGGTCGGCGATGAGCTTGGGGAACACTCCGGCAAAACCGATGAACGACCCGAAGGTGCCGATGTACAGGAATGCCAGCACCCACAGGTGGGGCTCCTTGATCGCGGCCAGAGAGCCGGAGAAGTCTGCCTTCGCACTGGATAGGTTGTCCATGTAGCGACCGGCGCCGAAGACCGCGAGCAGGATGAGCGGCACCCACACCCATCCGGCGAGGGGCAGCGCGAGCGTGGCCGCGGCGCCCACCGTGACGACGATGGGCACCACGAACTGGGCGACGGAAGCCCCGAGGTTTCCGCCGGCGGCATTGAGTCCGAGGGCCCACCCCTTCTCCCGCTGCGGGAAGAAGAACGTGATGTTCGACATCGAACTGGCGAAGTTGCCGCCCCCGAAGCCCGCGAGCGCCGCGATCGCGAGCATCACCGGAAAGGGCGTGTCCGGCCTGCCCACGGCGACCGCCAGGGCGATGGCGGGGATGAGCAGCAGGGCCGCGGAGATCATCGTCCAGTTTCGACCGCCGACCTTCGGCACCATGAAGGTGTACGGGAGGCGCAGGGTGGCGCCGACCAGGCTGGGGATCGAGATGAGCCAGAAGATCTCATTGGTCTGGAACGTGAACCCGGCGGCCGGGAGCATCACCACGACGATGCTCCAGAGCTGCCAGATGACGAAGCCGAGGAACTCGGCGAAGATCGACCACGACAGGTTGCGCTTGGCTATCGCTCGGCCGCCGCCCTCCCACTGGCCGGTGTCTTCGGGGTCCCAACCGTCGATCCAGCGTCCCGGGCGGTGAGCGAGTGCGGTGCTGTCTGCGACGTGCGGTGGTGCGCTGGACGTGACGGTCATCTCGTGCTCCCTGGTCAGCGGATCTCGTGCGTACGAGAGCCACGCTAGGCAGCGAATGTTTCCCGTCGGGGAGAGTCCCGCGACGACCGCGTAACAAAGAACTCACCGCGAGCGCGGAGCCACGTGAGGGCTACGGGGCGGGAGGCTCCTGCGGCGCGGTTGCCGCGGGCGTGCCGGCGGGCGCCTCGTCGTCCGAGATCTCCTCGAAGAGACCGAGCGGGGGCGTCACCGTCATGGTGCCGGCCTTGATGTCGACGGAGGCCACGATCGCTTTCACGAACGGCACGAGCACGTCGCCCGAGGCGGTCTTGACGGTCAGGAGGTCTTGCGCAGGGAAGTGGTCGATCTGGGTGATCGTGCCGACCGGCGCGCCGTCACGGAGCACGGTGAGACCGACGAGCTGGTGGTCGAACCACGCGTCCTCCTCGTCGGAGGCCTCGTCGAGATCCTGGTCGATCCAGAGGATCGCCTTGATGAGCGTCTCGGCCGTCGTGCGATCGAGGATGCCCTTGAAGAACGCGACGGGCTGCGCGTTGTAGAACTTGAGCTCGATGAGCTCGAGCTTCTTGCCGTGCCACTCGGAGCTGGTCGGCACCTGGAGCGAGAAGGTCGCACCGGGCACGAACCGCCGCTCGGGGGCATCCGTGTAGAGCTCCACCTTGATGGCGCCCTTGAGTCCGTGCGCCTTGGTCAGCCGTCCCACGCGCAGCTGCGTGTGGGACGGCTGAGGAGCCTTTGGCTCTGCCAACGGCTTAGAAGTCGGTGTCGACCACGTCGACGCGCACCTTGCGGCCGTCGGCGAGAGCCGAGACCAGCGTGCGAAGCGCCTTCGCGGTGCGACCGGCGCGACCGATGACGCGACCGAGGTCTTCGGGGTGCACACGCACCTCGAGCACCTCTCCGCGCTGGGAGTTCTTCGCGACGACCTGCACCTGGTCAGGGTGATCGACGATCCCCTTGACCAGGTGTTCGAGTGCGGGAGCGAGCAAAATTACGCCTCGGGGGCAGAGGCGTCGGACGACGCAGCGGCCTTGGGGGCGTCGTCAGCTGCGGGGGCCTCCGCCTCCGCGGCAGGAGCCTCCTCGACAGGAGCCTCAGCGGCCTCGACAGCGGCGTCCTCGGCGGGCGCCTCCTCAGCGGGGGCCTCCACCTTCTCGACGGGCTTCTCGGTCTTGGGCTTGAGAACCGGCTTCTTCTTCTCGTCGGCCTGGAAAACTTCCTTGGCTTCCTTGGTCTTCACCGTGGACTTGGCGTTCTTGTCGCCCTTGAAGATTCCCCAGTCGCCCGTGAGCTTGAGGATGGCCTCGACCTGGGGCGACGGCTGTGCGCCGACGCCCAGCCAGTACTGGGCACGCTCGGAGTTGACCTCGATGAACGAGGGCTCCTCGGTCGGGTGGTACTTGCCGATCTCCTCGATCGCGCGGCCGTCGCGCTTGGAGCGCGAGTCGGCGACAACGATGCGGTAGTACGGTGCACGGATCTTGCCCATGCGCTTGAGACGAATCTTTACAGCCACAATTCTCCTGAAATAAATATGTTGGTGGCGAACCGCTAGCCGTGAGCGTGGGGGCACACTCGGCACAAAAGCTCTGATGGATTCCACTTGCGCCTGATTAGAGGGTCGGACGGCAAAGGACTCGACTGGCTATTCTGCCATGGTTTCGGCCGGTTCGGGAATCCGCGTGCGGCGACGCGACAGCGCGACCCCCACGAGGCACACGACGCCCCCCACGACGGCGAGCACGGCGGGCACCTCCTGGAAGACGAGAACGCCCATGATCACGGCCAACGGCGGCACGATGTAGGTCGAGACGCCGAGCTGCCCGGCGGGCATCCGCGACAGCGCGTACGCCCACGTGCTGAACGCGAGGGCCGTGGGGATGGCCCCGAGGTACAGCATCCCGAGGACGCCCTGCGGCGGGGCATCCGCCAGATCCCGGATGAGGTCGCCCGTGAACGGCAGGCACGACACGAGCCCGATCGCGCACCCGAGCCATGTGACCTGCGCGTTCGGGAGCCGCTTGAGGGCCGGCTTCTGCAGCAGCACGCCCGCCGCGTAGGTGACCGCCGCGACGAGGGCGAGCACCACGCCCGTGCCGTCGCCGAGGTCGGAGGCGCCCGTGCCGAGGCCGATGAGCACGACACCGAGGAACGCGACCCCCGCGCCGATGGCGAGCCACTTCGGGATGCCCTCACGCAGGAACAGGCCGGCGCCGAGGGCGATCAGGATGGGGCCGATGTTGACGATCATGGCCGTCGTGCCCGCGTCCAGCGATTGCTCGGCGGTGTTGAGGGCGATGTTGTATGCACCGAACCAGAGCACGCCGAAGCCGATGATCTGCAGCCACTCCCGGCGGTTCGGGGCGACCCACTTGCGACCGAGCAGCACCACGATGCCCAGCAGCACGGTGCCGACCGCGAGCCTGCCGAGGGCGAGCGCGCCGCCCGAGAAGTAGGGGCCCGTGCCGCGGATGACGATGAACGCGCTCGCCCACGCGAGGATCGTGACCCCGATGGCAACGAAGACGAGAGGGGTGGGGCGCAATGGGTTCACGTGGCCACGTTAGCGACGGCCGCCGACCCTCGCGGACCCGGAGGAACGCGATGGCCGAAAGCCGCCGGAACTATGGCAGTCGTCAACCGTTCTGCGCGTCGCGCCACGTCAGCCAGCGCTTGACGTGCGTGAGGTCGTAGTCGGGGCCGCTGATGCCCACGGTGAACGTGGTCGCGCCGAGGGCGTGGATCTCGTCCGCGTAGGCCTCGTCGCGCTTGCCGAGCTCGGTCGAGATCTCGATCTCCGTGATGTCGCGGCCGACTGCGTCGCAGTGCTCGGCGAGGATGCCCAGCTTGCGGGTGAGCACCTCCGGCTCGGAGAAGCTGTGCCAGATGTCGGCGTGCTGCGCCACGATGCGGAGGGTCTTCTTCTCGCCGCCGCCACCGATGAGCACGGGGATCTTGCGGGTGGGGGGCGGGTTGAGCTTGGCCCAGCGCTGCTCGATCCTCGGCAGGGCCAGCGCGAGGGCATCCAGCCGCTGGCCGGCCGTGCCGAACTCGTAGCCGTACTCGTCGTAGTCGCGCTCGAACCAGCCCGAGCCGGTGCCGAAGATGAACCGGCCGCCGCTGATGTGGTCGAGCGTGCGGGCCATGTCGGCCTGCAGGTCGGCGCCCCGGTAGCTGTTGCAGTTGACGAGCGTGCCGAACTCGACGCGGCTCGTCAGCTCCGCCCACGAGCCGAGCTCGGTCCACGCCTCGAAGTGCAGGCCGTCGGGGTCGCCGGAGAGCGGGAAGAAGTGGTCCCAGTTGAAGAGGATGTCGACGCCGAGCTGCTCGAGCTCCTGCACGGTCTCGCGGATCTTCGGGTAGGTAGCGTGCTGGGGCTGTACCTGGACTCCCAGGCGGACAGGGCGTGACGTCATTGCTTCAGCCTACGGTCACGAAACACCGCGCCGGTTTTCCCCGAACTGCTCTTGCGCGCGGCCCGAAGAGCAGTTCCGGGCAAACGGACGGAGCTAGCGGCCGAGGAACTTTTGCAGGCTCGCCAGCTCTTCCTCGGAGGGGCCGCCCGGCTTGGCACCGGCACCCCCGCCGAGGCCGAAGCCCGAGCCTGCCGCCGCGGCGGGCTTCAGGGATGCCCCGGCCGCGAGCGCGGCGTTCTCCGCCGCGCGCTTGGCGGGGTTGCCCGACTTCGAGCCCTTCTTCTTCGGCTGCTGCTTGGCCCCGCCGAACTTCTGGCCGGGGATCGGCCCCATTCCGGGCACCTGCGGAACCCCGCCGCGCGCGACGGTCTTCATCATCTTGGCGGCCTGCTCGAAGCGGTTGACGAGCGCGTTGACCTCGGTCACGGTCGTGCCGGAACCGCGGGCGATGCGCACGCGGCGCGAGCCGTTGAGCACCTTGGGCTGGCGGCGCTCCTGCAGCGTCATCGACTGGATGATCGCCTCGGTGCGCGTGATCTCGCTCTCGTCGAAGTTGTCGAGCTGCTCGCGCATCCCCTTCGCGCCGGGGAGCATCCCGAGCATGTTCTTGATGGAGCCCATGTTCTTGAGCTGCTGCATCTGCGCGAGGAAGTCTTCGAGGGTGAAGGTGTCGGTCGCGAACTTCTCGGCGACCTTGCGCGACTCCTCCTCGTCGAAGTTCTTCTGCGCCTGCTCGATGAGCGTGAGGATGTCGCCGAGGTCGAGGATGCGGCTGGCCATGCGGTCCGGGTAGAACGGCTCGAAGTCGTCGAGCGTCTCCCCCGTGGAGGCGAACAGGATGGGGCGGCCCGTGACGGAGGCGACCGAGAGCGCCGCGCCACCGCGGGCGTCGCCGTCGAGCTTGGAGAGCACGACACCGGTGAAGTCGACGCCCTCCTGGAAGGCGCGGGCGGTCGTGACCGCGTCCTGGCCGATCATCGCGTCGATGACGAACAGCACCTCGTCGGGATCGATCGCCTTGCGGATGTTCGCTGCCTGCTTCATGAGCTCGGCGTCGACGCCGAGGCGGCCGGCAGTGTCGACGATCACCACGTCGTACTGCTTCTGCTTGGCGAACTTGAGGGCGTCCTTGGCGACCTTCACGGGGTCGCCCTTGCCGTTGCCGGGCTCCGGCGCGAACACCGCCACACCGGCCTGCTCGGCGACGACCTGCAGCTGCGTGACGGCGTTGGGGCGCTGGAGGTCGGCGGCGACGAGCAGCGGGGTGTGGTTGTCGGCGGCGAGCCACTTCGCGAGCTTGCCCGCGAGGGTCGTCTTGCCGGCACCCTGGAGGCCCGCGAGCATGATGACGGTGGGCGGCTGCTTGGCGAACTCGATGCGCCTGGCCTCGCCACCGAGGATCGTGATGAGCTCGTCGTTGACGATCTGCACGACCTGCTGAGCGGGGTTGAGCGCCTTGGAGACCTCGTCGCCCAGGGCGCGCTCGCGCACGCGGCCCGTGAACTCCTTGACCACCTCGAGCGCGACGTCGGCGTCGAGGAGGGCACGACGGATCTCGCGGACGGTGCCGTCGACGTCGGCCGGGCTGAGCTTGCCCTTGCCGCGCAGGTTCTTGAACGTATCGGCGAGACGGTCGGTGAGGTTTCCGAAGATGGCCATGGTGAACCCAGTTTATTCGCTAGCTAGGCTCGCAGGATGCGCTTCGGAATTGTCATCCTCCCGCAGGAGCCCTGGGCCACGGCCCGCCACACGTGGGCGGAGGCCGAGCGGCTCGGGTTCGACCACGCGTGGACCTACGACCACCTGTCGTGGCGCAGCCTCGCCGACGAGCCCTGGGGTGCGACCATCCCGACCCTCGTCGCGGCCGCGACCGTCACATCGACGATCCGGCTCGGCACGTTCGTCTCCTCCCCCAACTTCCGCCACCCGGTGACGTTCGCGAAGGATGTCGCGACCCTGGACGACGTCGCGGGCGGCCGGGTGATGCTCGGCATCGGCTCGGGCGGCACGGGCTTCGACGCGTTCGTGCTCGGCCAGCGCGAGCTGACTCCGGCGCAGCGGCACGCGCGCTTCGTCGAGTTCGTCGACGGGCTCGACGAGCTGCTGCGCTTCGAGACGCCGGGCTCGGGCGGCATCACGCGCCGCGGCGAGTGGTTCGAGGCCGTGGGCGCGCGCATGGTCGGGATGCCCGCCCAGCTGCCGCGCGTGCCCTTCGTAATCGCGGCCAACGGCCCCAAGGCGCTCCGGGTGGTCGTCGAGCACGCCCAGGGCTGGGTGAGCACCGGACCGGACGGCCTCGTCGGCGAGGAGTGGTGGGCGGGCGTGACCGCCCTCGTCTCGCGGCTCACTGCGACGGCCGAGGATGCCGGGCGCGACCCAGCGACGATCGACCGGCACCTCTTCCTCGACTCGGGCGGCCAGTACGCCCTGTCGAGCGTCGCCGCGTTCGAGGATGTGGTGGGCCGCGCGGCGCAGCTGGGCTTCACCGACGTGACGACCCACTGGCCGCGCGCCGAGGGCATCTACGCCGGTGACGAGGACGTGCTGCGCGAGGTCGCCTCGCGTCTGCCGTCGCTACGCTGAAGGCATGCCCCTCTTCATCCCCTTCAACGGCACCGCGCCGACCGTCGACCCCTCCGCGTGGGTCGCCCCCAACGCCACCCTCATCGGCGCCGTGACCCTCGCCGCGGGCGCGAGCGCGTTCTTCGGCGCGGTGCTTCGGGCCGACAGCAGCACGATCACGATCGGCGAGCGCAGCAACCTGCAGGACAACGTCGTCGTGCACGTCGACGAGGACGCCCCGCTGAGAGTCGGCTCCGGGGTGAGCGTGGGCCACGGAGCGGTGCTGCACGGTTGCACGATCGAGGACGACTGCCTCATCGGCATGAACGCCACCGTGCTCAACCACGCGGTGGTCGGCGCCGGCTCGCTCGTGGCCGCGGGCGCCCTCGTGCTCGAGGGCACGATCGTGCCGCCCGGGTCGCTCGTCGCCGGCGTGCCCGCGAAGGTGCGGCGCGAGCTCACGGACGACGAACGGGCGGGCATCCGCGCCAACGGCGACCACTACGCGGCCCTCTCGCAGCGCTACGCGGCCGACGGGGTCTGACCAGGGCGTCGCGCGGTCGTTAGCGCATCGCGCGCCCGTTCCGAACGACCGCGGAGGGCGCGAACGACCGCGCAACCGACGAGGGGGGCGTCAGCGGACTCGGAGCTAG
>Ga0247738_10000590_pt1 | contig 13697 bp, 10 predicted proteins | sample UWRJL013104B2_FD_180936 | JGI IMG/M metagenome (GOLD analysis project Ga0247738, IMG submission 180936) | Plant litter microbial communities from Arlington Agricultural Research Station in Wisconsin, United States - UWRJ-L013-104B-2 | ecosystem: Environmental > Terrestrial > Plant litter >...
TCAACTAAGGGCACGGTCAGGCGATTAGGCGGCGCACGGGTACCGTTGAGGGGATATGGCACACCTTCTTGGCGCTGAAGCGCTGCACCTCGAGTACCCGACGCGGGTCATCTTCGACTCCCTGACCATCGGCCTCGATGAAGGGGACCGCATCGGCATCGTCGGCCGCAACGGCGACGGCAAGTCGACGCTGCTGAAGATGCTCAGTGGCAAGCTCGAGCCGAACTCGGGGCGCGTCACCCGTCGCGGAGGCACCACGCTGGCCGTTCTGGACCAGTCGGATGACCTCGATGACACCAAGACGGTGCACCAGACGATCATCGGCGACATCGACGAGCACGTCTGGGCCGGTGACCCGCGCGTGCGCGACGTCATCGCCGGTCTGGCCGCGGACATCCCGTGGGAGGCGAAGGTCGGTGACCTCTCCGGAGGCCAGCGGCGACGGGTCGCCCTCGCCGCCCTGCTCATCGGCGACCACGACATCGTCTTTCTCGATGAGCCCACCAACCACCTCGACGTCGAGGGCATCACCTGGCTCGCCGGGCATCTCAAGCGACGCTGGTCGACCAATGCCGGAGCCCTCGTGGTTGTGACCCACGACCGGTGGTTCCTCGACGAGATCTGCACTGCGACGTGGGAGGTGCACGACCGCCTCATCGAACCTTTCGAGGGCGGCTACGCTGCCTACATCCTCCAGCGCGTCGAGCGCGACCAGATGGCGGCGACCATGGAGTCGAAGCGCCAGAACCTCATGAAGAAGGAACTGGCCTGGCTGCGCCGTGGAGCCCCCGCGCGCACGGCGAAGCCCAAGTTCCGCATCGACGCCGCGAATGCCCTCATCGCGAACGAGCCGCCCGTGCGCGACTCGGTGTCGCTCGCGAGTATGGCCATGCAGCGACTGGGCAAGGATGTTGTCGACCTCGAGGATGTGTCCGTCTCGTTTGGTGACAAGCACGTGCTCAAGAACGTCACGTGGCGCATCGCGCCGGGGGAGCGCACCGGAATTCTCGGCGTCAACGGCGCGGGCAAGTCGACGCTGCTGAGCCTAGTTGCGGGCAGTCTTCAGCCGACAACCGGTCGCGTCAAGCGCGGCAAGACGATCAAGGTCTCCACCCTCACCCAGCAGCTCGCCGAGCTCGAGGATGTGTGGAACGACCGCGTCAGCGACGTCATCGCGCGCCACAAGAGCAGCTACGTCGCCGGCGGCAAGGAGATGACGCCGACGCAGATGCTCGAGCGCGTGGGGTTCCAGAGCGCGCAGCTCAGCACCCCGGTCAAAGACCTGAGCGGTGGGCAGAAGCGCCGCCTGCAGCTGCTGCTAATTCTGCTCAGCGAGCCGAACGTGCTCATTCTCGATGAGCCGACCAACGACCTCGACACCGACATGCTCGCCGCCATCGAAGACCTGCTCGACACCTTCCCCGGCACCCTCCTCGTCGTCAGCCACGACCGGTACCTGCTCGAGCGCGTGACCGACAACCAGTACGCCGTGCTCGACGGGTCGCTGCGGCACCTGCCGCGCGGCGTCGACCAGTACCTCGAGCTACGGGGGGCACAGACCTCCTCGAAGCCGGCGGTCGCCGCAAAGCCCAAGGGCCTGGGCGGCGCAGAGCTGCGCAACGCGCAGAAGGAGTTCGCCGCGGCGGGTCGCAAGATCGAGAAGCTCACCGGCCAGATCGCCGAGCTGCACCTCTCGATGGCCGCCCATGACCAGGCGGACTACGCCGGGCTCGGAACGATCTCGACGCAGCTCAGCGACGTGCAGAAGCAGCTCGACGAGGTCGAGACGCGCTGGCTCGAGCTCGAAGAGCTGCTCGCCTAGTTCTTAAAGACTCATGTCCCGCCTCCGGAGAGGCGGGACATGAGTTGGAATCGACGTGGTCTAGACGGTCGTGCGCTCGCGACGGGCTGTGAAGACCAGCGCGGCGGCGCCAGCCAGCATGAGCAGCCCAGCACCGATCGGCATCAGGGGCGAGACATCCACACCCGTCGCCGCGAGGCTCAGGGTGACCGGTCCAAGGCGGGAGAACTGCAGAACCTTGCAGCTGGAATCCAGTTCGTACCAGACGCGGTCGGTCGCGGGATCGCCGCTCGTGTCTGTGCCGGCCAGCGTGAGGGTGTGCGCCCCAGCGACACAGGCGGCGGCGGGTACGGCGAACGTGTCGGTGAAGTCTCCGTCCACCGTCGTAGTGCCGGTGCGCAGCGTGACCGGGTCAGAGGTCTGCACCAACGTGTATGCCGACGATGCCTGAAGGTTGTCACCGACGAGCTGGATCGTCGTGCCCGACAGCTTCGTGCCCACCGGGAAGTCGGTGAGGATAGCCACTCCGTCAACCTCGAAGACGCCGGTGTCCTCGGTGTAGCCCATCGTGCCGGATCCGGCTGCGTTGGTCGAGGTCACAGTGCAGTCGTAAGCAGATCCGGGCGTGAACCCGACGAGGGTGACCGGGTTCGACGTGGACGTGCCAGAGACGGTGTCTGTCGGGTCGGTCTGTGACACACAGGTGACGGTGCTCGAGTCGATGGGCTCCTCATTGTTGTCGTAGATCCAGAAGTCCGCGCTGAGTCCATTTGCTGTGCGCACGATGTCATCGATGTAGGGCTCCGGCGCCTGGAGCACGTGCAGCAGGCTGTTGAGGGAGATCGCGTTGCCGGTTGCATCGCTCGCGATGATCTTGACCGCCCAGTAGGTTCCCTGCAGGTAGATGTCCGTGAACACATCCGGAGACACGCAGTGGGAGGGTCCGAGCGTGACAATTCCATTCACGAAGGTCGAGCACGGCAGCTCGGTAGCGCCAAAGTACGGGGAGTTCGAGTCGGTCACGAACGAGTAGCTCACCGCGCCGCCCTCCGGGTCGACCGCACTGAAGTCGAGCACCGTGTCGCCCACAGGCTTGACCAGCTCGTACAGCGAGAGGTTGTTCGACACCGGCGGAAGGTTGTAGGTCGAGCCGGTCTTGGTGAAGCGAGCCCAGTTGGAGAAGTCGTCGGTTGGTGTGTTCTCGACGCCACCGATTCGGCAGCAACTGGTCGCGTACACCTCGTAGATGCCATCGCCGAGGGTGGAGAGATCGCCCTGGAGAACCTCGGTCGAGTGGTCATACAGGGAGTTGGACGTGTCTGCGGCGTACGAGGTCAGCGCCAGATCCACACCGGTCGATGCGCCGGTGTCTGGGTCGTCCGTGACGCTGCCAAGCTGGGAGACACCGAGGGTATCTCCGACGTTGTCGGAAAAGATGACATCAGCGTCATCCACTGCCCATGCACTGTCGAGTGTCCAGGTTGCAGCGTCGCCGGCGACCGTGAATGACGTGGCGCTTGCGCGAAAGTGACTTGCGCTAGCCGGCAGCGCGCCAACCAGCACGAGGGGAACAGCTGCGAGGGTAGCGACAACGGCGGCTGTCGTAAGGCGTGGTTTCATGCGTAACTCCGGGTTGCTGAGAATCAGCCGACAATCATCGACATCAGCAAGCTATCAGGATATTTTGTCGCGTCCACCGGACCAGTCGACCCCAATTGAGGGGGCGCTAGTCGAAGTCGAGGCTCAGCTTTCGCAGCAGTGACGCAAGGCGCTCCTGGTCGATGGGCGAGAGCGCGTCGAGCAGCGCCTGCTCGGCGCCCAGCAGCTCGCGAATGGCGCGGTCGACGCGCTCCTGACCGAGCCGCGTCATGACCACGAGGATGCCGCGACCGTCGTTCGGATCCGTGCGGCGCTCCACCAGCTGACGCTCAACCAGCCGGTCGATGCGATTCGTCATCGTGCCGCTCGACACCAGGGTCTGCAGCAGCAGCGCCTTCGGGCTCAGCTGGTAGGGCGTGCCCGCGCGCCGCAGGGCGCTGAGCACATCGAACTCCCACGACTCCAGATCGGATGCGGCGAAGGCCGCCCTGCGCGCCCGCTCCAGGTGGCGTGAGAGCCGCCCCACCCGCGACAGCACCTGTAGCGGCGAGAAGTCCAGGTCGGGCCGTTCGCGCGCCCACGCGTCGACGATGCGGTCGACTTCGTCATGGGCGGGAGACATCCGTCCATTATCGCGCGCCCCATCTCGTGAGTCGGGTCACATTGCCTGTGGTGGTGGTCCACGGACGTAATGTGACCCGACTTAACGATGAACGCCGCTCTGGCAGACTGGATGGGCGGGCAACCGCGGTCCGCCTTGGTGTAATGGCAGCACGACAGCCTTTGGAGCTGTTAGGTCTAGGTTCGAATCCTGGAGGCGGAGCTCAGCGGCTCGGGTGGCTGAGTCGCGATACAGGACCCGTCTGTGCACCGCACGTGATTTCGGCACCTTCCCAGACGCAGTCATCCACTGTTCACCTTCCGGTGAGTCGTAGGACTTGTTGTTGGCTCCCGCTGTTCTGCGCCGCCGCTTTGACTCTGCTCGCGCCACCACATTGGTGGGCCGTAAGAGAGCACGAGGAAGCCGCCATGACGGTCGGTCCACGCATAGTGTTCACGCGTTTCGTCAGTGGCGATAGCCCAAAACTGCAGCCGTGGATCTCGCACCTGAAGCGCACGCTTCGCAGCAACCCGCGCTATGCCACTCCCGTCCTCGACGGCCTGGAGTCGGGAGCGGTCGTGTGGCAGCTCGCCTCCGGTAACAGCCGCCAGCTCGGTCGCAGCGCTCGAATCTTCAGCTCCTTCGAGGGCGCGAGTGCCGACGCCGAGCGCACGATCGCCCGGGCGGCAGATCTCGACACCGTGCTGGTGAGCGAGCACCTCCGCGGCGTCTACGGCTGGTATGCCGCTGCAGACGGTGAGCCGCTGGTGACCAGCGCGCGATGGTACGAGACCGAGCGCGACCGTGCCCGGTCGATCGCCCTTGCCCTTACCTCTCTGGCCACCGCGACCCTGCAGTCAGGAACCCGCCTCGTTGACGCCTCGCTCATGCGAGAAGGACCGTGAGCACCGCAATCCGTCAGTCCCGATCCAGTCGCCCGTAACGACCTTCGCCCCTGACGTTCACTCGGCGCCTCGAAGCTGAAGCGCCCCACCCCACCTAGCAACCCTGTACGACGAGGACCCGATGTCGAGCATGCCCCTGGCCACCGAGCCAGACCAGATACGGCGCAGCCTGCTCTCGCGTCCGTCGCGCTCTGACACGACCTTTCGCGTGGTCGCGCGCGCGGCGGGTGTCACGACTGTCGGCATCATGCTCGCCGTCGGTGTGTTTCTGGCGGCGCGTGCCGGGGACGCCCTCGTTGTCGCCGGCCCAGGGTTTCTCTTCGAGACGGAGTGGTCGCCTGAGACGCAGGTCTTCGGCATCGCCGCGGTGCTCTTCGGAACGGTGTCAATCGCGGTCATCGCGATGGCAGTGGCAGTGCCGCTCGCCCTTGGCACCTCGCTTCTGATCTCCGAGGTGCTCGGCGGGCGACTGCGTGGACTGCTCATCTCCCTCGTCGACCTCATGGCGGCGGTGCCGAGTGTGGTCTTCGGTCTCTGGGGCGTCTTCTTCCTGCAGGCGGCCGTGATTCCGGTATCCGCGTGGATCTCGACCTATTTCGGCTGGATCCCCGTGTTCGCGGTAACGGATGGCTCGGGTGACCGCCTCACCGAGGCGAGCGCCTTCACCTCGTCGGCCTTCATCGCCGGGATCGTCGTCGGCCTGATGATCGTGCCGACGCAGACCTCGGTGATGCGCGAGGCCTTCTCCCAGGCCCCCGTGGGGGAGCGGGAGGCCGCATTCGCCCTTGGCTCCACCCGCTGGGGAATGATCCGCTCCGTTGTGCTGCCTTTCGGGCGCGGCGGAATCATCGGCGGCACCATGCTCGGTCTCGGTCGCGCTCTCGGCGAGACCATCGCGATCTACATGATCATCTCGCCGATCTTCACCATCAACTGGCAGGTGCTCAAGTCGGGGTCGAACTCGGTGTCTGCCCTCATCGCGCTTCGATACGGCGAGGCGAGCGCCTTCGGCCTCTCGGCGCTCATGGCCGCTGGCCTCGTGCTGTTTCTCATCACGCTGGTGATCAACTTCACCGCGTCGTCTATCGTGTCGCGGTCACGGTCGGGAGCAGAGAGCCAGTGACCACAGAGATCATTCGCACCCAGCGGCCTGAACCAGGCGACACACCGGTGGGCCCGCGTCGCGCTATCCGCGCGATCCGCGTCGACGACCGCTTCAACCTGCTCGGCGCCGCTGGTGCGGCCATTGCCATCGCGACGCTGCTCTTCGGCTGGATCACCCCGCTCAGCGGCGTCGTCGGCTGGGCGATCATCGCCCTCCTCGCGTTCATCGGCGTCTACGCCGTGCTGGTCGGACTCAGTGCCGACCGCATCGAGGTCATGGACCGCGTCATGACGGTGCTCTTCGCGACCGCAGGCACGGTGCTGTTCAGCGCGCTCATCTTCGTCGTCGCCTTTACCCTAACGCGCGGCCAGGAGGCGCTGCCGCACCTCACCTTCTTCTTCGAGACGATGCAGGTGACGGGTCCACTCGATCCATTGACGCAGGGCGGCATCTTCCACGCGGTTGTGGGCACGCTGATCCAGATCGGCATCGCCCTCGCCGTCACGATCCCGCTGGGCATCACGACGGCCCTGTTCCTCAACGAGGTCGGCGGCAGGTTCGCTCGCTTCGTTCGCACCATCTCGGATGCCATGACGGCGCTGCCGTCGATCGTCGCGGGGCTCTTCGTCTACTCCGCGATCATCCTGCTCATCACGCACCAGCGGTCGGGCTTCGCCGCCGCGATGGCGATCAGCGTGATGATGCTGCCGATCATCATCCGCGCCTCGGATGTCGTGCTGCGGCTCGTGCCAGGCAACCTGCGCGAGGCGGCCTACGCTCTCGGCTCGAGCCGCTGGAAGACGGTGTGGACCGTCGTGCTGCCGACCGCGCGCTCCGGGCTCGTCACCGCTGTGATCCTCGGCACCGCGCGCGGCATCGGCGAGACCTCGCCCGTGCTGCTCACCTCGGGCATCACGTCGAGCCTCAACCTCAACCCCTTCAGCGGGCCGATGATCTCGCTGCCCCTGCAGGTCTTCGACTTCGTCAAGTCGCCAGAGCCGAACATGATCGCGCGTGGCTTCGGCACGGCAGCGGTGCTGCTGCTCGTTGTGATCACCCTGTTCTCGATCGCCCGGGTGATTGGCGGTCGCGGCCCCGGCATTCTCAGCGATCGCCAGCAACGCGCGACGCGTGACGCATCCATCCGCGACATCCAGCGGATCACCATCTCGAACGATCGTCGCCTGCGCGGCACCGCCCCCGCACACCCCAAGGAGGACACCCCGTGAAGCGCTGGACAGTGACAGGTCGCATCGTGCTCGCCCTCACCCTGGTGATGGCCAGCCTCGCTGCCGCCACTCCCGCCGAGGCCATCACCTATGTGCCGATCAACGGTCGCGGCTCCACCTGGTCGAAGAACGCCATCGACCAGTGGAAGGTCAACGTGCTGGCCAACTACGGCATGCAGGTGGAGTACGGCGGTGGTGGCTCCTCCGCGGGCCGCCGCGACTTCACCGAGGGCACTGTGGACTATGCCGTCAGCGAGATTCCGTTCCAGCTGAAGCCAGAGGACAACTCCGCGCCAGAGAAGCCACCGTACGGCTACGCCTACATGCCGATCGTCGCGGGAGGCACCGCGTTCATGTACAACCTCAAGATCGGCGGAAAGCAGGTCTCGAACCTGCGCCTCAGCGGTGAGACGGTCACGAAGATCTTCACCGGCGGCATCACGAACTGGAATGACGCGGCGATCAAGGCCGACAACCCCGGGCTCGCGCTGCCCGACAAGAAGATCGTTCCCGTCATCCGCTCTGATGGCTCCGGCTCAACGGCGCAGTTCACGCTGTGGATGTCGAAGCAGCACTCGACCCTGTGGAATGCGTTCTGCAAGTCGGTTGGTCGCGCAACCCCGTGCGGCCTCACCTCGCAGTACCCGAACTTCGGCAACTCCAAGGCCCAGAACGGCTCGGATGGCGTGGCCAGCTACGTCAAGGAGAACTACGGCGAGGGCGCCATCACCTACGTCGAGTACTCCTATGCGCTCGGCGCGAAGTTTCCGGTGGCCAAGATCCTCAACGCGGCCGGCTACTACGTCGAGCCAACCGCGAACGCGGTTGCCGTTGCACTGCTCAAGGCGAGCATCAACACCGACAAGAACTCGACCGAGTACCTCACGCAGATTCTCGACGGCGTCTACAACAACAGCGACCCACGCACGTACCCGCTCTCGAGCTACTCGTACATGATCGTGCCGACCGAGGTCGGAGGCATCTTCACCGAGGCAAAGGGCGTGACGCTCAGCGCCTTCGCGAGTTATGTGCTCTGTGAGGGACAGCAGCAGGCATCCGCGCTGGGCTACTCACCACTGCCGATGAACCTGGTTCTTGCGGGCTTCGACCAGATTGCCCGGATTCCCGGCAGCATCGGCAAGAAGCCCGACATCAATTCCTGCAACAACCCCACCTTCAAGCCCGGGGACTCGCCGTCGAGCAACCAGCTCGCCACCAATGCACCGCAGCCGGCTGCCTGCGACAAGCAGGGCGCGACGCAGTGCGCCACCGGCACCGGCGGGCTCACCGCCCCCACGACGACCTCCTCGACCGCGGCGACGGGCACAGAGGCTGGTACCGACGGCGCGACCACCGAGCTCGGTGGGGAGCTCACTGGCGGCTCGGGGTCCCTCGGCTCCAACGCTGTCGGGGCGCCCTTCGAACTAGCCGAGCAGGGATGGGGCGCACCGCAGTCCCTCATGCTCTTCGCCGGACTGCTGCTGGTTGGCGTGGCAATTCTCCCGCCGCTGCTCTGGCGCCGGTTCTCGTCGCTCAAGAAGGGCAAGTAGATGGCGCGCATGCTCTGGCCCCGCTCGCTGGCCACCGGACTCGTCGTCGGCACACTCGTCTTCGGCGGCACCCTCATGGCGACCATCGGCCTCCCCCAGTCGGCCTCGGCGGCAAGTGGAAGCGCCGTGACCTTCTCGACCGCGGATCTCGACCCCGACGCCGCCAACGCTCCGTTCCCCGACCTCGAGGTGACGGTCTCGCAGACCGAGGACCTGCTCTCGCAGGGCATTGTCGTCAGCTGGACGGGTGCCGAGAAGTCGACGCGCCCCACCGGATCCAACGGTGGCGAGAACTTCCTGCAGATCGCGCAGTGCTGGGGAGAGGACCCGCAGAACCCGGGTCACCCCGATCGCACCACCTGCCAGTACGGTGCGTTCCTGTCGGCCGGCGCGACGCGCGACGGCTTTGTCGACGCGGCGAACGTCGACCCGCAAGACGCGGCCTACACAGCGCTGGGGAGCGGCCAGTTCTTCGACCCGCCCTACACCTCCATCCCTTTCCGTCACGTGAACGGCGTCGACGTCGTCTCCTCGACCAAGGTCGTGAACGGCGTGGTCGTTCAGGACCCGGCCGTGAACGTGAACACCAACGCCTTCTTCACCAACTTCACCTCCAACGAGGTCACCTGGGCCGGTTCGAACGATCGCGGCGAGGGTTCCGTCAAATTCGAGCTGCAGACCGTTGTGCAGTCGCCTGGTCTCGGCTGCGGCCAGCAGATCGTGGTCGCCGACCAGCCCGTCGTCGGGCAGTCGTGCTGGCTCGTCATCATCCCGCGCGGAGAAGGTGACTCGGGGGAGTCGTCCATCCGCCAGTCCGGGTTGTTCTATGACGCGTGGAAGCACAACATCGCGGTCAAGCTCGACTTCAAGCCCGTCGGCCTTCGCTGCGAGATCGGCGCCGCAGAGCGCCAGCTCGCGGGAAGCGAGCTGATGTCGGCGGCGGTCGCCTCCTGGCAGCCGAGCCTGTGCTCCGGCGACACCGGAGCGGCCTACGTGGTGAGCACGGGGGCAGAGTCTGACGCCCTCACCGCGGCGAGCCTGACCACGCCGAGTCCGCTCGCAATGACCTCGCGACCGCTGGGCACCGGCGCCGCTGATCCGGTGAGCTACGCGCCCATCGCGCTCAGCGGGGTCGCGCTCACCTTCGCCATCGACCGGGAGCTGACCACGGTCGGCACCATTCCGCAGGAGTACGCCGATCGGGCGACCACTCCCTTCACCTCGATGAAGCTCACTCCGCGGCTGGTGGCCAAGCTGCTGACCGGCTCGTACTACGAGGGCCTGCCGAGCGGCGCGGATCTCAGCCACATCGGCTACGTTTCGGCCGCCAACCCCGGCAAGAACGCGCGCAACATCACGACGGATCCTGACTTCCTCGCTATCAACGACGAGGAGTGGAAGTACCAGAACCTCTCTCGCGCGTCGCTAGCCGACATGCTCGTTCCCTCCGGCCGCTCCGACATCGCGATGCAGGTGTGGAACTACGTGCTGGCGGATCCTGACGCGGTCGCCTTCCTCAACGGCACCCCCGACCCGTGGGGCATGATCGTCAACCCCTGGTACTCCACCAACAACGACGTGAATCCGAACGATGTCGGAATGCAGCTGCCCGCAGAGAACTTTCCGCGCGCAGACCCCGCCGAGAAGCCCGATACGACCGCCACCAATGGCACCGGCGCGGTCAACCTCATCACCTGGCGACCTTCGACCGCGAACTTCGAGCAGGGAGCCAACCTCGTGCTGCGCGGCGACGGTCAGGTGCTCGGCGGCTGGGATGCGACCTCGGTGCCGGCGAAGTACCTCAAGACCCCGCGCAGCCTGCTCGGTGAGCAGAAGGTCATGGCGATGACGACAACCGCAGCCGCAGCGCGGTACCAGAACGTCACGGTGTCGCTGCTCAACCCCGCGGGAGAGTTTGTGACCCCCACGACCGACTCGATGCAGGCTGCTGCTGCCGCAATGACCCTCACGCCGGGCTCATCGTCGGTGTACCGATTCGACCCAGCCTCCACGACGGCGAAAGGGGCGACGGCCGCCTACCCACTGACGATGCCCGTCTACGCAGCGCTCAACCCGCTGCAGACCGACACGACGCTGCGTGCCACCTACGCCAACTTCATCCGCTACGCGGTCGGTGCCGGGCAGACCCCGGGCGAGGACCTCGGCCAGCTGCCCGCCGGCTACGCGCCCATTCCGCAGGGCTGGGTAAGCCAGGCACTCGCGTCGGCCACAGCGATCGAAAAGGGCATCAGTCCGATCACGACGGGCACGAGCTCGTCGGGTGGCAGCAGCAACTACGGCTCGAACTCCTCGAGCGGCGGTGACACTGGCGGCGACCCCGCTGCCACGGGCGATGTCGCCGGCGACCTGGTCGGCGCGCAGACACCCGCAGACCCGAAGCTCGATGCCACCGCGATGGCAGTTCCCCTCGGCTTTCTCTCTGGGATCGGAGCGGCCATGGCCGTGCCGCTCCTGCCCCGCATCCGGAGACGGTTCTGATGCGGCCCCGTGACTTGGCCACAGGCCAAGAAGGTCGAGTCCGCCTGGACTCGGCCCCGTGCACCACTGTGAAAGGAAAATCAGTGATTTCGAAGAAAGCGGTCGCGCTCTGCGCGACCCTTGGCGTAGCCCTCTCGGGCCTCGCGTTCGTCGCCCCGGCATCGGCTGACCCCGTGTCGAACAGCTACGTCATCGTCGGATCAGACACCCTCGAGGATGTCGTCAGCGCCCTTGCTAACGGCACCAACATCACCGGCTCGTTCGTTCGCACCACCGCGAACGGCGACACCATCGGCTCCTTCGACGCAACCGGCTCGCCGGCCATCACCACCAAGCCCGGTGGCGTGCGCTTCGGACGCCCGAACGGATCGGGCGACGGCGTCAAGGCGCTCAGCCGTTCCTTCGACGGTGCCGCCTACACCTCCGGCATCGCCGGAAGCCCGACCAACGTCGTCATCTCGAACCAGGTTGACATCGCTCGTTCATCGAGCGGCGGAACGGTCAACGCCAACGGTGAGCTGCAGTACATCCCCTTCGGCCGCGACGCCATCGCGTTCGTCTACCGCGGAGATGCGGCGCTCGCGTCGCTCACCCCGGCGCAGCTCAAGGCGCTCTACGAGTGCACGAACCAGGTCATCAACGGCGTGACGGTCACCCCGATCATCCCCCAGGCGGGCTCCGGCACGCGCAAGGACTTCCTCGCGAAGATCGGCACCGACGAGGCTGGCCTCAAGGTGATCGGCGAGACCGGCGGCTGCGCGGTTGAGGCTCAGGAGCACGACGCTACTGCGCTGACCCCGTACACCAACGCTGTTGCACCGATGGCTGTCTCGCGCTGGATCGCCATGAACACCGGCGCCAGCTACGACCGCCGCGGCACCGCGACGCTCGGTAGCCCGGTTTCGGGCGTCAGCCCCGTCACCGGCACCGGCACGTCGATGGTTCCGAACGCGACGTACTACGCGAACAGCACCTGGGGTCGCGACACGTACCTCGTTGTGGAGTACGCGCGTCTCGCCACTGACGCGGGCCTCGCCGCCCTCGTCAACCCGTCCATCAGCAACAGCCTGACGAACTCGCAGACCAACCTGCCCACCAAGGCCGGCTCGGTCAAGCTCAAGTTCGGCTTCCTGCCCCCCACGAGCGGCCTCCAGCCGTTCCGTGTCGCTAAGTCCTAGTACCCGTCAGTCAACGAACTAACGAAAAGGAACTCAGAAATGAAGCTCTCCAAGAAGATCGCTATCGGCGCCGCTGGCGTCGTCGCGATCGCGCTCGCCGCGGGATCGGCCTCGATGGCCTTCGCCGCGGTCCAGGGCAACGGCTCCGATGCCGCGCTCTACCTCTACGACGGCAACGGCGACCTCGCCGCGAACAACAAGGTGTGGACGTGGACCGAGGATGTTCTCGGCGCCTCCTCCGACACCGACGTGCTCGCGCAGACCGCCTGCCCGACCCAGTCGACCGGCGTCTACACCTTCCTCGCGGCTGCGGGTGCCGAGCGCACCCCCAGCTCCTGGAAGGCGTTCGCCGTCAACGGCTTCAACGGCTCGACGAAGAACGTGCTCACGCCGAACATGGCGCCGGTCTCGCTCATCTCGGGTGTGCCCGGACAGGCATCGATCAAGGCCAGCGGCGGAACCTTCAGCCTCGGCATCGCCTGCACCACCACCAACGGCCAGGTTGTCGTCGGCGCGTTCTACCGCACCATCACGGTCGCTGGCACCTCCGGTGGCGGCGCTGGCACGTTCACGGTTGCCGCTGTTGACGGTGTTGTGACCCCGCCGGTCGAGGTTCCGACCTCGCAGACCGGCACGATCGACCTGTACGCCGACACCCTCGACGCCAGCAACGGTGTTCTCAGCCTGGTCGTTCCGGCCGGTGCTGAGGCGACCTTCGGTGCGCCGACGCTCGTCAACAACAAGTCGACCACCACGGGTACCCTCGGGCAGTTCACTGTCAGCGATGGCCGCGTCGTGACCCGTGAGGGCTGGACCCTCTCGGCCAACGTCGCTGACTTCGTCAACGAGGGCAACACGAGCATCTCGATCAACAAGGCGCAGCTCGGCCTCGTTCCCCAGATCGTCAGCTCGGACTCGGTCGGCGTCACCGTCGGCGCCACCCAGGTCGCTGGTACGGCAAGCTACGCGGCGGTCTTCGCCGAGGGCGCGCCGAACAACTCGGTCGGCAACACCGTCCTCAACGCAGGGCTCACCTTCGTTGCCCCGCAGGACAAGCCGGCTGGTACCTACCACTCGACGATGACCCTGACGGTCGTCACGAAGTAGCACCATCACGGGTGGGGGGCGGCGCTCGCGTCGCTCCCCACCTTCCACCCCTTCTCGGATGTCCACCCGACCAGAAAAGACCACACCCGTGTCACTCTCCTCGACCTTCACCGCCCGCGGCCG
>Ga0247738_10000591_pt1 | contig 13673 bp, 10 predicted proteins | sample UWRJL013104B2_FD_180936 | JGI IMG/M metagenome (GOLD analysis project Ga0247738, IMG submission 180936) | Plant litter microbial communities from Arlington Agricultural Research Station in Wisconsin, United States - UWRJ-L013-104B-2 | ecosystem: Environmental > Terrestrial > Plant litter >...
CGAGATCGTGCTCATCGCCGTGCAGGGTCCCGCGTCGCGCACGATCCTCACCGCGACCGCAGGCCTCACCGTCGACGGATTCGACGAGCTCAAGTACTACGCGTGCACGTCGGCGATGTTCGGCGACACCCACGTGCTCGTGGCCCGCACCGGCTACACGGGCGAGGACGGCTACGAACTCTATGTGGACGCCTCGGACGCCGAGGCCCTGTGGTCGGCGCTCACCGAGGCCGGGGCCCCGCACGGGCTCGTGCCCGCGGGCCTCGCGAGCCGCGACACGCTCCGGCTGGAGGCGGGCATGCCACTCTACGGCCACGAGCTCGGCCTCGACACCCTCCCCGAGCAGGCGGGCCTCGGCCGCGTCGTCAACCTCACGAAAGACTTCGTGGGCAAGCACGCCATCGAGGCGGGCCCGAGTGAGAACTCGCGCGTTCTCGTGGGGCTCACCTCCGAGGGCAAGCGCGCCGGCCGCGCGGGGTACGCGGTGCTGCACGGGGACACGGAGGTCGGCACCGTGACGAGCGGCGCGCTCTCGCCCACGCTGGGCTTCCCCATCGCCATGGCCTACGTCGACCGCGCGGTCTCCGAGCCCGGCACCACGCTCGACATCGATGTGCGGGGGTCGCGGGTCGCGGCATCCGTTGTCTCACTACCCTTCTACAAGAGAGAGGCCAACTGATGGCTGACACGTCCGCACTCCAGTACACGGCAGAACACGAGTGGGTTCTCGTCGAGGGCTCTGTGGCCACCGTGGGCATCACCGCCTACGCCGCCGACAAGCTGGGCGATATCGTCTACGTCGACCTGCCCAAGGCCGGCGCGACGATCGCCGAGGGCACCGTCGTCGGCGAGATCGAGTCCACCAAGTCGGTGGGGGAGCTGTTCGCGCCCGTCAACGGCACCGTTGTCGAATCGAACGAGGCGGTCTCGTCGAGCCCGGAACTCGTCAACAGCGACCCGTTCGGTGAGGGCTGGCTCCTCAAGGTCGAGTTCACGGAGCTGCCCACGCTCCTGAGCTTCGACGAGTACACGGCCCTGACGGGGGAATAGTGGTCGACGCAGCTCGCTCCGAGGCCCCCGAGGGTTTCTCCGACCGTCACATCGGCACGGACTCCCGCGCCCAGGCGACCATGCTCACGGCCGTCGGCTACGACAGCGTGCAGGCGCTCGTCGACGCCGCGGTACCGCCGGCCATCCACGTGGCACCCCTGACGGCCTCCGTCATCCCCGAGGCGGCCTCCGAGCGCCAGGCGCTCGCCGAGCTGCGCAGCCTCGCGCGCAAGAACACGGTCAACCGGTCGATGATCGGCCTCGGCTACTACGACACCGTGACTCCCGCGGTGATCAAGCGCAACGTGCTCGAGAACCCGAGCTGGTACACGGCGTACACGCCGTACCAGCCGGAGATCTCGCAGGGGCGCCTCGAGGCGCTCATCAACTTCCAGACCATGGTCTCCGACCTCACGGGCATGACGACCGCGAACGCGTCGATGCTCGACGAGGGCACGGCGGTCGTCGAGGGCATGCTGCTCGCCCGCCGGGCGTCGGGTGCGGCCTCCAACGTGTTCATCGTGGATGCCGATGCCCTGCCCCAGACGAAGACCCTGTTGCGCAACCGCGCGAACGCGCTCGGGATCGAGCTCGTCGAGCTGTCACTCTCCGAGGCGGCACCGGACACGGACCCTCTCGACGGGCTCGACGCGTTCGGCGTGTTCGTGCAGTACCCCGGCGCCTCCGGTCGCGTGTGGGACCCGACCGCGGTCATCGCGGCCGTCAAGGAGAAGGGCGGACTCGCGATCGTCGCGGCCGACCTGCTCGCCCTCACCCTGCTCAAGGCCCCGGGCGAGCTCGGCGCCGACGTCGCCGTGGGCTCGTCGCAGCGCTTCGGCGTTCCCATGGGCTTCGGCGGACCGCACGCGGGCTACATGGCCGTGCGCGCCGGCCTCGAGCGCCAGCTGCCGGGCCGCCTCGTGGGCGTCTCGCAAGACGCCTCCGGCCACGCCGCCTACCGCCTCTCGCTCCAGGCGCGCGAACAGCACATCCGCCGCGAGAAGGCCACGTCCAACATCTGCACCGCTCAGGTACTACTCGCCGTCATGGCCTCGATGTACGCGGTCTACCACGGCCCCCAGGGCCTCAAGCGCATCGCGCAGGGCGTGCACGCGAGCGCCGTGCTGGCCGCGAAGGAGTTCACCGCGCGCGGCGTCGACGTGCGCAGCGACAGCTACTTCGACACCCTCACGATCGGTGTGCAGGATGCCGCGGCCACCGTCGCCCGGGCGCACGAGCGGGGCATCCTGCTGCGCGCCGCCTCGCCGACGACAGTCACGATCGCCTTCGACGAGGTCACCGCCGAAGACCTCGGCGATGTGCTGCCCGTGCTCCTGGAGATCTTCGGCGCCGCAGACACCCGCGCCCCGGAGGGTGAGGGTGTGTTCGCCAAGACCGACCGCTGGTTCGAGCTCGACGCGAAGCACCAGCACGAGTACCTGCCCACCCTCGCCCGCGCGAGCGAGTACCTCACGCACCCGGTGTTCAACACGCACCGCTCGGAGACGAGCATGATGCGGTACCTCAAGTACCTCGCCGACAAGGACTACGCGCTCGACCGCGGCATGATCCCGCTCGGCTCGTGCACCATGAAGCTCAACGCCGCGACCGAGATGGAGGCGGTGACCTGGCCGGAGTTCGCGAGCATCCACCCGTTCGCGCCCGAGTCAGACGTGGTCGGGTACCTCGAGCTCATCGGCCAGCTGGAGGGCTGGCTCGCGGAGGTCACGGGCTACGACTCGGTCTCACTGCAGCCGAACGCGGGCAGCCAGGGTGAGCTCGCGGGGCTGCTCGCGATCCGCGGCTACCACCTCGCCAACGGCGACTCGCAGCGCACGGCGTGCCTCATCCCGTCCTCAGCGCACGGAACGAACGCGGCCTCGGCCGTGCTCGCCGGCATGAAGGTGGTCGTGGTCGCGTGCGACGACCTCGGCAACGTCGACCTCGACGACCTGCGCGCCAAGATCGCGCTGCACGCCGACGACCTCGCCGCGCTCATGATCACCTATCCGTCGACGCACGGCGTCTACGAGCACGAGGTGCGCACCATCACGGATGCCGTGCACGCCGCGGGCGGACAGGTCTACGTCGACGGCGCCAACCTCAACGCGCTGCTCGGCTACGCCCGGTTCGGCGACTTCGGCGGCGACGTGAGCCACCTCAACCTGCACAAGACGTTCTGCATCCCGCACGGCGGCGGCGGGCCGGGAGTGGGTCCGGTCGCCGCGAAGGCGCACCTGGCCCCGTTCCTGCCGGGCGCGGCCGGCACGTCGCACTTCTCCGACCCGTACGCGGTGAGCGCCGCGAAGTACGGCAGCGCGAGCATCCTGCCGATCTCGTGGGCCTACGTGCGCATGATGGGCTCGGAAGGCCTCAAGGAGGCGACGGGGGCCGCGGTGCTCGCCGCCAACTACGTGGCCGTGCGCCTGCGCGACCACTACCCGGTGCTCTACTCGGGCGACAACGGGCTCGTGGCGCACGAGTGCATCCTCGACCTGCGTCCACTCAAGGAGGCCACGGGCATCGACAACAACGATGTCGCCAAGCGCCTCGTCGACTACGGGTTCCACGCGCCGACCATGTCATTCCCGGTGGCGGGCACGCTCATGGTCGAGCCCACCGAGAGCGAGGACCTCGCCGAGATCGACCGCTTCATCGACGCGATGATCGCGATCAAGGACGAGGCGGATGCCGTGGCCGCCGGCACTTGGCCGGCCGACGACAACCCGCTCGTGCACGCGCCGCACACCGCGCAGTCCGTGATCGAGGGGGACTGGGCCCACGCCTACTCCCGCGAGCAGGCGGTGTACCCGCTGCGCACGCTCATCGCGCACAAGTACTGGCCGCCCGTGCGCCGCATCGACAACGCCTACGGCGACCGCAACCTCGTGTGCGCGTGCCCGCCGATCGAGGCGTTCGCCGACTAGCGCCGCACCCCCCTGATCGTTTCTCCGGAGAAACTCGCCCCTCGTCACACCAGTTACCGCAATGGTGCGTTTCTCGGCGAAACCTCCGGAGAAGCGACAAGAGGAAGGTCCGTGCCGGCCCCTGGCAGGCCGGCACGGGGTCCCTCAGTGCTTGGTGGCGCCCTCCGCTCCGTAGCCGGTGAGCGACCGCACCTCCATCTCGGCCGCGACCGCCGGATCCTCCCGCCGGCTGCTCGTGATGGTGCCCAGCCAGCCGAGCAGGAAGCCCGCGGGGATCGAGATGATGCCCGGGTTGTTGAGCGGGAACCAGTGGAAGTCGACGCCCTGGATCATCGAGGTGCTCAGCCCGGTCGCCTCGTTGATGGGGGCGCCCGACACGACGGGGGAGAAGACGATCAGGAAGACCGCGATCCCTAGCCCGCCGTACATGCTCCACAGGGCGCCCCGCGTGGAGAACTTCTTCCAGAACAGCGAGTAGATGATCGTCGGCAGGTTCGCCGACGCGGCGATCGCGAAGGCGAGCGCGACGAGGAACGCCACGTTCTGGCCCTGCGCGAGGATGCCGCCGAGGATCGCGAGGATGCCGATCACGACGACCGTGATGCGCGCGGTCTTCACCTCGCCGTTGGGTGCCACCTGTCCCTTCTTGATCACGTTCGCGTAGATGTCGTGCGCGAACGAGGTCGCCGCAGTGATGGTCAGGCCGGCGACCACGGCGAGGATCGTCGCGAAGGCGACCGCCGAGATGATGCCGAGCAGCACCGTTCCGCCGAGCTCGAACGCGAGCAGCGGCGCGGCGGAGTTGACCCCGCCCGGGGCCGCGAGGATCGCGTCGGGACCGACGAGCGCGCCGGCGCCGTAACCGAGCACGAGCGTGAACAGGTAGAAGATGCCGATCGCCCAGATCGCCCATACGACCGACTTGCGGGCCTCCTTGGCGGTCGGCACCGTGTAGAAGCGCATGAGCACGTGCGGCAGCCCCGCGGTGCCGAGCACGAGCGCGAGCGCGAGCGAGAGGAAGTCGACCCTCGTGATGTCGCTGAGCCCGTACTGCGCCCCTGGCGCGAGCACGTCCTTGCCCTCGGGGGCGTTCGCCTGCGCGGCACCCAGCAGCTCGGAGAGGTTGAACCCGAACAGCGCGAGCACCCAGATGGTCATGATGCCCGCACCGATGATGAGCAGGGCCGCCTTGACGATCTGCACCCACGTGGTGCCCTTCATGCCGCCCACGAGCACGTAGACGATCATGATCGCGCCCACGATGGCGATGACGATGCCCTGGCCCACCTTGTCCGTGACGCCGAGGAGCAGGGCGACGAGGCCGCCGGCACCCGCCATCTGCGCGAGCAGGTAGAAGAAGCAGACCGCGAGCGTGGAGATCGCCGCCGCCATCCGCACCGGGCGCTCTTTGAGCCGGAACGAGAGCACGTCGGCCATCGTGAACTTGCCCGTGTTGCGCAGCAGTTCGGCGACGAGGAGCAGCGCCACGAGCCACGCCACGAGGAATCCGATCGAGTAGAGGAACCCGTCGTACCCGTTGATGGCGATGGCACCCGCGATGCCGAGGAAGGATGCCGCGGAGAGGTAGTCGCCCGCGATCGCGGTGCCGTTCTGCGGCCCCGTGAACGAGCGGCCCGCCGCGTAGTAGTCGGCGGCGGTCTTGTTGTTGCGGCTGGCCCGCAGCACGATCACGAGCGTGATCGCGACGAAGGCCGCGAAGATGGCGATGTTCAGGAGCGGGTCGCCGACCGTGGTGGGGCTCATGATGCCACCTCCTTCGCCTCGAGCTCGCCGCGGATCTCATCCGCGATCGGGTCCAGCCGGCGGTTCGCGTACCAGACGTACCAGGTGGTGATGGCGAAGGTGGTGACGAACTGCCCGAGGCCGAACAGCAGCCCGACGTTGACGTTGCCGAAGACGGGCGTGGCCATGAAGTCGTGGGCGAAGTCCGCCAGCAGTACGTAGACGAAGTACCAGACGAGGAACAGGGCGGCGACGGGAAGCACGAATGATCGATGCCGTCGTTTCAGTTCCTTGAATTGAGGTGAGGCCTCCGTCTCGAGGTAGGCGCTGGTTCTGGGCTCCATGGCATCGCTCCCTTGCGTCAGCGGGCCGCACTCCGCTGTGCGCCCCCTGATTCATCTAGGCAGAGCCGAGAAAGCGGTGTCAAGGGGCTAGCTGGGCAGCCCGAATACGTTCGGGAACGTGGCCGCGGCCCACGGGTATCCGACGAAAATCGCCGAATCGATGAGCACGTGGGCGATCACGAGGGGCAACACCCGGCCGAACCTCGCGTAGAGCCAGCCGAACAGAAGCCCCATGGCGAAGTTGCCGACGAACGCGGGGAAGCCCTGGTACAGGTGGTAGGTGCCGCGCAGGGCCGCCGTGGAGAGGATGACCTGCCACTTTCCCCACCCGAGGTCGCGCAGCCGCGCGAACAGGTAGCCGACCACGATCACCTCCTCGGTCACGCCCGCGCGCACGGCGGAGAGGACGAGCACGGGCACCGTCCACCAGTAGGTGTCGAGCGCCGTCGGCACGACGTTCACGGAGAGCCCCAGGGCCCGGCCCGCGAGGTACACGCCGATGCCCGGGATGCCGATCGCGAGCGCGAGGCCGGCACCGGTGAGCGCGTCGCGACCGGGCCGGGTGAAGTCGATGCCGAGCCTGCCGAGGTGCGGTCGAGTCGCCCGCCACAGCAGGAAGCCGACGAGCGCCACCGGAACGAGGTCGAAGAAGATCGCCATCAGTTGGTAGATGAGGTCGAACGTCGGCCGCTCGCTCAACGAGGAGTTCAGCGTCGCGGTCTGCTGCGAGATCGCCACCGGGCGCGTGAGCTTGTTGGTGATCGAGACGATCGAGTAGGCGGCGGATGCCCCGAGCGACAGCCCGAGGACGATGAGGATCTCGGCGCCGACGCGGCGGCGGGAGGGCAGGGGAGGTGCAGAGGGGGCCTCGGTCATGCGGGAGGCATCGCGCACGCGGGCGTGCCGCCGGGGAGGCGGTGCCGGTTCTTGGCGACGTAGTGGTACACCAGCGCGGCGACCCACGACACCGGGGGAGTGGCGATGAGGTTGCCGGCGAAGCGCCAGCCGAAGCCGCGCTGCGCGCGCAGCAGCGCGGAGCCCGCGAGGTGACCGGCGTACTGGTGGGTGGGGGTGAGATACCACGCGTAGTGGGTGACGTCGTCGTGCGTGAGCCCCACTGCGTCGAGGTCAAGCCACTGCCACGGGGTGGCGGTCGGGAAGAGGGGGAGAACGGCCTCGAGCCGGTTCACCCACGTGGTGCAGAAGGCACAATCTCCGTCGAAGACCAAGAGGGGCAGCTTGGACGGTTCCGACAAGGCGGGTGAATTCACCCTCCGAGCCTACGCCGTTGTCTACGCCCATTCGACGCACGAACGATCGGTCGTCGCAAGAATCTGGCGTCTGGCGGCGGTCGAGCGCAACAATCCATCATCGCGCGCAAGGAATTCATGGCAGCGTTACCACTGTGTAACGTTTCCGCCTAAGGTTTTGCGGGGGCTGGACCCCCGTTTAGGGTGTGAATTATCAAGCCCGGCGCGCCGCTAGGAATCGGTGTGTCGCGGTCTCATCTTGCACAGGAGGAAAATTGAGAATCAGACGATTCGCGGCAGCAGCTGCCACGGTCGCCGCAGGTGCTCTCATCCTCTCGGGCTGCGCAGCGCCGCAGTCCGAGATCGTTGAGGGCTCATCCCTGTCGGTGGCGTGGAACCAGCCGTTCTACTCGTACAACGGTGGAACGTCTTTCGGCAACGCCACCGCTAACAACAACATCACGTATGCGACGTTGGGCGGCTTCAACTTCTACAACGACGTCCCGGAGCTGGTGCGTGACACCTCCTTCGGCACCATCGAGAAAGAGTCCGACGACCCGCTGGTCATCAAGTACACCGTCGCCGACGGCGTGAAGTGGTCAGACGGCACCGCCGTCGACGCGGCCGATATCCTCCTCGGCTGGGCCGCACAGTCTCGGGCCCTCGACACTCCTGACTTCGACGCCAGCGAGTTCACCGACCCCGACACCGGCGAGTTCACGGACGACTTCCCCACCGACGTCGTCTACTTCGACTCCGGAGCAGACCCGTCGACCGGCCTCGGCCTGGTCAGCGCCACCCCCGAGGTGAGCGACGACAAGAAGTCCGTCACGATGACGTACGACGAGCCCTTCGTGGACTGGGAGCTGCAGTTGCTCCCGCCGCTGCCCGCGCATGTCGTGGCCCAGAAGGCCCTCGACATCGAGGATGACGGAGAGGCGAAGGACGCCATCTACGACGCCATCCAGAACGACGACAAGGAGGCGCTCGCCGCCATCTCGAGCTTCTGGAACTCGGGCTTCAACTTCACCGAGATGCCCGACGACACCGACCTGGTGCTCTCGAGCGGCCCGTACGTGATCACCGACTTCGTCGCTGACCAGTACGTGACCCTCACGGCGAACCCGGAGTACACGGGTGACCACCAGCCGCAGGTCGAGGAGATCACGGTCCGCTTCATCACCGACCCGCTGGCCGCAGTTCAGGCCCTGCAGAACGGTGAAGTGCAGGTCATCTCGCCCCAGGCAACGGTTGACGTGGCCGAGGCGCTCGCCGCTCTCGATGTCACCGTCGTCGGTGGATACGAGGGCACCTACGAGCACATCGACCTCCAGTTCGACCAGTCGAAGAGCGGTCACTTCAACAACCCGCTCATCCGCGAGGCGTTCATGAAGGTGATCCCCCGCCAGGAGATCGTCGACAAGCTCATCAAGCCGCTGCAGGAAGATGCCGAAGTCCGCAACTCGCAGGTGTTCCTGCCGGGCGCTGACGGCTACGACGACTCTGTCGCCGAGAACGGCTCCGACGCGTACGCCGATGTCGACATCGAGGGCGCTACCGCGCTCCTCGCCGAGGCCGGCGTGACCAACCCCGAGGTGTGCATGCTCTTCAGCTCGACGAACCCTCGTCGCGCGAACGAGTTCCTGCTCATCCAGCAGTCCGGTGCTCTCGCTGGCTTCAACGTCACCGACTGCTCCAGCCCTGACTGGGGTGGCCTGCTCGGTACCCCCGGTGCTTACGACGCTTCCCTCTTCGGATGGCAGTCGACGAGCCTCGGTGTGACCAACGGCCCGCCCCCCACCTTCCAGACCGGTGGCATCAACAACCTGAACTTCTACAGCAACCCTGAGATGGACGAGTTGACGATTGCCCTCGGTAAGGAGTTCGACACCGACGCGCAGATCGAGATCCAGAAGGAGATCGACAAGCTTCTGTGGTCTGACTTCTACGGAGTCACGATCTTCCAGTTCCCCGCGGTGACGGCATACGACCAGACGGCAATCGAGAACATCTCGCCGTCGACGCTCGCGCCGACCATTTTCTGGAACATCTGGGAGTGGAGCCCCGTCACGACCGAAGGCTAAGCGAAAGCTGAGCTGACAGTCGTCAGGGAGTAACACTCTGGGCGCTGGGACCCTCTGGGTCCCAGCGCCCGCCATTCTGGGAAGACGTAGTTAGGTAGGTGCCATTCGTGGCAACATTCGTCGTGAGGCGGCTCATCGCCTCCATCTTCATTCTTCTGGCCGCCACATACCTCATGTACATCCTGACAGCGCTGTCGGGTGACCCCCTCGAGGACCTGCGGACCAGTGCGGCCCCCAACAAGGCGGAACTCATCGCCGCGCGGACGCGGCTGCTCGACCTCGATGTCCCGCCCTTCCTCAGGTACTTCCTGTGGCTCGGTGACATCATCGGCGTTCGCGGGCGGGGCTTCTTCAACCTCGGCGTGACCGTGCAGAACCAGCCGGTCAACACCCTGCTGGGGCAGGCCATCGGATCGACCCTGCAGCTGGTCACCATCGCGACCATCGTCGCGGTCATCCTCGGCATCGTCGTCGGCATCACGACCGCGCTGCGCCAGTACAGCGGCTACGACTACGGCGTGACGTTCATCTCGTTCCTGTTCTTCTCGCTCCCGATCTTCTGGGTCGCCGTGCTCCTCAAGCAGTACGTGGCCATCGGGTTCAACGACTTCCTCGCCGATCCACAGATCTCCTACGCCGTGATACCGATAGTCGCGGTGATCTCGGGGTTGATCTGGATGTCCATCATCCCCAGGAAGGGCATCCAGAAGCTCATCACCTTCCTCGTCGCCGCCGTCGCGACCGCGGGGATCCTCTTCTACATGGACCTCACTGACTGGTTCTCGGTGCCCCACATCGGCATCGTCGGCATCGTGATCACCTCGATCGGCATCGCCTTCGGCGTCACGGTGATCTCCACGGGGCTCAAGCGCCGCCGGGCGCTGTACGCCGCCCTCACGGTCGCTGGCCTCGGCATCGCCCTCTACTTCCCCTTCATGTACGGCTTCTCCTACGGCCTCGAACTGTGGGGCCTCGTGCTGCTGGCGATCGCCGCCGTGGGCGTGAGCTTCGCGATCGGCTGGTTCTGGGGCGGCAACGACCGGCTCCCGGTCGCGCGCACCGCGGCGATCACCGGATTCCTCGTGGCCGCCGTCATCGCGCTCGACCGGTTCATGCTCGTGTGGCCGCAGTACGCCAACTCCGGTCGCGTGAAGGGCCGCCCGATCGCCACGATCGGCTCGGCGACGCCGGGCCTCGAGGGCTCCATCTGGGTGCACGGCGTCGACCTGTTCACCCACCTGCTCCTGCCGACCCTCGCGCTCATCCTCATCTCGTTCGCGAGCTACACGCGGTACTCGCGGGCGAGCCTGCTCGAGGTCATGAACCAGGATTACATCCGCACCGCGCGCGCGAAGGGCCTCACCGAGCGCACCGTCGTCGTGCGGCACGCGTTCCGCAACGCGCTCATCCCCATCGCCACGATCGTCGCGTTCGACATCGGCGGCATCATCGGTGGAGCCGTGATCACCGAGCGCGTGTTCGGCTGGGTCGGCATGGGGGCGCTGTTCCAGAACGGCCTCGACCACGTCGATCCCAACCCCGTGATGGCCTTCTTCGTGGTCACCGGCGGGCTCGCGATCTTCTTCAACCTGATAGCCGACCTCGTGTACGCGGGTCTCGACCCACGAATCCGGGTGTCCTGATGAGCAACCTCGAACCCCCCATCGAACCGGTCTCCGACGTTCTCGTCAGCGACGAGGAGAACTCGATCGAGCTCAAGGAGATCGCGGGCCTCAGCCAGGGCCAGATCGTGCGCAAGCGGTTCTTCCGCCACAAGGGCGCGCTCGTGGCGATGTTCGTGCTCCTGTTCATCGTGCTGCTCGCCTTCAGCTCCGTCGGCTTCAAGTTCGGCGACTGGAAGACGGGCGGCTGGTGGCCGTACACGTGGAACATCGCCGTGGCCATCGAGAACGCCGGCCGGCCCACGCTGAGCCTCTTCCCGTTCTCGATCGGCAACCACCCGTTCGGCCAGGACGAGGTGGGGCGCGACATCTTCGCGGTCGTCATGCGCGGCACCCAGCAGTCGCTCATGATCATGGTGATCGTGGGCCTCATCGCGACGTTCATCGGCACGGTCGTCGGCGCGATCTCGGGCTACTACCGCGGCCTCACCGACTCGGTGCTCATGCGCTTCACCGACATCATCATCACGATCCCCGTGATCGTGATCGGTGCGGTGCTCGGCCGTAAGTTCGGCATCGCCGGGGCGCCCGTGCTCGCGGTGATCCTCGGCCTCGTGCTGTGGACCGGCCTCGCGCGGCTCGTGCGCGGCGAGTTCCTGAGCCTGCGCGAGCGGGAGTTCGTCGACGCGGCGCGCGTCGCCGGTGCCCGCGATCGCCGGATCATCTTCCGCCACATCCTGCCCAACGCCATCGGCGTGATCATCGTCAACTCGACGCTGCTCATGGCGGCGGCCATCCTCATCGAGACGGGCCTGAGCTTCCTCGGGTACGGCGTGCAGGCGCCCGACACGTCGCTCGGCAAGATCATCAGCGAGAACCAGGTCGCGTTCTCCACACGGCCGTGGCTGTTCTGGTGGCCCGGCCTGTTCATCATCGCGATCGCGCTGTGCATCAACTTCATCGGTGACGGACTGCGGGACGCCTTCGACCCGCGCCAGCGCAGGATGCCCACGGATCGCGCGCTGGCCAAGGCCAAGCGCATCGGCCCGGCCGGCGGGATGCCCGTGGCCGCGGTCGTGGCCAGCGGCGACCTGGACCGCGCCACCATCGAGGTCTCCGGCCGAGGCGCCGGCCTGCAGGGCGGGGAGGGTGCCCGCGGGTACTACGCGCCGGCCCCCACCGAGGAAGACCGCCCGGCCCCGAAGCGGGACGACTCGTGAACGCGCTCCTAGAGCACGAAGCCCAGCACCGTCGCGACCGCGAGGGCGCTCAGCACCGCGATCGTCGCGGTGTGCAGCCGCTTGTGCATGCTGCCCTCCTCGACGACCGCGCTGTCGAGGAAGCCGTCGTCGCGCAGCTGCTGCCAGTGGCGGCGGATCACGAACGCCGCGGCACCCGACGCCGTGTGGATGAGGTCTCCCGGGCGGATGCTGCCGCCCGAGTCCTGGTCGGCGATGCGCGTGTCGGTCGTGGAGCTCACCTGGGACGCATAGCGGTTGGGCGCGGGGCTGGCCCAGACCGTCACCTTGCCCTCGGACGTGTACAGGGTGAGCGCGTACTTGGTGTCGATGCGCTGGATGGCCGTCCACGGCACGGTGACCGTGCTGAAGACGTTGCGCACCGTGATGGCGTGCTCCTGCACGTCGAGGCGCGGGAACCAGAACAGCGCGAACCCGACGGCCGCGATGAGCAGCAGTCCCCACCCGTGGCGCACGAGGCCCAGCCCGTCGCCACCAACCACGAAGCCCAGAAGACCGAGCCCCGCGATGATCGCGGTGAGCACGCTCAGCACGCGACCGAAGGTCGGACGGAAGCTGACCGGCGCGAATCTCATGCGCCCAGCTTCGCAGAACTTTTCTCCACAACCTCAGGGAGGGCCAGCTGATGGCCGAGACAACCGCCACCGCAGTATCCAGCGAGACCGTTCTCGAGGTCACGAACCTCGGCGTCGACTTCTGGGTCGACGGCACCTTCTACCCCGCCGCGATCGGCCTCAACTACGAGGTCAAGCGCGGCGAGGTCATGGCGATCGTGGGGGAGTCCGGTTCGGGCAAGAGCTCGAGCTCCATGGCCCTGCTCGGGCTGCTGCCGCCCAACGCGAAGGTCACGGGATCGGTCAAGCTCCTCGGGCGCGAGCTGCGGGGCATCCCCGAGCGCGACCTGCGGGGCGTGCGCGGCAACCAGATCGCGGTGATCTTCCAAGAGCCCATGACGGCGCTCAACCCGGTCTACACCGTGGGGTTCCAGATCATGGAGGCGCTGCGGTCGCACTTCGACCTCACGCCGGCCGAGGCGCGCGAGCGCGCGATCGACCTGCTCACCAAGGTCGAGATGCCCGACCCGCCCACGGCGTTCAACAAGTACCCCCACCAGCTGTCCGGCGGCCAGCGCCAGCGCGCCATGATCGCCCAGTCGATCTCGTGCGACCCCGTGCTGCTCATCGCCGACGAGCCGACGACGGCACTCGACGTGACGGTGCAGGCCGAGATCCTCGAACTGCTGCGCAGCCTGCACAAGCGCCTCGACAGCGCGATCCTGCTCATCACGCACGACATGGGCGTCGTGGCCGACCTCGCCGACCACATCATGGTGATGAAAGACGGCGTCTCCGTTGAGACCGGCACCGTGGTCGACGTCTTCACCAACCCCCAGG
>Ga0247738_10000592_pt1 | contig 13671 bp, 13 predicted proteins | sample UWRJL013104B2_FD_180936 | JGI IMG/M metagenome (GOLD analysis project Ga0247738, IMG submission 180936) | Plant litter microbial communities from Arlington Agricultural Research Station in Wisconsin, United States - UWRJ-L013-104B-2 | ecosystem: Environmental > Terrestrial > Plant litter >...
GTCGAGCTACCTCTGGGGCATCGGCCTGGCTTTGTTCAATTCCGTGGGCTATGCGGCCCTGACCCTGATCGCCAACCGGGCGCGCGGCGTCACGCCCTTGGCGCTGGCCTGGTGGCAGTGCGCGGTGGGCGCCGTGGTGCTGGTGTGGTGGCCCTTCGTGCACGGCTGGCCGCCCGCAGGGCCGGCATGGGCGTGGCTTGCGGGGCTGGGCGCCATCCACACCGGCCTGGCCTACGTGGTGCTCTACGCCGGCGTGGCGCGCCTGAGCGCCGGGCGGGTGGCCGTGTTGCAGTTCGTCTACCCGGCCTCGGCCGTGGCCGTGGAGTGGGCCGTGTACGGCCGGGCCTTGAGCCCCAGCCAGCTCGTGGGCGTGCTCATGATGCTGGTGGCGCTGGTGGTGGTCGGCACGCAACGGGCGGCACGCCAGGCCTGAACCGCTGCGCGGAAAACCGCGCCATCGACAGCAAAAGTCACGCTCGCAGCCGGCCTGCTGTCAGGCAAAAGGCCAAAAACGCCTATCCTGCCTGTCAGGCCGGTCCAGGCCTTATCTCCCCGGGCCGGCCGTGAAGCCAACCACGGAGGATGAATGGCCAGCGATCTGGATACGGTAAGGGTGCTGCGCGCCCTGTTCAACGACATGCCCAAGGCGCCCCAGGGTCTTTCTCACGAAGAGACCATGGCCTGGGTGCAGCGGTCGATGGCCGACTTCGAGGGTGGCGACATGGCCTACATGATCGAACACATCACGCGCAGCTCCATGCTCGACATCGTGCTGCGCCTGCGTGAAGACGGCTACCTCAAGGACGACACGGCCTTCACCGAGACGGTGAACCTCATCTCTTCGCCCGAAGGCCGCAAGACCTTCATGGACCGGTGCATTCAGGCGCAGAAAAGTGCCGACGCCACGTCGCGCCTCATCCACCGTGCCAAGCGCTCGTGGTCCGATCCCTTGCCCCTGTTCAGCTCGGACCCCGGCATGTTGGAGCGCTTCGTGCGCGGCGAACTCTCGGGCCCGGGCCCGCTGTTTGCCGAGTACAAGGCGCGCGAAGACGTGCAGGAGATCGGTGTGTTCGCGCAGGCGCCCGACGGCATCCACGAGTTTTCCTGGGGCTTCGTGGTGGAAGACCAGGGCGCCTGGATTTTCTACATCGCCGACGTCTGGCGCAAAGGCACCGTGGGCAGCTTCGACCGTTTCCTGAGCGCCTGGCAACAGTCCACCCATGGGGCCTCTGCCGAAGGCTTGCCGCCCGTGCCCATGGGCCTGCTGATGGAAGACGGCATCAACACCTTCAGCAGCATGACGCTGCAAGCCGCCGGCCCCATGAGCAACCCCGCTCTGCGCCGCTGGGTGGGCGAGGTGTTCATCGACCGCATGTTGCCGACCATGGCCGCGCGGGTGGTGGACACGCAGTACGACTTTCCGCTGGTGGGCGCGCACGCCCACTGAAGGAAACCGATACCGCGATCAGGGACACAGGCAGGGGTCAGTTCCGTTCGGCCAGTTGTTCCAGGATGGCCGGGTTCTCCAGCGTGGACATGTCTTGTGTGATGGGTTCCCCCTTGGCGACAGAACGCAGCAGTCGCCGCATGATCTTGCCGCTTCGCGTCTTGGGCAGGTTGTCCCCGAACCGGATGTCCTTGGGTTTGGCGATGGGGCCGATCTCCCGCGCCACCCAGTTGCGCAAGTCGTTCGCGATCTGTTTCGCCTCGTCGGCGCCAGGGCGTGGGCGCTTCAGAACCACAAATGCGCAGATCGCTTCGCCGGTTGTATCGTCGGGGCGGCCAACCACGGCGGCTTCCGCCACGAGATCGGTGTACGACACCAGCGCCGATTCGATCTCCATCGTCCCCATGCGATGCCCTGAGACATTGAGCACATCGTCGATGCGACCGGTGATCGTGAAGTAGCCCGTCAACGGGTCCCGAATGGCCCCATCACCAGCCAGATAGAAGCCCTTGAGTTCGGACGGGTAGTAGCTCGCTGTGAAGCGCTCCGGATCGCGCCATACCGTCCGGATCATGCTTGGCCACGGCTTCTTCACCACCAGCAGACCACCTTGGCCGTGCGGTACATCGTTGCCCGCCTCGTCGACGATTGCGGCCGCAATGCCCGGGAAAGGCAGCGTACAGGAGCCGGGCACCAGCGGCGTCACACCCGGGAGCGGCGTGATCATGTGGCCTCCGGTTTCGGTCTGCCAGAAGGTGTCGACCACCGGGCAACGGCCACCGCCCACATGCCGGTGGAACCATTCCCAAGCCGCAGGATTGATCGGTTCGCCGACCGAGCCGAGGATTCTCAGGCTGGACAGGTCATGACTTGCCGGATGCAGCGCCGCGTTGGCTTCCGAGGCCTTGATCAGCGAGCGGATGGCGGTGGGTGCTGTGTAGAAGATGGTGACCTTGTGATCCTGGATCATTTTCCAGAAGCGGCTTGCGTCCGGGTAGGTGGGCACACCTTCAAAGATGAGTTCAGTTGCGCCAAGCGCCAGAGGCCCGTAGGTGATGTAGGTGTGCCCGGTGATCCAGCCAATGTCGGCGGTGCACCAGAAGACATCGTCTGCCCGGAGGTCAAAGGTCCACTGAGTGGTCAAGGCCGCGTGCAGCAGGTAGCCTCCGCTGGCATGCTGGACACCCTTGGGCTTGCCGGTGGAGCCGGAGGTGTAGAGGATGAAGAGCGGGTGCTCGGCCCCCACCCACTCGGGCTCGCAGGTCGTGGGTTGGTCCCGCGTCTCTTCGTGCAGCCAGCGATCGCGCTCGGCGTTCCAGGGGACCGCATTGCCCGTGCGCCGATGGACCAGCACGTGCCGGACGGTCTCGCACCCACCCAGTGCCATGGCGTCGTCCACGATGGACTTGAGCGGCAGGTGTTTGCCCCCGCGCACCTGTTCGTCGGCGGTGATCACCAGGGTCGCACCGACATCCTGGATGCGATCGCGCAGGCTTTGTGCGGAGAACCCGCCAAAGACCACCGAATGCGTGGCGCCGATCCGCGCGCAGGCCTGCATGGCCACCACGCTCTCAATGCCCATCGAGATGTAGATGGCGACGCGGTCGCCCTTGCGGACACCGCGCGCCCTCAAGGCATTGGCCAGGCGGCAGGTGCGCTCCAACAATTCGCGGTAGCTGATCCGCGTTACCGTTCCATCGTCGGCTTCAAAGATGAGGGCGGTTTTCTCGCCCAGGCCGCGCTCGACCTGACGGTCGAGGCAGTTGTAGGAGACATTCAATGTGCCATCCTCAAACCAGGTGAAGAACGGCGCCCGGCTGTCGTCCAGTCCTTTGGAGAACGGTGTTTTCCAGCTCACAAATTCGCGTGCAAGCCGCGACCAGTAGCCGCTGTGATCGACCTCGGATTCGGCCACCAGCCTGTCATAGGCGGCCATGTCGGATACATGGGAATCCGTCATGTTCGACGCGGGAATCGGGTGGGTCTTTGCTGCATGCTTGCTCACGGTCAATCTCCTCAAACCTTGGGTTGATAGGGCACAAAACGGACGGACTCTTCAGTCGGCATGGCTTGCCAGCCAGGCCACCACCGCCGAGACACTTCGAAAGTCGTCACACGCGCGTGCCGGCACGGTGGGGTGGCGCTGGTTCCACATGCGTGCCAGCGCCTGACCCGGTCCGATCTCCAGGACACACCGCACTTGACGCGCCATGAGGTTGTCCATGCACTCGTCCCATCGGACGGTGGTGGCGATTTGCGCGGCCAAGGCGTGGCGGGCAGACGTGGCATCGCGTATGCGGTCCGCTGCATTGCTGAACAGCGCGACAAGGGGCGCGTGAAAATTGACGTCTTCCAGCACCCGGGCAAAGCCCGCAGCGGCGTCGCGCATCCACGGCGTGTGCGATGCCACATGAACGTGCAAGAGCGTGCACTGCGCGCCTTCGAGCAGCGCCATGTGCTGCGCCCGAGCCAACGCTGCCGTCGCACCCCCGAGAACAGCACTTTCCTCGCCATTGCGGATGGCAAGCGCAAGGCCGGTCTCAGCACACAGCCTCTCCAGCCGATCGCGAGAGAAACCCGTCACGGCCAAGAGGCCGCCCGGGGCGCGTGCCGCGCATTCATCCATGGCCCGGGCTCGCTGCTGTGCGAGTCCGATGGCCGCTTTGGGATCGAGCACGCCAGCCACGCTGAAAGCTGCCAGCTCTCCCACGCTGTATCCCGCGATCGCAGCGGGAGACGGCAAGTGGGGCGCGAGTTGATTCCAGGCGGCCAGCGCCAGGCCCGTCAGCAGGGTTTGCGCGTTGTCGTTGCGGTGCGCCCAGACGGGATCGGTCAACGCTCGACGCCAGTCTTCCACTCCAAGGCTTGTGCACAGGTCGCGCACACCGCCGTCGGTGGCGATCCAGGGGAGCATCTCGGGATGCTGGTTGCCTTGGCCAGAAAACAGCAGCGCGAAACTCATGGGACACCGCACACCCGCGTGATCCAGCAGGCGGCGGCCAGTGTGTCGGCCGCGCCCCCGGGTGAGAGGCGCCGGGCCACGAAGTCGGCGGCAATGGTGTGCGCTTCCTCCAGCCCACGGGGCTGGCCGGCCCCGCCCCGATCCAGAAACGCCCGCGCCGTGCGCTGCGCATGACGCAAACCGGCCAAGCCGCCCCGGTGGGCAAGGTTGCTGTCGTCCAGAACGGCCATGGTGTGGAACAGCGCATCCAGCCTTGCCCGCTGGGGCGTCAAACCTCGATTCAATGCCGCCGTCAATGCGGGCAGCGCCGTGTCGAACAGCGTGGGAAAAGCGAGTGCAGCCTCTGCGGACGCGCTGCGCAAACCATGCCGCCGAGCGGCTATGCCACCTGGCAGGGTAGGTGCTCGATGGCTGCGCCTGACCAGGTCTTCACCCCAATGCTGGCGCAAGGCGTTGCGCAAGGCCTCCGGACAAAGTTCACCCCGTCCCTCTCTAAGGGCAGCTCCTGCCGAGGCACATAGCAGACCCAGCATGAAGATCGCGCCTCGATGTGTGTTGACACCACCGGTGGCGGCGAGCATGCGTGCCTCGGCGTGGATTCCGCAGCGCTCCAGTTCGGGGAAACGCGCACCATCCAGGCCGGCTTGCGTGATGTCCTGGAAATAGTGGCGCAGTGTGAAGAGGCTGCGCATGAAAGTGTGCGCATCCATGTCGTCGTGGCTGCCGCTGTCGATCAAGGTCACCAGCCCCGGTTTGGGCGAAAGCGACAGTTCGTCATGCAGGGCAAGCGTGGCGGCGCGACCGATGGCGGCCGGGGTGAGCGCAAGGGGTGGTTGCGCACGACAGGCCAACGCGCTCATTCGAACGCCTCCGTCAATACCGGGCGCTCGTGCTGCGTCTTTGGAATCTGCAAGCTGACACCGCCCAGTTGCTTGACCATCAAGGCGCGCGCGCGGCCGGCGCGCCACTCGATCCATTCGCGCCAGGCGACAGCCGATCCGTCACCAAACACGAGCTCGCCGTCCAGTCTGAGTTCATTTGAGCCAAAGGCCTGTAGCACATGTGCAGCCGCATCCGCCTGCGCCGCTCCATTGACGGCCACCCAAAGATCCAGATCGGACCCCGGCCTGACGTGGGCCAGGCCGCTGATGGATTGCCACCCGTAGCTTCCGAAGACGCGGGCCACCACACGCTCGATGTCGAGCGCCGCAAGAAGGCCCTGCATCGGTCTCTGCACTGAATGCGGCAGCAGCGCGAGCACTTCGGAAAGGCGCGGAAACTCATCCACACGCCACACTGCCGAATGGGGCACTTGCAGCGCCAGACGGCGCCGGTCCCAGCGCGCCGGCGATGGAAGACCCAAGGCGACGAGGTCGGTGGAGATGGCGCCCAGAGGCTGCCGCGTCACCACGAGGGGCAGGCGATGTGCCGTCCAATGCGCCAGGCACTCGAGTGCCTGGTCGTCCCAGGGGCGCTGCAGGATGGAGCTCCAGCCCGCATCGGTGAGTCGGGCGAGTTGATGGCGGTGCAGGGAGATCATGGCCGGCTGGTGCTCACGCCGCATCGAGCACGCACTGCATGACGGTGGCTGCCAGCCGGCGCCCACCCCGTTCGGCGCCATCCCGTGCGCGCAGGTCTTCAGTCGGTGTGTGGGCCAACGCGTCGCGCAGCGCGGCTTGCAGATCGCCTTGCCAGAGTGCACGAACACCGCCCATTGCCACGTAGTTCTGCACACCGGGTGCGAACACGGGGTTCGACTGCGACAGTGCGGTGAGCATCGCCTCCGGGAGCTTGGTCACCCGCGCCATTGCGGGGATGCGCATCACCCGGATCTCGGCTTCTGGCAGGGCGTAGCAGGCATCCGCAATCAGACCCGACGTGATGAAGCCGCCAGACAGGGCCTGGTCGTACACCAGGCCGATCACGCGGTGGCCCCGGCGCCGCGCGAGGTCGATGGTGGTGCCCAGGTGCGCCATCGCGCGGTTGATGCCCAACAGCTCGTCGCGGCGGCGCAATTGCTGCCCCTGCGTGTCGATCAGCAGCAGCAGGGGCCGGCCCGGGTGCTTCGCGATCGTGTCGAGGACGACACGGGCCTGCGCCAGCGCGAGGCGCACCCCGATGGGCGCGTGGTTCGTGGTACCGACCACCGTGAGAGGCGCGCCGTCAAACATCACCTCGCCTTGCAGGAAGTCATCTTCGGCGCGCATGCCGTGGTAAGGACCGAACAGTTGAAGAACCAGAGAACGCCATTGCATGAAAGGCTCCTGAACTAAAGGATGCGAAGCGCGCGCACGGCTTCGACGGACATTGCCGGCACATGTTCTGCAACGGCCACTCCGATGGCACGCCACAGGAGCAGGGCCTCGTCTTGATCCGCATGGTCGGCGGGCAAGGCAAACAAACGGCCGGTGAGCAACACGTGCTCGTCTTCCAGCGCTTCCAGCGTCAAAGGATTTGCCGCCCCGATCGCCGCGATGGCCGCCTCGCGGAACGCGGTGACGTCGTCTTCGACCAGGGCATCGCAATCGCCTGTGATCCAGCGATGCTTGCCTCCGGTCGTGCGCCAGACCAGTGCCCGGTCACGCGAATCGAACTCGTCCACGCCGTGCGAGGCTTCGATCACTTCCGGGCCCGACATCGCGAGTCGGCCGACATCGCTCATCACGATGTGATCGGCGCAGCGTGCGACGATGCCCATCCCGCCAAAGCAGCCGTTGGCGCCACCGATCAGAACGATGACCGGTACGCCGGCGGCCCGCACATCGAGCAGTGCGCGCATCACCTCCGATACGGCAATCAGCCCGGCGTTGGCCTCGTGCAGGCGCACGCCACCCGATTCGGCCAGGAGCAGCACCGCCGCCGGGCGGTCGCGCAGGGCGCGTTGGAGCAGGCCGGTGAGTTTGGCGCCGTGCACCTCGCCCACACCGCCGCCCATGAAGGCACCTTCCTGGGCCGCCACGAAGACGCTGTGTCCATCGAGCGTGGCGCGGCCGATCGCCACGCCATCGTCGAAGGCCGACGGCACACCGAGTTGCGCCAGGTGCGGGCTGGTGATGCGTTCGATCGGTGGCAGCCATTCGTGGAAACTGCCCGGGTCGAGCAGCAACGCCAGCCGCTCACGCGCCGAGCATTCGGCATAGCTGATCATGCTGCGCCTCCGGAGATCTCGGCCATCGCCTGGTCAAGTCGCAAGCTCACCACCGCAGGCGTGGCCCCCATGTCGTTGATCGAGACGCGCACTCCGACCATCGGATGGCGCGCGTGAAAGTCCTGTATCACCGCCTGCCAGATCGGTCCGAAGCCCCGCGCCGATGTCTCGATACGCACCGCGCAGCCCTTGTCGTCGATGGCTTCGAGCAGCACTTCGAGGTTGCCGGAGCCCACCACGCCAACGAGCACCGGCGGGAAAGCGCCGATGGCACAACCGTCAGGGAAGAAAAATTCCAGGGTTTCAAGTCCTGCGGGGACATCGCTCATCGCTGTTTCTCCTGCTACCAGTTTCTGAATCGCTTGGGCGGTTGGTACAACCCACCCGATGCCTGCACCAGATCGCGCATGGTTCGTGCGGCCAGGAGATTTCTCGTGGCTTGGCGAGGGTCAATGCCCAGATCCACCGGTCGGCGTATCACGCCGCGGTCGCGCAGGTTCTCCACTGCGCGCTTGTCGCGCGCAAGGCCCACTGCGGTATAGCCAGCCACACCGCGAATGGCCTGTTCACGCTCCTCGTCGCTGCGACACAGCAGCAGATTCGCGATGCCCTCCTCGGTCAGGATGTGAGAGACGTCGTCGCCGTAGATCATGATCGGCGGCAGTGCCATGCCGGCCTGCTCCTGCAAGGTCCAGGCATCCAGCTTGTCGACGAAGGCAGGCTGCATGTGTTCTCGAAACGTCTCGACCATCTGAACGACCAGTTTTTGTCCGCGTGGCGTACCGGCCGCACCGCTGCGCCCGTCACGCGCTTCGCGCCCGGCCTTGAGCCAGGCCGGACTCGCATGGCGGCGTCCGCGCGCGTCCGCGCCCATATTGGGTGCCCCTCCAAAGCCCGAGATGCGACCCAGCGTGGCGGTGGAGCTGTTGCCATCGAGGTCGATCTGCAGGGTCGATCCGATGAACATGTCGCAGGCATAGTGACCGGCCGCCTGGCAGAACGCCCGGTTGCTGCGCAGGCTGCCATCGGGACCGGTGAAGAACACGTCTGAGCGGGCGCGGATGTAGTCCTCCATGCCGAGTTCAGAGCCGAAGGAATGCACCGACTCGACCCATCCTGCCTCGATGGCGGGAATGAGTGCCGGGTGAGGATTCAACGCCCAGTGTTTTCCGATTTTTCCCTTGAGACCCAGGGATTCTGCGTAGGTAGGCAGCAACAGTTCGATGGCCGCCGTGTCGAAGCCGATGCCGTGGTTCAGCCGTTGAACACCATACTCGGCGTAGATCCCCTTGATCGCCATCATGGCCATCAGGATCTGGATCTCGCTGATCTGAGCCGGATCGCGGGTGAACAGTGGCTCGATGAAGTTGGGTCGCGGCGCCTTCACCACGAAGCTCACCCAGTCGGACGGGATGTCGATGCGCGGCAGCTTCGTGCTGTTTCCGTCGACCAGCTCGTTCACCTGTGCGATCACAATGCCGCCCGAGAACGCGGTGGCTTCCACGATGGCCGGGGTGTCTTCGGTGTTGGGGCCGGTGTAGAGATTGCCATCGGCGTCCGCCGCATGCGCCGCGACCAAGGCCACCTTCGGTGTGAGGTCCACGAAGTAGCGGGCGAACAGCTCCAGGTAGGTGTGGATGGCGCCGATCTCGATGCGACCGCCCGACACCAGTTTGGCCAGGCGCGCGCCCTGGGGGCCGGAGAAGCTGAAGTCCAGGCGGGAGGCCACGCCGTTCTCGAAAATGTCCAGGTGTTCGGGCAGTGCCAGCACCGATTGCACCATGTGCAAACCATGCACGCGCTGCGGGTCGACCCGCACGAGAGCCTGGGCCAGAAAGTCCGCCTGTTTCTGGTTGTTGCCTTCCAGACAGACACGATCACCGGGCGACAGCACGGCTTCCAGCAGCGCACCGACGGCAGCCGTTTCCACGTGCTTGCCGATCAGGCGATCGCCCAGCGCGTTGGCCACGCGCGCCAGCCTTGCGGCGCGATCGTCTGTCCTGGATGTCCAATGGCGGGAATTCATGGCGTTGTGACCTGACGGCGTTCGAGAGTGTTGGTGGTGGTGGTGCCGTTACAGCACCACGAAGAGGAGCCACACCACCACGGGCGCAACCACGGTGACGATGGCGCCATACACCATCAGTTGGCGGAAGAAGACGTCGCGGTCCACTCCCTTGGCGTTGGCGAGCACCAGGGCGCCATTGGTCGAGAACGGACTGACGTCGACGATGGTGGAGGACACGGCCATGGCGGCAATGAATCCGATCGCGCTGACGCCGGCATCGCCCTGAAGGAAAGGCACCGCGAGGGGGATCAGTGAGCCCAGCACGGCGGTGGACGAGGCAAACGCAGACACCACGGCACCCACGAAGCACAGCAGCAGCGCCGCCATCAGGGGGGAGGTGAAACCCGCCACGCTGTGGCCGACGAAATCGATCGTTCCCATCTTGCTCATCACGCCCACGTAGGTGCTGACGCCAACGATCAGCATGATCTCGGGCCATGACACCTGGCCCAGGGCGCGCTTCTGCATGTTGGGTGCCATCAGCGTGAGCAGCAGACCAATGGTGATGGAGACAAAGCCGATGTCCTGTTTAAAGAACAGCGTCAGCACGGCCAGCGCCAACAGGCCGAAGACGGTGGCGATCTGGTAGGCGCGGGATCCCCTTTCCTCGAGAAAGGCCGGCGATGCGTTCATCAGGGAGTCCTTGCCCGGTGTGGCGGTGCGCCGCTCTTCCGCGAAGGACTCCGCTTCGGCGTCGCCATAGACCTGCGCGCCGCCCTGGCCATGCGCGACACGGTGAACCGGTGGCATGGCGCCGCGCGGATCGGCCTTCTGGCTCAGCAGCTTCATCCCGCCGAAGAGGAAGAACAGCAACAGCGCGACCGCCAGATTGACGCCAAGGCTGGCCAGCATGGTCACCAGTTCGTTGAGCGGGAGCCCGGCCTTGGCCACGATCTTGTTGGTGATGCCACCGTAGATGCTGATAGGGGAGAAGCCGCCGCCCTGCGCCCCATGCACGACCATCAGGCCCATGAGCAAGGGGTTGATGCCGTACTTCGCCGCGAAGCCCAGCGCGATCGGCGCGATGATGGCCACCGCAGCCGGACTCACCGCACCCACCGCTGTGAGAAGCGCCGCGATGAGGAACATGATCCATGGAATGGCAGCGATGCGTCCGCGCACGGCGCGAACGGCGAGTCTGACGAGCCAATCGATCGTTCCGTTGTTCTGCGCGAGCGCAAAGAGGTAGGTGATACCGACCAGTGTGAGGAACAGATCCGCAGGAAACCCGCCCATGATGGATTTGGCATCCATGCCCGCCACCAGTGTGCCGACCAGGAACGCCCCGACGAAGGCGATCACGCCCATGTTGATGGGCAGTGCCGTGGCAAGCACGAACATGCCGATCAGTGCGTAAATCGAAATCCAGTGGGAACTCATGGGTGTGTCTCCGGAAGGTTGGGGTGCAGTGCGCACTGGCTGTGCGTCTGGGTGCGAACAGTACGCACCCCCTTCGGGACAATCAATGAAGCGGCCTGGCCAATCCTTACGCCAGTCGGAATGATCGAGGGTTAACCCTCGATGCAAGAGGCGGCGCGCTTAACCGAGTTCGGCCTTTGCCATGCGGCAGACCGAGAGCAAGGCCAGCAGGTTGGGGTCGCGTTCCCGCGTCTGCAGGAAGTTGAGCGAGATGGTCTGGCGCATCAGGTACCTTGCCTGCAGCGGGATCAACTGCACCTTCTGCGGCATCACGCTGCGCACGCGGCCCGGCAGCAGCGAGCAGCCGACCCCACCGCCAATCAGGTTCATCAAGGAAAAGATGTCGCCCGTCTTCATGACCACATTGGGCGTGAAGCCGGCAATGCGGAACGACTCCAGGAATCCGCTGTAGGTGACGAAGCCTTCGCTCAGGGTGACAAAGCGTTCCTGGGCGCAACTGGCCAGGTCGATCTGCGCCATCGTGGTGTAGTGGGAGCCCACCGGGGCGGCGAAATAGATATCGTCTTCGAACAGCGGTTCGGACACGACGTCGGACGCGCTTTCGGGCGTGCCCATCAAGGCCGCGTCCACGGTGCTGTCGCGCAGCTTGTTCAACAGATCGGCGTTGGAGCCCAGCACGAGCTCCGTCTGGATATCGGGCTTGCGCAACTTCATGCCCTGAACCAGCACGGGAACCGTGTGGTTGGTCAGGGAATAGAGGGAGCCGATGCGGATCCGATCCGACGAATAGCCGGCCACTTCGCGCGTGGACCGGACACCTTCCGACATGGTGTGCAGCACGTCGCGGGCCACCTCCGCGAGCGCTTGCGCGGCCTCGGTCGGATGCAGGTTGCGCCCCTCGTGCCGGAACAGGGCGCAGCGCAGACCGGCCTCCAGCGCGTGCAACGCGCGGTGCACGCTGACCGCGCTGGTTTCCAGCTTGTCGGCCGCGCGGCTGAGGTTGCCAGTCTCCATGAAGACCAGAAAGATTTCGAGCCTGCGGAAGGTGATTTCTTCGGCGACGTGGGGATGCATGGGCTGTTTTCGGATAGACGCGAATCGTAAGCCAAAGACGCTGAATCCCACGGTTGCGATACGGTGATGAGCCTCCCGTGAAGCGAGTTACGTCCGCTTCCTGGAGCCCGGTGGAACCAGGCCGCGCCGTTCAATGGGCGTGGAGAAGACGATGGAAGTCCGGGTTTCGCCATACCCGTTGATCGCTCCGATGAAGCGCTCCAGATCCGCCAGGCCCGTAGCGACAACGGTCAGCAGATAGGAATCGGCACCCGCCACGTGATGGCACTCCAGCACTTCAGGTGCCTGGCGCAGCCGCTCCAGCAGCGGCTTCTTGCCGGGTTGCGTGGCCGTGATCCCGATGATGGCCTTCACGGGATACCCCGCCTTCGGCGCATCCAGCTCGACCGCAAACCTTTGCACGAGCCCCATGTCTTGCAGCCGCTTGAGCCGCTTGAGCCGCTCGGCGGTGGCCGCCACCGACAGGCCCGTGGCCTCGGCCAGTGTTTTGAGGGGCGCTCGCGCATGGGTACGCTGCTGGGGGATTTTCTTTTCATGCTCGCTGCGGTGGTGGGGCTGGCTGCGGTCATGCAGGCGAATCCCTGGGTCTTCCGGGGACTGCAGTGGTTTGGCGTGGCCTACCTCGGCTGGTTGGCTTTGCAACTGATCTGCAGCCGGCCAAGTGAAGGTGCCTCGGTGCCTGCTCGCGTCCACGCACCGCTGATGCACTTTCGCCGTGCCTTCCTGGTCAGCCTGACCAACCCCAAGGTCATCCTGTTCTTCGTCGCGTTCTTTCCGTTGTTCCTGAAACCGCAGGCGTCCACCGCGACCCTGGTCGTGATGATGTTGCACGTCACCTTGCTGAGCCTGCTCTACCAGGCCGCATTGGTGCTGATCGGCCACTTCGTGGCGGTGCGTTTCGCGGCGGTCCCTGGTGGCCGGCGAACCGCGACCCGGGTCGCCGGCCTGGTCCTGATCGCCCTGGCCATCAGGCTCGCCCTGGACATGGCCTGACCTTCCTCCGTGCGCCAGCGCAAGCGGTGGCGATGGCCGGCTCAGAAGCTGTGACGCACGCCGAAAGCCACGCCACTTTGTGAGCCGCCGGGCACCGGCGCACCGCCCGGTTGCCCCCCGCTCACGGACAGCGCCAGCGTGCCCTTGTTCTGGATGTGCCCGGCCGTCGCATAGACCGCCGTGCGCCGCGAGAAGCTGTAGGTGGCGCGGACGGCCGCGAGAGTGGCGCGGTTCACCGAGTCCTTGTAGCGCAGGCTGAACACCTCGCCATCCACAAGCAAGGCCGGCGTGAGGTTGTATGCCGCGCCGAGGTACCACAGGTCGCTTTTGCCGTTGGTGGCGCTGGCGCCGTTGGCGCGGCGGATCAGGCCACCGGCGAGCTTGAGGCCACCCAGTTTCACGTAGCCGTTGGCGGAGGTGCGCCGGTCCGTCATGGCGCTGGAGCTGAGGCCGGCGAAGGCGCCGGCGCCGCCGCGGATTTCGTCCACTGCGAGTGCGGTGCCCCAGGTGGCGGTGTCGTATTTGACGAGGGCGGACCATTCCCGGCAGGCCTTGCTGTCGTTCGGGTTTTCACCGGCGCAGTTGGTGCCCGCCGGGCT